>WBZY01000961.1_pt2 | contig 11069 bp, 3 predicted proteins | sample 5204191 | NCBI WGS metagenome assembly WBZY01 (sample SAMN12344363, study PRJNA552823) | activated sludge metagenome | biome: Activated sludge suspended growth; feature: Anammox Sidestream; material: Wastewater; isolation source: activated sludge from anammox sidestream of wastewater treatment... | reverse complement strand
AGGTCTTTTGCCAGTCCTGCCAGACGAGCCTTGCCGCTGCCACGTCAGCACGTTCTTGTTCGCTGGCCCGCAGTGTTTTTTTTATAACTGTATCCCAGCGAGCGGATAAACCGGTCAACCGAGGAAACGTGAACACGAACCCCCAAAGCCTCTTCAATCCAATCGCGTAACTGCGCAAGCGTTATGCCCTTGTCCTCCAGAAGCTTACCCCTGACCTCAGCAGCATGGGCTTCCAGCGCATGACACCGATAGCCCCCGATCCTGCGCGAGGAAACGCTCCCTTCCTGTTTCCACAGGCAGGTTATCTTCGATACAAATGACGGGCTGACTGAATATTTATCGGCCACAGCCCTGATACTCAGACCCTTGTCTGTGTCCGCCACAACTCGGCGGCGCAAATCCTCAGAATAAGCTTTCGGCATCTCTCACCTCCATCCCTATCCTCTCTTATTTTAACTCACAGGGGAATCCCAATGATTCCAACTAGAAGAAAAACGCTCTAGTTGCATTCATTCATATCCGGATGCATTTAGTTCTGACATTTGCCGGATTGGAAAATATTGAGAGCCTGCCGATCTCATCCCACAATGTCTGCCTGGTACGCCTGGCAGCCTTCCGCAGTATGGCTTTGAATTTGGAAAATAGCTTCTCGACGAAATTGAAGTCAGGGGAATGAAGCGGCAGATCGCAGATCATTGCTCCCTCTGCTCATCGTTCTCGCCCTGCCTCATGCCAGGCTTTTTGCACCGGCGAGAGCAGGTATTCCGCCACTGTGCGGCCGCCCAGCAGAATTTCTGCTGTGGCCTGCATACCTACGCTCAACGGGTATTTCATACCGTCCATTTCCAGAGAGTTTACAGCGAGCGCCACCAGCGCCTTGTAGCGCAGCGGACGTTGCCTGTCGCCCGCCAAACCCTTGTCGCGGGCTTCCTCCTCACTCTGGGCATCAGCACTGACATGCTCGACCAGACCATGCCCCATGCCGTACTTCTGAAAGGTATAAGCTGCGAACTTGAGCTTGACCGGTTGTCCCGGTCGAACGAAGCCGATATCTTCATTGGAAATCCACACCTCAGCCTTGAGCTTCTCATCACGCGGCACCAGACTCGCCAGCACGGTGCCGGGCTGCACCACGGTACCTGCCGTATGGGTGGCCAGATCTTTAATCACACCATCATAAGGGGCCTTAAGTTCCAGGAGCTCACGCCGATGCTGCTGCTTCTCCAGTTCCTTGGTCAGTTTGTCGAGCTGTGACTGCACCTCGCTACGTTCGGCATGCAACTGGCGCAGATAGTCTGCTTCGATCTGGCGCAATTTCCTGTGGGACTGCTCAATACTGGCTTGAGCAGAAGCGATCAGATGGATTTGGGTAGCCAGCTCCTGTTCCTTCTCGATACGCTCGCGCCGTTTGTCACTACCCATCAAAGCCCCGGCAAAACCATCCTTGACAAGTCGCTCGTAAGCCTTGTCCTGTCCGCGATAATGCGGCAATACAGCTTCGAGTCGCTCTCTTTGCTGGCGTGCAGCCGCCCGTTCCTGTTGTGCTTTGACCAGACGACTGCGCTCTTCGGCCAGAGCCGCAGCCAGAGCATCGCGGTTGGCCTGGTATTGAGCGCTGGTTTCCCGCATGAGTACCACTGGAGCCTGAACATCCAGCTGGAAAGGCTTGCCGGCAAGTTCCGCATCGATACGGACAAGTTGAAACTGTTTGCGCATGTGCTCAGCTGTGATGGCCTCCAGATCAGCGTTGGTGATGAGAGCATCCATACGCATCAAAACCTGCCCGGCACGCACCGCCTCGCCTTCATGCACCAGGATTTCCTTGACGATACCAGCCTCCGAAGGCTGCACGATTTTGAGATAACTGGCCGGCACCAGCTTGCCGTCCGCGACGGCTACGATATCCAGACGCCCGACAAGCGCCCAGATGAGCAGGAAAACGAGTAGGGCAAAAAGCGCCCACAACACGCGCCGTCCCTGTGGATGAGGTGCAGTTTGCTGCAAGCGGATGAGCGGCGGATGAAATGCCTGATAGTCAGTGCTGGTATGCTGCACAAAGAATTTCAGTAAAGACATGCAGAAGAATTCTCCTGAGTTTTATAGATGTGCCAAGTACGGCTTATAAGCTTTCGGCTAACCACAGGCACCGGACGAGGCACCCGAAAGCTTCGCCCGATTTTCACGCGATCAGCAGGATCAATCTCTTACCATGACAGCTTGTCGACACCTTCCTTGATACCACTGAAAGTCTTGAACCGAGTGCCGCTGCCACCAGCCAGTGAGATAGTATCGACACCACCTCGCGCACTGTGCGTACCGCCCTGCACCCAGCCGGCCAATCCGGCGAGATCAGCCCCCTGGTTCGCATGACTCCAGGCAGGTGCACTCTGGCGTTCTGCATCGAGCCGATTCAAGGCACGAGTCATCTCCGCCCAGTGGTGCTCAACATCATGGTTTGCCCGGCCATGGCCGATTTCCTCAGAAAACTGCTGCCACTCACCCCATTGTTCGAACCACCGGCGATCCAGAGCAGGTATTGCCGAATAGGCAGACTTGGCATCAATCTTGAATCCATCAAGGAATCGGCCCAGTAGATCGTCACGAGGTTCAGATTCCTGCCGGCGACCAGAGGGATTCGAAGATGTGCCGGAACCATCATTGAAATTGGAGCCATATCCGGACAGCGGTATATCCGAACCGTTACCCACTTCTTCATTACTCATCTGCACGGTGGGTACAACAGTCTTGTTGCCGAAGCTGATTTTGAAGACATCCGCAGCAGTTGAGTATGCGCCATGGCCATCACTGGCCATCACCTTGACATCTATGGTGGCTGTCGTACCGGCCGGTGCCATGCCACTGAAAGTCTGCGTCCCTGTATCGAATTCGAGCCAGGAAGGCAGCGCTTTACCGTTGGATAATATCGCCGTGTAGGTAAGCGCATCGTTGCGGTCGGGATCGATGAAGCTGCCTGCCGGCACCCGCCAGGTAAAAGCCTTGCCCCTCGCCAGTTGCACATCCTGCAGAGGGCGTTTCAATTGGGGTACATCGTTGATACCCTGCACACTGACCAGCAACTCACCACCCGCCCGGTTCGTGCCATCACTGGCCAGATAAGCAAACCGATCCAGCACTGTTTCACCCGCACCCAACCCCTGTACTCTAGATGAAAAATCATCGAGTACGTAAGCGTAACTGCCATTGGGCAACAAGGTAAATATGCCGTATTCGCCCCATCGGATACCTGGATCTGCCACCTTCAACACGCTGCCTTCCGGATCACGGTCATTGGTCAGCACATTGCCCCAGGCCAGCAGCTTGCGATCCTCGATCACACTGGCCACATCGGGTGCGGTGACCGGTGCCTGATTGCCGCCGCCGGAAACGATATCGAGCACGAAGGTCTGGCTGACTGCTGCACCGGCGAGATCGGTCGCCGTGACTTGCACGGCATAGTTTCCGGCGATCGTCGGCGTGCCGCTGAAGGTGCCGGTGGCGGCATCGAACATGAGCCACCCGGGCAACGCGCTACCGTCAGACAAGGTGGCCGAGTAGGCCAGCACATCCCCCGCATCGACATCGATGAAAGCCGTGCCGGGCAGTTGCCAGCTCAGCGCCGTGTCCGTGCGTCCGCTCTGGTTCGTCAGTAACGTGCCGATCTCGGGAGCGTCGTTGACGTTGGCCACCTCCACGTTGAAGAGCTGGCTTGCCTGTGCGCCAGCCAAGTCAGATGCGGTCAAGCGCACGGAGACACTTCCCACATCACCATTGGCCGGAGTACCGCTGAAGGTACGCGTCACGGCGTTAAAGTACAACCACGCAGGCAACGCCGAGCCATCAGACAGAGTGGCTGAGAGTGTCAGTGTGTCACCTGCATCCACATCGCGGAAGGTATCTTCCGGTACGGTAAAGATAAATGATGCATCTTCAGTGGCCTGCTGGTCGGCCAGCGCAACAGCTGCTTCCGGGGCATCGTTAGTGTTCTGCACGGTGAGATGGAAACTGTGGAATACCGAAGCACCCAAACTGTCCATACCCTGGATGACAACATCGAATTCGCCTACATCATGATTGAGCGGTGTGCCGTACAAGGTGCGCGTGGCTGCGTCGTATTGCAGCCAACCCGGTAGAGTCGCGTAACCCAATATCGTCACCCGAGTCATAATATCGCTGTCATCAGCATCGACGAACAAGTCGTCAGGTAGCATCAAGCTGAAGGAGGCATCTTCCAGTGCTACCTGATTCCCGATGGGATTAGCCACCTCCGGCACCCGATTCAGGAATTCTCGCAGGGTGACCGCCGTGCCATTGGCAAACTCAAAGGTATCGATCACCGTACCACCGCCCGTACCGTCCGGAGCATAATTGCTCACACGCACCACGTCACCGCTGGTGCCGTAATGAATCAACAGATCGCCACCCTCCATTTCGATGTACACATCCTCGCGGACGATACCTGCGCCAAAGGTCAGCACATTCCCGATACCCGCCTCCACCCCGTCCTCAATGATATCTTCGCCATCACCCAGATTGACCACATAAGCATCGCGCCCGGAGCCACCACGCAAAACATCGTTACCCAGACCGCCGGTGAGCACATCCTCACCATCGCCGGAGGCCATGACATCGTCTCCGTCGTAACCGTACAGGCGGTCGCCGACGTTGGTGCCGGCAAGTGCATTACCCGAGTTGTCGCCTTCGACCACGAAAGCCCAGGACACGAGCGTGGCGTAATCTACCGCCGTACCGTCAGCGAACTCGAAGCGCTCGACGGCATGGTTGCCGAGCACATCCTCCGGATTGAAACCAGTCAGACGTACCACATCGCCATCATTTCCATAGGAGATGAGCAGCACATGGCTGCCGTTGCCGTCCGCCTCGAAGCGCAGGTTGTTACGCAGCACGTTGGGGTCAATGCCGAGGCCAAAGCGCAGCACATTGCCCGCATCCTGCTCGGCCACATCGTTGATGGTGACGATGCCGTCGCCCAACTTGACGACATAGGTATCGTTGTCGGCTTCGCCCGCCAGCCAATCGTCGCCGGGAGTGGCTTCAATCAGGTCATTGCCCTCATCACCCCAGATGCGATCGGTCAATGCCGTACCCTTGAGGACATCGCCTTCATCCGTGCCAACGATATCGAAACCGCGTGCGAGTAATTCCTCGTAACCGATTTCATCGCCCTCAATGCCAAAGCGGAAACGCTCCACGGCACGCGATCTCAGCGGATCCTCCGGATCGAAGCCCGAAAGACGCACGCGGTTGCCGGTGTTGTAGAGGTCGAGGATCAGGAAGCCTTCGCTGTCGTAGGACAGGTGCACGTCATCGAGCGTCGTGCCTTCAGGCAGTACCAGTGTGTTGGGCGCGTCACCCTCCTCATTATCGATGATGGTGTCTGTATCACTATCAGCATTGATGAGATAGAGATCACCGCCCGCGCCGCCATTCATCGTATCGTCGGACTCACGACCCTCGATCCAGTCGGCCAGCGCCGTACCGGTCAATACGTCATTCTCAGGGGTGCCGATGATACGCACACCTCGTGCCAGCAAATCATCAAAGGAGAGATAAACACCCCCCCAAGGCAGGCTGATTTCAGCCACTGGCGCCTGCATACCCGATGCGCGCGGATCAAAACCGGCAAAGCGGATCACATCGCCTTCCTCGGTCAAGCGCAGCAGCAAGTCGTGTCCATCAAACTCCAGGTGCAGGTCGTCGGCACTGATTTCGCCAGTGATCTCGATATGGTTCGTATCCTGTTCGCGCCAGGTTTCAGCAATGAGTGTCTCAGTGGGGCGGCTGCCCCATTCCTTGTGGACGCGGTAGGTATCGGAGCCCACACCACCCACCAGGCGATCCGCACCGCCTTGACCATTGAGTGTGTCATCGCCATCTCCGCCGATCAGGGTGTCGGCAAATGGCGTGCCATCAAGCCAACCGCCTTCGTTACCGGCCATTTCGGTCTTGCCCGTGGGTTCGATATTCTCGGCCACGATCTCGGTACCGTCGGCAAAGCGAATGATGTCCACTGAACGGGCCTGCGTTGCCCGGCCCGGCTCATAACCGCGCAGGACCACTTTATCACCGGGATGGTCTGCAAATTCTATTATCAGATCGCCATTCTGCTCCGAGTAACGCAGATCTTCCTGTCGAATCCCGGGGCCGAAACTGAGGATATTAGGAGCATCATCAACGAGCGCGCCGCCGTAACTGCCATCACCCCAAGCCGGTAATCGCTCCTGCGTGGCATAGACTGACGGGACTGATGGCTCATTCCAGCTGAGCACGCGATGATCATCGTCGATGATCATCACACCATCTCCAGCCTGGTAGAGATAAGTATCCCCGTCCCATTCGCCAAAGAGGGTATCGTGCCCGGTACCGCCGGAAAGCGTATCCACCCCCCATCCGCCATAAAGGAAGTCATCACCTGCGCCACCGTCGAGCACATCGTCACCCTCGCCACCGTGGATCAGGTCATTGCCATCACTTCCCAAGATAGTGTCATCCCTGGACAGGCCCAGCACGATGTCGTTGCCCGCGCCCGCATCCAGCGAGTCGTCGGCGTTTGTGCCGTAGAGTACATCATTGCCATCGGTTGGGGTGTTGTTGGCAAGGTTCGCCGAGGCAAACAGGTCACCGCTCTGAGCATAAGCCACTACTTCCAGGCCGCCTGCCGGCGCTACCGTACTGGTCAGTTCGAAATCCGCACCATCGAAGACAAGTGGTATCTCAGTCGTTGCAGACAGCAAGGCAGCTGTGTTGGCCTGCAGCCAGCCGGCCAAGTCGAAGATGTGCACTCTGCCATCGGCAGCGATGAACTGGATGTGCTCCAGATCGCCCGGCAAGTTGTCGACGTGTGCACCGTCAAGGGTAATCAATCCACCCGCACCGCCATCAATAAGCAGCGTCACGTAACCCTCGCGATCCAGTGTTGCCGAAAGCATGACCGGCGTAACGGATGCCCCGAAGGAGAGCGTATCCATTCCATCTCCCGCCCGGAATATGTCATGGCCGTCGCCGTAGTTGAAAACGATGACATCATCACCGTCGCCGGTTTCGATCCAATCATCCCCGGTTTCGCCGGCGATCAGATCATCACCCGAGCCGGTATGAATGCTGTCGTTACCCGTACCGGCGGAGATGCGGTTGTTACCCGCGGCAAGATAAACGTAATCATCATTGCCGCGCGCCTGTACCGTCACTGGCTGACCGGTGTAGTCATAGATGTCATCGTCTGCCTGGCTGCCCAGAATCGTCGTGGGATCATCCTGGTTACGGTACTGCCGCCCCATTATGCCGCCATCGGCACGGCTGATCACATCAGCCAATGTCCACTCGATACCATCATCGAAATGGAAACGCTGGATTGCGCCACGTCCGAGATCGTCCTCATTCTCACTACGCACGATCAGGGCATCATTGCCGCCAATACCGATAACCAGATTGGTATAACCCACATCACCCGGCCGGCTGCTCCAGCTCTCGTCACCCAATTGCACCGACACATCTTCCGGCCGGATACCCGGCGCGAACACCACGGTGTCATTGGCTACCGCGAGACTCGCGCCCAAGGCATTATCCAGATCCATCCCCGGCGCCATAATATAGGTGTTGTTGCCCGCATCGCCATACAGCCAGTCCCGATCGGCGCCGCCATCCAACACATCATCACCACTTTCGCCGTAGAGATCATCCTGCCCCGCACCACCCGTGAGTACATCGTTGCCTTCGCGACCGTAGAGAGTGCTGTCCTTCTCCGTGCCCGTCAGCACATCGTTTCCGGGTGAACCATGGAGAATCTCCGCGCCTTCGCTCACGTTAAGCCTGGCCAGTACATCATTCACATTCAAATGCGCACCATTGGCAAACTCGAAGTGGTCGATGCGCCGCCAGTTACCCAGCCACCCCTTAATGCGTATCGCATCACCTGATGCACTGACGGTGGCAATCAGATCTCTGTCATCACGACTAAAGGCGACATCGTTCTGGCCGATACCCGGCTTGAATACGACGCGCCCGTAACTGACCTCAATAACGTCCTGCCCATCACCGATGCCAAAGCGGTAGGTATCGTAACCACCCAAATCCTGAAAATAATCATCACCTGCACCACCGTCGAGAGTGTCGTCCTGGTAGCTACCGACGATGGCATCGTCCCCGGCAGTCGTCGCCAGTGCCCGCGAGGCCAGTTCGGTGCGATCCCATACCATGCCATCGACGAAACGTAATTGCTCGATACCTCGCTCGGTTGACCAGGTTTCCGCCTGGCCGCGCACGATCAGGCGGCTGCCATCGGGAAGGGTGATGGCCATATCTCCTTGCCGCGTCCAGCGCACGGTGACATCTTCCGGGTTGATACCCACGTCCAGCTCCACCACGTCCTCGCCAGCAGAATAATCCTCGATAATCACATCCTGGCCGCCACCGAGGCCAAAGCGGTAGGTGTCGGAGCCCGCTCCGCCTTCCAGTATGTCATCACCTGCACCACCAATGATCAGATCATCGCGCCCCGAGAAGCCACGTAACTCATCGTTACCGGCCTCACCCAGCAACACGCGCGACTTGATCGCTTCCGCATCCCACAGCGTGCCGTCGGCAAAGACGATCTCTTCCACCGCGTAGCGATTACTTTCGTTGAAATGGTTCTTGACAGTGAGCGTCTCGCTGGTATCGCGAATGGTGATCTTCAAGTCGTCGCTGATCTGCCAGCCGTTCACAGTGCGTACTCGCTCCAGCCGCACATCGGAGGGTGTCACGCCCGTCTTGAACTCGATGCGGTCGACTTCACCCTGTTGCCAGGAATCTTCGATGATGAGGTCGTGGCTGTCGCCCCGGCCAAAGCGGTAGATATCGCCCTCGCCGTTCCCATCGTAGATCTGATTGCCCCGGCTAATGGCACCTCCGCCACGCAGTACATCATTGCCCGCACTACCGTCCAGGATGTCCCGGCCAGCACCGCCCAACAGCACGTCATTGCCGCCCTGGCCGCTCAGAACATCATCTGCACGTGAACCGATGATGGTTTCCGCCTCCTCACTGCCGGCGAACAGGATCGCTTGTACGTCGACAACGCCGAGCACCGTGCCGTCGGCAAAGGCAATGCGCTCGATCAGGTAAGGGCCATTCTCCCCATTCCACGCTTCATCAAAATACTGCTTGAGCGTCACCTGATCGCTGCTGCCGTGAACCGCCAGCACCAGATCATTGCCGCTGCGGATGAACTTCACGTCAGCAGGCGCCACACCTTCCTTGAAGCGCAGCGTGTCACTGTTGCCGGCGGTGGTATCGCCATCAATCACCGTGTCCTGGCCGTCACCGCGGCCGAAGAGGTAGGTGTCGTTGCCGTTGGCGGAAATCTGTGGCGTGGTGTTGCGTTCTTGCCGCCACTGGCCGTTATCATTGACCCAGTTCCAGCCTGTACTACCGATCAGGAGGTCATTGCCCGCACCGCCGTCGATAATATCGTTACCGCCGTTACCGATCAGCGTGTCGTTACCCACCTGGCCGGTGATTGTGTCGCTCGCACTGGAGCCGTGGATGATGTCGTCGTTCTCGGTGGTCGCGGCAACAGTGGCGTGCAGCGCATCGTCGTGGCTCCACACCGCGCCATCGTCGAACACGTACTGGCCGACGCCGTTTTGCCCCCACCAGTAGCCGCTGCGCGGCACGGACAGCATCTCCCCGGTATCGACGATGGTGAAGATGAGGTTGTCAGCGTAGTCGGCGGTAACCCGGATATCCGTTGGACTCAGGCCCAAGAGGCGCACGGTGTCGCGTTGCACGCCGTTTTCCGCATAGTCGCTAATAGTGTCATGGCCGTAGCCTCGCCCAAAGACGTAGGTATCGGCGCCGGCTTCGCCATAAAGCATATCGTTGCCCGCGCCACCGGAAATCAGATCATCGTCGTTACCACCGTAGATGCGGTCGTCACCCCCCTGGCCGAACAGGCGGTCGGCGCCGGCGTAGCCATAGAGACGGTCGTTGCCTTCGTCTGCCAGCACGATGTCGGCTTTGTCGGTGAGCCCGATGTTATCGTCGCCCGCAGTGAGTCGGCGCACCTTGAATTCGTTAAGCAGCACCGTGATGCCTGCCGTCTGCGGCAGAGTGTCGATCGCCTGGTCGAAATCCGCCAGCCCGTTCCAGTTGGTGCCGGAGAGGAAACCGTTGGTGTAGCGGTCGAGATCGAGCAGGTCGGCCAGATAGTTCTCCGGGTCGGCAGCTTTCTTGTCCGCCTGCATCTGGTTGAGTTGCGTGGCGTCCAGCCGCAGGCCGCTGTCATCGATGATGAGTTCGATCTGGTCGAGATAGGGCTTGAGACGCGTCTGCATCACTAGGCTGGCGTAGACGCTCTCCTTCAGGCTGTCGTAGGCCTGCTGTAGCAGGTCGAGTTGCGCCTGGGAAAAATTCATACGCAGGGTGGGCAAGGCTTCAACTGCCGTTGCACCAGGCTTTTTTGAACCTGCCACCATGGAAAAACCCCAGTTAGCGCTGTCGGTCTGGCTCTTTTGCGAGAGCAGATTGAAGAAATACTGGCCGTTGAAGGCCTCCAATACGTGCAGCTTGCGGCTCCACTCGTCGATGAGGGCGCGGTAGTGTTCGGAGAGGTAGAGGCTGCCCGCGTCGGTCATCAGTGCTGCGCCGGATGTGATGGTGCCGCCAGCCATGGTGGCAATGTTACTGGAGCGGCTGACATTGCCGAAGGCTTCGTATTCGATACGGTATTGGCCTTGGGCACGTTCTTCGAGGCTTGCCGCCATGCCGGAGGTGTCGGCCCAGGCGGTGAGCAGTTGATCGAGCAGCGCCTTCTGCCCGGTGCGTGTCCCGGCGGACTGGAACTGGGCAAGCAGGCTGGCAACATTGCCGGACTGAGCGGCGGTCTGTTGCAGTTCGCGCACGTTACCGGTACCGCTCATGTTGGGAAGAACCTTGAGGGCTTCCGGCACTTCGATCTGCTCGGTGAATTTCGTATTGAAAGTGTCGGTAGCAAGTTTGAATTCGCCCATCGCCGACGTGCTGCCGTCGGCGCGCGTAAAGCTGCCTTCACGGGAAAGCATGTTGCCGTTACT
>WBZY01001612.1_pt1 | contig 11073 bp, 7 predicted proteins | sample 5204191 | NCBI WGS metagenome assembly WBZY01 (sample SAMN12344363, study PRJNA552823) | activated sludge metagenome | biome: Activated sludge suspended growth; feature: Anammox Sidestream; material: Wastewater; isolation source: activated sludge from anammox sidestream of wastewater treatment... | reverse complement strand
AGCAGATCGAGGTCGAGTTCCTCGAGTTCGTTCGGGGCGATCGCAAATTCGACTCCGGCGAGGACCTGAAGGCCCAGATGGAGAGGGACGTGGCGCACGTGCGCGCCGTCCTCAAGGACGCGTGAGTCCCCTTTGATTGTCGGGCCGCGGATTGCTAGAACCGGCCCCGCGAACGAGGCGAGAAAGAAGAGCGATGGCAAAGGACAAGCCGGAGACGGCGGCGGCGGGAGCCAGGAGCGCGGAGGGCGGGCGCGACTGGGGCGCGACGCTGTATCTGCCCAGAACGGATTTTCCCATGCGCGCGGGGCTTCCCGATCTCGAGCCCAGGCTGTTGAAGCGCTGGGAGGAGATGGGGCTCTATGAGAGGATCCGCGCGAAGTCCAAGAAGTCGTCCTCCGCCATCCACCACAAGTTCGTGCTGCACGACGGACCGCCCTATGCCAACGGCAACATCCACATCGGGCATGCGCTGAACAAGATCCTGAAGGATCTCGTGGTCAAGAGCCAGCAGATGCTCGGTCACGACAGCAACTATGTGCCGGGCTGGGATTGCCACGGCCTGCCGATCGAATGGAAGATCGAGGAGCAGTACCGGGCCAAGGGCAGGAACAAGGACGAGATCCCGGTCAACGAGTTCCGCAAGGAATGCCGCGAGTTCGCCGCGCACTGGCTAGCCGTGCAGCGCGAGGAGTTCAAGCGCCTCGGCGTCATCGGCGACTGGAAGAAGCCCTACTCGACGATGAGCTTCCCGGCGGAGGCGACGATCGCGCGCGAGCTGATGAAGTTCGCCCAATCCGGCCAGCTGTACCGCGGCTCCAAGCCCGTGATGTGGAGCGTGGTCGAGAAGACCGCGCTCGCCGAGGCCGAGGTCGAGTACCAGGACTACCAGTCCGACATGGTCTGGGTGAAATTCAAGGTCATCCAGGACACGGACTGGGGCGATACGGCCCAGCAGCGCCGCGCCGATCAGGCGTGCCTCAAGCCCGAGCTCGTCGACGCGCACGTCGTGATCTGGACGACGACGCCGTGGACGCTGCCGGGAAACCGGGCCATCAGCTTCTCGTCAAGGATCGAATACGGCCTCTACGAGGTGACGAAGGCGCCGGACAACAACTGGGCCAAGGTCGGCGACCGCTACATCCTCGCCGACAAGCTCGCCGCCGACGTCATGAAGGCCGCGAAGGTGGACGCCTTCGAGCGCCGGGAGACGATCAGCGGCGACGAGCTGGCGCGCGTCATGTGCGCCCACCCCTTGCGCGCGCTCGGCTACACCTTCGACGTACCGCTGCTGGACGGCGACCACGTCACCGACGACACCGGCACGGGGTTCGTGCACACCGCGCCCGGCCACGGCGCCGACGACTACAATATCTGGAACGCTTCCCAGAGAATGCTGCGCGAGCGCGGCATCGACACCGCGATCCCCTTCACTGTCGATGCCGACGGCGTGTTGACGAAGGCCGCGCCGGGTTTCACCGGCAAGCGGGTGTTGAAGGAGAACGGCGACAAGGGCGACGCCAACGACGCCGTCATCAAGGCGCTGGCCGAGGCCGGCGTGATCATCGCGCGCGGTCGCCTGAAGCACCAGTATCCGCACTCCTGGCGCTCCAAGAAGCCGGTCATCTTCCGCAACACGCCGCAGTGGTTCATCGGCATGGACAAGGCGGGCGTTCAGGGCAATCGCACGTTGCGCCAGATCGCGCTCGACGAGATCAAGCGCGTCGAATGGGTGCCGGCGGCGGGCGAGAACCGCATCAACGGCATGATCGCCAACCGCCCAGACTGGGTGGTCTCGCGCCAGCGTGCGTGGGGCGTGCCGATCACCGTGTTCCGCAACGTCGAGACCGACGAGGTTATTCCGGGGCCAGGGTTCGAGAGATCGGCCGAGTTGATGGGCCGCATCGGCGACGCCTTCCACGAGAAGGGCGCGGACGTGTGGTTCGAGGCGGGCGCGAAGGAACGGTTCCTGAAGGGGCTCGTTCCCGATTCCGAGCTCCCCAGGTGGGAGCAGGTCAAGGACGTGCTCGACGTGTGGTTCGATTCAGGGTCGACGCACGCCTTCACGCTCGAGGATCCGCAGGCGTTCCCGGGGCTTGCCGGCGTTCAGCGCGCCGCCGACGGCGGGCACGACCGTGTCATGTATCTCGAAGGCTCGGATCAGCATCGCGGATGGTTCCATTCCTCGCTGCTCGAAAGCTGCGGCACGCGGGGACGCGCGCCCTACGACGTGGTGCTGACCCACGGCTTCGTCCTCGACGAGAAGGGTCAGAAGATGTCGAAGTCGCTCGGCAACGTGGTGGCGCCGCAGGACGTGATGAAGACGAGCGGGGCGGACATCCTGCGGCTTTGGGTGGCGGCGTCGGACTACTCCGACGATCTGCGCATCGGTCCAGAGATCCTGAAGACGTTTGCCGAGACCTATCGCAAGCTGCGCAACACGCTGCGCTGGATGCTGGGCGCGCTCGCGCATTTCGACGCGGCGAGGGATCGCGTCCCGCTCGAGAGCCTGCCCGAGCTCGAGCTGCTGATGCTGAACCGCCTGTCCGATCTCGACGCCGAGATCCGCACGGCCTATGCGCAATACGACTACCGCAAGGTCGTCACCGCGCTCGCCCAGTTCATGAACACGGAGCTGTCCGCGTTCTACTTCGACATCCGGAAGGACGCGCTGTATTGCGAGGCGCCGTCGAGCATGAAGCGCAAGGCGGCGCTGAGCGTGGTGGACGAGCTGTTCACCTGTACCTGCACGTGGCTGGCCCCGATCCTGTCGTTCACGGCGGAGGAGGCCTGGCTTTCGCGGCACGCTTCGAAGGACGGCTCGGTGCACCTGGAGACCTTCCCCATCGTGCCGCTGATGTGGCGCAACGAGACGGTGGCGGAGAAGTGGGAGAAGGTGCGCAAGGTGCGCAGCGTGGTCACCGGCGCGCTCGAGATCGAGCGGGCGAGCAAGAAGATCGGCTCCTCGCTGGAGGCTGCTCCCATCGTCCACGTCACCGATTCGGAGCTTATGGCCGCGCTGTCGGGCGTCGACCTCGCCGAGGTCTGCATCACCTCCGCGATCGAGATCGTCGGCACGCCGGCGCCCGCTGGCGCATTCACCCTTGCCGAGGTGGCAGGCGTGGCGGTGGTGCCGCGTCCGGCAGAGGGCAGGAAGTGCGCCCGATCCTGGCGTATCACGACCGACGTCGGCTCGGACCCCGCCTACCCGGATCTGTCCGCGCGCGATGCGGCTGCGGTCCGCGAGATCGATGCTCTGGCAAAGGCGTGATGCGATGGCGGAGGAGAGTGCGCCTCGTCCAGGCTGGTTGTGGGGTCCCTACGCGGGCTTTGCGGGGCGTATCGCGCTCGTCACCCTGGGGCTCGACCAGGTGCACAAGTGGTGGATGCTTCTTGGCCTGAAAATCGAGGAAGGTCAGAGGTTTCCCCTCACCCCGTTTCTCGATGTCGTGTTCGTCATCAACAAGGGCATCAGCTACTCCCTGTTGACCCAGTCGAGCTACACGGGGCAGGTGCTGCTGGCCCTGTTCGCTGTGATCGCATCGGTTGCAATGTGGATCTGGCTCAACCAGGGCGGCACGGGCAAGCTCATGGCGGCGGGGCTGGGCCTCATCATCGGCGGGGCGATCGGCAATGCGATCGACCGGATCATCATCGGCGGGGTGGCGGACTTCTTCTCGCTGCACGCGTTCGGGTTCTACTGGTACGTCTTCAACATCGCAGATGTGGCCATAGTTGCTGGGGTCGCCGCGCTGCTGTATGACTCGTTCGTGGCGAGTCGCAATGACGCCGCAAAGTCATTGTAACGCCAGACAATAAAGGCGGCGGCGTATCGCGCTGGCGTCGTCTTCTTCGACGGCGGACTGTAGCAGGTTGGGCGCATGGGGGCATGTGCCGGACGCTTCCGATCGGAGCTGGGAACCATGACAGCGAGCCTTGAAGCCCGTCTTAGGGTGGCCCGTTTCGGCTTGTCCGCGCTCGTCGGGCTCGCGGCGGTCATGTCGCTCACCGCCTGTGCACCCGGCGAGGTCGCCCTCGAGGGCAAGATCTTCGATGCGATCGGCGTCGGCGCGAACTCCGCGAACGTCAAATCAGCCGAGCCCCGCATGGCCCAACGAACCGGCCTCGTCGAGCCGCCCCGCCTCGAGCGGCTGCCCGAGCCTGGCTCTGGCGCCGAGGACGACGGCGTTCTGGCCTCTCTCGACGATCCCGATCGCAAGAAGGATGTGAACAAGGCCGAGCTCGAACGCCGTCAGGCCGAATTCTGCAGGGTGAACTACGAGCAGGCGAAGGCGCGCGGCGATGCGACCGCCGACACCGCCACCGGGCCGCTCGGCCCCTGCCGCGCCTCGATCTTCACCGCCGTAGAGAAGTGGAACAAATCGGAATAGGCGCGCTACGCCTGTTCTCGTTTTATGCGCTCGCCAAATTGCCACTGCAACCCATAAGCGTAATGGGCCGGCTCCGCGAGCGCCGCCGGCCTGGGTTCGGGCCGCAGATCTTCAACTTTCCTGATCGGCGCCGAAGCGCGACTGATCGACGGCGACATGAACGCGTTGTCATTTGACTTCGCGCGTGGCTGACCCGAGATCATCCACCGGATCCCGGCGCGACGGGACCGTGCGCTTCCGGCAGGGCAGCCTGTGGACCAGCGCTGATCGGTCGAGGTCCGGGACGAGCCCCGCGCGGGTTTTGGACGAAGGAAGGAACGCGATGCTCAACGCAATGAGGCGACGCATCACCACCCTCATGATCCTGGGGATTTCCATGCTGGCTCTGATCGAGACGACCCTTGCCGCCCGTGCGGCCACCCGCGCCACCGAATTCACCCTCGCCAACGGCATGAGGGTGGTTGTCATCCCCGACAACCGTGCCCCGGTCGTAACCCACATGGTCTGGTATCGGGTCGGTGCGGCCGACGAGCCGCCGGGCGTGTCGGGCATCGCCCACTTCCTCGAGCATCTGATGTTCAAATCGACCGAGAAGATCCCGATGGGAGAGTTCTCCAAGATCGTCGCTCGGCTCGGCGGCCAGGACAACGCGTTCACCAGCCACGATACCACCGCCTACTTCCAGCGCGTCGCCAAGGACCGCCTCAGGACGGTGATGGAGATGGAGGCCGACCGCATGGTCAACCTTCGCCTCACCGAGAAGGAGGTGTTGACGGAGCGCGACGTGATCCTCGAGGAGCGCCGGTCGCGGGTCGAGAACAGCCCCACGGCCCTGCTCGACGAGCAGATGGAGGCGGCCCTCTACCAGAACCACCCTTACGGCATCCCCGTGATCGGCTGGGCCCACGAGATCGCCAGGCTCTCGCCTGCCGATGCCATGAGCTTCTACAAACGCCATTACGCGCCAAACAACGCAATGCTCGTGGTTTCGGGCGACGTCACCGAGGAGGAGGTCCGCAAGCTTGCCGACGAGACCTACGGCAAGATTCCGGCCAACAGCGCCGTCGGAGCGTCGCGCGTGCGGCCCATGGAGCCGCCGCATCGAGCGCCCCGCCGGTTGACGCTGAAGGATCCGCGCGCGGGCAAGCCCTCGCTGCACCGGTACTATCTCGCGCCGAGCAGTGTCACCGCCGCGAGCGGCGAGGCGGAGGCACTCGAGGTTCTGATGAAGATTGCCGCCTCCGGAGCCACCAGCCGGCTCTACAAGAAGCTCGTGGTGGAGGACAAGGTAGCCTCGTCGGCGAGTGGCTACTACTCGGACGGCGGCCTGGACAGCGGCAAGATCTCGATCCGCGTGGTGGCGGGCGACGGCGTCGCACTCGACCGCGTCGAGCAGGTGCTCGACCAGGTGCTGGATGAGATCAAGGCCAATGGCGTGACGGATGCCGAGCTGTCGCGCGCCAAGAACAGCCTGATCGCCGACTACGTGTACGAGAGCGACAGTCAGTCGTCCCTTGCGCGGCGCTACGGCTGGAGCATGATCGTCGGCCGCACGATGGCCCAGGTGGAGAGCTGGCCCGACGAGATCGCGAAAGTGACAGCGGATGCGGTCAAGGCCGCGACCAGGCATCTCGACATCCGCAACTCGGTGACCGGGCTGCTATTGCCCGACGTGGCGGAAGGCGCGGCCGTGCCGGCCAAGTCCGCCGCCCAGAAGTCGCGCAGCTAGAGCTGCCAGGGAGGGATCATCGACGCCATGATCGGTCATGACATGACGCCAAACAGACTTCGGGCACGCGGCGTCAAGCCCCGCGCCAGGGTACAGGCCGCCGTGCGCGGCATCGCCCGGATCGACATCGCCCTATCGGTCCTCGTACTGATACTGGCGCTCATCATCACCTCCACGAGGCCCGCCCACGCCATGAAGATCGAGACTGTGAAGAGCTCCAGCGGCATCGAGGCCTGGCTCGTGCACGAGAAGAGCGTCCCCCTGATCGCGCTGCGCTTCGCCTTCGAGGGCGGCAGTGCCCAGGACCCGACCGGCAAGGAGGGCGTGGCGAACTTCCTGACCGCGATGATGGACGAGGGAGCTGGCGATCTCAACTCGAGCGCGTTCCAGGAGCGCCTGGAAGAGCTCGCCATGAAGATGAGCTTCGACGACACCAAGGACTACTTCTACGGCAGCGTCGAGATGCTCTCCGCGAACCGGGCGAAGTCGGTCGAGCTGCTGAAGCTGGCGCTCAACAAGCCGCGCTTCGACCAGGATGCGGTGGAGCGCATCCGACGCCAGCTTCTGGCGGGCCTCGTCTACGCCGCGCGCGATCCCGACCGGGTGGCCGGAAAGGAGTGGTATGCGACGGCGTTCGCCGGGCATTCCTACGCGCGCCACGCCAACGGCACCGAGGAGTCCATCAAGGCGATCAACCGCGAGGATCTCGAGGCCTATCGCAAGCGCGTGTTCGCGCGCGACAACCTGAAGGTCGTCGCCGTCGGCGACATCACGGCGGCCGAGCTGGCGCAGCTGCTGGACGCCTTGTTCGGCGAGCTTCCCGCCAAGGCGAGCCTGTCGCCCGTCGCGTTGACCCGTCCCAAGACCGGCGGCGAGCAGAAGATCATCGAGATGGACGTGCCGCAGTCGGTGGCGGTGTTCGGCGTCGGCGGCTTGATGCGCAAGGACCCCGATTTCATTCCTGCGTTCGTGATGAACCATATCATCGGCGGCGGCGGGTTCTCCTCCAAGCTGATGGAGGAGGTGCGCGAGAAGCGGGGCCTTGCCTATTCCGTCTACAGCTACATCCAGCCCTACCGGCATGCCGCGGTGCTGTCGGGCAGCGTGGCGACCAAGAACGAGTCGATGGCGCAGTCGATGGAGGTGATCCGCAACGAGCTGAAGCGGATGGCCGAGGAAGGGCCCACGCCGGAGGATCTCGACAGCGCCAAGAAGTTCCTGATCGGCTCGTATGCGCTGCGCTTCGACACGAACTCCAAGATCGCCAGCCAGCTTCTCGGCATCATGCAGGAGGATCTCGGCATCGACTACGTGGAGAAGCGCAACAAGCTGATCGAGGCGGTGACCCTCGACGACGTCAAGCGCGTGGGCAAGCGCGTGCTGACCACCGGCGATCTCATCGTCACCATCGTGGGCAAGCCCGTCAACATGACCGGCAAGGGCCGCACCTGAGACGGACCCGCGACGGACGACTTTCGGCGCCCGGCCCTTGGCCGCGGCGCCGAAACTGTATAAGTGGCAGGCCCCAACATCAGGGTTTTGCGAGGGATACGACCAATGCCGGCATCGGATGGGGGTGGCAGGAGCCGCGCGGCGGGCGGGGACGCGGGGGCCGGCGCGGCGGGCAAGGATGAGCCCCGGGGCGGCGAAGCCTATGTGCAGTCGGTCGACGGGTGCCTCGACGACGCCATCGGCCGGCACGGGCTCTCCGACACCCTTCTCGACCGCTATCTGACGCGCCTGGCGCCCCTCATCGGTCGCCTGCAGGACCACTACCGGACCGGCCGCCTGCCGCTTCTGACGATCCCCGAGGAGCGAGACGACCTCGATGCCGCCGCCGCTGTCCTGGCGCGCTTGAGCGCGGATGCGCGTCTCATCGTGTTCTTCGGGACGGGTGGATCGGGGCTCGGCGGGCAGACACTGGCGCAGATGGCGGGCTGGAACATCCCCGGCGGTGCCGACCCGCAACAGCGAAAGCGCCCGCGCACGCGCTTCTACGACAACCTCGACGGGGCGACGCTGGCGGGTGCCCTGGCCGGCATCGATCTGGCGACGACCCGCTTCGTGTTCACGTCGAAATCGGGCGGCACGGCCGAGACGCTGGCGCAGGCGATCGTCACGCTGACCGCGCTGGACAAGGCGGGGCTCGCGGCGCGCATTCCCTCGTCGTGTCTCGTCATCACCGAGCCCGCGGTCGAGGGGCGCTCCAACGGTCTGCGGACACTGGCCCAGTCGCTCGGCATCCCCACCCTCGAGCATCACACCGGCATCGGTGGTCGCTTCTCCTGCCTCACCAACGTCGGCCTGCTGCCGGCGATGGCGCGCGGGCTTGATGCTCATGCGATCCGCAAGGGTGCGCACGAGGTGGTTGCCGCGCTGCTCGCGGCCAAACGGCCCAAGGCGTTCGCACCCGCGCTCGGCGCGGCGGTCGCCGTCGCGCTCGCCAAGGAGAAGGGCATCAAGACCGTCGTGCTGATGCCCTATGCCGACCGCCTCGGCCGGCTGTCGCACTGGTACGTGCAGCTCTGGGCGGAGAGCCTCGGCAAGAACGGCGAGGGCACGGTGGCGCTCGGCGCGCTGGGGCCGCTCGATCAGCACAGCCAGTTGCAGTTGTTCATGGATGGGCCGCGCGAGATCTACACGACGATCGTTCGCGTTGGATCGCGCGGCGAGGGCCCGAAGATCGATGCGAAGCTCGCGCGTCTTTCAGGCGCCGATTTCATGGCGGGCCGCACGGTTGGCGACGTGGTCGACGCGCAGGCCCGCGCGGTCCCCGAGGCGCTCGCCAGGGCCGGGCGTCCGGTGCGCACCATCGATCTGCCGGTGCTCGACGAGCGCGCGGCCGGTGCGCTGCTCATGCACTTCATGATCGAGACCATTCTTTCGGGTTGGCTCATCGGTGTCGATCCGTTCGATCAGCCTGCTGTGGAGCTTGCCAAGGTCCTGACCAAGGAGCGCCTTTCCAGGAAGGTGTGACTTCCCGGCGGCGCTGCGTGACAACGAATCACTGCCGCGCTAGGCCAGAGGGCAGGGAGGATTGCCCGTGGCCATTCGACAGCTTTCGCCCGAGACCATCAACCGCATCGCGGCCGGCGAGGTGATCGAGCGCCCGGCGAGTGTCGTCAAGGAGCTCGTCGAGAACGCGATCGATGCGGGCGCGACCGAGATCGAGGTGGTGACGGCCGCCGGTGGGCTCTCGCTCATTCGTGTCAGCGACGACGGGCAGGGGATGGCCCCCGACGACCTTTCGTTATGCGTGGAGCGGCACGCGACCTCCAAGCTCCTCGGCGACGATCTCGACGCGATCCGCACATTGGGCTTTCGCGGCGAGGCCCTGCCCTCGATCGGCGCGGTGGGTGTGCTGTCGATCCAGTCGCGGACAAGGGGCGCACGCGAGGCGTACGAGATCGTCGTCGACAAGGGAGCCAAGCGTGCGCTGCGTCCTGCGGCGATGAACAGCGGCACCCGCGTCGAGGTGCGCGATCTCTTCTCGGCGACGCCGGCCCGTCTCAAATTCCTGAAATCCGAGCGCGCGGAGAACATGGCGGTCTCCGAGGTCGTCAAACGGCTCGCCATGGCGCATCCGGAGGTCGGCTTCTCGCTGACGACGGGCGAGCGCACGGGACTTCGCCTTGCGCGAACGGAGGCGAGCCCCGACGGCCTTCTGAAGCGGCTCGGGCGCATCATGGGATCGGAGTTCCTGGCGGATGCCCTGCATGTTGCAGGCGAGCGCGACGGTGTCATCGTGACGGGCTTTGCCGGACTGCCGACGTTGCACCGCCCCGATGCCGGCCAGCAGTTCCTGTTCGTAAACGGCCGCCCGGTGAAGGACAAGCTGCTGGTCGGCGCGGTGCGTGCGGCCTACGGCGACTTGATTCCGCGCGGGCGCTATCCGCTGCTCGCCTTGTTCGTCTCGATCGATCCGGCGGATGTCGATGTCAACGTGCATCCTGCCAAGACCGAGGTTCGATTTCGCGACAGCGGCCGCATTCGCCACCTGATGATCGGCGCGCTTGCCCACGCGCTCGAGGCGGCCGGCCACCGCGCCAGCGAGCGCGGCGGGCTCGACACGCTGGCCGCGCTTCGGGCCAATGTCGTGCCGTTCGAGCGGTCTGGGCCGCGGGCAAGCTCCTATGTGCCACCGCGCTCGTTCGTCTCGCCGGGTTTGGCCGAGGCCATGCAGGCGCCATTCGAGGCGTTCGCGCCGCCAGCCGCCGACGCGCGGCCCGCATGCGATGCCATGGCCGCCGAGCTGATCGAGCATCCGCTGGGAGCCGCGCGCGCCCAGCTGCACGAGACCTATATCGTGGCCCAGACGAAGGACGGCGTCGTCATCGTCGATCAGCACGCCGCGCACGAGCGTCTCGTCTATGAGCGGATGAAGAGGATGCTGGCCGAGGGCGGCGTGGCCCGCCAGGGTCTGCTGATCCCGGCCATCGTCGAGGTGGACGAGGACGAAGGCACGGCTCTTCTGGAGCGCACGGCCGAGCTTGCCGAGCTCGGCCTCGTGATCGAGCCGTTCGGGACCGGCGCCATCGCCGTGCGTGAGGTGCCGGCGCTGATCGGGGACGGCGATGTCGCGGGCCTCGTCAAGGATCTGGCAGCAGGCGTGGCGAGCGAGATGGGGACGGGCGCGCTGAAGGACCGGCTCGAGGCGGTCGCCTCGCGCATGGCGTGTCACGGCAGCGTGCGCGCCGGGCGCCGGCTGACCGGCGAGGAGATGAATGCGTTGCTGCGCGAGATGGAGGCGACGCCGTTCTCGGGGCAATGCAATCATGGGCGCCCCACCTACGTGGAGCTGAAGCTTTCCGATATCGAGCGGCTGTTCGGGCGGCGTTGAGCGCGCGAGGAGGTTTCGGATGCCGGTCAAGACGATGGGCATGCTGGTGCTGGGACTGGCGGTCGCCATCCTCGCCTTCGGCCTCTATTCGCGCTGGAAGAACCCTATGCGTGTCG
>WBZY01001611.1_pt1 | contig 11074 bp, 13 predicted proteins | sample 5204191 | NCBI WGS metagenome assembly WBZY01 (sample SAMN12344363, study PRJNA552823) | activated sludge metagenome | biome: Activated sludge suspended growth; feature: Anammox Sidestream; material: Wastewater; isolation source: activated sludge from anammox sidestream of wastewater treatment... | reverse complement strand
CACGCACGAGGCACTGCGGGCGATCGCCAGGAAGGCCATCGAGCGCAAGACGGGCGCACGCGGCCTTCGCTCCATCATGGAAGGCATCCTGCTCGAGACCATGTTCGATCTGCCCGCGCTGAAGGGTGTGGAGGAGATCGTGGTCGGGCCGGAGGTCGTGGAAGGCGGCGCCCGGCCGCTGCGGATCTACGCGGAGCGGACCGAGGAGAAGGGCTCCACGGCGTCGTGAGGCGTCCTGCAGGCTCGTCGGGCCTGCGGGCGTTGCCCTCACCGGTCTAGCCGGCCGGCATGGTCGGCCCTTTCGAACTATCAGCTCCAGGGCTGATCCCGGCGCCCTGCGGCGCCGTATCCTTGATGATCGGGGCCTCGGGGCATCGGCGCCTCGGGGACCAGCGCCTCGGGGCGGCAACGCGGCCGGGAGCGGCTCCGGCAGCGCCCGGACGTGACCGGCCTTGATCAACGCTCGCGCCTTCCCATGTTTACCCTCCTGGGAACGCGTCGAGTGAGACGACGACTGCGGCTCGAGCGCCACGGTCCGACGGCAGCGGAACAGATTTCCAGTCCGACGACCCGGATGGGACAGTTGTCGCCTTGATGAGGGACAGATGTTCTGATCGAAGTAGGGGGTAGTCGGCCATCAACCCGGGTTCCGGCCGATAGAGCCGCCGGTACCGTAACGGCATGGGGTTTGGAATGAGCGAAGAGAAACAGGCCAAGAAGGAAGGCGTCGGCAAGGAGCTGTTCCCGGTCCTGCCGCTGCGCGACATCGTGGTCTTCCCGTACATGATCGTGCCGTTGTTCGTGGGCCGCGAGAAGTCGATCAACGCCCTCGAGGAGGTCATGCGCACGGACAAGCAGATCCTGCTTGCCGCGCAGAAGAATGCGGGCGACGACGATCCGGCCACCGATGCGATCTTCCAGGTCGGCACGCTGGCCTCCGTGCTGCAGCTCTTGAAGCTGCCCGACGGCACGGTCAAGGTGCTGGTCGAGGGGACCGCACGCGCCAAGATCGTGCGCTACACCGACAACGCCGAGTACTTCGAGGCGGAGGTCGAGCGCATCGCGGAAGCCTCGGGCGACAAGGACGAGATCGAGGCGCTGGCCCGCTCCGCGGTGTCGCAGTTCGAGAGCTATGTGAAGCTCAACAAGAAGATCTCGCCGGAGGTGCTCGGCACCGTCGCGCAGATCGAGGACTACTCGAAGCTCGCCGACACGATCGCCTCGCATCTGGCGATCAAGATCGCCGACAAGCAGGACGTGCTGGAGACGACCGTGATCTCCACGCGGCTCGAGAAGGTCTACACGCTGATGGAGAGCGAGATCTCCGTGCTGCAGGTCGAGCGCAAGATCCGCTCGCGCGTCAAGCGGCAGATGGAGAAGACGCAGCGCGAGTACTACCTGAATGAGCAGATGAAGGCCATTCAGAAGGAGCTCGGCGACACCGACGAGCGCGACGACATCTCCGAGTTCGAGGAGAAGATCGAAAGCACCAAGCTCTCCAAGGAGGCGAAGGACAAGGCGCTCGCCGAGTTGAAGAAGCTCAAGCAGATGAGCCCGATGTCGGCCGAGGCGACGGTGGTGCGCAACTACCTCGACTGGCTGCTGTCGATCCCGTGGGGCATCAAGGGCAAGGTCAAGAAGGACCTGAACGAGGCGCAGGAGGTGCTCGACAAGGAGCACTATGGCCTCGAGAAGGTCAAGGAGCGCATCCTGGAGTACCTCGCGGTGCAGGCGCGCACCAACAAGCTGAAAGGCCCGATCCTGTGCCTCGTCGGCCCGCCCGGCGTCGGCAAGACCTCGCTTGGCAAGTCGATCGCCAACGCGACGGGGCGCGAGTTCGTGCGCATGTCGCTGGGCGGCGTGCGCGACGAGGCGGAGATCCGCGGCCACCGGCGCACCTACATCGGCTCGATGCCCGGCAAGGTCATCCAGTCGATGAAGAAGGCGAAGCGCACCAACCCGCTCTTCCTGCTCGACGAGATCGACAAGATGGGCCAGGACTTCCGCGGCGATCCCGCGGCGGCCCTGCTGGAGGTGCTGGATCCCGAGCAGAACGCGACCTTCAACGACCATTACCTCGAGGTCGACTACGACCTTTCGAACGTGATGTTCGTCACGACCGCGAACACGCTCAACATCCCGCCGGCCCTCATGGACCGCATGGAGATCATCCGTCTCGCCGGCTACACCGAGGACGAGAAGCTGGAGATCGCCAAGCGCCACCTGCTGCCCGAGTCGATCCAGGCCCACGGCCTGGAGGCGAGCGAGTTCGTGGTGGAGGACGGAGCGATCCTCGAGATCATCCGCCGCTACACGCGCGAGGCGGGCGTGCGCAGCCTGGAGCGCGAGATCTCCAAGCTCGCCCGCAAGGCGGTGAAGGAGATCCTGACCTCGTCCAAGACCACCGTGAAGGTCACGGCGGAGAACGTGAACGAGTACCTGGGCGTGCAGAAGTTCCGCTATGGCGAGGCGGAGCTCGAGGATCGCGTGGGCATCGTCACGGGCCTTGCCTGGACCGAGGTGGGCGGCGAGCTGCTGACCATCGAGGGCGTCATGATGCCCGGCAAGGGCAAGATGACGGTCACGGGCAACCTGCGCGACGTGATGAAGGAATCGATCCAGGCCGCGAACGCCTACGTGCGCTCGCGCTCGGTCGACTTCGGCATCCATCCCAAGCTGTTCGAGACCAAGGACATCCACGTCCACGTCCCCGAGGGCGCCACGCCCAAGGACGGCCCCTCCGCTGGCGTCGCCATGACCACCGCCATCATCTCGGTTCTGACCGGCATCGAGGTGAAGAAGGACGTCGCGATGACCGGCGAGATCACGCTGCGCGGCCGCGTGCTGCCGATCGGCGGGCTCAAGGAGAAGCTGCTTGCCGCCCTGCGCGGCGGCATCAAGACCGTCGTCATTCCCGAGGAGAACGTGAAGGATCTCGTCGACATCCCCGAGGAGGTGAAGAAGAAGCTCAACCTCGTTCCGGTCTCCAAGGTCGAGGACGTGCTCAAGACGGCGCTGGTGCGAATGCCCGATCCCATCTCGTGGGACGACGTCGCCGAGAGCCCCGCGGTCGCCGCCGACGACGGCAAGGGCGGCCCGCGCGTCACGGCGCACTGACGAGGCGTCCGACCGAGGCGTCCGACGCCGGAGCCATCCGATATCGGAACGAACGCTGCTCGAAACGTTCCCCCTGCGGTGGATTTCCATCGCAGGGGGGCCTTATTTCAGATGCCGGCAAATGAGGCAAAAAGACTAGCAAAATCGGGGTTTCCGAGGGCTTTTTCCTCTTGACGCGCGCCCTCTTTGGGCGCTTCTAAGCCCTCTCTGCTGCCCCGCAGCAGCCCTGCGCGCGCCCAACCCATGCCGCGCCTTTTCCCCGCGCCCCGACGCGCCCCCAATCAAGGACGTACCCAGATGAGCAAACAGGATCTGATCGAAGCCGTTGCCAAGGAGTGCGAGATCACCAAGGAGAAGGCGAAGATCGCCGTCGACGCGGTGCTCGAGCATATCAAGGAGTCGATGAAGAAGGGCGAGGATGTCCGCATTCCCGACTTCGGCACCTTCAAGGTGACGAAGCGCAAGGCGCGCGAGGGCCGCAATCCGGCCACCGGCAAGACGATCCAGATCCCGGCCTCGACGGTTCCGAAGTTCACGCCCGCCAAGGGCCTCAAGGAAGCGCTCAACTGAGCGCGGACAGCATGCCGCCCGGGTGCGGCATGGCGAGGAATGACCATGCGCGCCGCGGCGAGCCGCGGCGCGCTTCGTTTCGAGAATGTCGCGTGCCGTCATGCTGATCCGCCCCGCGTTGCCCGAGGATCGTACCGCCGTCTGGCAAATCCTGGCCCCTGTGATCGGGGCGGGCGAGACCTACGCGCTCCCCCGCGACATGAGCGAGGAGGCCGCGCTCGCGTATTGGATTGCGCCACAGCACGAGACGTACGTGGCGCTGATCGGCGACGACGTCGTGGGGACCTACTATCTGCGCGCCAATCAGCAGGGAGGCGGGGCACACGTGGCCAACTGCGGTTACGTGACCGCGGACGGGCACGCGGGCCGCGGCATCGCGCGCGCCATGTGCAAGCATTCACTGGCGCGCGCCCGGGAGCGCGGCTTCCAGGCCATGCAATTCAATTTCGTCGTGGCGACCAACGCCCGCGCAATCCGGCTCTGGCAATCACTGGGTTTCAACGTGGTCGGGCGCCTGCCGGGCGCTTTCGAGCACCCGCGCGAGGGGCTTGTCGACGCGCTCGTGATGTTTCGCACGCTGTGATCGGCCCGCCTTCGGACGCGGTGGTCCACCAACGGCGGTTGTCTATTGCGATCCTTGCGGGTAAACCCCTGGCGCAGGGGAGGTTAGCTCAGCGGTAGAGCGCTTCGTTTACACCGAAGATGTCGGGGGTTCGATCCCCTCACCTCCCACCATGTCCCGCAATCACAGACCCGTCCCCGCTCGCCTCCTCTCCTCGCGCGCCTTTCTGAGGCGCGTGACACAGGCGGTCGCGCCCTCCCGGCGTAAGCGGCCTTCGCCTTGATGGACGTCAACCGCCGACCCGGGATCGCGCGATCCGGCGGTGTACTTATTGGCACTGCAACTTCATCGTTTTGCGCTGCAACATGGATTCGGGCACAGCGCACCCCTGCGCCGCCTGGTGGGGCCGGCAGATATCGTCCGCCGGCCCATGATCTCGCTCGGGAGCAAGCCATGGTCAGCCGTATCCTCGTCGTCGACGATCACCCGCTGTTCGCGGAGGCATTGCGGCAGGTGCTGGCGGACGAGTTTCCGCGTGCCTCCATCGCGGGCGCATCGACCGTTTCGGAGGCGAAGGAGCATCTGTCGGGGGGCGCCGGGTTCGATCTGGCTCTGCTCGACCTCTGGCTTCCCGACACCTGCGGACTGGAGGGCCTGATCTCGTTGCGCCTGATGGCCCCCAGATTGCCCGTGGTGGTCGTCTCCGCCTTCGAAGGCCGGGCCGTCGTCGAGCGGACGATGATTTGCGGCGCGGCGGGCTTCATCCCGAAGTCCGCCACGCGGGAGGACGTTCTCAGGGCCTTGCGCCGCGTCTTGCGAGGCGATCTCGCGGTTCCACCGGGCATGGAGCCCTCGGAGGTCGTCGCGCCCGCTCTGGACACCCCATGCGCGCCGTCGGGCGGGCAGGTGGCGGCTCCCCCGCAACCCGTCGCAGGGCGGGACATGTGGAGCTACAACATCCTCACCGGCCGACAGCTCAATGTCCTTCAGATGCTCTGCAGCGGGATGCTCAACAAGCAGATCGCCCACCACCTCGACGTGGGGGAGACGACGGTCAAGGCCCATATTGGCGAGATTCTGCGCAAGCTCGGGGTGGCGACGCGGACACAGGCCGTGGTGGAGGTTTCCCAGCTCAACTTCGCGGTTCAGATGTATGCGCGCAGCGGTCTGGATCTGCCTGTGCTGGCGCCAGGCATAAAGCTGAGTGCGCTGCCGATGAGATCGGCGGGGCGCGCTTGACTTCCCCCCATCGAACCAATACATCAACGCTCCTGTGACACGCGCCGCTCGCGCGGCGTGCACGACCGGTTTGCGGGAGTAGCTCAGTTGGTTAGAGCGCCGCCCTGTCACGGCGGAGGCCGCGGGTTCAAGTCCCGTCTCTCGCGCCATTTTTCCTCTCACGCTCGCTGATCCTCGCGTTCCGCTCGGGCTCGCTCCGAGGGGCGGCGCCTGCGCCGGACGCCCTTGGCGTCGGAGCCCTTCGGGCTGCCGCCGTCGAGAGGACGGGCTTTTGGCCCAAAAAGACCGTTGCGAGCCCCTCTCAGGCGGGCTCGTGTCTCACGCTCGCTGATCCTCGCGTTCCGCTCGGGAAGCGGCATCCTCGAGCCACAGGATGGATCCGTGCCTTGACCGCGATCATGTCGCGGATCGTGGGGCTCGGATAGGCAACGCGGCGGTCCGCTTTAGACTTTTCGACGACGGGCAGACGGACGGCTTCAGCTTAGGGCCGGTTGCGGCGGCTCCCCGGCTGCGTTAACACCACACCAGGACCGATTTGGCCCGCTTGCCCCCGCGCAGGCGACAAGGATGCCTCTATGAACCAGCTCCTGATGGACTACCTGCCGATCGTCGTGTTCCTGGGTGTTGCCCTGTTCATCGGCGTCGCGCTCATGGTGGCGCCCTTCCTGATCGCGGTCAGGAACCCGGATCCCGAGAAGGTTTCCGCCTACGAGTGCGGGTTCGCCGCCTTCGACGACGCGCGCATGAAGTTCGACGTGCGCTTCTACCTCGTCTCGATCCTGTTCATCATCTTCGACCTCGAGATCGCGTTCCTCTTCCCCTGGGCGGTGGCCTTCAAGGAGATCGGCGCGTTCGGGTTCTGGTCGATGATGATTTTCCTCGCCGTCTTGACCATCGGCTTCATCTACGAGTGGAAGAAGGGGGCCCTGGAATGGGATTGATCGTGCCGCCGGAGCTCGCCTTCGACACGGCGAAGGAAGGTGCGGGTGGGGCCGGCAAGGGCTCGGGCCTGATCAAGCCGGGCGACCCGTATTTCGCCGAGATCAACAATCAGCTCGCCGACAAGGGCTTCATCACCACCACGACCGACGACCTCATCAACTGGGCGCGCACCGGCTCGCTGATGTGGATGACGTTCGGCCTCGCTTGCTGCGCGGTCGAGATGATGCAGGCTTCCATGCCGCGCTACGACGTGGAGCGGTTCGGCTTCGCGCCCCGCGCCTCGCCCCGCCAGTCCGACGTGATGATCGTCGCCGGCACGCTCACCAACAAGATGGCGCCGGCGCTTCGCAAGGTCTACGATCAGATGCCGGAGCCGCGCTACGTCATCTCGATGGGAAGCTGCGCCAACGGCGGGGGCTATTACCACTATTCCTACGCCGTGGTGCGCGGCTGCGACCGCATCGTGCCGGTCGACGTCTACGTGCCGGGCTGCCCGCCGACGGCGGAAGCGCTCGTCTACGGCATCCTGCTGCTGCAACGAAAGATCCGCCGCACGGGCACGATCGAGCGATAGAGCAGTAGCGCGGGCGAGCCCCCGCAAGGCGACACGCAATTTCGGTTCGAGGCGCTTCCACATGGACGAGACACTGAAAGAGCTCGGCGAATACCTCGCGGGCAAGCTCGGCAGCAACGTGCTGGAGACGAAGGTCGCCTATGGCGAGCTGACCGTCGTCGTGAAGCGCGAGGCGATCGTCCAGGTGCTGAAGACGCTGCGCGACGACGCGCGCTCCCAGTTCGAGGTGCTGATCGATCTCTGCGGGGTGGACTATCCCCAACGCGCCCAGCGGTTCGACGTGGTCTATCATCTGCTCTCCCCTCGCCTGAACCAGAGGATGCGCGTCAAGCTCGAGACGGACGAGACGACGCCGGTGCCGAGCGTCATTCCCGTCTACTCGGCGGCCAACTGGTACGAGCGGGAGGCCTTCGACATGTACGGCATCCTGTTCTCCGATCATCCGGACCTGCGGCGGCTGCTGACGGACTACGGCTTCCAGGGCTACCCCCTGCGCAAGGACTTCCCGCTCACCGGCTACGTCGAGGTGCGCTACGACGACGAGAAGAAGCGCGTCGTCTACGAGCCGGTGAAGTTGACGCAGGAGTTCCGCTCGTTCGACTTCGAGAGCCCGTGGGAGGGCCCCAGCTACGTGCTCCCGGGCGACGAGAAGGCGAGCGGTCCCCCGCCCGCCGCGGGCAAGGGGTGAGGCCATGCGCGACACATTGAAAGTGGGCGACAAGGTCTCGTTCGCCTACCGCGTGCCGGCGGACAAGACGGTTCCGCACCTCTACCCGGAGGCGATGGAGTTCGCGACCATGCCGACGGTGTTCGCCACCGGCTTCATGGTCGGCCTCATGGAATGGACGTGCATGAAGGTGCTGGAGAAGCACCTCGATCCCGGCGAGGGCTCGCTCGGCATCCACATCGACATCTCTCACACCGCCGCCACCGTGCCCGGCCAGACCGTCACCGTGGAAGCGGAATGCACCGCGATCAAGAACCGGCGCGTCACGTTCAAGGTCTCCGCCCACGACGGCATCGAGACGATCGGCGAGGGCAAGCACGAGCGCATGATCGTGGCCTGGGACAAGTTCGAATCGAAAGTGAACGAGAAGGCGAAGGCGGCCCGCCAGGGGCCGATCCTGCGCCGCAGGACCTGAGCGGGTTTGGACAGCATGGCGGCAAGCGAGGAGGTCGGCGGCAGGTGCCTTTGCGGGGCGGTGGCGTTCCTTGCCCGCCCGCACGGCCGTGCCGTCGGGGCGTGCCATTGCAGCCTGTGCCGGCGTTGGGCGGCCGGCCCATTCCTGGGGCTCGGCTGCGACGGCGACGCCATCGCGATCACGGGCGAGGCCGGGCTCGGCGTCTATCGCTCGTCACAATGGGGCGAGCGCTGCTTCTGCAAGACCTGCGGCAGCGTGCTGTTCTGGCGCACGGCCGATCACAAGCACTACGAGATCTCCGCAGGGGCTCTCGACGACCAGTCGGGGTTGACGTTCGAGCGGCAGATCTACACCGACGAGAAACCCGCGTTCTACGACTTCGCCAACAAGACCGAGATGCTGACGGGCCCCGAGTTCGTCGCAAAGGTGATGGGGCAGCCCAAGGGCTGAAGGCAACACGATGGCCGAGACCGAGATCAGACCGTTCAACATCAACTTCGGACCCCAGCACCCGGCCGCCCATGGCGTGCTGCGCCTGGTGCTGGAGCTCGACGGCGAGGTCGTGGAGCGGGTCGATCCGCACGTCGGCCTTCTGCATCGCGGCACCGAGAAGCTGATCGAGCACAAGTCCTACCTGCAGGCGATAGGCTACTTCGACCGGCTCGACTATGTCGCGCCCATGAACCAGGAGCATGCGTTCTGCCTTGCGGCCGAGAAGCTGCTCGGCCTTGCGGTGCCCCGCCGCGGGCAGCTGATCCGCGTGCTCTATTCCGAGATCGGCCGCCACCTTTCGCACCTGCTGAACGTCACCACGCAGGCGATGGACGTCGGCGCGCTGACGCCGCCTTTGTGGGGCTTCGAGGAGCGCGAGAAGCTGATGTTCTTCTACGAGCGCGCGTCGGGCGCTCGCATGCACGCCAAGTATTTCCGCATCGGCGGCGTGCATCAGGATCTGCCCGACGAGCTTGTCGACGACATCTACGCCTGGTGCGAGACCTTTCCGAAGGTGCTCGACGACATCGAGGGACTGCTGACCGACAACCGCATCTTCAAGCAGCGCAACGTCGACATCGGCATCGTCAAGCTCGAGGACGGCTTCGACTGGGGGTTCTCGGGCGTCATGGTGCGCGGGTCGGGCGCGGCGTGGGATCTGCGCAAGGCCCAGCCCTACGAGTGCTACGCGGAGCTCGACTTCGACATTCCGATCGGCAAGAACGGCGACTGCTACGACCGCTATCTCATCCGCATGCAGGAAATGCGCGAGAGCGTGAAGATCATGAAGCAGTGCTGCGAGAAGCTGAAGAGCGCGGACGGGCGCGGGGCGGTCTCGGCGGATGCGCCGCGCGCGGTGCCGCCCAAGCGTGGCGAGATGAAGCGCTCGATGGAGGCGCTCATCAACCACTTCAAGCTCTATACGGAAGGCGTCCACGTGCCTGCCGGCGAGGTCTACGCTGCGGTCGAGGCGCCCAAGGGCGAGTTCGGCGTCTATCTCGTCGCCGACGGCTCCAACAAGCCCTATCGCTGCAAGATCCGCGCGCCGGGCTTTGCCCACATCCAGGCGATGGACTTCATGAACCGCGGCCACATGCTGGCCGACGTGTCCGCCATCATCGGCTCGCTCGACATCGTGTTCGGCGAGATCGACCGGTAGATGTCCGACCTCCCCAAATGCCCCAAGTGCGCTTCGCCGCATACCTACGAGGACGGGGCGCTCTACGTGTGCCCGGAGTGCGCGCACGAGTGGAGCGCCGACGCCGCGGCCGCGGCGGAGGGCGATGAGGAAGGCGCGCGCGTGGTCCGCGACGCGGCCGGCAACGTGCTGTCCGATGGCGACACCGTCACCGTCATCAAGGACCTGAAGATCAAGGGCTCGTCCTCGGTCGTGAAGATCGGCACCAAGGTCCGCAACATCCGCCTCGTCGACGGCGCGGGCGGGCACGACATCGACTGCAGAGTGGATGGCGTCGGCCCCATGCAGCTGAAATCCGAGTTCGTCAGGAAGGCTTGAAGGCGGCGGCCCCGCGCCATCATTTGCATCACCCCACCGGGCGCGGCTTCGGCAAGGACACGACCTCCCCGCCCGGGTTCTCGGCCAGCGTTTCCAGGAAGCCGACGGCGGCTTCCAGGTGCATCAAGAAGTCCGCGCGGTCGAGATCGTCGTCGTCGATCCTGAGCGAGGCCCCGTCGACGCCGGTCGTCTCGTCCAGCATGCCAAGCCACTTGTCGTAGGCTGTGCTGTCCCACGCGTCGATGTGGTCGCTGGCGACGACGTGGTCGCGGATGTTGCGGATTGCGACCGCGACGGCCTTGATGCGTGCGACGTTGATCGACATGGCGGCTCCCTCTCGCTCCCTCGGCCCGATCGATTATAGTCGCGGGCAGGCGGCGGGCGAGGGGCATCGGCCTGCGCGGGTTCGAAAGGGGCAGGGATGGCAGCCGATCACGGCACGCGGCTTGGCAGGGGCGAGCGCGCCGCGCTCGTCGTGGCGGCGCTGGGGGGCACGCTGCTCGCCATCATCGGCGTGCGCTTTCTGATCGTGCCCGAGCAGGCGGCACACTCTTTCGGCCTGCCACGGGGTGCCGAGGGGCACGCACTGCACCACATCGTTGCCATCCGCGACGTCTGGCTGGGCCTGCTCGCGGTCGGTCTCGTGTGGTTGAGGCAGTGGCCGGCGCTCGCGCTGTGGTTCGGGCTGGCGACGCTCGTGTGCTTTGCGGATGCGTCCCTTGTCGCGGCCAACGCCGGCAAATGGCCCTACGTGGCCTTTCACGCCGGCTCGGGCATCATATGCGCCGTGCTGACGGTCATCTTCGGCCGCCGCGCGGTCGCTGCGGCCTCTGAGACTTAACCTCGCGGGCAGGTCGGGCTCGCCAGGCCGCCAAACCCTTGGCACAAAGAGCGTCTACGAATGGAGACAATGCCGGCTT
>WBZY01000832.1_pt2 | contig 11094 bp, 10 predicted proteins | sample 5204191 | NCBI WGS metagenome assembly WBZY01 (sample SAMN12344363, study PRJNA552823) | activated sludge metagenome | biome: Activated sludge suspended growth; feature: Anammox Sidestream; material: Wastewater; isolation source: activated sludge from anammox sidestream of wastewater treatment... | reverse complement strand
ACCGGCGCCGCGCAATCGCCCGCCCGGTCCACGGCTGGCATCGACTCCAATGACGCCGAGGGAAGCGGCTGGGACCCCGAGCCAGTCCAGGCATGGCCCACCGTCAGCCGCCCGGTGGCAGACGAGGAGGGCTCAGCCTCACCTGGAGAAGAGGAACCTGCGGCCGGCGACGACCCGTGGGCGAGCTTCTTCCCGGATCGCGAAAGCGGGCAGGAAGCGGCGCCGGCGTCCGGGATGAGCGAGCCTGCGGCCTCCACCCTGGAGTGGCAGGACGAGGCCGCCGGGCAAGACGCGGAACTCGCAGGCGAAGCGGCCGAATCCGGCCTCGACGAGAGCGATGATGAAAGCGGATGGGGCGCGCTCGTGCCGTCCTTCGACGCAGCGCAGCCGGACCCGGGCGGAGATGAGGGGACAGCCGTTCCACAGGTCACTCAAACCATTGAGCAAGGCGACGTAGCGCGCTGGCTCGACACTGCGCTCGACTCCGGGACGGCGCTCGAACCTGACGCGGCCGACAGCTGGCGCGCGCAGGAGAAGCCCGAGGGTCCGCCGTCGCCTTCGTTCGTTCACCAGGCGCCGCTCACGGCCGGCGACTGGCAGGTCGGCGATGAGGACGACGTGGTACTCCGCGCCTTCGAGGCGCACGCCAGCACAGAGGTCGGTGACGAGGCAGCCTACGATGCTTTCGAAGCTCCTGCCGAACGGAGTGTCACCTTCACCGACCTGTTGGGGCGCGACGGGGATGATCTTGTCGCTGAGGCCACGGAACCCGAAGCAGAGATGCGGCCTTTCTCGCGTCTGCAGGGGTGGGCGCCCCAGCGCTCCGTAACGGCCGAGGGTGCAGCCGGTGGTGTCCCCGACATCGATCCGGGAATTGCAGACGCGGCCGACGCAGGTCTCCCTTCGTTCCCGCTTGAGTCCTCGAGTGAGCCGGTGGCCGCTTCCCGGCACCACCGTTCACGCGCCCGCACAGTGGTGCGCGAGGCGGTGGAGACCCTGCTCCTGGCCGTCCTGGTCTTCCTGGCGGTGAGGGCCAGCTTCCAGAACTTCAAGGTGGATGGGCAGTCGATGTACCCCACCCTGGACGATGGGCAGTTCCTGATCGTCAACAAGCTTGTCTACGCCGAGGTCGACGTCGAGAAGCTCGGCAAGTTCATCCCCTTCATCGAGCCCGGCGATGACCCGAAGCGGAACGTGTTTCACGGTCCGGAACGGGGTGACATCGTGGTGCTCAAGGACCCGCGCGACCCCTCGCAGGACCTCATCAAGCGCATCATCGCGCTGCCGGGCGAGACTGTTGAGATCCAGGACGGCAAGGTCTACATCAACGACCATTACCTCGAGGAGCCGTACATCAAGAGCGCCTGGCACGACAACAAGTCCAAGATCCTGATCGGTGAAGATGAGTACTTCGTGATGGGTGACAACCGCACGAACAGTCTCGACAGCCGTTCTACCCAGATCGGGCTTGTGCACAAGGACCTGATCATCGGGAAGGCGATGCTCTCGTACTGGCCCACCGGCAGCTTCGGGCTTGCCCCGAACGAGGGCGGCAAGCTGGCGAGCGACGTCTCGACACAGGACGGGCGGCCGGTTCTGACAGCGAAGAGCATCGGCGAATAGGCGCGCTTTCACCGGGGTCAGGCGGTGGTGGCGCGGCCGATGCGCGGTGGACGTTCGCTCAAGGGTGGGCTTAACCTCCCCAAGTGACAACGAACCTTGAAGAGCAACTTGCCACGCGCGGTGCGCTGCTGCGCGGCCATTTTCAGCTATCGAGCGGCCGCCACGCCGACACCTACATCGAGAAGTTCCGCATCCTGCAGTGGCCGGACCTGACTTCGGAGTTCTGCACGCTGATGGCGGAGCGCTTCCGGGGTACGGCAAACCTGGTGGCCGGGCCAACCACCGGGGGCGTCATCCTAGCCTTCGAAACCGCTCGCCAGCTCGGTCTCCGGTGCATCATCGCCGAGCGCAAGGACGGCGGCGAAGGGCGCGAGTTCAAGCGCGGCTTCGAGATCGGCAATGGGGACCGGGTACTGGTGGTTGATGACGTGCTCACCACGGGGGGAAGCGTGCGCGATGTTCTCGATGCCGCCCGCGCCCGCGGGGCAGAGGTAGCAGGCGTTGGCGTGCTGGTGGACCGCAGCGCCGGGCGAACGGATTTCGGGGTGCCTTTCTTCGCGTGCCTCACCGTCGACGTTGGGTCGTGGGCGCCGGGAGAGTGCATGCTCTGCCAGGAGGGCGTGCCGCTTACCATCACCTGAGAAGCAGCTCCGGCGCCCGGCAACTTACTGAACGAAGGCGACTTTGAACCGTCTACAATCGTCGTGTGCGCGAGCTACAGCAGGCGGGGGATGACCCTTGGTTCCTCCTGAAGGCGCTCTCTGAGGCAGCGGGCGAGGTGCGCCGCGCTTTCATGGGGCTCGATCGCGAGGCGCTGCTCCGAACCGGGGAAGGCTTTGACGACGCCTGGTGTCTGCTGGCAATCGCGGTTCACCTCCGGGACATAGAGCGCGAGATGCTCGGCCAGTTCGAAGCTATGCTGGCGTTTCGAGACCCGGCAATCCCGCACGTCGACATGGACACGCCGCCGCTCCACGAGGGTTATTTGGGGGAGGACGAAGAAGAGGTTCTTGCCGAGTTCCACCACCTGCGACAGGAAACGTCGTACTTGCTCTGGGATATCTCGCGGCGGGAGTGGGAGCGGGGCGGAATCCACCCATACCGGGGCCGGATCACTGTGCTGGACCTGGCCCGTGACCTGTACAGGCATGACCTGGAGCACCTGTGGCAGGTTCGCCGGATGGCGGATGGGCTGGCGAAGGGCCGATCCTAGGCCGGGGGCGCATCCCAGGGCAGCGTTCCCCGCGGCGGCTCAAGGATGGCCTTCACCTGCCCATCGGCCACGACGGCGATGATGTCGAAGCCTGCGTAAAGCGCGGGGTCCATGCCCCGGATTGCCCATGAGAGTTTTTCTTCTTCCGCGTAGGTGGATGCGCCCAGCAGGATAAGGGCGCGTGCCGTGGCATCGGCGGCCGCTACGGGGGCGGCCTCCTGGAGCAGCTTGCGGAGGTTGCGCCGAAGCAGTGCGCTCGACTCTTCGGTCTCGGGCCGGGGCGTTCCCAGAACGCAGGAGCCGCCTTCCTGGAGGTCGTTGGCGGTCCATACGTCCTCCGCAGGGATGACGTGCACGTTGTCGATATCGGGCTCGTTGGCCGCGAGCACGATGTTCTCGGCCAGGGCATCGCGCTCGCCCTGGCCGGCCGGCAGCCGCAGCAACTCGGCCGAATTGAGGCTGAAGGTGCCGGGGACACGGTTGGTGAATTGCGCCCAGTGCGGGCCGAGCCCGCCCATGATCGTCACCACCGAGCCAGAGGGGTCGACACGGCGGAGGTAGAGCTTGACCGGGCGGTGGACTTCGAGCCGCCCATCGTCGATGGGTCTCGCCTCGGCCACATGGAGGGCAAGCTTGCTCAGGCCGGGCTCTTCGGCAGGGAAGGCGCCACCGCGGGGAACCCAGAGCGCGATGGAACGTCCTTCGGCGTCGAGCCGATGTTCGACGGCGGCGCGTGCCGCCTCCCATTCGACCGTGGCATCGGCGGCGAGTGTATCGGCGAGGGCGAATGCAAGGGTCCACTCCCTGCCGACGGTGGCGGTGCCGGTGGTGAGCCCTTCAGAGGGGGAGGACGTGCCTTCGATGCGGATGCTGCGAGCGTAGCGCGCTCCGAATCGCCTGGTGAAGAGCTTGAGCGCCGCGGAGGCAGTGCTGGCGGGATACTCTCCGGAGACAGCCACCGCCGGTGTTAGGCCGACGGCTCTGCGCCGGACGCGTCCTGGACTTCCTGGGCGGCAGCCTCGTCGGAAGGCGCTTCGGCCTGGTCGAGCCTGATACGCGGCGGGTTTACGGTGGCGATGTTGACTGCCCCTTCGGTAAGGACCTCAACACCCTGCGGGAGCGCCAGGTCGGCCACCGTGATGGTGATGTCGAAGCCTTTGAGGAGGGCGGCATCGACCTCGATGTGGTCGGGGATATCGAGCGGCAGGCACCGCACGGCCACGGTTTCAAGGCTCTGGATGAGCGTTCCGGCAAGGTCGCGAACGGCGGGGGCTTCGCCCACGATGCGGAGGTTCACGGTGGTGGTGATGGGGCGCTTGAGGTCGACCTGGTAGAAGTCAGCGTGGATGGGCTCACCCATTCCGCCGGCACGTGTGAGACCGCGGAGAATGACGTAGCGCGGCTCCTTTTCGTCATTCACGCGGAGTTCGAACATGCTGCGAACACCGGCGGTGCGAACGGTGCGCATGAAGTCGCGGCTATCGACCTGGATGGCACGGGAAGCAAGGCCCCGGCCGAAGACGTTTGCGGGGAGGATGCCCTGCCTTCGAAGCTGGCTGACCTTCTTTCCGGTGATCTCACGGGGGGTCGCGGCAATCGTTGCGCGTTCTGCCATTGGGGAAACAACCTCCGCGCCACGCTCAATACGTGGCGCAACAGTTCCATGCTAGCCATAACCGGCTCCCGGTCAAACGGGCCGGGCACAAAAAAGAGCAGGGCCAGAGTCTGACCGGCCCTGCTCAAGAGCGATCGAACGGAGGGCTCAGGCGGGCTTGAGCTCCGCGACGCGCGCGCGAACGGCGGCCTTGTCGTTGTACCAGTTGGCGTTGAGGGCCTTGAACTCCTCTTCGTCGGATGGGACGTCGTCTTCGGCGAAGATGGCGTTCACGGGGCAGGCGGGCTCGCAGGCGCCGCAGTCGATGCACTCATCGGGGCTGATGTAGAGCATCCGGTCCTCGCCCTCATCGAAGTTGATGCAATCGACCGGGCAAACCTCGACACAGGCCTGGTCCTGGACATCGATGCAAGGGGTCGTGATGACGTACGCCATGCTGGCTCCTCTGATCCTCGGCTCTTTCGGGGCGGGGGAGCCCCGGCAGGCAGTTGGCATGCTACTACCGATACCGCCATGTGTGAAGCAAAGCACAGCCGGGTGTGGGCCGGCTCCCGGGATGTACAATCCCAACCGGGCTGACCTGGCCGATGACACACAGGAACCTGAACCCGGTTATTGCAGCGGCTCTCCTGGTGGCTGCGGCTGCGTGCGGTGGCGGGAGCGGCGGCGGGGCCGGAATCGACGTCAGCGAGGTCGCCCGCATGGACGTGGCCAGCAGCGCGTTCAGGCCCGGCGAGGCAATCCCGGTGATGCATACCTGCGACGGCGCTGACGTTCCACCGCCGCTGTCATGGAGCGGCGCACCGGAGTCTGCGCGCGCCTTCGCGGTGGTGGTCGACGACCCCGATGCTCTCGGTGGCACATGGGTTCACTGGCTTGTGTGGAACATCCCGCCCGGGGCCGGGGAGGTGGCGGCAGCGGCATCGGGAGGGTTCGCGGGTGACGCCGCGGAGGGCAAGAACAGCTGGGGGTCGCAAGGATACCGGGGGCCCTGCCCGCCAGGTGGGAAGCAGCACCGCTACAGTTTTCGGGTCTATGCCCTCGATGGCACCCTGGACCTTGCCCCGGGCGCGAGCATGGATGAGTTCGAACACGCGGCACAGCCACATCTCGTGGCAGCCGGTGAGGTCACAGGCACCTACCGGCGTTAGTTGCCGGGGTCAGACAAGCACACCCTCGGCCAGCAGGTCGGCGATTTCGTCGGTGGTGAGTCCGATGATGCGTTCGCAGACTTCCATAGTGTGTTCACCGAGCAGGGGCGCCGGCCAGGCGTGGCGGCCCGGGGTATCGCTGAGCCGGAAACCGGGACCATCATAGGCGGCGCGCCCGGTCTCCGGATGGTCGAGGTATTGGTAGTACCCGCGCTGCTTGAGGTGGGGGTCGCGGTCGAGCATGTCCTGGGATGTCTGGACCACCCCGGCCGGGACAGAGCGCTCCTGGAGGAGGGTCATGACATCCTCGGCGCGGTGCGTCCGGGTCCAGGAGTTGACCAGCTCTTCGAGTGCGTCTTCGTTGGCCTTGCGGGCAGCGAAGGTGGCGAAGCGAGCATCGGTGGCCATCGCGGGGTGGCCGAAGGCCTCGCACACCTGGAGCCACTCGTGGTCGGAGCGGCAGGAGATGGCGATCCAGCGGTCGGTGGAGCCGACGATTTCGGGGTCATCGAGGCAGCGGAAAGCGCCGTGCGGAGCTGCGATGGGGCTGCGGTTGCCGCCGCGCACCTGGATGTCGCCATTGGCGAGATAGTCTGGCACGGCCGTGCCGAGCACGTTGACCACGGATTCGATCTGCGGAAGTTCTATGAGCTGTCCTTTACCGGTGCGGTTGCGGTAACAGAGGGCGGCGAGGATGGCGGTGGTTGTGTGGCCGGGGTTGACGACGTAGTCGGGGTAGTTGGTGCCAACGCCCATGGGGGGCCGGGTGGGGTACCCCGACATGTAGCTGATCCCGGTGATGGGAGTCAGCACGGCGCCGAACCCGAGGAAGTCGCGGTGGGGCCCATCGAGCCCCTGCATGGGGGAGTAGGCGGCGATGATGCGGGGATTCACGCGCTTGATCTGTTCGTAGCGCAGGTTCCATTTGTCGATGACGCGCGGTGTGAAGTTGGAGAGGAAGATGTCGGACTTTTCGATGACCCGGTAGCCGAGCTCCTGGCCCTTTTCGGTGTTCAGGTTGAGCTGAACGGAGAGCTTGCCGGCGTTGTAATTGTTGAAGTAGCCGGAGACGTTGTAACCGGTCTTGAAGGAGCCATCGGGGTTGAGGGCAAACGGCTGCACGGTGCGGAGGGCATCGATCTTGGTCTCCGATTCGACGCGCACAACCTCGGCGCCGAAGGTGGCGAGGGTTTGCGCGGCGATGGGGCCGGCGCCGAACCAGGAGAAGTCGGCGACGCGGATGCCTTCGAGTGGGAGTTTCGTCATGGTGGTCGTCCTCCTAACCGTGGATCGCCGAGAGCACCGCCCCGGTGTGTTCGCCAAGGCGCGGCGGGCGCGAGACCTGGACGGGCGATTCTGAAAGCCTGTACGGGGGTCCCGGGAACTCGATGACGCGGTTGAGGAAGTCGAACTCGAGCTTCCGGTACCAGTCGCGAGCGCGTAGCTGGGTGTTCTCAGCCAGGTCTTTGGGTGTAGAGACTATGCCGATGAGGAGGCGGCGGCGCTGGCCTTCCTCGTAGGCCTCGGGAGCGGTCTTGCCGGCCAGGAATCTCTTGACGACTTCCTGGATGTGCATCAGGGCGGGCAAGACCGGGCCGGCCTTCGTGGGGTCGCCCATGACCTGGGTGAGCCACGACATCTTCAGATTCGCGCACACCTCGGCGTAGGGTTCCTGGCCGAGGTCTTCGGCCTTGCCTTCCTCGCGCATCCAATCAACGAATTCGGGGAAGTCGGCGCCGCCGGGGGCGAGGATGAACAACACGACGTGCCCGCCGATGACTTCGTAAACGCCGACGCCGGGAAGGGCGATGGGGATCATGCCCCGTTCTCCCGTGCGGATGCGGTTCCTCTTCTGAAGGTCCCAGGTTTGCATGGCGGTCTCCTGGGATATTGAGACGGCTTCCTGGGCAGAGACATCGACGTGCTGGCCGTGCCCGGTTGCCTCGGCGTGAAGCACGGCCAGGAGGGTGCCCTCGGCCGCCTGGATGCTCGCCGAGACGTTGGCCTGGTTGCCATAGACCTGGTTCGGCGGGTCAGCCATTTCGCCGGCGAGGGTCATGATCCCGCCCATGGCCTGACCGACGATGTCGGTGTAGGCGTAGTTGGAGTGCAGGCCGTCCTGGCCGAAACCGGTGATGGAGGTGTAGACGAGCTTCGGTTTCGCGGGCCGGATGGCGTGGTAGCCGAGCCCACGCTGCTGCATCCACCCGGGCGGATTGTCTTCGATGACAGCGTCGGCGCTGAGGATGAGCTGGCGGGCGATCGCCTGCCCGTCGTCTGTATCGAGGTCCAGCACGACCGACTTCTTGGAGGTGTTGTGGACCCAGAAGGCAATGCTCGTATCGGGGCCCGGGTCGAGACCCTTAACGAAGGGTGGGGTGTGCCGTTGGACGCCTCCCCCGGGGGGTTCGACCTTCACGACGTCCGCGCCAAGGTCGGCGAGCAACCGGCCGCAGTACGAACCCAGCTCATCGGTGAACTCGACAATGCGAAGCCCTTCGAGGGCGCGTTCGGACACCACTCAGGCTCCCGGTACCGCGGTGACTTCGCCGGGAAGCCTCTTGCCCACGATCTCGGCGGCCTCGGCCACAATGTCGTGAAGGATGTCCGCGGCGGGCCGGACCGCGCGCAGCATGCCCGAGACCTGGCCGGCGGCGTTCATGAGCAGGTCTTCACGCCCGGCCTTGCGCGCCGAGTACATGATGTCCTGGATGGCGAGGGTTTGCAGTCCCATGGGGAGTGCGGGCATGCCGCTGGCGTCCCAGGCCTCGATGAGGGGGTTGGTGATGTTGCGCATGGTCTTGCCGCTGTAGAGCTTCGTAACGCGGGTGTCTTCTTCGGTGGCCGCGATGATGCGCTGCTGCTGCAAGAGGGGCTGGTTGGCCTCCTTCGCGACGAGGAAGGCTGTTCCCACCCAGGCGCCCACGGCGCCCATGGCAAGGACGGCGGCCAGTCCGCGCCCATCGCCGACGCCACCGGCGGCGATAACGGGCTTCGGCCTGACGGCATCGATCACCTGGGGGACAAGCGCCAGGGTGCCGATGCGGCCCGTGTGTCCGCCAGCTTCGTGGCCCTGGGCGACAACGACGTCGGCGCCGCCATCGGCAACGCGCCTGCCGTTCTTGACGTTGCCCACAAGCGAAAGGACGACGGTGCCGTTGGCGTGCAGGCGCTCAACCCAGGGGGCCGGGTTCCCCAGTCCTGAGGCGAACACGGGGACCTTCTCCTCGATGACGACCTCCATCTGGGCATCGGACAGGCCGCCTTTGGGAGGGCGAGGCAGGGCGGCCACCTGTTCCTGGGGCATCTCCAGGTATTCGATGCCAACATCGTGGGCGATCTTGCGGAGGCCTTCCTTCATCGAAGCGGGGATGAGCTCGCGCGGGTCGGCCGGCAGTTCGCCCGCGGCCGCGCCTCCCATGTAGTTGGAGGGGAGCAAGAGGTCGACCCCAAACGGCTTGCTGGTGAGGCCGCGTACCTTGCGGATCTCGTCGCGGAGGCGTTCGGCTCCCCAGCCAGCGCCACCGAGGACCCCGAGGCCGCCCGCATTCGACACGGCAGCGGCGAGCTCGGCGGTGGCCACGCCACCCATGCCCCCGGCAACGGGGCCCATGCCTGCGAGCAGGACGGGGTACTCGATGCCCAGCATGTCGCATAGCTTCGTGCGCAGAACGGGTCGTGACATCTCAACCTCCCAAGGTTCGTGTGTGCCGAAGTATAGGCGGCTGGCGGGGCGAGTACGACCCCTGCTATTCGCGAGGCAGGCCGAGGCCGCGGGTGGCGATAACCGAACGCTGGACTTCGCTTGTGCCGCCTTCGACGGTGTTCGCCACCGTGCGCAGGAAGGGGTACTGGTTGTGATGGGCCGGGCTGCCATCGCGGGCTGCCTGCCCTTCCATGCCGAACACCTGGAGCGAGGTGACGGCGACGCGCTGGGCCAGCTCCGCTCCGAAGAGCTTGGCCATCTGCGCTTCGCGAGTGGGCACAAGACCGCTCCCCTGCATGGAGGCGATGTTGTAGGACATGTTTCGCAGCACCTGGACGGAGATCGCGTGGTCGGCGACGCGGCGGCGCACAACCTCGGGGACGGTGCCGCGGTGGGGGCGAATGTAGGCCACAAGGTCATCGATGCTGCGGCGCGCCAGGGAGGTCGCGCCGATGGACGAACGTTCGAAGTCGAGCCCCACGGCGACGTGGTACCAGCCGCGGTTCTCCTCGCCGACCATGTTCGAGGCAGGGATGCGCACGTCTTCGAAGAAGATCTCGTTGAATTCGTGGGTGCCGGCCATGTTGACGAGGGGACGGATGGTGATCCCGGGCGTGTCCATCCTGACGGCGAAGGTGGACAGGCCCCGGTGCTTGGGGACATCGGGGTCGGTGCGCGCGGCCAGCCATCCCCAGTCGGCGTAGTGCCCGAACGAGGTCCAGATCTTCTGGCCGTTGATGACGTAGTCGTCCCCATCGCGCACGGCCCTGGTTTGCATGGCGGCGAGGTCGGACCCGGCCCCGGGCTCGGAGTAGAGGGTGCACCAGATGTCGCTGCCATCGGCGATGCGCGACAGGTAGTCCCGTTTCTGGGCATCCGTGCCGTAGAGCATGACGACGGGGCCAACCCAGGCGACGCCCATGTTCATCAGGCCGGGTACGCGGTAGTAGGCCATGAGCTCGTTGAAGATGAGCTGTTCCACTGGCGTTGCACCCAGGCCGCCGTACTCCCGGGGCCAGGGAAGCGCCAGCCAGCGATGCGCTGCAAGCCGCTTCATCACCTCGCGCTCGACTTCCATCTGCTCGGCGATCGAGGCAAAGCCGCGGTCCCAGCCTGCCGGGAGGTCATGCTGAATGAACCGGGCCACCTGATCACGGAACGCGGCCTGCTCGGCCGTAAGCTTGAAATCCACAATTGCACCTCCGGGCCCGATTGGGCCACACCAGTGTAAGCAGCGCGCGCGTTAGCGGGGGCAACCGGGGGCGGGGGCTATAATCAGCGGATGCCCGCACCTGCAAAGCCACGGCTGGTGATTCTCGACTCACACGGGATACTGTTCCGTGCCTTCTTCGCGCTGGGGAGCGCCCCCAATCCATTGATGACATCGAAGGGCGAGCTCAGCTTTGCCACCTATGGGTATGCCGAGTCCCTTCTCCGCGTCATCGAGCAGCTGAGGCCGACGCACATCTGCGCGGCCTGGGATGCACCCGGAAAGACCTTCCGCCACGAGGCCCGCGAGGAGTACAAGGCAACCCGCCGCGAGACGCCGTCGGACCTTCTCCCGCAGATGGAGCGGGTTCGGGAGATGCTGGAAGCGTTCAGCATTCCCGTTTTCGAGCAGCCGGGCTTCGAGGCAGATGACCTGGCGGGCACGATTGCCGCCATGGCCGCCGAACGCGGGATAGAGACCTACATCGTGACCCTCGATACGGACCTTGTGCAGCTGATTGGCCCCAATGTGAAGCTCTTCATGTTCCGCCCCTACCAGCGCGATACCGTGGTCTAC
>WBZY01001608.1_pt1 | contig 11100 bp, 6 predicted proteins | sample 5204191 | NCBI WGS metagenome assembly WBZY01 (sample SAMN12344363, study PRJNA552823) | activated sludge metagenome | biome: Activated sludge suspended growth; feature: Anammox Sidestream; material: Wastewater; isolation source: activated sludge from anammox sidestream of wastewater treatment... | reverse complement strand
CAACCGCGAGTGCCTTGAGGCATGCCGGGCGCGGGCGGAGCATGCGTATCAGGAATGCCTCGAGGACGTGCGCTGCAATTTCGGCTGCTGCGTGGGCATGTGTGAGGGACTCGAGCATTGCCGCCGTGAGTGTGCCGGCGACCGCCGCTGCTACCGCCGTTGCAAGCAGGGCGTGATCGAGCGGGGTCAGCGCTGCCGCCGTGAATGCGCGGCCTGATTCAGGTAGGACTTGCAGGTCGGTCGAGGGGGGGCGGTTCCTTGAACCGCCCCCCTGGTTTTGCGCCCCGGTCGAAGGCGCCGCTTCCGCGCGGATCGCTCACCACCGCATTCCGGTCGACCCCCGCTGAGCCGCGATCATGTCCCGGACCGGGGGTTCACGCGGTTGCGGATTGCCTCCGCGGCGGTTTGCGCCGACACTTCGGCCAGCGCCGGACGCCTTCCGCGTCCGGTCCGGAGCGCGCCTCATGTACAAGTGGTTTCTGGTCGGGCGGTATCTGCGCACCAAGCTGGTGGCGTTTTTCGCGATCTGCGCGGTCATGCTCTGCGTGGCGATGATGCTCGTCGTGCTCAGCGTGATGGGCGGTTTCCTCGACATGGTCAAGGAGCGGTCGCGCGGGCTGCTGTCGGATCTGGTCGTGGACAACGGGTCGCTTCAGGGGTTCCCGTTTTACGCGGAGTTTTCCGCGCACCTGAAAGCAAAGCACGCGGACCTTGTCGCGGCCACGACGCCGGTGATCTACAATTACGGGGTGCTGCGCTCGCCGCGCAATTATTACACGAAGCCGGTGCGCGTGGTGGGCGTCCGGCTTGACGAGTACCGGACGGTCAACGACTTCGGCGCGAGTCTCTACTACGATCGCTACTATCCCGGAACGACGCACCTGGGTCCGCAGCAGCAGCCGCTGGCGGGCGTGGGCGAGGACAACAAGCTGCGGCTGCCGGACGAACTGGAGGCGGCGAACCGGGCGTGGCGCGCCCGCGAGACCGACCGGGGCGACGCAGCGGCTTATCTGGCGCGGCCGTTTTCGGTGGTCGGCGGCGACGAGCGTGTGTTCGCCACCGCCGCGGACACGGACGAATTCAAGGATCTCCTGTCGGAGCCGGATCTGCGGCCGCGCTGGCACGGCGACGCGCGCCACGGCGTCATCATCGGCACCGACGTGATCAACGACCGCACGGCCAGCGGCGGAACGCGGCGCTTCTTCAAGAAAGGCGAGGCGATGGTGCTGACGGTCATTCCGATGACCGCGTCGGGCGTCGCCAGCGCCGAAGGCATGCCTGCGCTGCCCGTCCGGTACGCCGACGACTCGCGCACGGGGGTCTACGAGATCGACAGTCTCTGCGTTTACGTGGATTTCAGTTACATTCAGGAGCAGCTCGCGATGAACGCGCAGACGCTGGACGACGGGACGATCCAGCCGGCGCGGACGTCGCAGATTCTCATCAGCCTCGAGCCCGGCGTGGACTACCGCGCCGCCCGCGAGACGATCGAGGAGGCGTGGATCGCGTTCCGCGAATCCCTGCCGCTCGCGATCGACGCGCCGGAGCAGGAGCTGCTTTCGTTCGTGAAGGTGCAGACGTGGGAGCAGATGCAGGCCGGGTTCATCGCCGCCGTCGAGAAGGAGAAGAACCTCGTGACGATCCTTTTCGGCGTCGTCATGCTCGTGGCGGTGGTGCTGATCGGGCTGGTGTTCTGGATGATCGTGGAGAAGAAGACGAAGGACATCGGCGTCCTGAAATCGATGGGGGCGTCGAGTCCGGGGATCGCCGGGGTGTTCGTGACGTACGCGGTGGCGATCGGGATCGTGGGGGCGGTGCTCGGGTCGATCGGCGGGTCGGTGTTCGTGCATTACATCAACGAGGTGCAGGATCTGCTGGCGAGCATCAACCCGAGTTTCCGGGTCTGGAGCCCGGACGTGTATTCCTTCGACCGCATTCCGAACGTGGTCAAGGCGCACGACATCCTCTGGATCAGCATCGCCGCGGTGGGGGCGTCGATCCTCGGGGCGCTGATCCCCGCGATCCACGCCAGCGCGGTCTGGCCGGTGCGGGCGCTGCGTTACGAGTGATCCGCGCGGGAACTTCCGACGGAAGCCTGCGTCGAATACGGGGTTCGGAGCCGCACCCACTCGGGGAGAGTCCTTGATGGAAGCCCAGTCTGGAGGAGCAAGTCGTGCGATGACGGCGGCGCTGGTCGTGGTGCCGCTGGGCGCGATGGCGCTGGCGGGGCTGGCGTTGCTTAAGACGGCGTCGTCGTCCGAGTTGAACTCGCGACTCGCCGCGGTGGACGGAAAGTTGTCGCGGCTGGAGGCGGAGCTCGACGACGCCCGGCGCGAGAATCGCGAGCTTCGCCGCGATCTGGACGGGCTTCGCCGCGCCGCACCGTCGGAAGCCGCCGCCGCAACCGGACCGTCGTCGCCCGCGACTCCTTCCGCGCCCGGCGAGACGACGGCGGAGAAGGCGAAACCGGCCGCGTCACCGTCGCCGCTGGGACCGCCCCGTCAGCCTCCCGGAGACGTGCTCCCGCCCCGCCGACCCGGCGACCCCGCGCCGACCCCGCCGTCAGCGCCGCAGCCGAAGTCGAACCCGGACAAACCGGACGCCTCCGCCGCCGGCGTCACGGGGACACTCACGTTCCGGGTCGAGTCGCTGCGCTGGATGAATCCCTCCCGCCGCGACAAGTCGGATTGTTTGATGCTCCGCTGCGCCATCACGAACACGGGCAGCGACCCGGTGAAGATTCCGATCATGACGTTGGAGGAGCTGCGCGACGACGGAAAGCATCAGTCGCACGTCCCGACGGAGCATTGTCCGACGGGCGAGTTCCCCTCCAGCGACGAGATCGGACCGGGAAAAACCGAGATGCGCACGGCCGGATTCTTCGTTCCGAAGGCGTCGCGCTACCGGTTCATGCTCGGCGAGGGGGTGATCGACATCAATCCGTGAGGCGCCAATCCGGTGCGGATGGCGCGGGGGCGCGGCCTTCGCTGCTTTTTGTATTCCCCGATCTTGTAACAAGCTGGTTCAAAACGGAGCCGCGTGGCTTCAGCCCGCGCGAATTCTGTCAAGAATTCCAGCCGGTCGAGCCGGTGGACGACCGTTTTGAAACAGCTTGTAAGTCGTAACCCCGATGCACAGCCCCCCGGGGGCGGAAAACCTCTGTTCTCCGCGGTGCGGACCGGAGATCCGCGATCCGAGACGGTTCGGCCGGATTTCAGAACGCTTTCTTGACGGGCACGGCCCGGTTATTCCTCAAGCGTCCACGCGGGCAGCACGCCGCCTTCCGGGTTGGACTCATCGGGAACGAAGACCTCCTCGAGCGGGATCGACTCCTCGGCGCCGTCGATCCCGCCTGATGCGGTCAGGGTTCCGGTGATGCTTGTCCAAGTGATCGTCGAACCGTCTTCGGAAAGCACGCCGGCGGCGGCTCCGGTGTAACGGGCATCGTTGATCACCAGCAGACCGCTGATGCTCATCTCGACGGCGACGTCAAACGTCCAGGTGACCCCGCCGTCCGCGAAGTCCACGTCGAACGCGGTCAACTCGACGATGATGCCGAGCGTCCCGGACAGGCCGAGGTCGCCGCCCTCGAAGTCGGCGCGGACGAGCGTCTGCGCCGCGCCGAGCACGGCGGTGTCCGCCGCCACCTCCGCCTCGATCAGGAAGCTCGATCCGCCACCGTCTCCCGTGTCTCCGCCGTCCTCGCCGCCGCCGAAATCACCGAGTCCGCCGAGGAGGTTCAGCAGCGCGACCAGCCCGTCCAACTCGTACCGCGCCTGCTGAAAGTCTCCTGCGCTGGTCATTTCGTATGTCGCGGGCGCCAGCGCGAGGAGCGGGCTGACAAAGGGGTCGGCCTCGCTGCGCCAGGCGAACACGCGCGTGCAACCGTCGGCGTCCACTTCAAGACCGGCGGGCGTGTCGGCGCAGGCGTCCGCGGCGTTGCTGACGCCGTCCTGATCCGAGTCGAGCTGCGAGGGCGCGCAGCCGTCGGCGTCCACCGCCTCGCCGGCCGGCGTTGCGGGGCAAAGATCCGCATCGTTGGCGACGCCGTCGCCGTCGACATCGCGGGCGGAGGTCGAGCCTGTGTCCTCGTTCGCGCCGCCGGTCGGAGCACATCCCCCCGCCACGAGGAGCAGGAACAAGGCCGACGCGACGAATCCCGATCCGAGAATGAAGTTCACGCTCCGCATGTTGATCCATCTCCCGCGTAATCGATCGACCGACCCGGGCCGATATGACAGGGTTTACCGACATCGCCCGTTGCGACTCGACGTCGCACGTATTGTCCGGATGCCTGCTCTGGAATTCAAGCGAAGGCGTCCGCGCCGGGGGGTACGTCCCAGAAAACGCGGGCAAAAAAGCCGCATCGGCGACGACAGGTCGATCAAGCGGCGGCGCGACAGGTCGATCGAGCGGCGGTACGACGGGCTTGCGTCCTTACGAGGTCTCTTGCATCCCTCCGGGACTTCGTTTCTCCCGCGCGGGCTTCCCGGCACTGGCGTGCCGGGTTGTTGTCCAGCGCCCCGCTAGGGCTGGGGATTCTTCTTCTTCACCGCCGGGGGTTCCGGTCGCCTCCAGCGAGTTCCACCCCCTGTGCGCCCCTTATCGGAGCTTCAACATACCCCGGAACTCTTCCCCGGGGGCTTCGGCATGTCCGCGACTCTTCCGGAGGGTTATTACGTCCAGCGGCGTGCTGTCCGGGTTTCAACAAACCCGCACCCTTTTTCGTAAGTGCTTCAACACATCCCGCGCCATATCAGGCTGATTTTTGAAGAGGGATGCGAAAAAAATCAACTTCACTACATCTGGAGTTCAGGGAGCGTCCGCGTGCCGCATGATGCCGAGAGGTGAGGGGCGAACCTTGGAAGGGTGGAACGAGGGGAGGCGTCTTGCCCGGGGCATGTCGGCCTTGGTGCGTGGAATAATGATCGCCGCCCGGCGAAATCCTTGAGGGCGGGGACGGTCGGCGGCGCCGGCTGGACCGGGACGCCACGACGAGAGGTGTTATGTTCAGTCGCTTGGTATTCATGCGTCTACGTGCGGCGGAGCAGGCGTTGAAAGCCGGCCGTCTCGACGAGGCTTACCGCCTGGCGAGTGCGGCAGACCTTCGGATTCATCCGCGCGGGAAGGCGGTGCTTGAGCAACTGGTGGAGCCGCTGGCGGAGCGGGCGCGCGGGCATTTCCGCGGGGACCGCTTCGCGGAAGCGCTGGCGGACGTGGACCGGGCGCTGCTGGCGGGGGTGCGGACGGATGAGCTGGCGGAGCTTCGTCGGAACATCGAGACGGTGGTGAGCGTGGTTCATCGGAATCTGGCGTCGCGCGAGCATGCGCTGACGGAGGCGCGGCGGCGGGTGGAGGCGGGATCGCTGGCGGCGGGTCGGCAGATTCTCGAGCACGGGGCGACCGGAGACGCGGAGGCGGCGGTGATCGGTCAGACGATCGAGCGGCGCGCGGCGGAAGCGGCGACGATGATCGAGCAGGCGCGTCAGCGTCTGAAGGAAGGTCAGATCGCGGCGGCGGCGGAGCGGGTCGAGGCGGCGCGTCGTCTTGATGCGCATCATGCGGCGGTGGTGGCGCTGGAGTCCGCACTGGCGAACGAAGCCCTGGAGCGGGCGACGAAGGCGATCCACGAGGGACGGCTCGCGCGGGGGGCGGAGGAATTGAAGGCGCTGCGGGGACTGGCGAGTCAGGATCCGCGCCGCAGGGAGCTGGAGGCGTTTCTACGCGAGGCACGGCGGGCGGCGGATCACCTTCGAGGACATGCGTTCGGCGAGGCACGGAAGTGCGTGGCGGCGCTGGCACAGATGACGCCGGCGCCGAAGTGGGTCGACGCGATGGCCAGGCGTTTGCGCGAGGCGGAGGACATCGACCTGGAGCTGCGCGTCGGACCGCTGGGGCAGTGGGCGACGTGGGAGGCTGCGCCGGCGGGCGCCGCGCGGGTCGTGCCTGCCGGATACGAGGGGCGCGCGGCGCTGGACGAGACGGTGATGCTGGCGGCGGGAGCGGGGACGCGCTCGCCGGCGGGTCCGCGGCATCTTCTGATGCTGGTGGACGGCGGCGGAAGCACGTTGCTGGTTTTTTCGGATCGGTGCAGCGTCGGGCGGGTGGCGGCGGAACATCCGGCGGACATGACGCTTTTCGGCGACCTGGCGGAGCGGCATGCGGAGATCGCGCGGATCGAGGAGGATTATTTCATCTTCGGCACGCGGGACGTCGAGATCGGCGGGCGGATGTACCGTCAGCAGCTTCTGCGGGACGGCGACCGCGTGATGCTCGGGCGGCGGGCGAAGTTTGAGTTCAAGCTGCCCAGCCGCAAGAGCCTGACGGCGGTGCTGACGCTGAGCGACACGACGAAGATGCCGCAGGACGTGCGCACGGTGCTGCTCTTCAAGGATCACGCGACGATCGGAAACGGGTCCACCGCGCATGTGCGCTGTCGTCACGCCGAGCGGGCGATCGTGCTGATGAACCGAGGCGGACGGTTGTGGGCGCAGCCGAGCGGGCTGGACGCGTCCAGCGGGCAGTGGGTGGAGGTCGGCGTGCCGGCGCAGATCGCGGGCGTGAGTTTCGTGCTTCAGCCGTGGCAGGCGAGGACGGCATAGGGGGTTCGGAACTCGCGTTTCGGACCGCGGGCGGGTCGTAAGGCATTCGATCCCGGATGCGCGCAGGGGGAGCGGGCAGAGGCGGGGGGGGCGAACCCGTATGATGGCGAGAGGGAAGGTCAAGGCGGACCTCAAACAGGAATTCGATGGCGTTTACGTTCAAGCATGGTGATCGGCCGGTCGAGGGGTACACGATCCAGCGCGCGGTGGGGCGCGGGGGGTTCGGGGAGGTGTACTACGCGGTCAGCGACGGCGGGAAGGATGTCGCGCTCAAGTACCTGCGGGACAATCCGGAGGTGGAGCTGCGCGGCGTCGAGGCGTGCATGAACCTCAAGAACCCGCACCTCATTTCGATCTACGATGTGCGCCAGAGCGCCGCCGGCGAGCCTTTCATCGTCATGGAGTACGTGTCGGGGCCGTCGCTGCGCGACCTGCTGACGGCGGAGCCCGGCGGGCTGGGGTCCGCCAAGGCGCTGTTTTTTCTCAAGGGGATGTGCGAGGGGCTGTCGTATCTGCACGACCGGGGCATCGTTCATCGGGACTTGAAGCCCGGCAACATTTTCTACGACGACGGGTACGTGAAGATCGGCGACTACGGTCTGTCGAAGTTCATGTCGGTGTCGCGGCACAGCGCGCACACGTCGAGCGTGGGGACGGTGCATTACATGGCGCCGGAGGTGGGGAGCGGGAATTACTCGCGGGCGATCGACGTGTACGCGGTGGGGGTGATGCTTTTCGAGATGCTCACCGGTCGCGTGCCGTTTGAGGGGGCGAGCATGGGCGAGGTGCTGATGAAGCACCTGACGCAGGCGCCGAACGTGGACGGTTTGCCCGAGCCTTTTGCGCGGGTCATCCGCAAAGCGATGGAGAAAGACCCGCAGCATCGTTACGCGACGGTGGACGACCTGATGACGGACGTTCTGGGCGCCGAGGCCGCGCGCAGCAGCCTGTCGGTGTTCAACCCGGAGTTGAGTCTGTCCGTAGCGGCGGCGCGTGGCGCTTCGGATCCGCGTCCCGGCGTTGGGGCGGCGGGAGTCCCCGCGTTCGGACCTCCGCCGCCTCCGCGTGCAGCGCCGCCACCGGCGGTTTCGCCTTACCTTGCGGCCGGCGGCAAGCCGCTGGCGCCGGAAGTTTCGATGGGTCGCGTGCGGTATGCAGGGTTCTGGATCCGGACGGGGGCCGTGATCATCGACAGCCTCGTGCTGCTGCTTCCGACACTTCTGGCGCAGGCGATGCTGCCGGTTCTGGGGGGCGTGATCCTGTCGGTGGTGTACGAAGTGTGGCTGCTGGGATCGTGGCACGGACAGACGGTGGGCAAGCGGGCGTGCGGGATTCGGGTGATCAACGCGGACGGGACGATGCTGGACTCGGGAGACGCGCTGCGTCGGACGTTGGCGAGCTTTCTGAGCACGTTCACGCTCGGGTTCGGGTATCTCATGGCGGCGTTCGACGACCGGAAGCGCGCGTTGCACGATCGGATCGCCAACACGCTGCACATATATGCGGACGAGGACGTGCCGATGGGAGCGCGAAAGGCGGCGGCGTGAGGTGGAATAGCGAAGGTCGAAGAGCGAATGATGAATTGAATGCAGAATGCAGAATGCAGAATGCAGAATTAAGAATGAAGAATACGGGGTGCTGTGATCAACCGATGACCGAGAGATTTTCTCTGGCTAACAGCCAGCAGCTTGGGGCTAGTAGCTAGCCGCTTGGAGCTAGCGGTTTTGGGCTTGCAGCGGATTTTCACGATGGCGTACACCTTCAAAAACGGCGACCGGCCCCTCGAGGGTTACACGATCCAGCGCGGCGTGGGGCGCGGGGGATTCGGAGAAGTGTATTACGCCTTGAGCGACGGCGGGAAGGAAGTGGCGCTGAAGCACCTGCGGGACAATCACGCGGTGGAGCTTCGCGGCGTGGCTCAATGTCTGAACCTCAAGAGCCCACACCTGGTGAGCATTTTTGACGTCAAGCAGAACGTCGAGGGCGAGCACTTCCTCGTGATGGAATACGTGTCTGGTCCGAGCCTGCGCGAGCTGCTGATCGAATCGCCGAAGGGGCTGGGCGTGCAGAAGGCGTTGTACTTCCTGCGCGAGATCGGGCAGGGGCTGGCGTATCTGCACGACCGGGGCATTGTGCATCGGGATCTGAAGCCGGGGAACATTCTCTGCGACGAGGGGCGGGTGAAGATCGGCGACTACGGTCTGTCGAAGTTCATCACCGTGTCCCGGCACAGCGCACAGACCTCGAGCGTGGGGACGGTGCATTACATGGCGCCGGAGGTGGGCAGCGGGAGTTACTCGCGCGGCGTGGACATCTACGCGCTCGGCGTGATTCTGTATGAGATGCTGCTGGGGAAGGTTCCCTTCGACGGATCGAGCATGGGGGAGGTCGTCATCAAGCATCTGACGGCGCAGCCGGAGGTGGACGAGCTTCCCGCGCCGTTTCCGCGGGTGATCCGCAAAGCCTTGGCGAAGGATCCGAAGGATCGTTACGCGACGGTGCAGGAGATGATGGCGGAGGTGTTCAACGAGCCGGATTTCGAGCGATCGCTGGCGGGGTTCGAGCCGATGAGCCTGACGCGCGCCGCCGGACGCTTCGCCGCGGCTGCGGGCGTTGCGGTTCCGACGGGCGGATCGAGCGGGGGGCGCGGACTGGGGGTGGAGTCGTTGCTGACGCCTTTTGCGCCAACTCTTGCCGCGGAGGCGCCCGAGTCCGGAGAGCCGGATGAGGCGGCGCGGGCTTCGCTGGCGAGGCGTCGAAGCTGGGCGGTGAAGCTGCTGGCGCTGGGGGCGCTGCTTCTGGCGTTCGCTCCGGTGAGCGTGGTGGTCGAGGCGATCGACGGGCGCATCGGGGGGACGGATGTGGCGATCCTGGTGGTGTGCGGGGCGCTGGCGCTGCAGGCGTTCGCGGTCGGGGCGTGGTTGTATCGCCGGCCTTCGCCGAAGGGCGAGCGCCTGGCGCTGCCGCTTCAGCATTCGTTCGTGACGACGCGGCGGGGGAACCTGGATGAATTGATGACGCGGTACCTGAGCCTGCTGGGCTACAAGGTCGGGGAGCGGGAGCCGATGATCTGGCGGTTCAAGCGCGGGAGCAAAAGCGGAGAGTGGACGGACGACATCCGCAAGTGCAAGACGCGGCTGACGATCGCGGGGTTCGAGGCGGACGGAGGATTGCGGTTGAACTGCTCGCTGGAGATGGACGGAAGCTGGGGCTGCTGGGTGACGCAGCGGGAGATGCGGGTGCTGGCGGGCGAGTTGCGCGGGCTGGAGGGCGTGCTCGGTGAAGCGCCGGAATCGAAGGTGGAATCGAGACCGCTGTCGCCGGAGTTGGACGCCGTCATTGAGCGCGGGGTCGAGCGGTGGGTGGCGTCGGTGATAAAAGACTGAATAGCGAATTGCGAAGAGCGAATAACGAATGAATTCGGAATGAAGAATGCGGAATGCGGAATTGGGGATGCGAGGGGGCATGACTTCGCGAGGTGCGGACCGGAGGTCTGCGGTCCGAAGGGCGCTAACCAGAGGTTTGGAGCTAACAGCTTGTTGAGGCTAACAGCTTGGGGCTAGTAGCTTGGAGCCAGCAGCTAACAGCTAACAGCTCGCCGCCGGGAACTACGATGGCATTTACGTTCAAACATGGGGACCGCGTTCTGGATCAGTACACGATCCAGCGTGCCGTGGGGCGCGGGGGATTCGGAGAGGTGTATTACGCGCTGAGCGACGGGGGGCGCGAGGTGGCGATCAAGCACCTGCGCGACAATCCGGACGTGGAGCTGCGCGGCGTGGCGCACTGCATCAACCTCAAAAGCCCGCACCTGGTTTCGATTTTCGACGTGCGGAAGAACGAGCACGGCGAGTACTTCATCATCATGGAGTACATTTCGGGGGCGTCGCTGCGCGATCTTCTGACGGCGGAGCCGCACGGACTGGGCGTGGCGAAGGCGGTGTTTTTCCTCAAGGGGATCGCGTCGGGACTTTCATACCTGCACGAGCGCGGCATCGTGCATCGGGATCTGAAACCCGGGAACATTTTTTACGACGACGGGTACGTGAAGATCGGGGATTACGGGCTATCGAAATTCATCTCGGTGTCGCGGCACAGCGTTCAGACGGCGAGCGTGGGGACGGTGCATTACATGGCGCCGGAGGTGGGGAGCGGTTCGTATACCCGCAGCATCGACGTTTATGCGCTGGGGGTGATTCTTTACGAAATGCTGCTGGGCCGCGTGCCCTTCGAGGGGGCCAGCATGGGCGAGGTGCTGATGAAGCACCTCACGCAGCAGCCGGAGGTGGACCGCCTGCCCGCGCCTTTCGCGCAGGTGATCCGCAAGGCGCTGGCGAAGGATCCGAAGGATCGTTACGCGACGGTGGACGAGATGATGCAGGACGTGCTCGGCGTGGAGGACGTGCAGCGCAGCCTGGCGGGATTCAATCCGGAGATGAGCCTGACACATGCGGCGCGGGCGGGATACGCGGAGCGGTTCGACTCGCCGCGTCCGTCG
>WBZY01001607.1_pt1 | contig 11101 bp, 11 predicted proteins | sample 5204191 | NCBI WGS metagenome assembly WBZY01 (sample SAMN12344363, study PRJNA552823) | activated sludge metagenome | biome: Activated sludge suspended growth; feature: Anammox Sidestream; material: Wastewater; isolation source: activated sludge from anammox sidestream of wastewater treatment... | reverse complement strand
CAAAAAGGAAACTATGACAAAAACTTTATTCCAAAAAATCTGGGATTCGCACGTTGTGACCGAGCAAGCCGACGCGCCTGCGGTTCTTTACATTGACCTGCATCTGGTTCACGAAGTGACATCGCCTCAAGCCTTTACGGGACTCCGCACGCGCGGACTCAAAGTGCGCCGACCTGAAAAGACTCTGGCGACGATGGATCATTCGATTCCGACTACGCCTCTGCATGTTCCCATGACTGACGCATTAGCCGCCGCCCAGATCAAGCAGATGGAGACGAACGCCGCCGAATTTGGAATCGAATTGCACGGCATGACTAGCCCGCATCGCGGCATCGTTCACGTCATCGGACCTGAACTCGGTCGCACGCAACCAGGCATGACCATCGTCTGCGGCGACAGTCATACCGCCACGCATGGCGCGTTCGGCGCGTTGGCGTTCGGCATCGGCACAAGCGAAGTGGAACACGTCCTTGCGACTCAATGTCTCTTGCAAAAGAAACCGAAAACATACGAAGTGAGAGTGGACGGGAAAATGCCGAGCGGCGTTTCAGCCAAAGACATCATCCTCGCGCTCATCGCCAGAATCGGAGTCGGCGGCGGGACGGGTCACGTCTTTGAATATACAGGCGAAGCGATTCGCGGATTGTCCATGGAGCAACGCATGACCATCTGCAACATGTCCATTGAAGGCGGCGCGCGCGCGGGCATGATCGCTCCTGATGAAACCACGTTTGAATATTTACATGGAAGAGAGTTCGCTCCCAAAGGCGCGGAGTGGGATAAAGCCGTTGCAAAGTGGAGGTCGTTGCCTAGCGATGCAGGCGCCGTCTATGACAAGTCCATCACACTCGACGCATCCGAACTTGAACCGATGATTACCTATGGGACGAATCCTGGCATGGGGATGAGAATCACAGACCGCATCCCAACCACCGATACGTTTACCGAGCCTTCGCAAAAAGCCGCGTTTGAGAAAGCCATGAATTACATGGGACTGCAACCTGGTCAATCCCTGCTCGGGCAAAAAGTGGACGTGGTCTTCATCGGCTCCTGTACCAACTCACGCATCTCGGATCTGCGTCTCGCCGCCGCGTTTCTCAAAGGGAAGAAAGTTTCAGAAAGCACGCGCGTGATGGTCGTCCCTGGTTCGCAGGATGTGAAGAAGCAAGCCGAACAAGAAGGGCTTGATAAAGTCTTCAAAGAATCTGGCGCAGAATGGCGCGAGGCGGGATGCAGTATGTGCATCGCGATGAACGGTGATGAACTACAACCTGGTCAATACGCGGTCTCGACCAGCAATCGCAACTTTGAAGGTCGCCAAGGCAAAGGCGGACGGACGTTCTTAACGAGTCCCATCACTGCGGCGGCAACGGCGATTTATGGCGTGGTCACTGATCCGCGGGTGATGATGTAAAAACGTAAACACGGAAACAGGTAAACACGGAAACAAGTTACGAGATACAAGATACGAGTTACGAGTCGCACCTGTCTACTTGTCTACCGCCTTCAATCGTAAATCCAAAATCGGAAATCGTAAATCGGAAATCAAAATGGCACAATTCACAACCCTCACCTCCCGCATGATCGCCCTGCCCGTCAACGACATTGACACAGACCAGATCATCCCCGCGCAATTTCTCAAGGTAACGGATAAAAACGGACTGGCGGATGTCCTCTTTTATCACTGGCGTTACAACGACGACAAATCGCCGAAAGCAGATTTCATCATCAACAAACCCGAGTCGCAGGGCGCGCAAATTTTATTGGCAGGCGACAACTTCGGCTGTGGGTCGAGCCGCGAACACGCGCCGTGGGCGCTCACCAGTTATGGATTCCGCGCCGTCATCTCCACATCCTTTGCGGATATTTTTCGCAACAACGCCTTGAAGAACGGACTCATTCCCATCGTCGTGGATGAGGCGACTCACAAACTGCTCTTCGACCTCTTTGAAGAAGCGCCTCGCGCCGACCTGACAGTTGACCTGGCTACCCAGACCTTATCCTACCCTGGAGGTTCGCTCACCTTCCCGATTGATTCGTTCAGCAAAACGTGTCTACTCAATGGTGTGGATGAACTTGGGTACATTTTGAATTTTGAAAAAGAGATTACAGAATACGAGAGTAGATAATTAGAGAGTAGATGATTAGTGACTGATGGTTACTATTCTCTACTCTCTATTCTCTAATAACTGATATGCACCCAATCCAAATCTACGACACCACCCTCCGCGACGGCACCCAATCTGAAGGCTTCACGCTTTCAGGCAATGACAAGATTCGCATCGCGCAAAAACTGGACGAACTCGGAGTCGCTTTCATTGAAGGCGGCTGGCCTGGTTCGAACCCAAAGGATGTGGAGTTCTTCGAGCGCGCGCGCGACATGCCATGGACAAATTCGCTCATCGCCGCGTTCGGCTCCACCTGCCGCGTCAAAGGCGGACCCGAAGACGACGCCAACATCAAAGCCCTGCTCGATTCGCAAACGCCCGTCTGCACGATCTTCGGCAAAACGTGGACTCTGCACGTCAAAGAAGTGTTGCTGACCACACTTGAAGATAACTTGCGGATCATCGAGCAATCGGTGGCGTATCTCAAAGCCAACGGCAAGCGCGTCATTTACGACGCCGAACATTTCTTCGACGGCTACAAAACGGACTCGTCGTACGCCATCGAAACCCTATGCGCCGCAATTCGCGGGGGAGCCGAGACTGTCGTGCTGTGCGATACGAACGGCGGGACGTTGCCGTGGGACCTGCAAAAAATTATTTGTGACGTAAAAACTTCGCTCGATCATCCGTTTGGGATTCACACGCATAACGATTCGGAATGTGCCGTTGTCAATTCGTTGATCGCCATCCGCGCAGGCGCGATTCAAGTGCAAGGCACGATCAACGGAGTCGGCGAACGATGCGGCAACGCCAATCTCGTGTCCATCATGGCTGACCTTGAGTTGAAGATGGGTTATCCGTGTTTGCCTGAAGGGAATATTCAGCATTTGTACGACTTGTCCCATTTTGTGGCGGAGGTGGCGAACATCACGCCCGATGAGCATTTGCCGTTCGTGGGGAAGTCTGCGTTCGCGCACAAAGGCGGAGTCCATGTGGCGGCGATGCGGCGTAACGCGCAATCGTATCAACACGTGGAGCCTGAACTCGTCGGCAACAAAATGCGTGTCGTTGTTTCGGACCTGTCGGGGCGCGGAAATTTGCTGAGCAAAGCCGAAGAACATGGTGTGGAAGTGGAAAGCGCGGAAGTCTTGCCCGTGTTGAACGAGATCAAAGAACTCGAAGCGCGCGGATTTTCATTCGAAGCCGCCGAAGCCTCTGTTGCCATGATGTTGAAGCGCCAGGAATACGGCTACAAACCTCCGTTTGAATTGGTGGATTTCTTCGTCAACGTGGAGCATCGAGATGGGCGCGGCACATTTGCCGAAGCGACGGTCAAAGTGAAGGTGCAGGGCGAACTGCTTCACACGGCGGCAGAGGGGAACGGTCCCGTCAACGCGCTCGATCTTGCGTTGCGGAAAGCGTTGGCTGGGTATTATCCGCAAATTCAAAAGTTTCATCTGTCCGATTACAAAGTGAGAATTTTGGATTCGGATCACGGCACAGAAGCCATCACCCGCGTGTTGATTGACACGCGCAATTCAACCTCCCGCTGGAGCACGGTCGGCGCGAGTACCAACATCATCGAAGCCAGTTGGCGCGCGCTGGCTGATTCGATGGAGTATGGGTTGATGGTGGCGCACTAAAACAAGATACAAGATACAAGATACAAGTTACAAGTTACAGCGTATCTTGTAACCCGTATCTCGTATCACTTGGAGAAACCCTTGAACTTTAGAATTACCCTCCTCCCAGGCGACGGCATTGGACCCGAAGTTGTGCATGAGGCAACTCGCGTGTTGGATGTCGTTGCGAAAAAATTTAACCACACCTTCAACTTTCAAGAACGATTGATGGGCGGTTGTTCGATTGATAAATACGGCTCGTCGTTGACCGATGAAACGCTCGCCGATTGCAAATCATCGGATGCGGTTTTGCTCGGCGCGGTGGGCGGACCGAAATGGGATGACCCAAACGCGAAAGACCGCCCCGAACGCGGACTGCTCGCACTTCGTAAAGGACTCGGCGTGTTTGCGAATCTGCGTCCCGTCAAAGTGCATCCCGCGTTGATCGAGTCATCGCCGCTCAAGCCTGAAAAACTTAACGGCGTGGATATCCTCGTCATCCGCGAGTTGACGGGCGGGCTGTATTTCGGTCAACCCAAAATGCGCGAGATGCGCGATGGCAAACAATATGCCGTTGATACGCTTGAGTATTATGATTACGAAATCAAGCGCATCATCGAACTCGCATTCGAGCTTGCAAAGAACAGGAGGAAGAAAGTCACCTCGGTGGATAAAGCCAACGTCTTGGAATCGTCTCGGCTGTGGAGGCAGATCGCTTCAAACGTCGGGACGGCTGATCCAGCCATTCAGCTTGAGCACACGCTTGTAGATACCGCTTCGATGAAGTTAATCACATCCCCAGCGTCGTTCGATGTTGTCGTCACCGAGAACATGTTCGGCGATATTCTCACCGATGAGGCTTCGGTGCTGGCGGGTTCGATGGGGATGTTGCCGTCGGCTAGTTTGGGCGAACCAGCCTCCCCGTCGGAAAAAGAAGCGAGGATGGGTCTGTATGAACCGATCCACGGCTCCGCTCCCGACATCGCGGGGCAGGGAATCGCGAATCCAGTTGGCACAATCCTGTCTGCGGCGATGATGTTGCGTCATTCGTTCAAGTTGAATGCGGAGGCGGAGTCCATCGAACAGGCTGTGGACTGCGCGATCACCGATGGCGCGCGGACGGTTGACCTTGGCGGCGCGTTGAAGACTCATCAGATGACGGATGAGGTTTTAAAGAGATTGTATGCGTTCTGCGACTGAAGTCGCAACTACGAAAACAAAAAAGGAGAATGAGCGATGGGCATGGAATCGAAATTTATTTGGAAGAACGGCGAACTCGTGCCGTTTGAACAGGCGACACTGCATTTTCTGACGCCCGCTTTGCATTATGGCGCGGCGGTGTTCGAGGGCATTCGCGCGTATAACACGCCGAAGGGACCCGCGATTTTTCGTCTGCGTGAACATGTGGAACGATTATTTGATTCGGCGCGCGTGTTGGGCTTTCGCGAAATTCCATGGAGCGTGGAAGAGGCGATCAAGGCGCATAAAGATACGGTGCGCGCCAACGGATTTACGGATTGTTATATCCGTCCGTTGATGTATTTGGACGGCGGCGGCTGGAATTTGAATGTGGATAAAGGCAAACCAGCGATGATGATTGCCGTTTGGGAATGGGCAAATTATCTCGGCGAAGAGGCGCTGGCGAAAGGCATTCGCGCCAACATTTCTTCGTTCACCCGCCATCATCCAAATATTTCAATGACCAAAGCGAAGATCGCCGGTAACTATGTCAATAGTATTTTAGCGAAAACGGAATCGGAACGCCTGGGCTTTCAAGAAGCGATTATGTTAGACCCGCAAGGCTATGTGGCGGAATGCACGGGCGAGAATTTATTTATCGTGCGCGCCGGGAAGATCTTCACGCCCTCCACCGCGCCGATCCTGGAGGGCATTACGCGCCAGTCGATTTATACGATTGCCACGGATTTGGGGTATGAAGTTGCCGAAGCGCCAGTCTCACGCGACCAACTGTATAACGCCGACGAAGTGTTTGTCTGCGGCAGCGCCGCGGAGGTGATCGGTCTGTGCGAGATCGATTTCCGCGCGATTGGCGACGGGAAATCTGGGAAAATTACGCGCGAGATCCAAAACGTGTATCACGATGCGATCCGCGGGAAGGTGAAGAAGTATGAGGGGTGGTGCGAGTATGTTGGGTAGTTGGTAAAAGCATCAGCCACAGAGCGCACAGAGTACACAGAGATTTTTAAAAGATTTTCTCGGAGCTCTCTGTGATCTCTGTGGCAAAGTTTTTGGGGCTATAATGAACTTCATGTTCACAAAGAATTCCAGAAATCGCTATGACAAAAAGGATTCGCTGGAACTCGGTCGCCGCGCGGAGGATTCCTTCGCGCGGCTTGCGATTCGGCACGGATTCAAGGTCACGGCTTCATCGGAGAAGGGAAACATTGACGAGCATTTTGATTACGTCATCGAACGGGATGGAAAGTCTCATAGGGTTGATGTGAAAAGTATCAAGCGCAAGTCACGGGAGGACAACGAACTTCAAGACGAATTACTGTGGATCGAGTTGCATAGTGTTCGGGAACATAACAAAGGCTGGCTCTACGACGGTCACGCAGACTTGATCGCCTTCGAACTCGCCAAAAGTTTCCGCATCGTAGACCGCATCGAACTGCTCGCCCTCGTCGAACAACTCGTGGACTTCGACGCGAAAGTGGATTCGCCAAAAGACGCGCTGTACAAAGTCTATTCGCGCAAGTCGCGCCCCGATCTGTTGACGATGATCAAGTCGGAGGATTTGTTACAACTACGTCATGCGGAGTGGAGGAAGCTCGGCGGGGATTGAAACCCCCGCCTATTCTTACAAAGCCCGCTAAAGCGGACTTTGTTTTGTTGTATACTGTCTCTATGCCTGCAAATAAGACTTCCGTTTCAAAAGGCGACTCCCCTGAAAAATTGGGCGAATTCTGGGACAAGCAAGACTTCACCGAATTCGACGATCCCAACGCGCCTGATGTCGAGTTTCATGTTTCTGTTGCAATTCCCGTTGAGCCAGACTTACTTTCTGATATTGAAGAATTGGCGCATCGGCGCGGAATCAATGTGGAAACCTTGGTCAATCTTTGGTTGAAGGAAAAACTTGTAGAGTCGAAGGTGGGGTAATTGCTTTGGGAATCGAGGAACAGGCACATCAATTTGACGTGCCTGTTTTATTGTATACTGCCCAACATGGAATCCATCATCACCGCCGTCAGCCTCAGTTCGGGACATACCTTCAGCAAGCCAACTCAAAAAAGTATTCGCCTGGTCGCTTGCATAGGCGTGGACGGGGACGCGCACTCAGGTGTCACAGTAAAACACCGTTCGCGCGTCAAACGTGACCCGACTCAGCCGAATCTGCGACAAGTCCATTTGATCCATGCGGAGTTGCACGATGAATTGAACGCGCAGGGATTCAACGTCTCGGCTGGGCAGATGGGGGAGAATATCACCACCCGCGGCGTGGACTTGCTCGGTCTGCCGACGGGAACGCGTCTGCATTTAGGGAAAGAGGCGGTGGTTGAAATAACTGGTTTACGCAACCCGTGTTATCAATTGGATGATTTTCAACAAGGCTTGCTCAAAGCCTGTCTCGACCATGACGAAGAGGGCAACCTCATCCGCAAGGCGGGTGTGATGGGGATTGTGCTGGCAGGCGGCGATGTGTTCCCGAATGATTTGATTCGGGTTGAGTATCCAGAGGGGACGTATCGGTCGCTGCAGGCGGTTTAAGTTTGTGAGACCTGACAACCTAGATTTCGTCCAAAATAAAAGCCAAGTCGTTACGGACGAAGAGGGTAAGCCAGGTCTTGTGAAATGTGTCGGCAAGGGAATGCGATTTGTTCAGCACAACCTGAACGAGGCGTCCACTTGCATCGAAATGTAGTTTGCCGGTGATGGAAAAAGCATCTCGGATCATACGCAACATTCCGTAGTGTTGCAGATCGGGTTTGTGTTTGGCAAGTTCGGTGCGAACCCAAACGGTGATGTTGTAAGCCAACTGAGCCAGCAAGACCAGAACCCGCTGCGCTTGAAAACTCTTCTTGTTCCGTTTGCCCAATCCCAGACCTTGCTTGCTGTTTTTGAACGAGGTTTCGACGCCGCCACCGCGTAAGTTGTAGGCTTTCATAATAGCGGACAGCAATTCTTGTTCTGTGCCTGTGGTCCATTGGCGTTCTGCCAAATCAAAAAGCATAGCATTCGTGAGGTTGAAGACCAACACGCAATAATGCCAACCGCCTTTGGGCTTTGCCCACCGAACCGCCAACTGTCGCATGGGCTGTAGATATGCATGTGGCACAGGCACCCACGCCACTTGGTGACCAGGCAATTCAGGCACAGCCTGCCAGTCTGTAATCGGAGCCACCAATTTGCTTGTCCTTTGTCAGTTCTTGACTTTGCTCATCCAAAAGTAGCCACGCGCCAGCGCCCAGTTAATGTTTCCATCGGTTCCGCCGCCGCCATCCACACGTAAAATCGCACGGTTCCTGCGTTGTGCATTCAAATCCAGTACGGTTTCGGTCATTTCAACCAATCCAATCAAGCTTTTTTCCAACTGCACTTTTCCATCGTACAACTGCTCGCAGACAATCTCGTCATATTGGCTGGCAATTACTCTGCCCAATTGTCTGCCGCGCGCATTTTTCGCCCCAGAAAAATACCCCTTGCTCGCACCTTCGGCTTGACGGCCAGCCACCAAGCCTGTGAGATCGACATCCAAAAGTAAATAGGCTTTTTCATACTCATGTCGGTACCCTTGCCCAAACTCTTGATACAGGCTGCGAGAGACTTCTTCCATTTGCTCGGCGTTGATCTCTGTGCAAGCGTTCAGCGTCTCACTAATCACCGATTGCTCAGCGCAAGCTCTCCTGCCAAACGCCATTTGCAAGGCTTTATCGGTGCGCACCCGCTGGTTGACTTCCACGATCCCTTGTCCGCCAGCCAAGATGTTGATCAAGGCGTCTTTCAATTTCTCATGCGGCGCATGTCGGATCGCCTTTTGTTTGATGATGACCTGCTGTTCTACCTTTTGCCAGAGGTTATGCTCTTGCATCCAGACACCGATCATAGCCAGACTGGCGTGTGCTGAAAATCCTGTATACTGTTCCATGGCAGTAGTTCCTTTTCCAAGTATGGTTTTCACTAAACCCCTTTATACTCGGTTTGTAACTACTGCCAACTTTCACCGATGATTTGTAGCCTATTTTGCACTAAATTTAGGTGTCAGGTCTTTCCAGCGGACTTCCACGAACTGAGTGAGGGATTTATCCATCCTTTGTTTTCATATGGCTCGCTTTTTTACTGTATACTCAAGTAAGAGTTAAGTAAATGTGCGCAACTCCTTTTTTTGAAATGTTTACCCGATACAACTGAATTGGAGGAAACAGAATGAAGAGAATTCTTGTTCTAATTATGGTTATTCTTCTAACAGCGTGTTCTTCAAAAAGCACTCCAACCTTACCTCCGCTCTCTGAAACGCCAATTCTTGAATTGACCTCAACCCCAATTGCAATGTCTTCGTCAACGCCTGCGCCAGTTTTGACATCTACACCCATTGGAGGTGGGTCAGGCAAAATTGCTTATTCATCCAAACAGAATGGAGAGCAGCATATCTATGTGATTGATGTAGATGGGAAAAAATTACTTGAATTGGCGGGCAACATATCTTCAAAGTTTTATCCGGACTGGACTTTGGATGGCACAAAACTATCATTTATCTCGACTACTGAAGGATTTGCCCAACTTTACATTATGGATGCCGATGGTTCCAACCTTGTTAAAGTTTTGGATACGAGTGAAAATAGTGCATATGACCAAATCAATCCATATTATGCATTTGAAATAGATTGTTGTATTTCAGCATGGTCTCCGGATGGCGAGAAAATTATTTTCAGAACATCTCGCCAAGCAAATCGCATAGGAAGTGTTGGATATATGCATGTCCTAAACCTGACCAATAATCAGAATTTTGATTTTCGTGTTGCCACTTGGGCTGGAGCTTTTTGGTCTTCAGACAGTACGAAATTCGGGGTTATTAGAGCAGAAGACCGGTGTGGAGATTTTTGGTTGTGTGTCATGAATACGGGGGACGGGAAGCCCGTGGACTTGAAGGATATTTATAACGTCACCTTTCCCAGTTATCTGTATTGGTCCCCGGATGAAAATAAGATATCCTTTGCTGCATTTTGGAACAACAGCAAAAATATGGATGTGTATGTAATGGATGAAGATTTTTCCAACGCCATTAATATTACGGCTGCTCTCGTGAAAGGACAAAACGAAAATCCAGTTTGGTCGCCAGATAGCCAGAAGATTGCTTTTACTTCATGTGATGTTTACTTGTGTGAATTGTATGTTGCAAATGCTGATGGGACCAACCTCATTAAGTTGAAGCCACAGATACTTGGTTTAAATAGCGTGGTCTGGTCGCGCGATAGCGAAAAAATAGTATATGTTTCCGCTGAGGACGGTAATAGTGAAATATATATAATGAACTCCGATGGTAACAATCCTGTCAACCTGACAAACCACCCTGCAAATGATGGCGATCCAATTTGGTCACCAGATGGAACGAAACTTGCTTTTGTCTCAGATCGTGACGGGGATGACGATATTTATATCCTTGATATGGCGACGATGGAATTATTCAATTTGACCAACAACGATGTGGACGATTCTTCTCCCGTTTGGCTGCCGTAATTGCCCAGATCTGACAGGTCTCAGCAGACCGATTGCTGACCAAGACATAATTGCCGCCATGAATCCATGTTCGCAAGGCTTCTATGGAGACCTGTCAGGTCTTTCGCGCTTTGTTTTGGCGGGCTGAAGCCCTGCCTCAGTTCGAGCAAGTCGGATAAATCCGACTTGCTCGTCAGCCTGAAAGGCTTCCATGTGCTGAGCAGGCGGCTTTAGCCCTGCGATTCCTGTGCCTGTTTTGTTGTATACTGCCTGAAACACCTATGGAGCCCCTCAATCCCTTCACCGTACTTTTCTGTTATGTCCCAATCTTAATCGGAGTTGGACTTCCCCTACTCTACATCCTGCAAACTGTCACGCATCACAGCCGTAAAGCCGCGGAACGAGCTGCTAAAGAGGATGCGAAAGAGGAAGCGAGGGAACGCGCCTTTGCCCTCAAAAAAGCGAAGGCGCAAGCGCATAAAGATAAAGAAGAAAAATCTATCTATTCTGAAAATCGTCTGATAGAAACCGAGAAATTAAATCAGAATATAGCAAAAACAATTTCTGGTCTCGAAAACATACTATTCAGGTTAACTAAGATTGACTTACAATAGGCAGTATGACATGGAAGCCATCATACTTGACACGCGAACAAATGGAAGAAAGGCGACTAGAGGGTGGGCGTCTTTTGAG
>WBZY01001606.1_pt1 | contig 11118 bp, 10 predicted proteins | sample 5204191 | NCBI WGS metagenome assembly WBZY01 (sample SAMN12344363, study PRJNA552823) | activated sludge metagenome | biome: Activated sludge suspended growth; feature: Anammox Sidestream; material: Wastewater; isolation source: activated sludge from anammox sidestream of wastewater treatment... | reverse complement strand
CTGCCTAAGCATGAGAACCAAGCGACCGAAGAGCGAGTGATGCGGGTTCTCGCACCCCTCACAATAATCTGGCTGCATGGACGCACGCGAGCCTAGGGCGCGGGGTAACACTTCACAATAGTGGCTAATGCAACACTGAGTCACGCCTCCACAACAATCCTTCGTCAAAGTGTCCGGTCAGCCGATCGATCAATCCAGCGTTGCCTCCTTGGCAGGGTGCTCGAAGCGCTGCTACCGATCGGAAGCCATCCGCTCAGCGCCTGTGCAGACTTCCCCTTTTTGCCCACGAATCCTCTTTTGTACGTGCCGCCATCACTACCCCGGCAGAACGGTCAAGGGGCGTTGCTCGTTCGCTTGCCCAACCGCAGCGACCGTCCTCGTTATTGTGGCGAGTCGGCTTCCGCGACGGCGTTTCGAGGCCTGCACGATGTTGACTTTCGTTGCGGCCCGCACGCTCACTGCACTCCTTGCAGAGCGCTTTTCTTGAAGTGCTTCAGACCATTCGTCGCCTCTTGGTCCGCCCCAAGTGTTTCCGGCCGAAGCGAGAGTAGCCGAGTGGGTATCTCACCCACGAAGCTCGTGCACCTTTCACAAGGCACACACAATGCCTTTGCCGAAAGCCTGTTCCGCACCGCCAAGTATCGACCCGAGTTCCCGCACAACGGCTTTGCGGATCTGGAGTCGGCCCGCGAATGGGTGGTCGCGTTCGTGCGCTGGGACAACCACGAGCATCGGCAAAGCGGGATCGCTTACGTCACGCCCGCGCAGCGTCATGCGGGTGAGGATCACTCGATCCTGGCTGCGCGTCACGTACTGTACACGCAGGCACGTGCGGTCAATCCGACTCGCTCGCCACGCCATACTCGCGGCTGGTCGGTGCCGGGGCCTATCACGCGCAACCCCGAGCGCGACAGCATCGTCACCGCGTGGGCAAACCCGAGCGACAATCAAGCAAGCGCCGTATCGCACTTGCGCAACAATCGGCTGCGGCCGACTTGGAAGAAAACAGGGGATTGTACGGGGAGGTACACCGTGAGTGCTTTCAGTCGCCAGATTGACGCCTGCGCGTCATTCCGCCACCAGTACGCCACATGTAGCAGGAATCCGGAATGCCGCCGATACCCGCCTGATCCATGGCGCCAAGGCCGCCGCCTTCGCGCGCACCCTCCTCGATCATGCGCGTCACGCGCGTGGCCAGGCTCTGCACGAAAGCCGGAGCAAAGTTGATCAGGGTCGCCAGCAATGGCTCGCGCGCGGCATCGGCACCGAAGCGCCGCAGGAGCTCGGGCGCGAGTCCATGCATCACGGAGCGGTGCTCGAGCCAACCGAGTTCCTCACGCCGGCTCTGCCAGGCCGCGATGCCGAGCTCTGCGCGCCCTCGCGTACGCTCAGCCACATCGAAAGCGCTGATGGTGGTCGTGGCGGCATCGACCCGGATGATCGCGCGCACTTCATGCTGGGCGCCGAATCTGTCGAGCGTCTTGACCACCGTCGCAAACGGCGACGTATGCACGTCCGTGAGCTGGATCGCAATTTCCTGGTTACCGTCACGGCGCTCGAACGCGTCGATGACGAGGTTGCGCTTGGTGATGCGCTCGCCTGGCTCCCTGCCGGCCTGCCCTGCACGCAGGTTCCTCGCTTCACGCGCGATCGCCTCCGGCAGGAACGACACCACGAGCTGCGCCAGCGTGAGCAGATGACTGCATCCCAGAGGCCCCCCGAACAGTTCGCGCAGCCGGCGTGCATTGTCCACAGCGAGCGTCTCGCCGACCATGCCCCGCAGAAGGTGGATCGGATCGCGGCAGCTCTCTCCGGCGGTGCGCTCACTCGCTTCGAAGGCGACCACCTGCTGGCTGGGCTCGAAGCGCTCGATGCGACCGCTCTCCACGTCCACCAGCGCGTCGAGGGACATATGGTGGACGATACCCGCCGTCTGCAGTTCGCCTCCCGTCGGCACCCAGCCCTGCTTGCGCAGATCGAGAATCGTCGCCAGCGCACGCACCCGACCGTGCTCGTCCTCGAGTACTTCGACGATGAGCGTGCGGCAGTGGACCGGATAACCTCCTGCTTCGAAGGGATCGAGGCAAATGGGTTCTGCGGACATGCGCAAGCGTTACGCTTTCACCACGGGCAGCGTCAGGCGCGAGGGGTATCGCGCGTCGTGGAAAACCTGCTGCACGGCCTTCTGCGCATCGGCGGCGCTGCCGAGCGCAGGCGTCACCTTCGAGTTCAGGTTGCGGTCGAAGCGTGGAAAGTTGCTGCTCGAGATCTCGAGCCGCACGCAGTGGTTGGCCTGGAAGGTATGCGCCACATCCCACAGGTCGATCGTGAACTCCGTGAGCCTGCCCGGCTCGAGGAACTCCGCGTGTTCCCGGTTGTTGCGATAGCGCGCCCGCACGATGCCTTCCGCGATGTTGGCGCAGTAGCCACTCGGCTCGACGTCCACGAGCTTGGCCGTGAAATCCGTGTCCACGGCGCTGCTGCTCGCATGGAGCGTCACCGTGATCGGACCGGCCAGCGCGAGCGGCTCGGCGAGCCGGGCCGTGGTATAGACCAGGATGTCCTGGCGCTTCTCGACCTCGGCCTGGTTCTCGACACCCGTGGGAACCCCGACCATGCTGCGCCCACCGCAGGTCGGCACGGGATCGAGCGGATCGTAGACGAAGCTGTCGCGGGGCTCGCTCTGGGGCGGCTGCGTGTCGAGCGTGCCGTCGCCCATGCGGCTGTTCGCGCGCCCGGCGCTGTGCAGGTAGTAGTGCACAGGCTCGTGCGCGGGTGGCCAGGACCTGGCCTCCTTCCACACGTTCTCCCCCATCTGGTAATAGCGAACGCCGTTCTCGGGCAGGACCTTCAGCGGCTCCCCGCACAGCCAATGGTCGAACCAGCCGAGCGCCAGGCTGCCGAGCAACTCCGGGCCCGTGAACACATCGGGGCCGAAATCGCGCTGGCCCGCGCAGGTCGGCCGTTTGTTGTAGTAGGCGCTGTGATCCCAGGGCCCGAGGATCAACCGGTGCTTGTCGCGCACGCCCGGGTCGCTGTGCTCTGCGAGCGCCTTCGCGAAATCGAGATGGCCGCGCAGACAGGTGTCGTACCACGAGGTCATGTGCAACACGGGCACTTTCACATTGCCGGCACGTGCGACCGCGTCGGCTTCACGCCAGAACTCGTCATAGCCCGGGTGCGACAGCCACTCCCGCCAATAGGGTGCCGCGCCGTTCTGGAACGGCGGAAAATCGATGAGCGGCAGGAAGCTCGCCGAACCATTCATGTCGCGCGAGGCCTCAGCAAGCTTGCGCAACGCCTCCTGCTCGGCTGCCGGCGCGAGGCCGAGGCGCGGAATCGTATCGGTGGCGAGCGCTGTCCAGATCCAGGACATCTGGAAACCGAGTTCCAGCGCGCCGTTCGAGTAGGTCCAGCCCGACAGGTAGTCGGTCGCGGTCTCGTACGCGAACACCGCCTTCAGGTGCGGCGGTGATGCGACGGCGCCCTGCACTGCCATCGTACCGAGTGCGCAGGCGCCATAGAGTCCCACGTCCCCGTTCGACCAGGGCTGCGCCGCGGCCCACTCGACCGTGTCGTACGCATCCTCGCGGATCTGCGTGTAAGGGCGCCACGTGCCTTCGGAGCCCGCCCGCCCGCGAACCTCCTGCACCACCACGGCATAACCACGCTGGACGGCAACCAGCGGGCTGAAGATGAGCTCGTGCACGACCAGGAACTGGTCGTTGTTGTAGACGTGGCCGTTCACGAGCACCGGATGGCGCTGACCGTCGTCCGGTCGGTAGATGTCGGTGGCGAGGCGCACACCATCGCGCATCGTCACCATGACGTCGCGCTCGATCAGGATGTTGGTAGCCATGGGTCCTCCCTTTCAGCGTCCACGGAATACGGGTGTGCGCTTCTCCCGCAGCGCCGCGACGGCTTCGCGATGGTCCTCGGTCCTCACCGAGAGCGACTCGTAGGCCATCGAGGCTTCCATCACCGGATGCACGATTGCCTTGAGGCCCACGTTGACGGAGAGCTTGGTCCACTGGATGGCCTTGGCCGCGCCGGCTGCCAGGCGCTCGGCGAATTCCCGGACTGCGCCCTCGAGGTCTTCGGCTGGAAGCGCGTAGTTGATCAACCCGATCTTCTCGGCCTCCGTCGCCGTCAGGAGCTTGCCGGTGAACAGGAACTCCTTCGCTTTCGCGAAGCCGATCAGCTGCGGCCAGATCGCAGCACCGCCATCGCCTGCCACGTAGCCGACGAGAACGTGCGGGTCGCCGATCTTCGCGTGGCTCGCCGCGAAGACGATGTCGCTGAAGAGGGCGAGCGTGGCACCGAAACCGACGGCATGCCCGTTGACCTTGGCAATGATCGGCTTCGGACAGTCGAGCATCGAGAAGACAATGCGCTTCGCCTCGACGGCGAGCCGATCGAAGCGCGCCGGATCGTCGATCGACAGTTGCATGGCGCCGTAGTCACCACCTGCCGAAAACACCTTGCCCGCTCCGGTCAGTATGACGACGTCGGTCTCGCGATCATCGGCGCAGTCGCTGAAGACTCGCGCGAGCGAGGCATGCATCGCTTCGTTGGCGGCATTCATCTGTTCGGGGCGATCGAGCATCACCGTGAGGATGCGGCCGGCGCGTGTCAGGCTGAGCCCGGGGTAGGAGGAGATATCCATGGCATTCCTCAGGTGAAGAGCGACAGCACTCCCGGACGGCTGACTTTCATCGAGACCGTCCGCGGCAGTGCGGGAACGAGTTTGAACCGGGCCGGAACCTGGTAAGGGCTGAGATGCTGCTGTGCATGGGCGCGCAGCTCCGCCTCGCTCGGCGCGGGCACGCCTTCGCGCAACTCCACGGCCGCCACCGGAATCTGTCCGAGCCGCTCGTCGGGCAGGCCGATTACAGCGGCTTCTTTCACCGCGGGATGCTGCATCAGGACGGCGGCGACGGCCGCGGTATCGACCTTGAAGCCGCCGCGGATGATGGCGTCATCGACGCGGCCGTGGATGTACAGGAATCCGTCGGCATCGAGCGAAGCAAGGTCGCTCGTACGAGTCCACGGCACATCGGCACCGAGGCGCTGCCGCGGCAGTACTTCGAGAACGCCGATCTGCCCGCGCGGCAGCTCGCGACCACTGTCGGCGTCCACCACCCGCAGCAGCACATCACCACGGGCCCGGCCGACACTGCCGAGCTTCGTCGCAATGTACTTGCGGTGATCTTCGATCGTCCAGCCGGCGAGACCGCCCATCCATTCCGTCGCACCATATTGCACGAGCACCGGGATACCGTAGGTCGCCTCGAAACGCCGCTGGGTTTCCGGCGGCAACGGCGCAGTACCCGCCCGCACGGCAATCAGGCTTGCGAGGTCCTCACGCGGCACGCCGGCCTCGAGCACCATGCGCATCGGCGTCGGGGGCAGGCTCGAGAAGCGCACCCGGTGGCGCTTGATGGCCGCGACCCACTGCTCGACCGAGAATTTCTCCATGAGCACGAGCGGCCGGCCTTCGTAGATCGAGAGCAGCGCGCCGAACATGCCGCTGACGTGCAGCAGCGGCGCGAACATCACGGTGGGCGTCGCCTTGAGGGCCGGCGCGCCGCTGCTTTTCGTTCCGTCGAGAATGGCGTCAGCCATCGTCGCGCGACCGATGCGAATGCGCTTGGGTTTGCCGGTCGTGCCGCTGGTGAGGATCTCGAGCGCGACGCCGGCAAGCTCATCGCCCCGCTTGCCTGCAGACCGCCCGGGACAGCCTACGCGCTGCACGGGCCCGAGCCGCCCATCGGGCAGGCACAGGCCGACGATGCCTGCTTCCACGGCGGCTTGTTTCGTGCCCGCCGCCCAGTCCTGTGATTCCCCGATGACCGCATCGAGATCGAGATCCCGCAACTCCCTATGCAGTTCGTCATCGGGTTGAAAGGGACTGAGGCTGACGATGCAGCGACGTGACAGCAACAATGCCAGCAGCGCGGCGAGCATGCCGGGCCGGTTTCGCAGCAACACGCCCACGGCCGCGGCAGGCCCCACGCCCGCACTGGTGAGCGCTGCATCGATGGCCGACACAGCCGAGTGCAGCTCTCCCCAGCTGATCGAGGCATCCGCGGACTCGATCGCCCTTGCACCGGGATCCAGGGCCCAGATCGTCTCGATGTGGTGAAAGAAGGCTTCGGGTTCCCGCTCTGCGCGACTCATGCTCGTCCGATGGCTGACCCCGGATTGCTGTCCCGACCACAGTACTGCCACGAAAGCATCGCGGTCGTAGTCCGGTCGGACGATGTTGCCCCCGGTGGCGCTTCCCAGACTCCGGTGCATTCGCGCAACCTGGGGAGAATGCACGATGCGAATGATGAATCCGGCTTCCATCGCGAAGCTCGCGCTCGTTCCGGTCATGATGAGCTTGGCGACACCGGTTGCGGCGCAGGGGCAGCAGGCGGTCGGAGCGCTCGAAGAGGTCATCGTCACCGCCCAGAAGCGCGAGGAGTCGATCCAGGACACGCCGATCTCGATCGTTGCGCTCTCCCACGCGACACTCGAGAACCGCGGCATCGACGGGCTGACCGATCTGCACGCCGATATCCCCTCCCTCACCATGACTCCGCACCCGAATAGCGGCGCAACCGTGCGTGTGACCGTGCGCGGCATCGGCCAGGCCAATGACCAGATCACCTATGACCCGAAAGTGGCGTTGTACGTCGACGGCGTCTACATGGCCCGCTTCCAGGGCCTGGCGGCCGAGGTGGCCGAACTGGATCGCATCGAAGTGCTGCGTGGCCCGCAGGGCGCGCTGTACGGTCGCAACACGACGGGCGGGGCGATCAACTTCATCACCAAAGCCCCGCAACTCGGCGAGTTCGGCTTCCGGCAGGATCTCACGACCGGCAATCGCAACCGGATCCATTCGCGCACGCGCGTCAACATCCCGATGGGTGACGAGGTCGCCGCGGAGCTGACGTTCATGCGGCTGCGCGAGGACGGGTTCATCCGCAATGCAGGCACCGGCGTCAGTCGTTTCGGCGACCAGGATCGCCAGGCCTGGCGGGCGGCGCTGCTGTGGCAGCCGAACGAACGCTTCGACCTGCGCTACACTTTCGATCGCTCCGTTCTGGAGGACACGCCGGTCTGGATGGGGAGAGTACCGCTCTATCCGGCGCAGGGCGATCGACCTCGCGCGAGCTCATCGACCGTCACGGGCCTTGCCCCGAACGACATCAAGGGCCAGGGCCACAACCTCACGGCTACCGTCGAGCTGAGCGATGCACTCACGCTCAAGTCGATCACCGGCTACCGGGAACTCGACAACATCACCAGCATGCCGTATCACCCCGGCGTGCTCGCGCCACAGCCGTTCCTCATCAACCTCGTCGACATGAGCCAGGAGCAGCTGACGCAGGAGCTCCAGCTGATCGGTACGACCCTCGACTCACGGCTGCAGTACATCGGCGGCCTCTACTACTTCGACGAAAGCGCCTCCAGCAACGATGCCAACCTCGTGCCACTCAGCAACCTGCGCATCGATCGCGACGTCAGTGCCGACAACGTCGCCTACGCGGTGTTCGGGCAGGCGACCTACACACCGGCGATACTTTCCGGGCGGCTGCACCTGACGGCCGGGGCACGCTGGTCGCAGGACGAGCGCAAGGCCACCAAGCAGGACACGACGACGCTGGGCAACGGCACCGTGATACCCGCGCCCTTTGGCCGGGCCAGCCGTACTTACAGCGATTTCAGCCCCAGCGGTGTCATCGCCTTCGACATCACCGACGACATGAACGTCTACGCGAAAGTGGCCACCGGCTACCAGACCGGTGGCTTCAATCTGACCGCCAGTACGCTGGCACGCTTCTCCCAGGGTTTCGCCCCGGAATATGCCGACAGCTACGAACTGGGCCTCAAGTCCACCTGGCTGGACAACCGCTTGCGGGTCAATGCGGCGCTGTTTACCACCGAGCGCAAGGACATGCAGGTCTCGGTGCCGGATCCGAACAACCTCAGCGTGACGGACATGTTCAACGCCGGCAAGGCGACGGTCAACGGCTTCGAGCTCGACGTGGCCGCCCGCCCCGTTCCGGCGCTGAACCTGTCGCTTGCCTACGCCTGGCTCGACGCCAAATTCGACCGCATCACCAACAGCCTGGGCCAGGACATAAAACACAATTACAACTACGACCAGGCGCCGCCGCACAAGGTTTCGGCCACCGCCGAATACGACTGGGCGCAGACGAAGTTCGGGCAACCCAGGGCGTCGGTCACCTACGACTACCAGAGCAAGATGGACGCCTCGACCACGCTCGGGGCCGTCATCGGCGACTACGGCCTGCTGGATGCGCGCGTGAGCCTCGCCGACATTCCCGTTGCGAGCGGCAAGCTGCGCGTCTCGCTCTGGGGTCGCAACCTCACCGACGAGAACTACTACACCTTCCACTTCATCTACGTGGTGCCGACGGCGATGTTCGGCACGCCGCGCAGCTATGGTGCGGATTTCACCCTGGAGTTCTGACGACGCGAAAGCGCAGCAAGGTCACCTCCGCGTTGATGTCCTCAAAGCCGGCCTCGACGCGCAGCCCCTCGCGCAGAGCCTCGGGCGCGCAGTCGATGCTGCCGATGAAACGGAAGCCTTCGTCCATTTCCACCAGCACGACAGGGTACGGAACCTTGTCCGCAAACCAGGGATGTGACGGGCGGCGCACGGTGACCCAGCTGTAGACCTTGCCGCCGTCCGAGAGCCGGTGCCAGCCGCGCTCGGGCGAGTGGCAGTGCGGGCACAGGGGCTGAGGCGGAAAAATCCGCTGCGTGCACCGCCGGCACTCCTGCACCAGCAGTTCGTGGCGGCGCAGCCCTGCCCACCATTCCTCGTGGTCGCGGTCGATCTGCGGCAGCGGGCGTGGCAGCGCGGTCATCTGCTGTGTCATGTCAGCTCACCTCGACAGGATAACGGCGCTCGTGGGTGCGCCCCAGCAACTCGTGACGAGCGAGAACTCCACGTCCTTCACCTGCGACGTGGAAGTCCCGCGGACCTGGCGCACGCCCTCGAGGATGAGGTTCCAGCCGTGGATGTAGCCTTCCGAGAGCAACCCGCCGGCCGTGTTGAGCGGCAGCTCGCCACTGCTGCCGATGCGACCCTCCCCCACGAACGCGCCCGCCTCGCCCTTCCTGCAGAAGCCGAGGTCCTCGAGCGAGGTGAGCACGAGCGGAGCGAAGTGATCGTAGATCTGCGCGACGTCGATGTTCCCGGGGCGCAGTCCACTCTTCTTCCACAACGCCTCGCCCAGCGCCACCATCTCGCTGCCCGTCGTCAGCGAATCGCGATACCAGTTGGTCTGGTACCAGATGGGGAAGGCGGCCGACTGCACGGCCGTATGGATGTAGACCGGGACGGATCGCAGTGCGCCCGCCCGCTCGGCTGCCGTCACGACATAGGCCACGGCCCCGTCCGTTTCGAGGCAATAATCGTAGCGGCACAGGGGTTCGGCGAGGATCGGCGCATCGAGGTAGTCCTGTCGCGAGAGCGCCTTCTTGTGCATCATCGCACGCGGATTGCGATTCGCATTGGCGCGGAAAGTCACCGGAATCTCCGCCCATTGCTCCCGCGTGTCCCCGAACTCGATCATGCGCCGGCGCGCATGCATCGCCGTCCACTCCGCCGGCACGATCAGGCCATAGGGTGCATGCAGGCCGTATACCCAGGGAAAGGTCGGGACCGCCTCCGAGCTTCCGTACCGATGACCGGAACGCTCGTTGAGCGAGCGGTACGCCACCACGCTGCGGCACGCGCCCGAGGCCACCATCATGGCGGCCTGCGCCACGGTGCCGCAGGGCGAGCCGCCGCCATGCGGGATCGTGGCGTAGGCACCGATGTTGCGCAGCCCCACGGTGTTGATGACGTCGATCTGGTTGGTGGCGTCGAAGTCGGAATTCACGATGCCATCGACGTCATCCGGCGTGAGGCCTGCGTCCTCGAGCGCTGCCAGCACGGCCTCCGCCGCCAGGCGCTGCTCGCTGCGCCCGGAGTTGGCGGAGAACTCGGTCGCACCGATGCCGACGATGGCTGCCTTGCGTCTGAGTGCTTCGTTCATGGCTGTGCTCCACTCAGCCCGCTGACTGGTAGCCGGCGCCAGTACCGAACTTGTATCGGAACACAGTCCGGCTGTCGGTGATGCACAGTTCGCCCTTGTGGTTGCGGAAGTAGGCCTTGACGGTCACCTGGTGACCGACACCGACGCGAAAAGTCTTCGGCACGATCGCGACGAGCTTCTCGCTCTTGAATACCCGGTCCCCGGGGCGCAGCGGCGCAAAGCACTCGATCTCGTAATCGGTCGCGAGCAGACGGTTGCCCGGCAGTGGCACGGTCATGAAGAAGGTCGTGGTTTCGGCGGGCTTGACCAGCCACTCGGGTCGCCACACCCGATGCTCGCCCGTCAGCACGATGACCCCCCATGGCGCGATGCGCCCGCCCCACCGCGTCTGCCGGCCGAACTCCTCGCTCCAGTAAAGAGGGTTGGGATCCTGGATCCCCTCCGCGAAGTGCTCGATGTGTTCGACGTCGACCGGATAAGGTTGCTCGACCGGCTCCGATTCGCGTCCGATCCATTGCAGGCCCTCTGCTTCGGTGCCGATGCTGTAGACATACCCGGCCGGATCGGTCTCGAGGACTGGCTCGCTCACTTTGCACCTCCGTGCGGGGCAAGGACGACCGTGGCACTGCCGCTCGAGACCTTCTCCGCATCCTGCTTGTCGAGCCAGATGTCGAGATCCACGAGATGCTCGCCGCCCTCGATGCGCTTGCCGGTCACTACTCCCCGGGCCGTGACGGTGTCGTAGCGTACGACGGGCCGCCCCATCCGGTACTTGATACGCCGTGGAATCGCGTTCGCACCCGCCCACGCACAGAGCACGCGCTGGAACAGGCCGTGCTGCCAGGTTGCATTCATGAAGATGTCCGGCAACCCCTGGGCACGCGCGTATTCCACGTCGTGGTGGCCCGGGTACCAGTCGTGATGCGACGAGGCAATGAACAGGAACTGCGTATGGCTCAGCGGTCCGATGCTGATCGATGGGATCTCTTCACCCACCTTCACGTCTTCGTACCTGGTGTCCCTTACAGCCGGCAACGGCATCGCAACCTCCTACGTG
>WBZY01000679.1_pt2 | contig 11123 bp, 7 predicted proteins | sample 5204191 | NCBI WGS metagenome assembly WBZY01 (sample SAMN12344363, study PRJNA552823) | activated sludge metagenome | biome: Activated sludge suspended growth; feature: Anammox Sidestream; material: Wastewater; isolation source: activated sludge from anammox sidestream of wastewater treatment... | reverse complement strand
TATCAAGCCGATCACCAATGCGATCACCGACAGATAATTCTCGGCAAATGCGCTCAGCGAAAGCAGCATACCGATCGAAATGAAAAACAGGCTATTAAAGACGTCACGAAAAGGCAGTATTTCGGTGGTTACCTGGTGGCTGTAGTCGGAATCGGCCAAAACCATCCCGGCGACGAACGTACCAAGAGCAAGCGACAAGCCAAAATGTGAAGTGACCCAGGAAAGGCCCAGGCAGAACAGAACGACAGTAAGAAGAAAGATCTCAGGACTTCGAAGCAGCGTGATCTGCCTAAGGATCTTTGGAAGTAAAAACCACGCCGCAGCGACAATAACAACGAGTGCCGTGAGCGAGAGGGCAAGGTTCAATACTACCTGCGACGTCGAGACGCTGTTGTTCCCGCCAAGTATAGGAACCAGCAAAAGCATCAGGGCTATGCTGATATCCTGAAAAAGCAGGATGCCGACCGCCACCCGGCCGTGCGGTGCATCCACTTCCTGTCGTTCGACATAGCTTTTTAGGACGATCGCGGTGCTCGAAAGAGCAATAAGGAACCCAAAAAATACTGCCTGTCCCATACCGCGGCCCAACAGCACCGCGACCGCGGCCGTAACGCCGACGGTGATCGCAACCTGCAGTCCGCCGCCAACCAGCACAAGCGTCTTCAACTCGCGAAGACGCCGGAGCGAGAATTCGAGGCCGATCGTGAACAAGAGAAGCATCACGCCGACCTCGGCGAGCGTTTCGATCGCTTCGACCTCGCGTATCCACCCCAATCCGTACGGGCCGATGGCAATGCCCGATAAGATCAAGCCAACAACAAGCGGGAGTTTCACCCGCAGGCAGAAAAAGGCGACCGGTACGGACACCAAGAGTATGATTAGCAGTTCTTCGAGAAGCGGAGGTGAATGCATTCGTTTTGCTAATTTAGTCTTCCGTCAAAGAAGTAATACTTATTTCCTTATTGAGGGTTACCGTAAGGTAATTTACCACATCGTATGTTTCCGGTCATAGATGAAGTTAGGAACGAGGTCGCTGCGGCTCCTGATATTGTCAAGAGGCGAAGGTAGCCGGCTATCTCCGATTCGGTCGACAACGAGGTGGTGAAATGGTGGAAATAAAGAAACGCCCTGAAATTAGAAAAGGAAACAAGCGGTACAAATCCAACAGCCGGCGCTGTTTTCGGCCGGCGAACATAAGATCCGACGAGATGCTGCAACTCTAAGTTAGTGCCGTTGTGACCTTTTGGAACGCCCGCAGGGCAGCAGCCGTATCAAAGAATTTGACCGAGCTGACCAGCTTGTTGTCCTTAAGGGTGTGGATGTGGACCCATTCGGTCGAATAATGCCGGCCGGTGGCGCGCACCGTGGCCGTTGATCGGCCAAGAACAACAACTTTGTCACCCTGCGCAATATATTCCCTTGGTTCGTAGTCGGTGACCTCTTCGGCAAGGTCGAGCAGCTCAAAGAATTTTTCGAACCCTTCGCGGCCATACCAGATACCTCCGTATGGGGAATTCTCAACTTCAGGTATCGAATAGGTCGCCGCTGGGTCCAGATACTTCATCAATTCCGAAATATCACCACTGCTATACAATTCATAACAACGGCGAATCGTCTCAACATTCGCCTCTTCATTCATTAGTACCTCTTTTCCACGGCTGTCGGGACCGCACGCTTCCTAATTCCGTGAGGATGTTGAGCGGATTATAGAATAGTTTTATACAAGAATAAAGTATATTTTTTACCTTCATGTGATCTTTTGAAGGAACCCGGTTATGACACGGTCATCGCGCCGCGCGGCTTGGTCTGAAGCATCTTAAATGCGGTAAAATTCATCCTTAATTCGATTGTCAGCGTTTTTACCAGGTTCTGGAAATTATTGATAAGTAAAAGTTACTGATGTTGAGATCTCTATTTTTGCTAACTGTTTGTCTTTTGGCGAGTTCGGCGTTTGGTCAAAGCGCTGGTCCGGGACTCGACCTTGCTGGCTCCGGAATTCGCATTGAACCGGACAAGCGCGTCATGATCGTGCTCGCCACCTTGGAAGCCGCCCGCACAACCAATGCCTCGGGCGAAAGCGTCGCGGTCATCAATACGCCGCTCTCCGCGGCCGGCGAAAAGTTCCGGGAATTGCTCAAGAGCGACCTCGCTGCGCTGCCCAATGATCTGCGTCAAAAGATCTCGACGTTCATCGTAGCCCATAAAAAACGCTACCCCGCCCAAACCGACGCCGAGATCGTTGCTCCATTCATTTCTATGGCCTATGCACTGTCGCCGCCTCCGGATCTTGCCGATCCAGTGGTGACGGTCGATCTGCCGGGCAGTCTTTTGGATGTTCTTGATTTTGCCCCGCTTGTCCGCGAGTTCTATCGCCGATCCAGTTTCAGTGGGAATATCGACGAATATGTTAAGACATATCAGCGAACGGCCGATGAGCGGCTTCGCGGCTCGGTGGGTGAGATGGCAAGCGAGATACTCTCATACCTGAACACAAAGCCTCGGACGACCATCGTCGAGCGGGTCCAAACGGAGTCGCGTCGATCGAAGGGCAAGTCAAAACTGCGAAATATCGAGACCCGTGAGCGCGAGCGTTCGTTTACGATAGTGCCCGAACTGCTCGCACCTCGAGACACCGTCAATTTTGTCAACGTAAAGGACGATTACTTCGTGATAGTCCCGGCCGAGGTTTCGCCGGATCGCGGCCTGAATTTTTCTGATGCCCGGCGCGGTTTCCTACAGTTCATTGTTGACCCACTGATCTATGCGAACAGCAAGGAGATCGAAACCATCAGGCCGATAATCAAAAAGGTGATGGATGACAGGCGCAAAACTGATCCGAACGTCTCACCTGATGTCTATTTGACGGTTTCACGCTCGCTCGCGGCTGCGATCGACGCCAGGGAGGCAGAGCATTTCCGCGTAAAGGCACTGACGGCCCAGGCACGACAGCGCATAGATGCCGCAAAAAGCAATCAGGAGAAGCGTGCGATCGTGCAGGAGCTTGAAAAGGCAAAGGTTTCATTTGCCGACGAGACCGCGCTTCGCCTTTCCGAGGACTATGAGAAAGGGGCATTGCTTTCGTTTTACTTTGCCGAACAGCTAAAGGGATTTGAAGACTCGGGCTTTGATATCGCATCGTCGATCCGCGACATGATCCTCGCCTTTGACGGAACAAAAGAGGCCGACAGGCTCGGCCAGTTTGCCGAAGCCAGGGCAAGGGCAACTGCTGCACGGGAAGAGCGCCGAAAAAATCCCCAGGTTACAAGCATCATCGTAGAAAACCCTGTGACCAACCGGCTGCTTGAGATACAAAAGCTGATCGCTGCAAAGGATTATGCCCGGGCGGCCGCAGAACTCAAGGAACTGCGCGACAAAAATCCCTCAGATCCACGGATCTACTACAATATTGGCCGCGTAGCAAGCCTATCTGCCGAGGGGGTTACTGATCAGGATAAATTGGCCGCCGCTTTACTCGAGGCCAAAACAGCTTATGAGAATGTGTTGAAGTCGGCACGGCCTAATACTGATCCGGTACTGTTGTCACTTACTTATGTCGCCTTAGGGAAGATATACGAATTCTATGACAATAATGCGTACGCGGCCGCTCTCTACGATAGAGCGATCCAGATAGGCCCGATCGCCGGTGGTGCTCATAGCGAGGCGATGGCGGCGAAAGCACGCCTTCTAAAACAGCCGTAGTATTGCTCAGCAGTAGGGCCCCGGTCCCGTCCGCTAATCGCGCCTTCATGGCGTAGGGGCGGCGAATCTGCTAATTTCTATCCAATGTCACACGACGGTTTTCGCAGCGGCTTTGTCGGCCTGATCGGGCGGCCAAACGCCGGTAAATCCACGTTGTTGAACAGGCTGGTCGGCGAAAGGATCGCCGCGGTCTCGAACAAACCGCAGACTACGCGTTACAAGATCCAGGGCATTGTCACGCTGCCTGAGGGCCAGATCGTGTTCGTAGATACGCCGGGAATTCACAAACCGGGCCATCTTCTGAATCGCCGGATGATGGCGGCGGTACACGATGCGATGCTTTCGGTCGATCTTGTCGTGCTGATGCGTGACGCAAGCGTTTCGACCGGAAATGGCGACCGTTTTGTGCTTGATCTGGTGAAACGATCTGAAAAGCCAGCGGTGCTTGTCTTGAACAAGATCGACAAGGTTAGGGAGAAGGCGATGCTGCTGCCTTTGATCGAGCTGTATTCGAAAGAACACGACTTTACCGAGATCGTGCCCGTATCGGCATTGAAGGGCGACGCCGTAGATCACCTGCTGCGGCAGATCATAAAGCATTTGCCCGTTGGCGAGCCAATATTTGCGGCCGATGACTTTACTGACCAGCCTATGCGGACACTTGTCGCCGAATTGGTGCGTGAGCAGATCCTTCAGACCACGGGCGAAGAAATACCCTACGTGACGGCGGTGATCACCGAAAAATATGACGACAGCGACCCGGAATTTGCCGAGATCTATTGTGCGATCTATGTTGAACGCCCGTCCCAGAAAGGCATCATCATTGGTAAAGGTGGTGCGAAACTGAAACAGATCGGGACAAATTCACGGCTCGCGATGCAGAATGTCGTCGGGCGAAAGGTTCGCCTCAATCTGTTCGTAAAGGTCGTCCCCGATTGGCGTGACAGCGGCCGCGACCTTGACGAAATGGGTGTCCGCGAATAAGCGGTTGAGATATCGACCACTCAACTATGCCGCGTAACGAAAATTGGCAAAAGATCTCCGTATTGGTTTCTGAATCGGCAAGCGAGGCGGTTGAGTTTGCCTTTAACTCGCTCGATTCGATCGGGACCGAGTCCGCTGTGTCTATGGGTTCGAGCAATGGCTTGACGACGGTTGCAGGATATTTTCTTGACCCGCCTGACGAGGCGAGGCTGCATGAAGAACTTCGATACGCATTACGAGCTTATGGATTTGGTTGGGATTCGGTGCGAAGTATCGGTCGGGAACTCGTGGAACAACAGGATTGGCTTGTCGAATGGAAGAAGGGCTGGAAGCCAACGGTGGTTGGCAAGTTCCTCGTCGCACCGCCGTGGTCCGTGGTGGATGACACCGGCAAGATCGTTGTACGGATCGAACCGAACATGGCGTTTGGGACCGGAACCCATGAAACAACGCGGCTTTGTCTCGAGGCGATAGGCGAGATCTTTGGTCCAGGTATGTCTCTTCTGGACGTCGGTACGGGCACGGGGATCCTTGCGATCGCGGCAGCCAGATCGGCTAACGACGTGGGTCGGATCGTAGCTATCGATACGGATGAGGTCGCGATCGAGATCGCCCGCGCAAACTCCGATCTGAACCACGTCGCACATCGCATAGAGTTTTTCGCCGGGTCTCTAGGATCGGTGAGCGGCCAATTTGATCTCGTATGTGCGAACCTCACGGCGGACGTGATAGGACCAATTTTGCCGGAACTTATCGCGGCGGCAAGTTCACACCTGGTACTCTCCGGTATTCTTTCCGAACAAGCTGAAGCGATCCTGAAAGGCTTGCCGGAACAAACGCCGTTTGTCGTTCGAACATTGGGCGAATGGATCTCAATAACCGTGTTGACGTCCGATCTCGTACGCACGTCATAAGCAAATCAGTCCCGGTTCACCGTTCGATCCTGACCGGCCGATCCTCAACCAGATCAATTCGATGGCTTTTCTTTTGGCGGCATCGTCGCTGGCGGAATGTCGCCGTCATCGGGAACGGAAACGGCCGGTATCCTCGGCTTTCTGGGACCGGTCGCAGGCCTGAGGACCGGAGGCGATACCGAACGGCCGATCGGGAATCTATATGGTTTCAGCGGCTTTGAGCGTTTTAAGATCGCCCCGCCTCGACCCGCTACCCAAATGTTCGAACCGCCTCGAAACACGAGAGCTTGAAGGGATTTACCGGTGATGCTCGGCTGGATATCCCAGGTTTCGCCTCCATCGTTCGACACAAGCATCATCCCGAGTTCGCCAACCGCCGCTATCTGGTCACGCCCGAAATTGGCAACCGCGAATAGATTTGTTCCGGTCGGCGATTCACGGTCTTGCCAGCTCAGTCCGCCGTCATTTGTTCGAATTATCAGGCCGTCGGCACCTACGGCAACACCGCGTTTGTCGTCAAAGAAATCCACGTCGTAAATGTTTTCGGCTGCATTAGATTTGACGGGCGACCACGTCTCACCGCCGTCCATTGTTACAAGGATCGTTCCGTTGTCCCCGACAATAACGCCCTTCTTTGCATCCACGAATACAACGTCCTCGAGCCAGCTTTTTGTACCGGACTCGACCTGCTCCCAATACGCACCGGCCGTCGTCGTCCGAAGGATCCGTCCATTTGCGCCGACCGCAAAGCCAACCGTCTCGCTCAAAAAGCAAACGCCAAGAAGGTCGTCTGTGACGCCGGAAATACCTTTGCCCCAGCTTGCTCCGCCGCTGACGGTTCGAAGCACTACGCCGCGGTCGCCGACGATCCAGCCGCGGTCGGCGTTGACGAAACTGATCGCATTGAGGTTGGCGGTCGTATCGACAGGGACTGGAAGCCACGTCGTACCTTTGTCATTGGTGATAAGTATCCGGCCTCGCTCGCCTGCTGCAACTCCGTATTGGTCATCAAAAAAGAGGAGATCGTTGATATCCTCACGCCCGCCGCCGGTCAGTCGCTGCCAGGTGTAGCCTCCGTCGTCGGTACGGATGACAAGTCCGTCTTGTCCAGCCGCCCAACCGGTGAAGCGGTCGGCAAAAAAAACGGCGGCGAGTCTTGGGTTGGTCCTTACGTTAAATGGCAGCCACGTGCCGCCGCCGTCACCCGTGATCCATATCAAACCGTTTGCGTCGGTCATTGAGCCGTATCGGTCGTCCGAAAAATCGAGAGAAAGAAAGTCGGCCCGGGTAAACAGGTCGATGCGGGCCCACGTCTCGCCCTTGTTCGTGCTCCGCGCGAGACACCCGCCAAAGCCCGCGGCAACGATGGTACTGGCATTTACAAATCTGGCCCCGGACATTAGCGCGCCGCCACACGGCCGAGAATGTGTCCAGTTTTCACCGCCGTCAATCGATGTGATAACCGTTCCATTGGCCCCAGCCGCCGCGACGCGCTTAGCGTCGAGGGACGCGACCTTCAGCAAATGCTGGTCGGTCCCGGTCTTTATTGGCAGCCACGTCCTGCCGCCGTCCGACGTCTTTATCATCCGGCCATATGTACCGACCGCCCACCCAATATTCTGATCTGGAACCGCGAACGTGATGCCATAGAGATGATCTTTTATCTCTGTTTGGACCCGACGCCACTCCGAGCCTCCATTCGAGGTGATGAGTATCGTCCCGCGAGTGCCTACGATCAGGGCCACCCTATCATCGATCGCAAATACATCCGATAGCGTTACGTCTGCCGGCCCAAACTGAAGTTCCCAGGTGAATCCGCCATCGCGTGTATGCAGGATCGTGTTATCCGCTCCGACCGCGTAACCATTCTCTTTATCTTTCGCAAAATGGATCGAAAGCAGGGAATTGCCCTGAGGCAATGGATTCTGCCAAATCCAGCCCTGGCCTCCGTGCTGAGCCGTCAGCGGCGAGGTCAACAGTACGAGGAAAAGAGAAAGGAATGGGCGGCGGGGCCTGTACCGGCGGAAACCCGAAGCCGGCAGATACCTGTTCCAAAGATGGACAATAGCTTTGATCAGACCGGTTATATCTCCGTAACGCCTAGATCAGCGACAAGGTCGTCAAGTATGGCCGTATCAACTTCACCGGCTGCCGCGATCCTACGCGCTGCCTTGTCGGCCACTTCCTGTATCTCGTGGCCTGAGTGGCCTTTGACCCATTCCCACTCTATCGTGTGGCGGCCGGCGGCCTTGTCCAGACGTGCCCACCAGTCGTGATTCGTCTTCCGCTTCCAGGTCCCGCCCATCGTCTCAACGACGTAGCGGGAATCAGAAAGCAGTTTAACCCGGCATGGTTCCCTAAGGTTCTCCAGACCGAGCGCCGCGGCGGCGATCTCGGCCTGTTGGTTCGTTGCATTGCCCAGATATTCGCCAACCGCCTTCCAATAGCCTTTGAATCCGAGCACGGCAACTGCGGCCGCGCGCGGATTTGTCTTACCGTTGCCCAAACTCGAACCGTCGCTGACGATGGTAACCGTTTTCATAGATCCGCCCTGTTCGTTTCCGCCATGGCAATTTCAGCAGGAACCTGGATCTCATGGTCCATATAGCCTTCGAACGTGTCATCGTGCGAAACGACGAACAATTGGTCAAAGTGGCTTATATTCCCGATCTGCATCGCAAGATTTTCGCGGCGTTCGGCGTCCATGTTCGTGGTCGGCTCGTCAAAGAACGCCAGGTGAATATCCGAAAGTTGTTTCAGCAAGGCCAATCGAACCGATAGTGCCGCGGCCATCTGTTCACCGCCCGACAGACTTTGAAATGGCCGTTCGTAACCAGCTTCCTCCAAGACGATGCCGTAATCCTCCATCCATTTCAGTGTACATTCGGCGTCGCCGCGTATCTCGCGAAACAACTGATTTGCCTCGAGTGAAACATGGTGGACGTAATTCTTGGCTACAAGCGGTGCGGCCTCACGCAGGGTGGATCGAATGAACTCGGTTGTTTCGCTCACTTTTTTCAACCGCTCGCGTTCGCGAAATTCATTCTGCATCGACCGCCGAACCTCGTAAAGCCGTTCGGCCTCGGCCGCCAACTCCGAAAGGCGCCGGTCGAGCGAATCAGCCATTACAGAAGCTTCCGCCTGCCGACGTTGTCCATCGAGGAGAGCATTTCGCTGTGCCGCGTGAAGGTCACGGTCATAGCCCGCCGCTATCGACTCGGCCGCTTTCTCCGCGGCTCGGGCAACCTCTTCGGCATTCTTGTATTCGGTTTGTGCCGTGGCGAACTCGGCTTCTTTTTTCGCGGCCTGGCCCGCCGCGGCCTCGTGAGCAAGGAAGGTATGAAATGCCTTGGCCGTCGTTTCATTTAGACGGCGGGCATTCTCAAAATGCATATCTAGTTCTTTGTAGGCTTCGAGCTTTTCGGCGGCCGTCGTTTGTTCACTTTCAAGCCGGCCGATCTCTTGTTCGCAGAGAGATATCCGATCGCGAACCGACGACTCACGGCTCGATTCACGCTCAAGGATCCGGAGCCTGGCGATCGGATCATTCAGTTCTTTCAGCGTGGCTTCGATCCGTGCAACATTTTCTTTCAACGCCGGAAGCTTTTGGGCCACGGCGTCGACCTCGACCTTTTGGGACTTAAGCGTTTCACCTTCTTTTCGAACGGCGGCTAGTCGATCCTCCAAAACGGGCACTTGCGCCCCAGATAATGCCGCGTCGCGGGCAGCCTTGAGAGCATTGGCCGAATCCTTCTGCTCGGCCTGCAGGTTCGAGATGCGCGAACGAAGTTCATCGAACTGGCTTGAGATAAACCCCTCAAGCGTTTCTCCTTCTTTAAGGTTCAGGCATTTGGCCGAGAGGATCGGGCAAAGCCCATTTTTGACCTCTTTCTGAAATCGTTCATCGCGCTCAAGGGCAGCATTCGTTCTCGCTAACTCCCGGCCGATCTGTGCATCACGGCCTTCAAGAACAGCGATCTCCGATGCTCCTTTGGCCTTTTCAACCGTCTCGGCGAGAGATGCCGACACGGTGCGATAGGCCTCGCGAAGGGCCGCGAGCCGGTCTTCGATGTCCTTAAGGCGGCCATCGGCGCGTTCGGAAACGGCGAGCTCGCTCCGGGCCGCAGAAAGGTTTGCCTCCAGTTCCTCCTGCCGCTTAGCGTGGCCGCGAAGCTCGCCCACCTCGACCCGTGACTTTTCGATCTTCTCAAGATCTTCGAGTAAATGCTTCTTCTCGGCACGCGAGGCGATCAGTAAGTTTTCAGTATTTGCGAGTACACCGGCAAACCGCTGCCGCTCCTGTCGTTCGAGTTCCAGTTCTTTGATCCGAGCGAGAGATTGGCGATGAGCTTCCGCGTCAACTTGAACTTGCTCAACGATCGTGGCGGCTTTACGACACAAGAGCACTTCGGCCTCTGCGTGCTCCAGAACGAGTTTCTGACGCGACGATTCGGATCGACTCCTGCTGGCGTCGGCCTGAAGCTCCGTTAACCGCGCTTCGACACCGTCCAGCTTTGCGACAGTTGCCTTAAGATCGTTGACGAGGCCATTGAGTTCTTGAAGTCTAGCGGTCCAGTCTGCCGCCTCGTTCGCGATCTTCGTTCGCTCCGCTTCGATAGTGTCGATGCCCGCCAACTCTCCCTCTGCCCGTGCGATAGCAACATTCACGGCGTTTATCGCCTGCTCCACGAAACGTACGGTTTTCAGAAGCTCATCGGAACTCCGCCGGTATTCCTCGACCTTTAGCAGGCCATCAAAAGTTCTTTTTCGCTCTCCGGCGGTAGCGATGAAGATCGACGTGAACGTCCCCTGCGGAACGCCGATGGCGTGGCGAAACAGCAGCTCAAGATCGGTCCCCGGCTCGATCCCGAGGTGCTGCCAGAGAAATCGCTTAACGTCGTCTTTCTTGTCGGCGATGCGCATTTTCAGCCGCGGGTCGTAAACGTAGTAACCGTTTCCGGTATCGCGATAAACAGTGTATTCGCGTTCGTCCAGGCCGCTCTCGAATGTGACGCGAGCAGATCCTTTCTTTGTGCCGCGGCGGATGATGTCCTCTTTCTTGTAATCGAGGGTGTCGAATATCGTCCAGGCGATCGCTTCGATGATCGAGGTCTTTCCCGCTCCGTTCGGGCCCCTGAACCAGATCGTCCCGCGGCCAAACTCGAACGTGGAGTCAGCGTGGGATTTAAAATTCTCGAGCTCGACCTTTGAGATATGCATTCAACCCAATACCCTATTATCAGCAAACCTTCTGTACTTTAGATTTTAGAATAGTCGGGTCAAAAATCAGAGTCAGGGCATTGGTAGAACATTTGACCGGCCCCGACCGATCGCGGGTTCTCGACTTGGGATCGAATTGCGATCACCATATATGTCATGAAGATCGAAAAGAACGATAGTGTTGTCCTTGTGCTTCATTCGCCACGCGAGAAACTGCTCGGGTTGCTGCAGGAGTTGACACCGGCTGGGATCTTTGTCCGCGCCATTGACCTGTCTTATTTTGATGACTGGTGCCGGTCTATCGCG
>WBZY01001604.1_pt1 | contig 11127 bp, 8 predicted proteins | sample 5204191 | NCBI WGS metagenome assembly WBZY01 (sample SAMN12344363, study PRJNA552823) | activated sludge metagenome | biome: Activated sludge suspended growth; feature: Anammox Sidestream; material: Wastewater; isolation source: activated sludge from anammox sidestream of wastewater treatment... | reverse complement strand
GACCGAGCCATATGAATCGTCAACGGGATTGATGCCGATGACCGAATCGCCTGAACCATACGACAGCCCTTCGTAAATTTCCGCGCGGATGCCTTCGGGCGAATCAGTCGGATGGTTGGGCTGGTTGCGGCTGGACAGCGTGCCTGGCTTCCCGATCGTGTTGTTGCAATAGGCGGTGACGGGAATCTTCTTCGCCGCGTACATCAGATCGAGATTCGACATCAACTTCGTAACGCCCGCGATCATCTCGGCGGTGAGTCCGTTCGAGACGCGGCGGATCATTTCGGTGGAGGTCCTGTCGGAGAGAATCCATTCACGGAACTCCCCCACCGTCCAATCTTTGACTTCGTTGTAGATCGTCTGGTCTACGGCATCGTAAATGAGACGCGTGATCTCATCCTGGTCATACGGTACGGCGGGGTTATCATGCAGAACCCACAATGGAACTTCCGCCAGCACCATCTTCGCCGCGACGCGTTCAGCGGTGGTCTCAGCCGCGACTCCCGCGAGACGGTCGCCTGATTTCTCCTCGTTGGCTTTGCCCATGAGGAGACGGATGTCGGGGAATTCGTAGGTCTTGCCGTGTAGTTTGGTTCGGAGAATCATTTTTTCACCACGAAGGACACGAAGTACACAAAGGAGAATGAGGAAAGAAGGAAAGAGGAAAGATTCATTTTAGGGTTGGTGTTGCTTACCGTCCACGAATTTTCACGAATAAACGAATTGACACGCCCGCATTCGTGAATTCGTGGTCGTATTCGTGGATGGTTCTCTTGCCGTGGAGTTTTGTTCGGAGAATCATTTTTCACCACAAAGGACACGAAGGTCACGAAGGAAGAATAAGGAAAGAAGGAAAGAGGAAAGATTCATGTTTACATCGGTGGTTGAGTAGTCCTGAGCGGGGTTTGCGAAGGGCGTATCGAAACCACCATGCCATCCACGAATTTTCACGAATAAACGAATTGACGCGCCCGTATTCGTGAATTCGTGGTCGTATTCGTGGATGGTGGTCTTGCCTTGTAGTTTGGTTCGAATAGACATTAAGATTCCTTACTCAATAAATTAGACTCCAAGTCACGGAAATCGGCGTCGAACCGAACGTTTTGCCAACAAACTCGCAAATGCCTTTGGAAATGATTTAAGCCAGCGCTGCGGGAGAAGCCCTTTTCTATAATTCCTGCGATGCAACGAAAATGATTTTGAAAATTCCAATAGATCCCAATTGTTATCCCCCAGATATGCGTGCATTTCTATCCAACCTTCACGAATTGAATATTTTTCGACAGTTTCTTCCTTGATAATCCGCGCTTTAACAACATTCTTGATGCATTGGAGTTCTAAATATTCATAACCTCTCATGTAAACTTCTCGCCATTCACTCCATACTTCAACGAACAAGAACAACGCAAGCCCAAATGAACCAAGTGAAGCGGAAAAATTCCCGTCTGCAATCCAGAAAACAGCAATAACATACCCAGCTAAAATTGAAAAGTTGATTATTCGTTGATAAAGAGGTTCATAGTCCTCAGTCTGCAAGAAAAATACATTTCTATTTTTGTCCGCCCGAGTTTTTATTTCAAATTCAATAATTCCAAGAATGGCAAAGGGTAAAACAAGATAAAGTGAGGTTACGAGTGTGGCTTGTCCAAACAGAAGCAAAAGATTTACTCCGAAATCAATTGGATTGCTCGCAACCTCTGCAAGCGGAGTGGCAGCAATCGATCCTCCCACCACAATTGCAAGGAGTGTAAGCCAAAGCCTATTGCCTATTGGTAAATCTGCTTGAAATAAACCAAACATCTTTAGACCTTATCAATGATAAAAAATCAACGTCTTTACACTCAACGGGACAACGCGTCCGTCCATGAGCGGAGTACCAATGTCAATGTAATCGCCTTCGGATAAGCCGACCTGGTCAATGACGAGTAAGGCGCGGGAGGGAGCGAGTCCCTTCACGGTTTGACCTAAGGCTTGGGCGTAGTCGCGTTCGATGATGGCGATGAGCGGTCTGTCGCTTGGCATGGTGTTGGCAAAGTCATTGAGTCCGTTGGCGAGTTGGGTCAGGGATTGATAATCCAATGATCTGTCGAGTTCCAGCGCAATCGCGAACGGATCGGTTGCGAGGTTAACGTCCCAGCGGGTTACGGCGTCGGAGATTGCATTTGAAACAGATGCAGGGTTGATGCCCTCTGGTCTCGATACGCCTTCGGCTACTCGACCAGCGATTGTAAAGGTCGGTCTTATCACAGGCACATTCTTCAACGGCAAAATTTCCTTCTCTGCCCAAATCGTCGAGCCTGAGAGAGTCACCGTTTGTGTACTGGCTCCCAACACCGTCGCGCGGACGGTTTCCGCGGGCGGCACAATCGAGTACGAGTTCAGCGTTGCATGTTTCCGCAACGACTCCGCCAGTAACGGACCGACATCATCGTGAATCGTCGCGTCGCTCACCGAGTTGATCGGAATCGGGTTGTAGTAATAATGTCCAATGCCGCCAGAGAACATCAGCACCGAACCTTTACCCGAAACACCGACAGGCGGCGTGAGATAAATCTTCTGCGCCAGCGGCGAGTTCGTCCCTTCGATGAGTTCAACGGTCATATCAGCCATACGATCCGTAAAGCGACGCAGATCCTCAAACGAAGGCGAATCTCCAATCTCCAATCTCAAACCAATATCTTCAAGTATCCTCCGCGCAGGCTCCGCAATATGCCTCACGATACCCGTCGCATGATCAATCTCCAAAATGCGACCGCCATAATTCATCGCCGCCGCGCCGATCAGGTTGCCACTGCGGAACGTCGCGCTGTTCGCGCTCCCGCCGCCGATGTCCAAGTTGGTGACGGTGGCAAAGTTCGTCTGCGAATATTGCGCCGCGCCCGCGCCTTTGCCAGCGATCAAACTCTCCACATTCGGTCCCGCCACACTGACGACGAACTCGCCAGCCAGCCCCGACAACGCCCGCAGGATTTCGTCCGCATTCTTCTTTTTCGCAGTCTCACCCGTGATGATGACCGCGCCCGTCTCCACTTGACTCGGCTCCACACCAGCGGATGAATATTCGCTCCGCACGATCTGATTCAGCTTGTCCGCGTCGATCGTATCAGAATCAACCAACGGCGTGAAAACGATCGGGCTTTGATAGATCACTTTCCGATCGGTAATATTTATTCTCGGTATTTGCCCTGGTCGCGACACATCCTGCAAGTTGAGGCGTGAAAAGACGATCTGAGTGGTGGTCGTACCCACATCCACGCCTACTGACAAAAGGTCACGTGAATCAGCCATATGTGTTCGGGATACAAGATACAAGGTACAGGATACGAACCGTAACTCGTATCGCGTACCTTGTATCTTGTAATCACTCTTTCCTGTACGAAACCTTCCCGCCCATCTCAAGCGAATCGATCACACCCACGATCACCGCGTCCACAGGCGCGTTGGTGGTTTGATTCGTGTAACGAGCCGATGAACCGTCGGTGACCATCACGAGGTCCCCCGTCCCTGCGCTAACCGTGTCCACGGCGATATACGGCTCGCCCGTCGGCTTGCCCGCTGTATCCGCATCCCGAACAATGAGCAGTTTCCGCCCCCGTATCACTTCATCCTTGATGGTTGAAATGGTCGAACCGATGACGAGCGCAATCTTCATAATTGACTCCAATTTATGTCTTCGGCTTACAGATGAACTTTACCATACCTTAGGGTTGTATGACAAGTTTAACGACATCACCAGAAAAATCCACTTTATCAATCCACTCACTGCTCAAACTCAACGCGACGTTCGCCTTCAGCCATCCGACCCGCTTTTCATACAAAACCCGCCCGCCCTGCTTTAGTTGCAACGCCACATTCTGACGAAATTCTTTCGACCAGAATCGGAATCCATCCACGCGGACATCGGGACTCAACACGTTTGGACAAATCCACGAGACGGGCGCTTCAACCTCGACGGGCAATCTGGTCGCAGACCATTCGGCTTTTTCCAACCACCGAGCAATGGATCGTGCCGCCGCCCGACCCTCCATCGCCGCCCAATCAGCAGTCTCGACTCCCCTCAACAGATTCCCCGCCGCAAACACTCCCATCTGCGATGTGCGAAACAACCCATCCACCTGCGGACCCATCCACGGCTTGGACGTTTCCACCTCGCCCCTCCTCGCCAACTCATTCTCAGGAATCCAATCGCCAGTAAAGATCACCGTGTCACATTCAATATAGGACAATTTGCCAAATTGTCCTACTTCGATTCCTTCGACTCTCTCTTTTCCATAAATGTTTGTCACTCGCGTATTCGTCAAAATCTTTGTGCGTGCAAGAATATCCGCATACAAAATCTTCGCGGGTAAAAATATCGGCAAATACAACTGATGACTTGGTAACTCTGTGATCATCGCCGCCACCTTCACACCCGCGTGCAGAAGAGTCGTCACAACCGAAAGACTCACAACCTCCGCCCCAACGATCACTGCGCGCTTGCCAACCGGCAGATGATGTTCGTACACGAACCTCTGCAATGATCCCGTAGTAAACACTCCCTGTGGGCGATGACCAGGGATCAACCGCGCCGAACGCGGTCTCTCGCGCACGCCTGTCGCCAGCAGAACCGACTTTGCCTCGATGCTCCCAACACCATTTGGATTTATGTAATTTGCTTCTATTTTGTGGTTATTTATATTGGCATTAATGGAAGAAACAGAATTGGCTACGCGCAAATTTATTCCTGCTTCTTGAATCAATTCGCGGTATCGACTCGCGTAACTCGGGCCCATCATCACGCGCCGAAAATCTCGCAGACCAAATCCCGTGTGCCCGCACAGACGTGGTATCCCACCTGCTTCGTCTTCACGCTCTGCAATCACAATATTGTTGACGCCAAGCCTCTTCAACTCCAACGCCGCCGCCAACCCAGCAGGTCCCGCGCCAACGATCAACACATCTGCATTTTTTGAACCGCGAAGCCCGCTAAGTCCGCTAAGAAATTCTTTTTGATCTTCCTTCGCATGCTTTGCGCTCTTAGCGGTTAATTTTTCGTTGACCATATTCGTCAACGCCGCCTGACAATTAAATCCCTGGCACCGTCCCTGCATCGCGCGCGTTCGCCTCCGCAACGCGTCCAAACTCCGCACAGGGATTGGCGACTCCATCGCATCATTCAACTCACCCAACGTCACGCGCTCACAATGACAAACAATTTTCCCGTAATCCGAATTCTCCGCAATCATCTCCCCCATTTGATACGGACGTGGGAACGCCTCGCCAATATTCGGCATCTTGATGGGCTTGAACTCAGGCTTGCGCTTCAACTCAACTCCGCCGTCCTCCAGTAAATCAACCACGTACTCCGCAATCCCCAAACACCCCGAAATTCCCGTCGAACGAATCCCGCCGACGCAGACATATCGTTGCTCTTTGTGTAGTGAGATTTGATAATCGCTATGCTCCGTCGCCGCCCGCAGACCTGCATACGTGGCTGTCACTTCTTCCTCAAGCAACTCTGGCAGAATCTTCCTCCCTTTTTCAAGCAACGACTTCAATCCATTCTCGCTCGTATTCGTCGCGGACTTATCGTTCAAGTCCTCCGCCGTCGGACCCAGCAACACATTCCCATAGATCGTCGGGCTGACCAAAACTCCCTTCGTCGTCGCAGTCGGCACTGGTAACAAGACATGATGCACCAGCCGCCGCGCCAACTTATCGCAAACAATCAACTCCCCGCGCCGCGGCGTGACTTTGAACTCCTCGCGCCCAAACATCTTGTTGACATCATCCGAATACAATCCCGCCGCATTGATGATCCAATGTGCACGAACAACTTTATCCCCACTGGAGACTTCATAAACATTAGCATACTGCTCACTGCTCACTGATAACTGATTGCCGCCTACTTTCCACTTTTCACTCACCACACTCTCCACCCTAAACCCCAACCTCAACTCCACCCCATTCACCACCGCCTGAGTCGCGCACGCCAGCGGAATTGTGAATGTACACAGAATCCCCTCGCGCGGCACGACCATCCCACCCAACGCGCCTTCGCCGAGATGCGGCTCGCGCTTGTAAACTTCATCCTTGTCAATCAAGTAACAATCTGAATCCCCATTTTGAAACGCTTTCTCCAACAACTTCGGCAATGTGTGTAATTGCTCTTCGTTCCATGCGATCAACAATCCTCCCACCAACTCAAACGGACTCCCCACCTCTTTCATAAACGCTTCCATCAACGGATAACTGCGCTTCAACAACTTCGACTCAAGCGATTCGGGCGTCGCGTCGTATCCCGTATGCCAGATCGCAGTGCTTGCTTTCGATGTCCCCATCCCAACATCGGAGTTCGACTCAAGTAATACGACATTTATGTCGTACTTTGATAACTCACGCGCAATCGCGCTCCCAACCGCGCCCGCGCCGATGATGGCGATGTCAAAAATAGTTTCCATATCATACGGTGGTCGAGTAGAGCCGTGATCGTCGGCTCGTATCGAGACCACGCCTCGTGTTTTCACATTTACTCCTCATTTCTGGTCTCGATACGTCCCGCGAAGAAAACGCGGGACTACTCGACCAGCGGGTTAGGAGTGAAATCCTTTCACCGCCCCCACCGCCCTCCCCCACTGCTCCAATTTCTTTTCTCTTTCTTGCTTCATCATCATTGGCACATAACTCGTTTCCGCTTTCCAATTCTTTGCCAAATCATCGAACGAAGTTCCCAACGCGGATACCCCCGCCAGATTCGCAATTCCAATTGCAGTCGCTTCCAGTGCCGCTGAAACACGCACTTCAATATCCAACAAGTCTGCGATCATTTGCATGAGATACGGATTCCCCGACGGACCGCCGTCCACTTTCAAATGCGGCGGCTTCTGCCCCAAATCTTCCGACATCGCCATCACCACTTCATAGACTCGACATGCAATGCCATCGAGTGTTGCGCGCACAATATCATCGGATGTGGTGCTTCGGTTCAAACCAAATATCGCGCCACGGACATCCGTCCGCCAATGCGGCGCGGCGAGACCTTGCAACGCAGGGACAACAACCACGCCCAGATCTGTGGATCGCTTCGCCGCCTCAAAACTCGACGGGGTGTCTGGGATCGCTTTCAAGTTGTCTCTCAGCCATTGGACAGCGCTCCCCGTGACGAATATCCCACCATCGAAAGCGTACGTTGTGTGTTCGCCAAACTTCCAGCCGACGGTGGTGAGCAATCCGTTATTCGAGAGGCGCGGCTCCCCACCGATGTTCATCAACAGGAAACTACCCGTGCCAAATGAACATTTCATTTCGCCCGCATTGAAACACGCCTGACCGAACAACGCGGCTTGCTGGTCTACCAACATGGCATGGAGCGGAAGCGGCTTCCCGTTTCCAAAATCTACATCGCCGATGTCGCCTGCCGATGGTTTGACTTCGGGCAACATATTTCTCGGAACATCGAATATTTTCAACAGATCATCATCCCACTCGAAGCGATTCATGTCGAACAATAAAGTCCGTGACGCAGTGGATGGATCAGTGACATGTAACTTGCCATTCGTCAATTTCCAAATCACCCATGTTTCTGTTGTTCCGAACAACAACCTGCCATCATGCGCTTGTTTGCGGATGTCAGGAAAGTTTTCGAATACCCACTTGAGTTTGGGCGCGGAGAAGTAACTGTCCAGTAGAAGACCTGTCTTACGGCGAAGCAGGCTGAGGTCAAGAGAAGAAGCGAGTGAGTCACACACGGATTGCCCGCGCGTATCCTGCCAGACTATCGCGGGAGTCACAGCCTCCCCTGAATCCTTATCCCAGACAACGAATGTCTCGCCTTGGTTGTCGAATCCAACGGCGGAGATATCGTATTTATCCAGCAACGGCGCGCACGCTTCTTTGACCGTTCGCACAATATCGGCGGGCTCCTGCTCCACCCATCCTGCCTGCGGAAATCTCGCGGGCAGTTGCGACGAGTTCTTCTCGATCATTTCGCCACGTTCATTGACTATGACCGCTGTGGTTTGCGTCGTGCCTTGATCTATACCGAGGAGGTATTTCATATTTTTCCCGTGTGGACCTCACAGGTTTTTGAAACCTGTGAGGTCTCTTCAAAATAAAAATTGGAGACCGCGATTGGTCCGCGCCAACCTGCAAGTCTCCAATCTTAGCTCACGAAATTTTTTACTGTTCGCCAAATCTCTTTTCGATATCGGCGATCATCTTTTGGCGTTGGGCGATCTTTTCGCCTTCAGGCACGCCTTCGAACCGTTTGTCTTCGCCGCCTGTTGCGTAAGTAATCACGGTGGCAACCACACCGACAATGATCGCGGTGATCGCGGTGCCAGCCGGCGGGATGAGGAAATGCAAGGCGTTGGCGTCAGACACAGGCAGGAAGCCCGCAAGGTAGCTAATCACAGCGATGACGATACCCACAACGGCGGTCTTCTTAGACCAAAGCCCAAGCAAGGCAACCACAAAAAGGATCGTGAAGTAGAAGACCTTTTCATTGGGCGGGAAGAATCCGCTGATCGCCAGGGTGACGCCGAAAATGATGGCGAGCACGGCATTGGGCTTGGAGAGTCCGCCGAGGTTGAACGGTCCTTTTTCCTTCCATTTTGCGGAGCCTTCTTCTTTGAGACCCGCGGCAATCGGCATCACCATAGACAGGTAAAGGAATACCGCGCACGCCACCGCTAACACGAGGTAATACGGAGCGTAGACGGTGCTAAGCAACGCCAAGCCAGCAGAGACCCAAATCGCATTCGTGGGGGTTCGGTATTGCGTGCTGACGTGGGAAAGGCTCTTGGAGAAGAAAGGGATACCGTCATCGCGCGAGAAGGCGTACATCATGCGCGAAGTGGAGGTAAGCCCCGCGAGGGCGCAGAGGTAGTTCACAATGACGAGTCCAGCCGCGAGGACGATGCTCAGCCAACCGGGCATTCGCGAAGCGCTCCACATATAGAAGAACGATCCCCAGCCAGCGGCTTGGGCTTCCTCGAGGCTTGGCATGGTCAAGACATACGCGGCAACCGCGAATAAGCCGAACACCCAAGACCAGAACACAGCCGTCCACATTCCCTTCGGCACATTCACCTGGGCGTCTTTGGTTTCTTCGGATGTGTGAGCTGAAGCGTCGAAACCTGTGATGGTATAGCAAACATAGGAGAGTCCCAGCAGGAAGGCAAAGGCGATGCTCTCGGTGCGGAAAGGCACCACGCCGCCGCCAGCGTCACCGGTCACGTTTTGGAACGTCCACAAACGCGAGAAATCCAGCGCCACAGGGCTGAAGGCGAATAGCACGATGATGAGAACGACCGTGAGGGCAAGGATCATGTAGCCGCTGAAATCGGTCAACTTCGTGGTGAGATCGATGCCGTAATGATTCAACAACGCCTGGGTCGCCATGATGATGCCGACGATGATGAACTGATGCCAGAACCCAAAGCCAGATACATCCACTCCCAGGGCAGTGCCGAGGAAGAGATCCTTGAAAAAGACGGTGTACAGCAACACGTCCACAGAAGAGACGACGCAGATCAAACCGATCAGGTTCAACCATGCGGTCATCCAGCCCCAAAGTTTGCCGCCGAGGTGCGAGCTCCAGTGGTAGAGTCCACCCGCCGTCGGGAAGGAGGAAGCGATCTGTCCCATACCGAAGGCAACGCTCAACGCGAGCACGCCGCCCACGAGCCAGATCAGGAACGCGCCGCCAGAACCGAGGGCATTGAACGCGGCAGGGAAGGCGGAAATTCCACCCGCCAAGATACAGATAATCGAAAACGAAATCGCGAAATTCGAGAAGCCGCTCATGCGGCGGGAGAGTTCTTGCGCATACCCCATCTTGTGCAGGACTTGCTTATCGTGTGCTTGACTTTTATCAGCCATGGCTAAATTCTCCTCTTAGGTTTTGATCTTGGTTTACACTGGGAAAAATAATTCGTTGGGTTGATTGGGCAATATCAACCTCCTGTTCCAAACGATCGGGGAATGGAATGGTGTGTTTAGAATTGAAACACCAGAATCTGGAAAAAAGGTACGAGGACTTTCACGCGATCTTTCCGATTAGGAAATAAAAATCGGTCATGCCTCTACATGACCGATCCCGCTTCACTTCCCGACGAGTTGCCTGTGCGCCCCCACCCAGGGTTTCCCCAGCCTGTGATTTTGGGCGATCACCACCTTGCCAAACTTCTGCGCGACCTGAGCAGAGACCATCGCCACAGTTCCCCAATCGTTGGTAAAGATGGCAACTTTCAACTTATCGGCATATTGTCCCGCCCACATCCACTCCATGCGGAAGCGGTCCGCCTTGACCCAATAATCGCGCTTCTCCCACGCGGCAACGGAGGAATCGATTCCCTCTGAGATGGTTTTCAACGCGAGCGAGATAAACGCCGCGAGGTCTTTCGCTTCTTGCGTGACTTCGGTCTGCTTCGCCAATTCGCGCACTGCCAACACGATGGCTTTTGACAAACGCGCGCGGTCTTTTCCAGCAGAATCAGGGTTGATGACGCGGCTCAATGAATGCTCCAGTTCCAGGTTTCATGTTTCAGGGTTCAAGTTGGCGATTATATCCAGCAATTACGAATCGTCAAATCGTAAATCAAAAATCGTAAATCGAAAATCGAATTTCCACGTTATAATTTCGCCGCATTCACCGCCAGGGGACGTGGTGGAACTGGCAGACACGCAGCACTTAGGATGCTGTGCCGCAAGGCTTGAGAGTTCGACTCTCTCCGTCCCCATATTAAAACCTCACCCCTGCCCCTCTCCTAAAAGGAGGGGGGAAACACATGGAGCAGAAATTGAAAATCGAAAAGACAATCGAAGAAAACCACGAAGCGAAACTTGTGGTTGAAGTAGAACCCGAAAAGTTGGATACCTACAAACGCCGCGCGGCGCGGAAAATCTCCGAACGCGGGAAGATCGCGGGCTTCCGACCGGGCAAGGCGCCGTATCACATGGTGGTGTTGAATTACGGCGAGCAAGCCATCGTCGAGCAGGCTATTGACTATTTCATTGACGGCGAATACTCGAACATTCTCACAGAAGCGGATGTGAATCCCGGCGCGTCGGGCAGGCTGGAAAATATTGAGTCGCTCGACCCGCCGAAGTTGATCTTCAAAATTCCGCTCGCGCCCGAAGTGGACC
>WBZY01001603.1_pt1 | contig 11128 bp, 14 predicted proteins | sample 5204191 | NCBI WGS metagenome assembly WBZY01 (sample SAMN12344363, study PRJNA552823) | activated sludge metagenome | biome: Activated sludge suspended growth; feature: Anammox Sidestream; material: Wastewater; isolation source: activated sludge from anammox sidestream of wastewater treatment... | reverse complement strand
AGGGGGGGGGGGGGAACGCAATGCCGTTCAATTACAACAGCACGACTATTGACACTGTTGGCAATGTCATCGGGTCGACGCAGGATGCTGGGCCGGCGTGGTCTTCTTCCTTCGGTGTGAGCGGTGCGCGGTTTACTTCAGCAAATCAGTCGGCATCGGCAGCGAACGTGACGGATGCGCCAGCGTCGGGCAAGAAGTTGGTAATCACGGATGTGTTGATCAGTGTGGACACTGCCATGCGGGTCGATCTCAAGGAAGAAACTTCGGGGACAGTGCTGGCATCAGCATACATGGCAGCAAATACGGTTGTGCAGATCACTCCGAGAAGCAAATGGAAGCTGGCCACGGCGGACAAGAGGTTGCAGGTGCAGACTTCAGCATCTGGCAATGTCGCGGTCACGGCGTTTTATCATTCGGAGTCGTAACCATGTTTCCGTTGGCCAGCATTTCCGGCGGGCAGAATCTCACAGTGCAGGTGGGGGCCGGCGGTGGCGGTGGCGGTGCTACGGCGGGGCAACCATTTGGCCTGTTGTTGGCGATAACCAAAGCGGCATAGCGGAGTGAATAATGGCGGACAACATTGCGGTTACTCCAGGCTCGGGGGCTACGGTTGCAGCCGACGATATCGGCGGGGTTCTCCATCAGCGGGTCAAGATTTCTCTGGGCGCTGACGGATCGGCAGTGGATGCGGTCGCAGGTGCTGGCGCGGTTGGAACCGGGGTTCAGCGGGTTACTCTCGCTTCGGACGATCCCGCTGTAGTCGCGTTGCAGATTATCGACGACTGGGATTCTTCGGACGCCTGTAAGGTTGTGGGGGATGTCGCCCACGATTCGGTGGATTCGGGAAACCCGCAAAAGATCGGCGGCGTTGCAAAGACGAGCAACCCGGTCGCGGTGGCGGACGGCGATCGCGTCAACGCCCTGTTCGACAAACTGGGGAAGCAGGTTTGTGTTGGTGCAATCCGCGATCTGAAAGGCGTTCAGCAAACGACGATCACCAGTAGCACCAGTGAAACCACCATCGTCACGGCGGCGGCATCGACATTTCACGACTTGTACGGTCTGATTCTCACGAACACCTCGGCAACGGCTTGCAACGTCACGATCAAGGACGCCACGGCGGGAACGACCCGCGCCGTCATCGCGGTGCCGGCGGGGGATACGCGGGGATTCATGCTGCCGGTCGATGCCGCGATTCCGCAGGCGACGGTAAACAACAACTGGACGGCAACCTGTTCGGCAAGCGTTGCCAGCATTCAGGTTACGGCGTTGTACGTCAAGAACATCTGAGAGGGGGAGTTGCTGTGCCAACCTGCTACGTGGTTGCTGGCCCTCCTCGCAGCGGCACCAGCCTTACCGCTGGTCTGCTGCACCGGCTGGGCGTCAGCATGGGTTCGCGACTGTTGCCAGCGGACACGATGAACCCCAAGGGGTTTTTCGTCGATCTCGACTTCGAGGAGATCTTGAGTCGCATTTACAACGCGGAGAACCTGCCATCGCCGGGAGACAGATTGCCCGAGGAAGCGGACAGATTGGTGCGGTCGATCGTCCGCGAGCGCGAAAAGGCTGGGGTGGATTGGGGTGTCAAGACACTGTGGGCGGGGCCGCTGATCCATGTGCTGCTTGAGGAGTGTGAGGCGGTGCGGCTGGTGCGGGTGAATCGTCCACTCCTGGCATCGCGGTTATCTCTGGCCGCGCACACCGCACACACTCCCGAGAAGATTGCCGAGATCATCACCTGGGGGAAGGCCACGGCGGATTACCTTGCCGGTCTGGTGCCGACTACCGATGTGACGTTTGGCGACCTGATCGACAACAAGGCGGTTGAGGTTGGCAAGTTGGCTTCGCTCTCTGGCAAGCAGTTGCGGCAAGAGGTGCTGGACTTCGTGGATTCGTCGTTGAGGAACTTCTAATGGCTAGCCAGGGGCCGAGGAGTGCGGGGGCGGGAGCCAATCAGACCGGGGTGGGGACGGTCGCGTGGAGCAACCCAGGCAATATTGTTGCAAGCGATAACACTTGGTCGATAGCAACCCCAATGTCTGCGGGGGCCGTCACAAACTACCTACTGGCGTCCTCGTTTGGGTTTTCCATCCCTGCCGGATCGACGATCGACGGCATTGTTGTCGAGGTAGAGCGGTACGGGGCAGAATCATTTGGATCTGATGTCAGGGACAGCGAAATCAAAATTGTTAAGGGTGGGTCCATTGGATCAACGAATAAGGGGGTTGATGTAGCCTGGCCTGATGCTGACTTCAAAGAGGCTTATGCAAGTTACGGCGGCAGTTCGGATCTTTGGGGTGAAACCTGGACCGCTGAGGACGTGAACGCCAGTGACTTTGGACTTGCTATTTCTGTTCGCAATCCTGGGGTCAAGTGGAGCGTGAGTGCCGCCGTCGATCACGTCCGCATCACGGTCTATTACACCGAGGGGGCATCCCCTCCAGCGGCGGCGTCCGCCACGATGGGACTGATGGGCGTGGGCTGATTTGCCATGCCTTCACCGTCGCCATTACCCTATCCCGTTACGGTACATCGCTTTGAGGTTGAACCTTGCACGGGATGCTTGACCATGTCCGATGAAATCACTCGACCCGACGAACCAACCAAGGCAGTGCAGCAAAAGCCGCGATCGTCAGCAGTGGTCGTAAGTGGTCGCGTACTGGAGATTTACAGACTCCGTTTGCGAGGCAAGGAATTTCCCGACCTGTGGGATTTTGCGGCCAAGCAGGGATGGGGCGTAAGTCGAACCACACTAACCCGTTACATCGCCGCCGCTGATGAGATGTGCGAGAAGCACTATAACCGTCGTGCCATTTACATGCACGCGCGGCACATCATGCAACGGCGAATGTTACTCGACAAGTGTTTGGATGCGGGGGACTTCCGCACAGCGTTGAGCGTATTGCAGGACGAGGCGAAGTTGGCCAACCTGTACCCGGCAAACAAGGTGGAGGCGGTCTATCGCAATCTGCGGTCACTGGAGCAGATGAGCGACGAGGAGTTAGCCCGGATCGCGGCGGCGGGGGTGGAGGATGCCGACAGCGGAGCAGGTGGGGGCAGCGCGGGAGATTCTGGCGAGGCGAAAAGCCCGGACGAATCTGCTTGATTTCACGCTGTACACCAAGCCGGACTACGAAACGAACTGGCACCATCGCACGATTGCCCGTGCTATCGACCGGGTGGTTTCCGGTGAACTGAAACGGCTGATGGTGTTCGTGATGCCACGGTCGGGCAAGTCGGAATTGCTGTCCCGACGATTGCCGGCCTACTTCCTGGGGCGGAATCCAACCAAGCATATCATCGCCTGTTCGTACTCGTCGGGACTGGCATCGCGAATGAATCGCGACGTGCAGCGGATCATGGAATCGGCCCGCTATCGTGCCCTGTTCCCGGACGCGCGACTGGCGACGGGGAAGGATCGCGGCGGGGCATCGTGGGCGCGCAACAGTGAACTGTTCGAGGTGGTCGAGTACGGTGGTTCGTACCGTTCGGCCGGCGTCGGCACGGGAATCACCGGAATGGGGGCCGATCTCATCCTGGTCGATGACTACCTGAAGTCGGCAGCGGAGGCCCGGTCGCAGACGATCCGCGATAATCAATGGGAGTGGTACGTTTCCGATCTGGCAACTCGTCAGATGCCCGGCTGCGCGGTTATCGTGGTTTGTACCCGGTGGCATTTCGACGACATTCCCGGTCGATTGCTGAGGTTGCAGGAAGAGGAGGCCAACGCCGATCACTGGGAGGTGATCCGTTTGCCGGCGTTCGCCGAGGACGGCGGGGGTGCGCATCCCGACGACCAGCGGAAGCCGGGTGAGGTGCTGTGGAGCCGCTACCCGGCGGAATTCCTTGAGGCGCAACGGACGGCACAGGGACCGTACATCTTTTCCGCCATGTACCAGCAACGCCCGACGCCGCGCGAGGGAGGCATGTTCACGCTCGCCGGTCTGTCCCATTATGTCGGGGCAACGCAGGCGGATGCCGTCGCGCGGGTGCGATACTGGGACAAGGGGTATTCGGCGGAAGGGGATTGGACGGTGGGATGCCGCATGGCGAAGACCGCCGAGGGGTTCTATTTCCTCGAAGACGTGGTGCGCATCCGCGAGCATCCCCACGAACGCGACCGCATCATCAAGGCGACGGCGGAAGCCGATGACGCCCTGTTTGGTCAGCGCGTCACGGTCTATATCGAGCAACCTCCCGGAGCCGGCACGGAGACGACGAAGGCACTGATCCGCAAGCTGGCGGGGCACAAGGTGCAGGGGATTCGCCCGGTGGGAGCGAAGGAGGAGCGAGCCGAGCCGTTCGCTGCCCAGGTGGAGGCGGGGAACGTGCGAATCGTCCGCGCCGACTGGAATCGCCCGCTCATTGATGAGTTGCTGGTGTTCCCGCACGGCGAGAACGACGATCAGGTGGACGCCTGTTCCGGGGCGTTTAACGCTCTGGCCAACACGAAGCGGTTGACGATCGGCCTGTGACCGACCGCCAAATATCGCACGGTGCGAAATTTGAACCGCCTGAGCGGTGTACAAAAGTTTTGAAATATCGCACCGTGCGATATTTGGCTGGGAGTGTTGGGAGGACATCTGAAGAATCGTCGGGGATGTGCTAGGCATGTTTGCGTGGACGGCCGCGAGGCCGTTTAGGGGGCGTCTCTGAATCGCCCGGACGATTCGTCGTAACCACCTGTTGGACGATGGGCATTGGTGGGGCGTCCACTCGATAGGTTACGATCGGGGGCGATTCAATGTGTCTTTGGAATGCGTGGATAACCTCCTCCTTGAGCGTGCGACGGGCACGCTCGGCCAGGGTTTTCATCTGCTCGACCAGTGCGGTCGGCAACTCGAAGCCGTGCATTTTGTGTCCGGCGTCGGGGATCTTTTTCATCAGTCATCACCTGTATCTTATTAGACCATCTTTTCTTCGCCATTTTCGTTTCGAAGCAGGATCTGAGAGATCCCGCTCACTTTCGCAATTCGTCGCGCCGACTTGATGGCTGCATTTTCTGCTTCATGGGCGATGATAAAATGATCGCCGCCCATGCTATCGGCGATTCCAACAGCCCACAGGCCTTCGATTTCGTCGTGGTAAATTTCGACCCAGCGATTGATCTTGGTAGCCTTCATCTTGCTTACTCCTCGCCTCATGTTTTGCTTGTGTTAGTCACGCCTGACACTATCAATATTAATGTCGTAATTGGTTAATGTCAACATTAATTTATGTGGGATATTTGTAGTGGCAATGTGTTAGATATGTCTGTAATGCTATTCCTGCTTGCATCATGGTTCAAATTTCGCACGGTGCGATATTTGGCCGGGGGTACTGGGAGTGATTGTAATGCCGATGGAATCCGACAACCTCGCCGGTGACTCCGTGGGACGGTTGCAATCGCTGGGGGATCGACTGGCCGATCTGGAGCGACGGGTTGCCTTACTGGAGAATCTTCGCGCGGCGATGGGGGAATTGATCGACTGGACGGGAGCGAAGACGGACGCAACGCCCGCCAGGAAGAGACACCGGCGGAAGTCGGGCAGGTGAGGAGATTGCCAGAGAAACCACAAGGGCCAGCGGCACGGTTGCGAGTTGCGTGCCCTGGCCCTCATGGTTTCCTTCCCTTGCATTGTAGCAAGGGGTGATGCCAACGCGGGAAGATTATTCCCCGTTGACTGATCGGGGACGCCCGCGCGTTCGTTTGGCTTCCTGGGGTTCTATCTTCGCGACTGCCGGCTTCATCGCCGGCGTTTTGACGATCACAGTCGGAGGTGCGGCCAGATGCCGCGCCAACGCATGCTGGATCTCAGCCTTGAGCGATCGGCCGTTCTTCGTCGCTAAATCCGTGATTGCCTCACGGATCTGGTCGTCCAGTTCGATGCAGAGCGGACGCCTAGGCTTTTCCGCCATGGTGTCTCCTGTGAAATGGGAAAGCCCCGGAGTTAGTTCCGGGGCGGGTGGTGCCAAATTTCGCACTGTGCGATATTTGGAACTAGAAGGGGAATCGTTCCTCATCGCTCAACTGGGACATCTCCCATTCGAGCCGCTCGCGAGCAGTCTCCTGCTCGTTTGCCCAAATTGCCGCCTGCAATGCATCTTCGTGGCGGATGTTCTCGCCCCAATTCTCCGCCTTCTCAATGGCGTCAGCGAGACAGTCTGCCCACTCCTCATGTCCCGTGGCATCGTACAGGCACCACGGGGCTTCCTCTTCAGGGTTGTATCGGGCTGCACAGCCCCACGTTCCGGTCTCTCCGAACGCTTCATTGATCTGACGGAGGGCATCCGCCAGGTCAATGATTTTCCCGTCGTCAACCGCAACCTCGGTATTGAGGTCGCGGCACAGGGCCGCTTCTCCGTCCCTGCCAGCGTCAATCAGCGCGTCGGCCAGGATCATGCGACTCGTCTGATCCTGGCTGTCTTCGAGGATGCTTTCGATCAGGCTCACCAGGTCAAAGGTCGTCATCTCTCGTCTCCTCACTTGTTGTGTGTTTCACTCTCGACACCCTAAATATATATCGACCTATACAGCATGTCAATCTTAATTCCCGGAATTATTTTGTACTGACCTATACGACTGGCAGCATTGCCGGTTTGCTTTCCTTTGCGCCGGTGTGATCCCATTTGCCGAGTATCGACACCGGGGGTGAAGCAATGGGCATGCTCGACAGGGTTCTAGGTTGGGTGGAGGGCACGGCCCGGCGGATGCGTGGCGGGGCAGGGCCGCAGAAGCGGAAGGGGATCGGCGAGCGGATTCTCTCCACGGGCATGTACGGCGGTGCCGCCTGGGGCTGGCCCGGCTCGTGGTCACAGGATCGGCTGGAGCATGTCCTGCACTTCCGGCACTGGACCTACATCGCCATTCGCTCGATCTGCAATGCCGTTGCCGGTCTGGAACCGCAGATTGCCGAGGTCTACCATCCACGACACGGACAGTCACGGCATAGCCCCATCTCGAAAGCCTACGGGGAGTGGTATCACCGGAAGTCGTTGCAGGCGGTTCGCGCCAACGAGATCGTTGACCCGGTGGGGGATAATCACCCGCTGATGCAGTTGTTGCGATCTCCCAACGCTCAGGACACGGCGCACGACCTGTGGTATGAGCTGTTCATGTACCTGGAGCTAACCGGCAACGGCTACCTCTGGGCGATTCCCAACGCAATCGGCTTGCCTCTGGAGTTGTGGGTGGTACCCTCGCACTGGGTCTGGCCGCGCATCACAGCCAAGGGGATCGAACACTACGAGATTCGGCCATTGACCGGCGCGGGGACATGGTTCATCCCGACGCATGAGATCATCCACGTCAAGTACAAGTCACCTCTGCACAAGCTGGACGGGCATTCGCCCCAGCAGGCGGGGAGCGAGTGGATTGACGCCGGCGAGTCGATTGATCGCTCGCGGTTCTATCAGTTCAAAAATGGCGCGTTCCCTCTGGGGGCGGTGGAACTGGATCAGAGCTTTGCTGACCCGGATGATGCCGAGATGGAGCGGTTGTATGCCAAATTCTTCGCGCGGTTGCAGGGGGAACACAACTACGGACGCCCGGTGATCCTGCCGCCGGGAGCGAAGTATACGCCGTTGACGATCTCGCCGACCGAGATGGCTTATACGCAATCGGCGGACCAGTTGCGAGACTGGGTGCTGGCTCTCTATGGGGTTCCCAAGGAGATCGCGGGCATTCAGGACGCCGGTAGCGAGATTGCCATGTATGGGCCATTGACGCAGTTCATGCAGTTCACCATCGCGCCGAAGCTACGGCAGTTGGGGCAGGTGCTGACGCGCCATCTGGCCCGGAAGTACAGCGATCATTTGCGGATCTGGTGGGACGACCCGACGCCATCGAGTCCGCAGCAGATCAATTCTGACTTGCAGGTGGACGCGGCGAATGGCTGGATTACTCCCAACGAGGCCAGAGCGATCCGGGGACGGCCGGCGTACACCGAGGAGCAGGAGCAGAAGTACGCGAAGGCGGGGCAGCAGCAACCGCAGGGAGGGCCGGGCGGACCTGCTCCGGGTGGCGCTGCCGATGGCGGCCTGGGGGCACTTCTCGGCGGTCTGACCAAGGAGCATCGAAACGGAACGGCGCGACAATCGGTCAATGGGAGGCATTGAAGGCGATGAGCTATCGACCAGCGGTCATCAAGCGGGCGCTACTGCAATTCTGTCGCGCCGCGCAGGGCATCGTTGCCCATGTTTGCAAGGGGGCGAAGACGGACGAGCCGGTGGACCTGGAGGCACTGGCATCGCTCCTCTATGGGATCTACGGTGAGGAGGTGATTGAGAAGGTTGAACAGGTGTTGGAGAAGGAAAGCCCTGTTGAGAAGGCATGGCGTTCGGAGGATCACCCACGAGGCAAGGATGGCCGATTCATTCCCAAGGGGAGTGCGGAGGCTCGCGCGACGGCATCCGACGAGGTGCGCAAGGCAATCCGTGGCGACCGTTCGTCATCGCCTCAGAAGTTGATGAGTCACCTATCCTTGCTGACGGTCAAGCAGATCCGTGACCTTGCCAGGGAACACGGTAAGAAGGTTCCTTCAGCGATCAAGTCGAATCTGATGGAGAGCCTGCGGGCACTGGTAGGGGGTGCGGCTACGCCAATCGTGCCTTACGAGGCGAGTCGGGCGATTGTGCCGTATGAGGAAAAGCCGAAACAGTCTGCGTCCGGGGATGGGACGGCGGCGAATAATGAAGCATTGACGGAAGTGGCAACCCAGCAACCGAAGGGGGAAAGCGATGGCGGAAAGCAACCGAAGGCCCGACGAGGAAGAGGTGATCGTGGATCTGAGTGGCCCGAGCTGGGACGAACTGATAGCGGGGGCGTTGCTGGAACTGGCCAGCAAACACCTGCCCGCACACCCCGAATCCTCGTCCAGCGAGAAGACTTCACAGAGCCGGTCAGCGTTGAAAACATTCCAGAAGATTTACGACCGTATCTGAAGGAGGCGCAACAGGTTGGTGTATCCAAGGCGATCAAGGCCATGGATGACTACGGCGGCTTCCTTCTGGCCGATGGGACTGGTGTGGGCAAGACGCGGCAGATCCTTGCCGTGGCGGGGAAGTATGCCAGGGAGGGCAAGAAGGTGGTGATTATTGTGCCGTCCGGAGTGATCAAACCCAACTGGCAGAAAGGCGAATTCGGCGGATCTTACGACGAGGACGGCAAGACGATGGGCGTCAACCCGCAACTGCATCCTGGCGATCGGCCGTTGCAGCCGGGGCAGGTTGCCATGACGACCTACGATCGCATCGGCAAGCTCAAGGGGCATGTCGATGCTGATACGGTGGTGATCATGGATGAGTCCCATGCCATCAAGAACGCCAATTCGCAGCGCGGCAAGCATGGCCGCGAGATCAATTTCAACGCCGGCAAGGTGATGTACGCCACGGCGACCCCGGCGGACAAGCCCCTGCACATCGCTCATCTGCTGCGGGCGGGAGTGTTTGGCGGGGGAGATCCCGACTCGAAGAAGTTCTACGGCAAGGCGGCGGACACCTACCGCAAGTTAGGGTTGATCGAGAAGGAAATCTACAACCGTCACACCGGGCAGACGATCAAGAAGTGGGAGGTCGATCCTCGCGTCGGCCATGCGGAATCGATGCGCCGGATTGCTGGCCTGATGGATCAGATGACCAAGGAAGGACTGATGATCCAGCGGTCGCTGTCGATGGACAATGTCGATGCGGATATAACACGGATCACGATTCCCGAAGACGCAAGAAAGCAAGTTGAAGACGCATTCAACCGGGCAATGAGTGACAGCGATGGCAACAAGGCTATCGCGATCATGGCAATGCGCCGCGCCCAGGAGCCGCACAAGATCCCGCACGTCGTCAAGCATGTGCAGGAAGAACTGGCTGCCGGTCGCGCCCCCATTATCTTTCTGAACCGTGTCAATGACGATGCGGGGGATGAGTCCGAGGATGATGGAATCGGGGTGCCTGACGAGAACACGGCGCGACAGTTGGTAGAGGCGTTGGTAGCGGCGGGCGTATCCAAAGATGACATCGGTGAGCTACACGGAGCCGCCACGAAGACGCCGGACGCACAGCGCCGGGCAATGGACCAATTCAACAAGGGGAAGAAGAAGCTCCTGATCTCCACGCTTCAGAGCGGCGGAACGGGCGTCAACTTGGACGACACGGTAGGGAATCGGCCGCGCACGGTGATCATGATGACGCCGCCTTTATCGGCAAACGACATGGTTCAGGCGGCAGGGCGTGTTAATCGTCTCAGCACGAAGTCCCCGGCCCGGTTTATTTCACTGGTGAGCGACCATCCGGTGGATCAGTGGAACATGACCCTGCTTGCTCGCAAGATGGGGACGCTGGGGGCTGCACTGGGCAAGAGTTTCGACAGTTTGCTCGGCGGTGATGAGATCGGCGGCGACGAGCCGAAGGCTGAAGCGTTCGACTGGGGAAGCCCTCTGGTTCGCAAGCCCGAACCAAAGCCGGCGGCGACTGCGACATCGACTGCGACGGAGCCGACAAAGACTCCCCGGTTGAAGACGAAGAAGGTATCTACGTCCCGTGGTGAACGGCATGTGTTCGATTTTACTCCCAGCAGCAAAGAGTTCTGGGATGCGTGGCGTAGCCACAAGGATACGCTGAAGGGGAAGTATGGGCTGGGCATCGGGAAAGATCCCAGAACGGGCGAATGGACGGGTAGCGTCTGGGGATCGACGCCGGAAGAAGTGGAGGCGAGTATTCTGGCGATGAATCAGAAGTTCGGCATTTTTGCCAATGCGGTTAAGAAGATACGCGGAGAAGGGTAGCCACAAAGCCTGCCAACGCGAACCACCCCTGCCAGTATCCCCGGCAGGGGTGGGTTGATTTCGTGTCAGTCAAATTTCGCACGGTGCGATATTTGGGATGTTGGCCCCACCGTGAAGGCGGGGCCGGGAGTTATTCTCCGGCGGGGCGGATGATCTCTACCCGCCATCCGTCTTCTGACCAGATTTCGACCCGTTCCCGGTGTTCTGCTGTGTCCACGTCGCCGTCGCTACTACTCAACAAATCATCAAGCAGCGATTCATACTCTGCCACGGTGGTGGGTTCAGCTACCGCCGTTCGGTCTTCGTTGATGCTCAACTCGATCAGTTCCGCTGCGTTCATCTCTCGTCTCCTCACTTCGGGTTGCGTGTTT
>WBZY01000212.1_pt2 | contig 11143 bp, 8 predicted proteins | sample 5204191 | NCBI WGS metagenome assembly WBZY01 (sample SAMN12344363, study PRJNA552823) | activated sludge metagenome | biome: Activated sludge suspended growth; feature: Anammox Sidestream; material: Wastewater; isolation source: activated sludge from anammox sidestream of wastewater treatment... | reverse complement strand
CCTGACCGATGCGCGTGCGGATGTGGTCGTCGTTGACCGATTCTTCGATGCCGATGGCGAGCGCTTCCATATCGCGCCCCGCTTGTCCGCCGTAGGTGTGCAGACCTTCATACACAACGACAAGGTTGCGGAGTTCTTCAAAAATCTCGTAATCGTTGATCGCCAGCCAGCCGCCGATGTTGACGAGGTTATCTTTTTTGGCGCTCATCCATGCCGCGTCGGTGTAACTGCAAAACTCTTTGAGAATTTGCGCGATGGTTTTATTGGCATACCCTTCTTCGCGTTGTTGAATGAAGTAGGCGTTTTCCAACATGCGCGTCGCGTCGAGATACACTTTGATTCCGTGTTTGTTGCACAGCGCGCGCAAGGCTTTGATATTCTCCATGCTCACGGGTTGACCGCCCGCCATATTGACCGTGCCAGCGACGCTGATATAGGCGATATTATCCGCGCCGTGTTTATCAATCAGCGCCTGCACTTTGGTGAGATCAATGTTGCCCTTGAACGGATTCAAATTCACGGGGTCGTGCGCTTCGTCAATGATGACATCGTAGAACACCCCGCCCGCCAATTCTTGATGCAAGCGCGTGGTGGTGAAGTACATGTTGCCTGGCACGATCTGCCCTTTTTTGATGACCGTCTGGCTGATGAGATGTTCCGCGCCGCGCCCTTGATGGGTGGGGACGATATATTTATAGCCGTAGTATTTTTGAATCGCTTCTTCGAGATGATAAAAATTTCTGCTCCCCGCATAGGCTTCATCGCCGAGCATCATGCCCGCCCACTGACGGTCGCTCATCGCGCCTGTGCCGCTGTCGGTTAGCAAGTCAATGTACACGTCTTTCGATTTAAGCAGGAAGGTATTGAAGCCCGCTTCGAACAAGGCTTGCTCGCGCTCTTCGCGGGTGGTGACGGTGAGCGGCTCCACCATCTTGATCTTCCAGGGTTCCGCCCACGAGCGGCGTCCGAACTGTTGTCCCATGGTCTTTGGCGTTGAATTGGTCATAAAATGTTCTCCTTGTTTGGTTTTGCTTAGATAATTTTTTACCGCTAAGCGCGCCAAGGTCACTAAGGTTAAGATTTTTCTCTTTGCGTTCTTAGCGGGCTTCGCGGTGAATTTTCTATTCCAACGGGAGCGCCATCGTGGCTTTGACTTCGGTCAGGACGAGGCTGGTTTGAATCCGCGCCACGCCTGGGATCGGGGTGATCTTGTCCACCACGAAACGCTCCAGGTCTTTGCGATTTTTCAAGACGACCTTCAACAAATAATCATGCTCGCCCGTGATGTGGTGACACTCCAGCACTTCGGGCATCCGCCGCGTGGCTTCGCGGAATTTTTCCACTTGCTCCACTTTGTGCATTTGCAAACTGATGTGGATGAAGCACAGCAGATCGTAGCCAGCCTTTTCTCGATCCACGATGGCGGCGTACTGGCGGACGTAGCCGTCTTTCTCCAACCGCTTCAAACGGGAATGGGTGGCGGGCGGCGACAAACTGATCTTCTTCGCCAATTGGACGTTGCTCAAACGCCCGTCCGCTTGAAGCGCGCGCAAGAGCGATTTATCCACGCGGTCTAACATCATGTTCTTGGAATTTTTTATCATATTCAGACCTCAATTTCAATGGAAATTCGATATTTTTGCGAAAAGTCAAAACAAAATGAAATCATAACCGATAAAGTTTATAAACATTCCAAATTCAATAGTGGAAACGCGCCTACGGCGAAGAAATGCAAACTTTCCCTGCTTCAGTCGAGACGCAACAAAAAGCCGATGGTTGGGATCAACCATCGGCTGGGAGTGAAGCGAAGTAAGTCAACAACGCGGGCTACGGTCAACGAGTGATGCTGTTTGCCTGCTTCAAAATATCGTCGGATACTTCGACACCGTACGCCTGGGCGGCTTTGAGGTTGACGAAGAGATAGTATTCAGCCGTTTCCACCGGTGTGTTGGCTGGCTTTGCGCCTTTGAAAATTCGGTCTACGATTTGGGCACCCTGTTCGGCTTGACCGGAAAATGTGGTGGTGTAGTCGGTGATTGGGAATGTTGTATCTCCGCCGCGCCCAGTGGCGAAGATGGGGACATCGTATTGGTCGGCTTGCGCGACAAGCATATCCAAGCCGGCTTCGAGGTTTGCCGAAAGCAGTCCGATGAAAATAATCGTATCATCCGGCAGGGTTTCGACCGCCTCAGCCATCTTTTCTGGGGTGGTCACCGCGCTGGCGGGTAGCAACTCCACTCCCTGTTGTGGGATTCCGTCAAAGAGGCTTTGCATGACCATTACGATAAACGGATCATCAGGGTTGTAGGGAATATAAACATATTGGGTCTCCGGCATAACCTTGAGCGCCCACTCCAAGGCTTTATCTGCCCGGTTCACCACTTGGATGCCGGTCACATTGCCGCCAGGATTGGCGACGCTTTGCACTACGCCTTCTTCCACTGGATTGATGACCGGGTCGAACACAACCGGGATGTCTGTTCCTTCCACGGCTGATTTGGCGGCTTTGGTGGGCAGGGTTCCAATCGTAAAGATCAGGTCCACGTTCTGTTCCACCAGTCTTTTTGCTTCAGCATCGAACGCCGCCTGGTCGCCTCCTGTCACTTCTTCATTATAGACGTAGGTAATGTTCTCTCCTTCCACATAACCCAGTTCGGTCATTGAGGTTTTGAACCCATCGTAGGCAGGCGCCAGCCACGCCAACTCCATGATCACCCCAACCGTATAGGTCTTGGGTTTTGCCACTCCGCAACCAGCAAGGAGGAGGCTGATGACCAACAGAGAGAATACAATTCGTTTTGCGAACATAATGGTTTTCTCCTTTTGAATAAACTACCACGAGTAGTAATATTGTAAAACCAATCTACTTGATGCAACTTTTAAAATAGTAAGCTAACAAACCCGTAAATTACGCCAAACAGAAAGCCGATGGATTGAATCACTCAGAGGCTTGGAATCTTGCTTCGCCATCCCACAGTAAAGAATCCGTCACTACTTCCTCTCCACCCTTCGACAGGCTCAGGACAAGTTTGGAGCCCTTAGAGCGCTGCTCGAAGGGGGAAAAGGGCGCGCCGATTATTCAAGCGAATCGGGGTGAGGTCTCAAAACCCTCTCCCGTCTCCTCCAGGGGGAGAAGCTAAAAACCATCCTCAAACAAACCGTTGACTTGGAAATTCATCACCGTCATCACGCAGAAAAGGACTCGCCACCCTGAACTCCCTTGGGAGTGAGGCTAACGGATGAGCCGATTGCTCAAGGGAATCGGGGGTGAGGTACTCAAATCCCTCTCCCCTCTCTCCTGATGAACTTTGAGAAAATAACCTCGTATTCTGTGTAGGGCGCGTTCTCTTACGACAACCACACGATTACTCTTCACCGCGCCGAAGCAGAAGAAGACGGAGGATTACGTGACGGGGAGGTTTGGATGATGAAAAGTAAGTTCTTTAACCGCTAAGCGCGCGAAGTTCGCCAAGAAGAACTTTTTAAATCTTTGCGTGCTTGGCGAACTTGGCGGTGAAAGATGCTCTTGTTATCCCTGCACGATCCCAAGATTCTTCCAATCAGCATACGTGGGGAACACATCAACCAGCGCGGGATTCTTCAATCGCTTTTCGACAACTTCTCCCAACACATCGCGGTAATCGGTGGTGATGTTTAAATCTATGCCCTCATACAGATTCTCTGGCGCGAGGCCGGGCCATTGACCGTACACTTTCCCGCCGTTGACTCCGCCGCCGAGGACGAACATGCAGTTGCCGTGTCCGTGATCGGTGCCGTCGGAAGCGTTTTCTTTCACGCGCCTTCCAAACTCGGACATGGTCACGATGGTCACATTCTTTGCCCTGTCGCCGAGATCGTGATACAGCGAAGCCAAGCCCGATGAAAATTCGTTGAGCAACGTGGGCAATTCGCCTTCGAGTTGTCCCTGCTGGTTGTGCGTGTCCCAGCCGCCGATATCCACGCACGCGACTTCGAGTCCGATCTCGGCTTTGGCGATCTGCGCGACTTGTTTCATCGCCATGCCGAATTCCGTTTCGGGGTATGCCGCGCCGCCTGAGGGCGTGTAATTGTTCACGTCAATCTTGTCGAGAATGTTCACCGCGTTAAACGTTTCCACCGCGTCCCCATCCAGCGACGAGCCGAGGTTATACAACGATTCGAGTCTTGCGCGGATCTCCGTCAACTGTGAGACATCGCCTTGCAAGTGAAAATCCGAAATGGATTTGAGAGTCGTGACGGGGATGGGTCCGCGCAGGGCGGCTTGCATCACGCCTCCCATGCCGATGGCGCGGAAGGGCGATTCATTCTGCCATGGGGCTGTCTGCAAGTGGCGACCGATCCAGCCTGTGGGAATGGACTTCTCGCCCGGCGTGCCGCGCTCCATGTAGTCCATGGCGTCGAAGTGAGAGTGAGTCGGGTCGGGCGACCCAACCGCATGGACGAGGGCGAGCGTCTTTTCATCCCAAAGATCTTTGAGCGGACGAAGCGAGGGATGCAGTCCGAAAAATCCATCGAGGTCAATTCCCGTTTTGTCGCTCCCGTCTTCGGGCTCGGGGATGGCGAGCGCGGAACGATTCTCGTAATAATGCGAATCGCCGTGCGGGATGACCGCGCTGATACCGTCCATGCCGCCGCGTTGGAAAACGACAACGAGGATGTCGCCAGCAGGCTGAACGCCTTGCGGCGCGAACGCCATGCGCGGCATCCATGCGGGGAGCGCGGGGGCGACGGCGAAACTGCCAGCGAGTTTGAGAAAATCTCTGCGTGAAATTTGTGTGTTCATAAATTATTCCTTTCAGCATGTAATTCTCGTTATTAACGGATAAACCTTTTCAAACACAAAGGACACGAAGGTCACGAAGGAAAACCAATTGTGCCTTTTCCCCTTTGTGTACTTTGTGTCCTTCGTGTTAAGGCTCTGTCCAGTTAATTACGAAAGAGCCGCGTTACCTCATCTGAAAATGCGGCGAGCCGAGGATCAAGCCCGCGATGGAGGGAATGTCTTTATCAAGATCGCCCGACGATGCGAAGTCAACAAGGATCGCGCGGGCATTATCGGGCAAGAATTCGCCGAGGAATTTCAGGCTCAACACGTCAACAACATCTTCGGCAGAGGCGGCATCGCGGGTCAAATTTTTCAAGTCCACTTCCATGCCGCGGATCTGATTCGAGGTGAGGAGCAAACCGAAGTTCCAGCGGTCGAGCAAGCCGCTCGTTGTTGACCAATATTCTTCGTTGTCGGGGAATCCATCGGGAGGCGACCATGTAAATGGAACCTGACCGAGTAACCGCAGATGTTCTTGAATCTTGCGTCCATTGCGCCCGTTGACTGTAAGAGTTGCATCGGTGAGCCGCAGAGTAGAAATGAAGAAGTCCAACGGCTTTTTGAATTTTTGCCCCGCCGATGACTTGAACGAATCAGATTGAACGATCGCGCGCAGAAGCGAGCGGACATCGCCGTCCGTTTGTGTAAAGACCTGCGCGAGCGAGTCCACAACTTCGGGCGAGGGCGAATCGGAAATAAATCGCACCGCCAGTTTATGGCTGATGAACTTCGCCGCACTGGGATGACTCGCCAGCATATCGAGGATCATCATGCCTTCGTCTTCGCCGCCAGAGGAGATCATCATGCCGAGAACGTGTTTTTCGCCCTGATTGTGGATATCGGGGTTGAAATAGAAAGTGCCAGGTTCCTTTTTCCGATCGCGCGGACTAACCACCGTCCAGCCTGTGAGGGCGCGCGCCACCTCTTCGACATCGTGATGTGAGTATCCCGAGTCCACACCGATGCTGTGTAATTCCATTAACTCGCGCGCGTAATTTTCATTCGGCGCTGTGCCGACGCTGGTTGCCTGATCGAGAAAGACCAACATGGCGGGGCTGTGCGCGGAAGCATGCAACAGATCGCGGAATTTTCCGAACGCGTTCGGGCGGATGGTCTTGAGATCGTCATCGGTCTTTAAAGTTTTACATGCGTTCTTCGCGATGTAGATGCTGAAGTGATTGCCCCAAAAGTCCACCATCGTTTCAAAGAGTTGACGTTCGCTGTATCGCTGGCGGAGCAGAGTTGCCGTGATCAACTCCTGCACGGGCAAACCTTTTTTCTCCAATCGGAATCGTTCAGCAGGCGTCATGTCGAACGTTGTAAACTGTCCCATCATCTTGTCGGTCGCATCGTCGGGGATCGATTCGGGGAAAAGTTGTTCTTCGATGAACGCGGAGAGTCCGATGCGTTTCGCTTTCTCGATCATCGCGGGCGTGGCGCCAAATGTCATTCGCTTCAACGTGTGAACGAGCAAGCCTTCATCATCGAGCGGTTGAGGCGGCAAGGTTGGGAACGCAGTCCCGACAGGCGCGGCTGTCGGTGTGTGCGTCATCATCTCGTTCGGCGCGCAGGAGGCGAGCGCGGTCCATGCGGCGAACAAGCCAGACATTTTGAGGAAATCACGACGGGTGAGGGCCATATCAACTCCTTGCGCCAAGTGTAGTGGATGGAATTGAACTAACGATTACCCCGCTGTAAAATTTTTGTAAAAAAATTACCACCAAAAAAATTAACCGCTAAGCGCGCGAAGAGCGCTACACCTGCCCTGGCGGGCGGTGCCAGGGAGAAAATCTTTTAAATCTTTGCGTTCTTAGCGATCTTAGCGGTAAGGCGCCTTACCATACGCGTTCCAAATTTTCATTCGCCAAAGGTCTTCGCCCGATCTTTGCCATGTCCACCCATTCGCCGTGAAGTTTCACTCGCACCACGTCGGCGGTGAAATCGGTCACGGTGCCGCCGTTGTTGTTAAATAGCCACGAACCCACCGCGTAAATATCGGCGGGGACTCCCAACTTCTCGAATTTGCGGATCTTCTCGGGAGCAAACCCGCCCGAGACGACGATCTTGACATTGCGACAATACTCACGCGCCGCGTCTTTCCAGACGGGGGGTATGCTCCAGTTTTCCCAAGCCGAATCCAACCCCTGACGGACGTTGAACACCAGCCGCGGGTTCACTCCCAGATCGAGCGCGGGGTCGCCCAGCGGTTCGACAGACACATCGCGCAAAGTTCCACTCGTGTCCAAACGGACTCCGTACAAAATATATTTCGAGGCTTCCGCTTCATCGCCGAAGTCGCACAACTCTTTATACTTCGCAAACATTTTTTCCATCACACGCTGAGTATCGCCCACCGAATCGTTGTTGAAGTCCACCAGCGCAATGCGTGGAATTCGAGCAGGCAGGATGCGCGAGAATTGCATCATCGCTTCCGCTGTGTCGCCGAGGAAGGATGCGATCGCCGCGTGCGCGACCGTTCCGCCGCCCGCGCCGCCCCACCAATCGCCTTGCGCGTCGGTCGAAACATATGAACTGATCTCGTGCGAGTGATCTGCATTGAAGCGTTTGATGGCGATATTGTAGGCGTATCCATCCGCGGCTTGGACTTCGTGCAGATCGAACCGCGCGGGGAAAAATAAGACTGGCTTGCCGCGCGCGGCGGTCAGCGTTTCGTAGACATTGGTTGCCACGCGACTCGAACGAGTCAACACGCCCAGCGACGGCGTTTCGAGCAATGCGAAATCGCGATACCGCCCGCGCACCTTGATAACAGGCTCCGCGTTCAACGGGTTGCCATCCGATTTGACCACCGTCCCATCGTGGACCGCCCACACTTCGAGTTTGTCGGATGTGTCTACAAAAGTATCGCCATCCCAATACCCCGTACAATGACGGAGCATCGCCAGCGATTTATCAATGCCGACAACGATCGTGTTGCCAAGTCGGCGCGTGAACCATTGCATCTCCACTTCGATGTCGCCAACTTCGATGTTCTTCGCGGAAACATCGGCAGGCAAATTATGCTTTTGACCGGAATAGATATATTTTTCTGAAGCGAGCGCGGTGAGCATCCGCCCGATGTTCTCGAAGTATTTGTCCGAGTACCAGCCGCGGCGCATACGTTCGATATCGAGTTTGAAGGTGTCGTTGGTGAGGCGGGAGAGGTTGAAGATGGTCATGGGGGGAGGGGAGTAATTGGTAAGTGGTAATTGAGGAGGGGTGGAGAATTGGGAGAATTAGAGAATTGGAGGATTGAGATTAGAGACTGGAGATTGGAGGCTGATGTGGGTTACAAGTTACTACGTGCTTACCTGTCTACTTGTTTCCTTATTTACGACAAGAACTCATCCACCGACTTCACCACGTTCATGCCTGCCTCAGCAAAGCGCGCGTATGCCGCGTCTGCCGCGTTGGTGTGGTCTACCACGTTGGGGACGACGACGGGCGAGGAGCAATCTTCGAGCAGATAGACTTTCTTCGCAAGGGATGGGTCTGTGGCTTGGATGTCGTTGAGCAGGTCTTGCACCGTCCATGCGACGCAGTGACTCTTGGCTTGCCCCGCGATGATGAGTTTATCCACTTGTTGGAGTTGCTCGATAAATTTTGAGTTGTGCGTGCCAAGCGTTTCGCCCATGGGACCCGTCAGCACTTCGGGACCGATGGCGGAGTAGTTTTCGGTGAAGGGTTTATCGCCCTTCATCGCGATTTCATATTGCGTGTTGCGCGCAATCGAATGGAAGAACAATGCCTCTTCAACAGACGAGACCAGCGCGTGACCGATTCCACCGAGCATGGCGTGATAGGGCCAGACGGTGAGCGCGTATTTGCCTTTTTTCTCCAACTCTTCGGCATAATGGATCAACATCTGCTGTCCGTATTCGGGGGCGAGGTTGAATTCATCGGCGAGGGCGGGGTTGAATTTCCATGTACCATCGCGTAGTTTGGCGACATGAATGTCGCTGTACGGGGTGGGGTGATTGCCATCTGAATCCACGAAAAAGATCGCGTGAAAAATTTGCATCGTCTGGTGCGTGTCCATGGTGGCGGTGATGTGGGTGATGTCCGCGAGGTTGCGATAGATGAATTCGCACAAGCGAATGTTATCGTCCACGGCGCCGCGCCCACTGCGACCGCCGACGTAGAGTTCGAACTCGGGGATGCAGAAGGTGTTTTGCGCGTCGATCAGCAGAAGGTGAGTACGCGTCGAGGAAACTGAAGCAGATGTAAGGGCGTGCAGACGCGCCCAGTCCCGCGCTTGCTTGGCGCGTTCTTCGTAGGGAATTCTCCAAACTGTGTCCACTTTATCGGCATCGAAAAATTCAGGGATGGGCAATTTGCGTTCGTTCATTTCACGTCCGTTATTTTCTGCCTCGAGGGTAACTTGTTGGCATACAATTCGTCCTGTTCCAAGTATAACGCTTTAATAAACAGGGTTTGACTTTTTTTCTTGAACCTTGTACACTTCGGAAGCGAGGAGAAAAACTCATGGCTCAGTACCAACTCATCATGCGGACAGGTCCCACCCCCGGCGCGGTGTTTGCCCTCGAGGGCGATCAACTCACCATCGGGCGCGATTCGACCAACGAGGTCACGATCAACGACGCGGAAGTGTCGCGCCGTCATGCGCGCCTGACGTTTCAAGGCGGCAAATTCGTGTTGGAAGATCTCGGCTCGACCAACGGGACGTTTGTGAACGGTCAGCGGTTGGCGGGTCCGCGCGTGTTGAAGGCGGGCGAGGTGGTTTCGTTCGGCGAGCAGATCGTGTTGGTGTTTGAATCATCCACGTTCGATCCTGCCGCCACGATTGCTTCTCCGCGCGCCGCGGCGGTTCCTTCGGCGTCACGACCGGTGACGCCGCCTCCTCCGCCCGCGCAATACGCGGGGAACGTGCCAGCCAGCCCGGTCATGGAGCCCGCGCCGGCGAAGAAAACCAACTTGACCCCGATCATCATCGCCGTCGGCGCATTGATGGTGATTTGCGTGTGCGGCGGCATCCTTTGGTATATCGATGCCAACTTCCTGTGGTGCACCTTCCTGCCGTTCCTGGGCGGGTGCTAAGCCAAAACCATTGTAGAACCCATAGAGACTTCGGATGTCTAACAGGCATCCGAAGTCTTTTTTTACCGTTGCCAAAGCATCTTCTCTTGGCTAGAATAGGGGCATCCACTTGGAGAACAACTCATGGCACAAGACTCTGCATCCTCCCCGCGCTGGGGGTCAACCACAAAATTACTGGCTGGGCTGGTGATCCTCGGCATTGTGACCTTTTTGATCACCCGTTTCTCCAACTTGATCACGCCGTTGCTGATCATCTTTATTTTTGCGTATCTCCTGCACCCGATCACCTCCTTCATTTCAAAAAACCTGCGCATTTCGTGGAAGGCGTCTGTGAACCTTCTGTTTCTTGCGCTCCTGATCCTCCTCGTAAGCCTGCTCACGCTGGGCGGCGTGGGGCTGGTGGGGCAAATCCAAAGCCTGGTCGCATCGGTGCAGGATATCCTCGCGAATCTGCCCGGCTTCATCAGCGATCTTTCCGGGCGAGTCTTTGAGATCGGTCCATTCAAATTGGATATGCACACTGTCGATTTGCAAGACATCAGCCAGCGGTTGCTTGCCTACGTGCAACCGCTTCTCGGGCAAACGGGTAATCTGCTAGGCACAATCGCGGGCGGCGCGGCGGGGATCTTGGGCTGGACGTTCTTCATCCTGCTGGTTTCCTATTTTGTGATGGCGGAATCCAGCGGCTTGCAAAGCGACTTGATCAAAGTGGATGTGCCCGGCTACAACGAGGATTTCCGCCGGCTGGGCAGTGAACTTAGCCGCATCTGGAACGCCTTCCTGCGCGGGCAGTTCTTCATCTTCGCGCTTGCCGCGGTGGTATTTACCATCCTCTTCTCGATCCTGGGCGTGAAGTACGCCATCGGGTTGGCATTCATGGCGGGGCTGGCAAAGTTCCTGCCCTACATCGGACCGCTCATCACCTCCACAACCATCGCCCTGGTCACGTACTTCCAGCTTGCCAAACCCTTTGGGTTGGAGCCGCTCTGGTATACCGTCATCGTGCTTGTTGTCACCTCAGCCATAGACAATATCATCGACAACCTCATCACGCCGCGCATCATGGCGCGGGCGCTCAAGGTGCACCCCGCCGCGGTGTTGGTCACCGCGCTGATCTTCGCCAACCTGCTGGGGATCATCGGCGTGGTGATCGCCTTTGCGCCGTCGCCCATCTATGTACACTACGTCAATGTGCCGCGGCTGATGGGCCTTTCGGTGATGGCCGATCAGATGATCGCCGGCATCCTGATGTGGATTCCT
>WBZY01000778.1_pt1 | contig 11148 bp, 6 predicted proteins | sample 5204191 | NCBI WGS metagenome assembly WBZY01 (sample SAMN12344363, study PRJNA552823) | activated sludge metagenome | biome: Activated sludge suspended growth; feature: Anammox Sidestream; material: Wastewater; isolation source: activated sludge from anammox sidestream of wastewater treatment... | reverse complement strand
GGTCAATAGCGGAGCTCCACGGTGGCTTCATCCTGCTTGAGGGCCCTCCCGGCACAGGAAAATCGACGTTTCTAACGACCTTTCGCGAGAACAACCCGAAGGTAAAGTTCGCTTACTATTGCTTCATCCCTCAAGAGGTCTCGCTCGGAAACCGGAGGCTCGAGAAGCAAACTTTCCTCCGCTCGATCTGCCTCGCGATCGTAAATGCGTTTCCGGGGCTAGATCTCCCTTACCTCTATTCGGACGATTATGAATTCAAGCTCCCGCTCTGGCTGCAGATGGTCGGTGAGCTCGGTCAAAAGGTTGTGTTCATCGTCGACGGGATCGATCACGTAGACAAGATGAAGGACGTGCTCGACAGTCCGATCACGTCATATCTCGATGGCGACCCCGGCAAGAACATTTTTTTCATACTTAGTTCGCAATATATCGGAGCTGTCGGAGCGCGGATACGTCCCGAGATCGAAAGTGACGATCGCCGCCGTCTTTCGATCGGCAGGTTCGGCGGCGACGAGACAGCGGAATTTGTTCGCCGACGCGGTCTTAGGGTCGATGGCGAAACACTACAGCTCATCCAGGAGAGATCGGAAGGAATACCTTTGTACCTCCACTACATAACGGCCGAGCTCCTCGACTTGCCCTCGAATGAGTATATCTACCGAAAGTATCTCGAAGAGTTGCCCGTGCTCGAGAAGGTCGAAATCGACACGTATCATGCGTTTCTGTATCGCACGGTCGAAGACGATGACCATGCGATCTGGATCTTGTCGATACTCGCGAATCGTCGCGAGTACACGTCGCCCGAGACTCTGGAAGCGTTGTTGCGGTTGATCGGCGTCGAAACCGATCGACTCCGGATCGAGAAAGTCTTGACGCGGTTCAGGCACGTTCTTCGCTCGGTCGAAGAGCGCGGATTTTCGATCTTTCATAACAGCTTCCGGGAGTTCCTGCTCAGGAAAACTGCTTCTCTCTCGGAGGCTATCAATAACGGCATCATTCAGTCTTATCGTGCCAATCCAGCGAGCGACGAGGCATATCGCAACTACTTCCGGCACCTTTCTGAAACAGGTGAACACGCCGAAATATTGGGAGCCTGCGATTCTGAATGGCTCGATCGCAGCTGGGCGAACTTACGCCCGAGCGACGAGATCTCGACAAACCTGCACTACGCCTGGAAAGCGGCGATTGAGACCGGTTCGGTCAAGGAGTTCGTCAGGATCGCCTTCCTGGAACAAAAGTTCGGGCGCATCTCATTCAACCTTGAATATACCGAGGCCTACGAGCCCGCCCTTTTTCTACTGCGTATCGGGAAAGTCGACGAGGCGATCCGAACTATCTGGGACGGGGAAAGCATCACGGTAGAAGCCGAGTCGTTCTACGAGTTTCTCCTGGCTTTCGCGAGGAAAACGGGCAATCCCGTCGCCGAAAGGATCGCGCAAGTCGGCTTTGACCAGTTTGCCTCAAGCGGATCTCGCGAGGAGATGATCCTGCGAGCGCGTTCGCGGGCGCTTTATGACGATTGGGACGTTCTGTTCGCCGAGGTGTCTCAGTACCGTTGGAAGGAGTCGGATCGGGCCGGGAACGAGGGAGCTCCGGCAAATAAAGAGCAGAATCAGATCGCGAACGACGAGATAAAGGACCGGATCGTTCGAACGCTCTTTTTGAGCGGATCGCTGGTCGCGCTGCTGGAGATTGCCGGCTCAGACGAATCTTCCTCGATTAGGGAGCTCGCCGATATTGCCGCCATGCGGCTGCTTATTCGGCTTGGACGGAAAGAGGAAGTTAAACAGCGTCTCGAAAGCTTTGCTTGCAAAGCTTCAAAGAGGTCCGATCTAAACACGTTCGTCTTTTCACTCGCCGAATCCGGACTTCTCGATGAAGCAGTCGCGCCGGTTTTCGATCTCTTCCCCGTACCCGATCTGGGAGTGGGGTTGTTAAAGCAAGACCCCGATTACGGGATCAAGCAGGCGTTCGTACGGCTATATGACGACCTCCGGGCTCATTTCTTGAGGCAGCCTTCGGACGTCAATTCCTTCCAGCTTAAATCACAGACCTTCGATCGCCCTGAACGCGATTATCTTTCGGCGATGATCGCTCTAGCATCTTTGTGGTGCGGAATCGTCAAGGGCGGTGTCTCTCCACGAGATTGCGCCGATCGCCTTAAGAAGATCCTGACCGAACTGTGTGTCGATCACGAGATCCGCGACAAGGCGATGCGGAAATCTCTACTCTTCGGAGATCACTATCTGCAGCGGGATATTCATAAGCTCCTCGCCAATGTGTTCCCACTGATCGCGAGCGTCGGGTCCCGATCGATGCTCCGCGAGCTGGTCGCCCACTGGCTCGTACTCGATTCGGGAGACGGAAGCTACCACGACCTTCGTTCCAACACCCTCCTTGCTCGCCAACTTTTCAAAGAACACGAAAACGAGGTCACCGATCTGATCAAACAGCTGCTTGAGCGGGCGGAATCGCAGGCCCGATTCGATGAGGAGACATTGCAGCTTCTTGACCGTTTGACCTCCTGTGCTGAGGCTTACGGGTCCTGCGGATATCCAGAAGAAGCCGAACGGATATGGATCGAGATGTTTACGATCGCATGCGGTGTATACGACCGAAAGGACTACCAGTTCAGTAGTGCGATCGAAGCACTGCACGATGCGCACAAAACACACCCAGAACTTTCTCTCGGCCGACTAAAGACGCTGCTCGTTCTTGCCCATCAGCTCAAGGGCGCCGCGGACGACCGTGCAGTGGCGAGAGCTGTCGGAGATCTGATCGATTTCTCCGCCAGTATCTCACCATCGCTGGCGCTCGAGATTTTGACGCGTGAGAACTGGGCCTTTACAGATGAGGTCATCGAAGCCTTTACCCATTCGCTCACCGCTGACCCCAAGGTCGATCTCCGCTATCTTTGGTTGATAGTGAAGACGATGGATAAGTGGGAAAACTACCGGTCCTATGAACCCGATACCTATCCTGCTTTACTGAACTTTTTCAGGGTCACTGTCGCGCGTGGCGAGGCCGACCTCGCCGAGAAGGTCTATGCCTATGCGCGCCATCAGCTTCTCGTTGAAACGGGCATGCCGGAGCTTATTTTCGAATTTGCGGATGCGGCGATCAAGGGCGGGCTGAGCTTCTCGCCAGTTCTTGCGGACAGAGACCTTTATCAACAGCCGTTCGAAGATGCAAAGCGAAAAAAAGAGCAAAGCCAGTCGGGCGACTACGCTCGTACGTCCGGCAAGAAGACCGAAGAAGCTGTACTGCCTCCCTTGGAGGAGCTCACGGGTCTCTTCCGAAATGATTTTGGGGAGTTCGAACGCGTACTTGGATCGATCGCAAATGAGCGGTCAAAAGCAGCAACGGAACGCGAGCTTCGGTCCGCTTACGACGACCTCGCGGAGGGGGTCGACAGGCTTGTCGACGCGGGTTTTGTTAAGCAGGGATCGTTTGTCGAGAGCCCTCTCGCGGCCCGGTACGAGGGGTTCAAAGCTGCAGTCCTCTCTCTGGGCGCCGACGATCCAAAGACCCGAAGGAAAGATATTGAGGCCATGTTCGACGAGTTCATCGAAGACTTTGTCCCCGAGCATAGATCCACCGAAAGGCGAGATGAGATCCGGTTCGTTTTCAATCTCGACAAATGGGTAACGGGCGTGTTGGGCCGCGCTACGCCGGTCTACGCGATCGACTCCGAGTTCGAGAGAAATCATCTTCCAAAACTACTGGCCGAGGCTTCCGACAATGATCTCTCGCGGATTGAGTCAGTTATTAGAAAGTATGCTGATCGGTCCGGCCGGCGAGAGCTCTTTGTCCAACTGGCGAAGCGGTACTCGACACTGGATAAACAGCACACGGCAAAACTGCTCGATGAGGTCGAGGATTTCGAGAAGGACTTTTTCTTCTCAACATCTTCCAAGGCGCTTGATATTCATCTCAACCTTCTCTTTGAACTCAAGCCGACAGAGGCGAAGCATGCTCTCTTAACTGCTTTCTACACGCAATACAAAGCCTTTCCCAAGGACATCGTTTACTACCTCGAGAAGGTCCTTCGTTTCGCGGACCGCCTCGGGGAACCTGACCTCGCCGATTATTCATACCGCGAGTTCGAGGATTACAACAGGCTGCTGACGGAGGGACTCAGGAAGAAAGACGTTGATTACGAATGGCTCGACGAGTTTCCTCTTGATCGCCCGTTCAGCGAAGCTACGCTCAGATACCTAATCTCGCTTTTTGAACACCCGGAGGTCGAGTACCGGAAGCTCGCTCTGAAGTCTCTCTTCGAGTTATTGCTCTCCGAGCCGGCTCTGCTCGATACGTGTTTTCAGGTAGCCAGGCAAGGGTCGGCGAATGTGAAAGAGCACTTTTTGTCTCTGATCCACACGATCGCGCTCCATGACCATCGGATCGTGATGAACCACAAGGAGAGTCTCTTCGAGTTTGCTGCCGGCAGTCATTTCAATATTGACCAGCAGGTCAAGGAGATCCTCCAATTTTGTCGCGAGAAAGGAGGTGATTTTACGGCGGGTGAAAGCGTGCGTCTTGATGCGATCAACGCCATCCCCGTCCTTGCGGTGCCCGTTATCCAGGAAGGCCTGCTGCTTCGCGGGCGACAGTTTATGCCTGGCCCGGTCTTGACGACGACCCTTTATGACATGAAGGTTCGAAGCCGGACGGATTCACCTATCGAAGACAAGGTCTATACGAGAATTCAGAATCTCGGTTACCAAGGTCTTTCCGGCATGGAAGATGAGGGTCGCACGCAGCGAGCGCACAATATCAACACAAACTTCGACGTGATCGAGATCTGCGGGAAATATTACGAGGATGTTCAGCGAATTTTGAACGAGACATTTACAAAAGAGATCAACCTGCAGAACTACACGGACACCGACGTCCAAACGCTGAAACTACTATTCCGTCGTTATGATCCGGCTGATATCCTCACGTTGACGATCGGCCGGGCGACCGACCTAAACTGGATCGACCTTGATGTAAGCGACAGCGAGTTTTGCGATTTTGATGACGCAGAAAGGCTGACGAATAATGGCCTCATTGGCGACGGGGACGAGTGGGTCACGATCTTTCAGGACGGTAATCAACATACGCGGTCAGACTTTTCTGCGAAGGTTCCGCGAGCCACATACTTCACGGTAACGACGTTTCTTTTGGACACCTCGATCGTGGACGTGACCGACGCGGACTTCGCATCCGGTCTTATCTCATTCGGCGATCGTCTGGCGATCACGTCACAGAATGCCTTTAGGCACGAACTCGCAAGCAGCTTAGAGCCGCAGACTTTTCTCCTACCCGGTGTGACTCAGTTCCTAGAAGTGACGAAGCGCGAGTTCCGTGGTCAGTTCGCACCTTCCGTCGCCGCGATCTTGCCAGAATATCTGTGGGAATTGGGCTTTGAGAAGGAAGACGCTTTTTCTCTCAACTATTCAGACCCAACCGGGCGTGTCGTTGAGTGCTCTGAATGGCAAGAGCCCTATGATCAAGGACGCAGACGACAAAAGCCGCTTTCCGCTGGCACGCTTTTACGCATCAAGAGACGCGAACTTGAGGAGTATCTTAGCTCGACCGGTCAAGAGTTGTGGGCAATGATCGAAGTGAGACGTACAACAGATCAACATAAACCGGAGGATGAAATGCACTGGGAGGAGCGAACCATAATACGCGCGGTTTTTCCATGATCGTCCTTACCTCCGCAAGATCAATGATACCGACCTTGAGAAACCGGTTAAGGCAGTAAAGAAGGTTGGGCGGCAGGTGATGATCGAAGAGATCGTTGAGATCTATTTGCAGAATATCAAGTTCCTTGCAGAGACGCGACAACCGCATGTAATAGTGTGCTTGATCCCGCAGAAAATCGCAGCCAAGCTTCTTTCACGCGGCAAGTCCGTTTCGGAAGGCGGAGAATCCGACGATGAGCAGCAGCACACCGCTTTTCACGACATGCTTAAGGCAAAGTCGATGCGATTCAAGATTCCAATTCAGATCATACTTGAGACCACACTTGCAACGGAACAACCTCCTCCCGGCGGAAAATCCGACCTACAGGATGTTGCTACTAGAGCCTGGAATTTGTGTACAGCGCTGTACTACAAGGCGGGCGGCATCGCGTGGAAAGCTCATTCCTTGGAAGACCACGATCTTACATGTTTTGTGGGGATTAGCTTCTATCGGACTCGTGACAAAAAGGAATTGAAAACCAGCATGGCCCAGATTTTCGACGAACAGGGCCGCGGCGTTATTCTGAGGGGCGGTCCTGCTGAAAAGGACAAAGAGGGTGACCGTCAGCCTCATCTTTCCGGTGACGAAGCTTACCGTCTTCTATCAAATGCAATTGAGTCATACAGATTTGCGGAGAATATTACTCCGAAGCGGATTGTTGTTCACAAGAGTTCCAAGAACACGCAACGAGAAATAGACGGATTCATGCGGGCGATCGAAGAAAAGGGCATCTCAACATTCGATTTTGTCACGGTGCTTGAGAGTGATGTGCGGCTATTTCGAAATGCCAGTTATCCTCCACTACGAGGAACATGCTTACAACTTTCGGAGAATAACTTCTTACTTTACGCAAAAGGATCGGTGAACTACTACCAAACATACGCTGGTATGTAGGTGCCTCATCCTATCGAGATCCGGGCGGAAACGATGAATTCTCACCGCAGGTTATCTGCAATGAAATCCTCGCACTCTCGAAGATGAACTGGAATAATACTCAATTCGATAGACGAATGCCTATCACGATCGATTGCTCACGGCGAGTTGGAGCGATACTAAAATACGTAGATGACGACGAAATCCCGCAGCTAAAATATAGTTTCTACATGTGAGACCGGCGGCGCGTATTTCCTTCGATTACTATTCGAGTGTGTCGGATTCGAGGATGTCGTCACTGACTTCTTTCGCCTCCCCCTTTCTCTTCTCTTCCAACGCGTCACGCTTACGCTGCATATATGCGTCAATTTTTACGATTTCGGCTCGAACATAGTCCGGCCGCGGATTAATGTAAACGCTCTCGGTGATCTTTGATTTGGTCGAGTGTCCGTACCAAAGTTGAATATCTGTCTTTGTTGCGCCTGCTTCGTGCGCATTCGAAATCGCGGTGTGCCTGTAGTCGTTCAAGTTCAACTGCGTTCTGACCTTTGCCAAACGCTTAGCAGTGTTCCACGACCTTTTCAGGTCAAGATATTCGCCGAACACTAACGACTTGCTTGGTTGTTCCATGATGCGATGGTTCTTTATTGCCTTCCGGAATGTTTCGGTGATCGGTGTCTCGCGCTGCATCCGTACTTTTCGCTTTGCTTCCCAAACCTTAACGTGACCGGCATCAAGGTCGATGTCTGAAACACGGATTTGGTGCAATTCCGCTCGACGACATCCTAACTCATGCAAGCCTATCAGAATCAACTTCAGATGCCCCCTTAGCAGATTGCCGTCCTTATCGACCTCATCACACGTGGAGAGCAGCCTTTCGTGTTCATCGAGCTCGATGGTGAGCTTACGCGGTGTCTCTTTCGAGGTTTCGATTAGTTTCGTGAATGACGGAGCTGTCGCGATCACTTCATCAGCCGCAGCCTGATTGAACAGAGCGCGAAGCCTCACAAGGTGAGCATTGACAGCCCGCGCACTTCGCGTCATGGGCTGACCCTTTCGATCGCCATCCGAATACACCATCGGTGTAACGCCGTCTCCTCGAAACTTACCGCAAGTCTTTTCTAAATGCTTCTTATAGCGCCGGAGTTGTATCGGTCGTATTGAGTCCAACAAGGCATTCTCACCGAAGAAATCAATCGCCGTCTCAATGTATTTTTTCTCCGTCCGACTCGATTTCAATCCGTCCACAAAATCCGGGATATATGTGACTCTCGCGTAACCGGCAAGGGTCAGTCCGCTATGTTCCATGGCGAAACCCTTTTTTTCGTGCTCCCTTATTTTGGATTTTGTCCATTCTTTCGCCTCGCTCCTGGTCGGATGGTGCTCTGTCTTAACTATCCAATCACCATCCGCGCCACGAAACGCAAATATTCCCTTGTACTGGTCAACTCTGACCCTGCGGCCACGGTTGTTAACCCGGTATCGCGGACTCGATTCAACCGAGGTAAATATCTTCTTGGTCGGGTCCTTCAGGATATATTTTGGGATTCTCATGATGCTGAGCTCTACTTGTTTCTATACAGTTTTTGTTGGGTGCAATTTTGGGTGCAAAACTGCACCCAAAACTGTCTTTTTGCGTCTTCGAGTGTCCCCGAGCGTCCTCGGATATCCCTGTAAGTCGCAGCATATCAATTATATACGGTTCTAAGCGTTTGTCAACAAACAACCAGAGCAGTTGATTTGTAATCATCAGGTCGGGGGTTCAAGTCCCTTCACCGGCTCCAATGTTTTCAACAACTTACGGGAATTGGCTCCTACCTCAAAAAGACACTGTAGTGGAAATTGTAACAACCCCCTGCACTCCAGTTTTCACTCTTGCTCCAATGTGTGCTTCGGTTTCGGCTTCCGCGCCTGCATCTTTTTGATCGCGTCGAACTGATGCTGCTGGGTGGGGTGGGCGTATCTGGTGACCATCTTGATATCGGAATGTCCCATTAAAGCCTGAAGGGTTACAAGATCGCCGCCGGCCTCGACGAACCTGGTCGCAAATGTGTGACGAAGATCGTAGAGCCTGAAATATGCGACCTTGCTTCTCCTAATCGCTGCCATATGAGCGGTCTTGAGAGTGGTTATCGGCCGGTCCGTGATCTCCGAGATAAACAGATACTCGCCTTGGACTTCGAGCATCCTTCGTTCAAGGATCTCGTAAGCACGATCAGTAAGCGGTATCCGACGTTTTGCAGCTTTCGTTTTTCCCCGTGGTATGGCTACATACCCCTGATCCAGAAATACATCCGTGCGACGAATAAGAGCTACCTCTCCCGGCCGCATTCCCGTATCGACCATCAGGCTCGCGACATCCATTAAGGGTTGGCTGGCTTCCAGCAAGTAAGCCTCCTCTTCGTCAAAGGTAACGACACGGGTTTGAGTGTTATCCTCCGCGAACAACTTCACCTCGCTTACCGGATTGATGCCGACAATCTCCCTGTCCTTCCTGATCTGGAAATTGAAGAATATCTTCAAAAGGGCAAGTTCGCGATTGATCGTCGCCGGTTTGAGAAACCGCGGGACATGTTTCTTACCTTTCTTTTTAGCCTTCTTGGGGGTTGGCCGCTGCTGACTGCGGTATTCCTTATATTGTTCGACCAAACGCGAATTGATCTTGTCGATCCGTTTTTCACGAAAGAAGGCGATAAGTGGCCTGCTGCACGCCTCATACGATCGAACCGTATTGGGCTTTGACCCGTGCTCAACCTTGACCCAAGACAGAAACTCTTTCATCGCGGCCTTGAATGTCGGAGCCGACTTTTTGACCTTGACGCCGACTTCGCCCTTTGCAAGTTGCGTTCGATAAGCCCGCTCGACCGTTTCAGCATCGCGGATGTTCGTGCACTTTGTTGTTATCTGGATACGGTCGCCCTTGAAAATAAAGCTCATCCACCAGGTCTTTCCGCGTTTGTAAAGCGCCACTCTTTTTAGGCTCCCTTTGATCTTTGCTCCACCAATAAATGCTGAGTCTTGGGGGCGGCTAGTTTCGATATGGGCATCACGACTTCTCGTGCGTGTGACTCCTGCGGGAAGCTAAACGCAAGATGCTTGCCGTTTTCGGTCACAGAATTCCTGCGTCTCGGCTGAGCCCAAATTCTGCCCTGAGTCTGCCGGGAATATCCGACCGACATGCATCTGCAAGCCGCTTATTTATTGGGTTTTGGTAAACACTCCTGAGGTAAGTTGCGCCTTTATGAAATGATCGCGATGGGAATGACGGTCGAATAGAGGGATAATCCCCACATGTCTGACCGACACATTTTTAAGCCAGTGGTTTATTTTTCAACCAATCAGGGGCGGATGGACAAGTTCAGCAATGAATTGCGGCGGAAGATGGGCCATGAAGACCTATAAAGTAATTCTTGTACAAAATACCCAAAAGCGGTACCTTTCGCAGAAGATTACCTCGACGAGAAGCTCGCGTATTGCAAGAATAGTTCATTTGATAGCGGCATGAATACCGGCAATTATATACCCTTTACAGGACCATAGAACTAAGCTATCGTATTGTGAAGTAGCTTGTTAGTGACTTTTTTTAGTGACTAACATACCGGCAATGTTCATGGCATCCAATAGTGCGAAAAATTTCTATACCGAGATAAGCCAGTTCGAACCGCTGGTGCCTGCCGATACTCGAGAACTTGAGGATCTCGCGTTCGAGTTGACGCAGCGATCCGCTGGACTCGCAGGGGAACTGCATCCGGTAACACTCAATGGCGTCCATGAGTTGCTCAAGATCCTTAATAGCTATTACAGCAACCTGATCGAAGGAAACAATACCCATCCGATCGATGTGGAGCGGGCGATGCGCGAGGACTATTCGAACGACCCTGCAAAGCGAGATCGTCAGAAGGAAAGCCTGATCCACATCGACGTTCAAGGCAAGATTGATCGGCGACTTCAGGATGAACCGAACACGGAGGTCGCTGGCCCGGAATTTCTCAGATGGATCCACAAGGAATTCTACGAGCAGATGCCCGAGAGTCTCAGATGGGTCCAAGGCGAAGACGGAACCAAAGAGTGGGTTGAAGCTGGGGAATTTCGAGAACGCAACGTGGTCGTGGGACAGCATCTTCCGCCGGCGTATGGAGCACTCGATGCCTTTATCGCCAGATTCCATGAATTCTATAACCCGGAGCGATTGCACGGACTGAAAAAGATTGTTGCCATCGCGGCGGCCCATCATCGTTTGATGTGGATTCACCCATTTCTTGACGGTAACGGCCGCGTAGCGCGGCTCTTCACGGATGCCTTCTTTCGTCGAGTCGGCCTCGCAGGGTACGGGCTGTGGAACGTGAGCCGCGGTTTTGCCAGAAGGAACTTGGACTACAAGAGATATCTAGACGCGGCCGATTTCCCGCGCGAGGGGGATCTTGACGGGAGGGGAAATCTATCGAATCGAACTTTGACGGAGTTTTGTCGATTCTTCCTTGAGATCTGTCTCGACCAAACCGCTTACATGGCCTCGATCCTTGCTCTGGGCGAACTGCTGCC
>WBZY01000668.1_pt2 | contig 11149 bp, 23 predicted proteins | sample 5204191 | NCBI WGS metagenome assembly WBZY01 (sample SAMN12344363, study PRJNA552823) | activated sludge metagenome | biome: Activated sludge suspended growth; feature: Anammox Sidestream; material: Wastewater; isolation source: activated sludge from anammox sidestream of wastewater treatment... | reverse complement strand
GAATTTGCGCCCACGCGCACCTTCCGCGGCCACGTCTCCAAGAGCGACCGCCAGAGCAAGGTGAGGCGCTAGAGATGGAAGTTCGAGCCACCGCCAAGAACATCGGCGCTTCCCCCCGCAAGATGCGCCTCATCCTCGGCCGCCTGCCCGGCCTTAGCGTCGACCAGTCGCTGGCCCTGCTCCGCTACCTGCCCTCGCCGCACGCCCGGTCCGTGTCGAAGGTCGTCCTTTCGGCCGCCGCAAACGCCGAGAACAACTTCGATATGAACGCCAATGACCTCGTGGTGAAGCGCGCCTTCGCCGACGAGGGCCGCACCCTGAAGCGCTTCCGCCCGCGCTCCCGCGGACGCGTGAGCCCAATCCTGAAGCGCTCCAGCCACATCACAGTCATCCTCGACGAGCGGGAGGTCTAAGTATGGGACAGAAGGTACATCCCCACGGCTTCCGCCTCGGGTACATCTACGACTGGGAATCCAAGTGGTTCGCCGAGAAGGACTACACCCAGCGCCTGCACCAGGACCTCGACCTGCGCCGCTTCGTGCTCTCCGAGCTCCCCGACGCCAGCATCAGCCACGTCGAGATCGACCGGAACGCCAACCTGGTCACCGTCACCATCCATACGGCAAAGCCGGGCATCGTCATCGGACGCGGCGGCGCCAAGGTCGAAGAGCTCCGCAGTTCGCTGGAACGCTTCAGCGGCGGGCGCATTCGCGTCAACATCCAGGAGATCCGCGTTCCCGAGCTCGATGCCTATCTCGTCGCGCGCTCAGTAGCCGACCAGCTCGAACGCCGCGTGGCCTTCCGGCGCGCGGTCAAGCAGGCCGTGCAGCGCACCATGCAGCGAGGCGCCCTCGGCGTTCGCGTCGCAGTCGCCGGCCGCCTTGGCGGCGCCGAGATGTCGCGACGCGAGTCCGACACGGCCGGCCGCGTTCCCCGCCACACCCTTCGCGCCGACATCGACTACGGCCTGGCCGAGGCCCACACCACCTTTGGCCGCCTTGGCGTAAAGGTCTGGATCTACAAGGGCAACATCCTCCCCGAAGCGCCTGCCGAGCGCCACCGCGAAGAAGAAGCCGTGGAAGCGCCCTCCGCTCCGCCCGCCCCGGCGCCGGAGCCAGTCGCTGCCGGTCCTGCCCATACCGCCATCACCATGGAGCAGCAGGAAGCCGTGCTGCGCGAGGGAGGGGCCTGACCATGCTTCAGCCTCGCCGCGTAAAGCACCGCAAGCAGCACCGGGGAAGGAGGTCGGGCGTTGCCCTCTCCGGGAACGTCGTCTCCTTTGGCGAATTCGGCCTCCAGGCGCAGGGCGCTGCCTGGATCGACTCCCGCCACATAGAAAGCGCCCGCCGCGCCATGACTCACCACATGAAGCGCGGTGGCAAGGTCTGGATTCGCATCTATCCCGACAAGCCCGTCACCGCCAAGCCCGCCGAAACCCGCATGGGCTCCGGCAAGGGCGCGCCCGACCGCTGGGTGGCGGTGGTCAAGCCCGATCGGATGATGTTCGAAGTGGCCGGCGTGCCCGCCGAGGTGGCACGTGAGGCGCTGCGCCTGGCGGCCCACAAGCTCCCCATTCCCACGAAGATCGTGGAACGCGATGAGACGGTGATCTAGCCATGGCAAGGGAAACCGCAGAAGAAGCCCGGCGCTGGGACGACCAGCGCCTCAACCACGAGATCAACGAAGCCTACCGGGGGTTGTTCACCCTCAGGTTCCAGCATGCCAGCCGCCAGCTCGAAAACTACCGCGAGCTGCGCAACGCCAGGCGCCGGATCGCCCGCCTGCGCACAATCAAGCGCGAGCGCGACCTGGCCGCGCTCACGGGTGAGGAATAGCCATGGGACAGCAACGCATCATCCAGGGCACCGTCGTCAGCAACAAGATGGATAAGACCATTGTGGTCACCGTGGAGCGGCGCAAGAAGCACCGGCTCTACCACAAGGTCGTTACCCACACCATGCGCTACAAGGCCCACGACGAAGCCAACGCCTGCAGCCTTGGCGACCTGGTGCGAATCCAGGAATGCCGCCCCCTCTCCAGGGAGAAGCGCTGGCGCGTGATCGAAGTGCTCACCCGCGGCGATGTGGCCGATGTGGCTCCCGAGACCATCGGCCGCGACATCGAAAAGACCGCCCAGGTGGCTCCCAAGGCCGAGGTGCAGGAGTGATCCAGCAGGAAACCCGCCTTAAGGTGGCCGATAACTCCGGCGCCCGCTCGCTCCTCTGCATCCGCGTCCTCGGGGGCACCCGCCGCCGCTATGCGCGCCCCGGCGACATCATCGTGGCCAGCGTCAAAGTCGCCCAGCCCAATTCCAACGTGAAGAAGGGTGATGTTGTGAAAGCCGTTGTCGTGCGTGTCGCGAAAGAGTACGGACGCCCCGATGGCTCATACATCCGCTTCGATGAGAATGCCGCCGTTCTGCTGGCCAACGACGGCGAGAACCCGCGCGGTACACGCATCTTCGGCCCCGTTGCTCGCGAGCTCCGCGACCGCAACTTCATGAAGATCGTCTCCCTCGCTCCGGAGGTGCTCTGAATGCCCGCAAAGATAAAGCGCGGCGACAAAGTGGTGGTGCTGGCCGGCAAGGACCGCGGCAAGCGCGGAACCGTGCGCCGCGTCATCCCCAAGGATGACCGCGTGATTGTCGAAGGCGTGAACATCATCAAGCGCCACCAGCGTGCCCGCAGCGCCCAGCAGCAATCCCAGATCATCGAGCGCGAGGCGCCCATCCACATCAGCAACGTGATGCTTGTCGACCCGAACACCGACAAGCCCACCCGCGTAACCTTCCGGCGTCGCGATGACGGCGCCGTGGTACGGGTCGCCAGGCGCAGCGGAGAGGACATCGAGTAATGCCGCCGCGAATGAAAGAAAAGTACGAACAGGAAGTGGCCCCCGCCCTGCGGAGCCAGTTCAACTACGCCAACCCCATGCAGATACCGCGCTTCACGAAGGTTGTGGTAAACATCGGCATGGGCGAAGCCCTGAGCGACGCGAACGCGCTCGACCGCGCCGCCGACGACGTTGCCGCCATCACCGGTCAGAAGCCGGTGATCACCCGTGCCAAGCGGTCGATCGCCAACTTCCGCCTGCGCACCGGCAACCCCATCGGCGTCACCACCACACTGCGTGGAACACGCATGTTCGAGTTCCTGGACCGCCTCATGAGCGCTGCTCTGCCGCGCATCCGCGATTTCCAGGGGCTCAATCCCAATGCCTTCGATGGCCGTGGCAACTACAGCCTCGGCATTCGGGAACAGCTCATCTTCCCGGAAATCGAATATGACAAGGTCGACAAGGTTCGCGGAATGCAGGTGACCATCGTCACCACCGCGAACACCGACGAAGAAGGCCGGCGGCTGCTCGAACTGATGGGCATGCCGTTCCGGAAGAATTAGGAGGAAGCAGTGGCGAAGAAGGCTCTCATCGAGAAGTCGAAGCGCGCGCCCAAGTACCCGGCCCGGCAGCACAACCGCTGCCGCATCTGCGGCCGTCCCAAGGCTTACATCCGCAGATTCGCCATGTGCCGCATCTGCTTCCGCGAACATGCTCTTCGGGGCCTCCTCCCCGGGGTGACCAAGTCCAGCTGGTAAGTGCCCACGCAAACGCCAGAGGGAGAGTGTAATGAGTGTTAGTGACCCCATCGCCGATATGTTGACCCGCATCCGCAACGCCGTGACTGCGCGGCACGACGCGGTCTTCATCCCGGCGTCCCGGATGAAGTTGTCAATCGCCAAAGTCCTCAAGGAAGAGGGCTTCATCCGCGACTACGCGATAGTCCCGGAGGAAGGCCGCCCCCAGCCCAACCTGAAGGTTGAGCTGAGCTATGGCGGGCGCCGCCAGCCAGTCCTCAATGGGCTGCAGCGCGTCAGCAAGCCCGGCCTCCGCGTTTACGTCCAGCGTCGCGAAATCCCCCGCGTGTACGGCGGGCTGGGAATCGCCATCCTCTCCACCCCCAAGGGTGTCATGACGGGGCAGGAAGCAAGCCGCCACGAAGTTGGCGGCGAAGTCCTGTGCTACGTCTGGTAGGGGTCTGCAATGTCGCGCATAGGCCGCCAGCCAATAACCATCGAGAAGTCCGTCGAAGTCACCATCGGAGACGGGAACTTCATTCGCGTCAAGGGCCCGAAGGGCCAGCTCGAACGCCAGTTCCCGCCTTCCATCACCTTCGGCCATGAAGACGGCAGGGTCGTGGTCACGCGACCAACCGACGAAGGCAAGCAGCGCGCCCTGCACGGGCTCTCTCGCACTCTCCTCAATAACATGGTCACCGGGGTCACGGCCGGTTTCACCAAAACCCTCGAAGTCCAGGGAGTGGGCTACAGGGCACAGCTCCAGGGCTCGAACCTCCAGCTCGCCCTTGGTTTCTCACACCCCGTGATCGTGGCGCCGCCTCCCGGCATCACCTTCGCCGTCGAAGGCCCTCGCATCCACGTCCAGGGAATCGATAAAGAACAGGTCGGCCAGGTGGCCGCGAACATCCGCAAGCTGCGTCCCCCCGAGCCGTACAAAGGCAAGGGCGTTCGCTACATGGGTGAGCGCGTGCGCCGCAAGGCGGGCAAGGCCGGGAAGGTAGGCAAGTAGCAATGGCACAGGTCACCAGTACCCTCGCCCGGGAGCGCCGCCATGACCGCGTTCGCCGCAAGGTTTCGGGAACGCCCGAACGCCCGCGCCTCAACGTCTTCCGCAGCGCCTCTCACATCTACGCCCAGGTGATTGACGACCGCGCCGGCCACACCCTGGTCGCCGCCAGCGACACCGACAAGGACCTCGCCGCCGAGACAAGCGGCAAGAACAAGTCCGAACGCGCCGCAGTCGTCGGTCGTGTCATCGCCGCCCGGGCGCTCGCAAAGGGCGTCGAGCTCGTTGTCTTCGACCGCGGCGGCTACAAGTACCACGGGCGCGTTAAGGCCCTTGCCGAAGCGGCCCGCGAAGGCGGATTGGGATTCTGATATGAGCCAGTTCGAACACAGCCAGGAAGAGCTGACCGAAAAGGTCATCTACATCAACCGCGTGGCCAAGGTTGTAAAAGGCGGCCGCCGCTTCAGCTTCAGCGCCCTCGTCGTGGTCGGCGATGGCCAGGGGAGCGTGGGCGTCGGCCTCGGCAAAGCCAATGAAGTGCCCGAAGCCATCCGCAAAGGCGCTACGCTTGCCCGCCGCCAGATGGTGCGCATCCCCATGCGGGGCGGCACCATCGCCCATCCCGTGCTCGCCGAATTCGGCGCCGCCCGGGTGCTCATGAAGCCCGCCAGCCACGGCACCGGGGTCATCGCCGGTGGCGCCGTTCGCGCCATCATGGAAGCAGCCGGCGTGACCGACGTGCTTGCCAAGTCGCTCGGTAGCCGCAACCCCATCAACGTGGCCAAGGCCACACTGGATGGCCTCTCCAGCCTCGTCGACCCCCGCGGCGCCAGGGAGCGCCGGCTCGCCATCTCGCGGGGGGCAAGCTAGACATGGCCACCGTCCGCATCACCTGGCGCAAAAGCGCCATCGGCTACGGCGCCGACCAGAAGGAAACCATCCGCAAGCTCGGCCTGCGCCGCCTCAACCAGTCAGTCGAACACCCGGATTCGCCCTCGCTTCGCGGGATGATTTCGCGGGTGGCCCACCTCGTTGAAGTGGGCGAAGGGGAATCGCGATGAGCATCAACGCATCGGAGCTGCGCCCGGCCCGCGGCGCTACCCACGCGAAAAAGCGCGTGGGGCGCGGCAATTCCAGCGGGCATGGCACCTATGCCGGCAAAGGCCTCAAGGGCCAGAAGTCGCGCAGCGGCAAGAACGTCCGCCTTGGCTTCGAAGGTGGCCAGATGCCCATCGTGCGCCGCATGCATACCCTGCGCGGCTTCAACAACAAGTGGCGGGTAGAGTTCCAGCCCGTGAACCTTTCGGCCCTGGAGCGCTTCGAAGCCGGCGCTTCCGTCACCCCCGAATCGCTCCGCGCCGCGGGAATCCTGAAGCACCTCCGCGAGCCTGTGAAGATCCTCGCGCGCGGCGAACTGACGAAGCCCCTCACCGTTTCCGCCCACGCCTTCTCGGCGGCGGCGAAGGAACGCATTGAAGCCGCGGGCGGCACGGTTATCGTCGCTGGCCCCACAAGCATTGAAGATGGAGACCAGGCGTGACAACGCAGGCCGGAACGCGCCCCAGGCTCCTCCAGGCGATGATCGATGCCTTCCGCCAGCAAGACGTGCGGCAGAAGCTTCTCTTCACGCTGGCGATGCTTGTCGTGTTCCGCTTCGTGGCGCACGTGCCCATCCCCAACGTCGACCGCGATGCCCTCGAACAGGCCTTCGAAGGCAACGCCATCCTCGACTTCCTCAGCATCTTCTCCGGCGGTGCCCTGCAGAACCTCAGCGTCGCCGCCCTCGGCGTCTACCCCTACATCACGGCCTCGATCATCATGCAGATCCTGACGCCGCTTGTGCCCACTTTCCGCTCCATGCAGGAAGAGGGCGAACAGGGCCGCCGCCGCCTCCAGCTCTACACCCATTGGCTGGCCGTTCCCACGGCCATAATCCAGGGCTACGGTCAGATCCTGTTCATCAACAGCGCGGGCGCCCCGGTGGTCCAGGACTTCGGCTTCCCCGACCATCCCATGTCCACCATCGCCACCCTCGCCACCCTCACTGCCGGCACCATGTTCCTCGTCTGGCTCGGCGAGCTCATCACCGAGCACGGCATCGGCAACGGCGTCTCGCTCATCATCTTCGGCGGTATCGTGGCGGTGTTGCCCGGCCTCATCCCGAGCATTTCCGCCACCTCCATTGTGGGCGTCCTGGCAATGGCGGGCTTCGCCATCGCGCTCATCTTCCTCATCGTCTACTTCCAGGAAGCCCAGCGCCGCGTTCCCGTGCAATACGCCCGTTCGGCCTTCCGCGGCGGGCGAATGTACCGCCAGCAGGGGCAGAGCCATATCCCCCTGCGGGTGAACATGGCCGGCATGATTCCGCTCATCTTCGCCTATTCCATCATGATCCTGCCGGCCACGCTGGCTTCCTACTTCACCAGCTCCGGCGGCTGGATCGAATCTGTAGCCGACTTCATGATCGACCAGTTCCAGGGAGGCCGGGGAGGAACCGGCACAGGCCCCTACTGGCTCATCCTCTTCCTGCTCGTCATCGTCTTCACCTTCTTCTACACCATGGTCCAGTACCAGCAGCAGCAGATGGCCAAGACGCTGCAACGGCAGGGCGCCTTCATCCCCGGGATTCGCCCCGGCCCGCCCACCGAGGCGTACCTCATGCGCGTCGTCACCCGCATCACCTGGGCCGGCGCTTTCTTCCTCGGCTTCGTGGCCATCGTTCCCTTCTTCATCGGACTTGTTTCTGACGTCAAGACACTGACCATCTCGAGCACCGGCTTTCTCATCGTCGTTGCTGTTGTCCTCGACACCATGAAGCAGCTCGAAGCCCAGCTCCTCATGCGCAACTACGAAGGGTTCATACGCTAGCCGTGTTCGTCGTACTTCTTGGTCCACCAGGCGCCGGCAAGGGCACCCAGGCACAGCGCATCGCTGCCGCCTCTGGACTCCTGCACCTCTCCACTGGCGACATGTTCCGCGAGAACGTCAAGAACCAGACGGAGCTCGGCCGCCTCGCCGGCTCCTACATGGACCGCGGAGAGCTGGTGCCTGATGAGGTCACCATCAAGATGCTCCTAGAACGAATTGGCCGTCCCGACGCGGCCGAAGGCGCCATGTTCGATGGCTTCCCCCGCAACGTTATCCAGGCGGCCGCGCTCGATGAGGCCCTCGCCGCCCGTGGCGCCAGGATCGACAGAGCCCTCCTCATCTCCGTCGCCGATGAAGAGCTCATCGCGCGTCTCGGTGGCCGCTGGATCTGCCGTGACTGCGGCCGGCTCTACCATGAGCGCAACGACCCGCCTGCAAAGCCGGGCATCTGCGATGCCTGTGGCGGCCCGCTCTACCAGCGCGACGATGACCGCCCCGAAGTTGTGCGCACGCGCCTCGAAAAGCAGAAGCCACCGGCCGCGCTTATCGAGCACTACCGCAAGGCGGGCGTGCTCCGTGAGATCGATGGCCAGCGTACCCTCGACGAAGTCACCTCCGCCCTCCTGGAGGCGCTGAAGTAGGTGGCAGTCAAGCTGAAGTCCGAAGATGAGCTGCGCGTCATGCGCGAGGCGGGCCAGGTTGTCGGCGAGACCCTTGCGCGCATTCGCGAAATGGTCCGCCCCGGCCTCAACCTGCTCGAGGTCGAGCAGTTCGTGCGCGACGAGTTTCGCCGGCGCGGGGCCAGGGAGACCTTCCTCAACTACCAGCCATCCCCCAAGTACCCGCCCTACCCGTCGAACATCTGCATCAGCATCAACGACGAGCTGGTTCACGGCATCCCCTGCGACCGCGAGCTCGCCGAAGGCGACGTCGTGAGCTTCGACCTTGGCGCCACCTACAAGGGCTACGTCGGAGATGCTGCCATCACCGTTGCGGTCGGTGAGGTGAGCCCCACCGCCCGCAGGCTGATCGATGTCACCGAGAACGCTCTCCGCGCCGGCATCGAAGCCGCCGGGACGGGGAAGTTCCTGAACGACATCTGCGGCGCAATTGAAGATTCAATCACGCCCAGCGGCTTCGGCATTGTCCGCCAATACGTGGGCCACGGCGTGGGGCGCGACATGCACGAAGAGCCCCAGGTGCCCAACTACAGGATGCGCTTCAGAGGCACGCCTCTGCGCACGGGCCTTGTCCTGGCCCTTGAGCCCATGGTCACGACCGGCAGTCCCGAGACCTACGAAGCGGCCGACGGCTGGACTGTAAAGACGAAAGACGGTAGCTTATGCTGTCATTTCGAGCATACCATCGCCATTCGCGAAGGGCGTAAGCCGGAGGTGCTAACGCTCCCGTGAACATCTGCGCCTAGAGGGTGTATGGCCAGGAAGGACGCAATCGAAGTAGAAGGGGTGGTGACCGAGCCTTTGCCGAATGCCATGTTCAAGGTTGAGCTGGCCAATGGCCATCGTGTGCTCGCCCACGTGAGCGGCAAGCTCCGCCTGCACTTCATCAAGATCCTTCCCGGCGATCGCGTCCTCGTCGAACTTTCGCCCTACGACCTTGGCCGGGGGCGCATAACCTATCGCTTCAACGAACGGCGGGTGGCGGCATCCGCCCCAGGAGAATCATGAAGGTCAGAGCTTCCGTTAAGCCACGTTGTGACAAGTGCAAGATCATCCGCAGGCACGGTCGCGTCATGGTGATTTGCGAAAATCCGAAACACAAGCAGCGACAGGGTTAGGCCATGGCACGTATCTCAGGCGTCGACATTCCCAACGAAAAGCGCATCGAAATCGCGCTTACCTACATCTTCGGCATTGGGCTCACGCGGTCCCAGGCCATCCTCGCGGCCACGGGCATCAACCCCGATACGCGCGCGCGCGACCTCACCGACGATGAGGTCATCAAGATCCGCGAGTACATCGATAAGAACTTCACGGTGGAAGGCGACCTGCGGCGCGAAGTCCGCCAGAACATCGCCCGCCTCATTGAGATCAACTGCTACAGGGGGCAGCGCCACCGCCGCAACCTCCCCTCCCGAGGGCAGCGCACCCGCACCAACGCCCGCCAGAGGCGAGGCGCCCGCAAGACCGTCGCCGGCAAGCGCCGCGCAGGCAAGAAGTAAGAGGACTAGTCACAAATGGCCGATGCACGAAAAGCTGCCGACGCAAAACGGCGAACCCGGCGACGCGAACGAAAGTCGATCCCCCGCGGAAAGGCTTTCATCAAGAGCACCTTCAACAACACGCTCGTCACACTCACCGACCCGAATGGCAACGTCGTCTCCTTTGCCAGCGCCGGTGGCTCGGGCTTTAAGGGTTCCCGCAAGAGCACGCCCTTCGCCGCGCAGATGGCAGGCGAGAAAGCCGCCCGCGCGGCCATGGAGCACGGCATGCAAACCGTGGAGGTCTACGTTCGCGGTGCAGGGGCCGGTCGCGAGGCGGCCATCCGCTCGCTCCAGGGCGCTGGCCTCACCGTCACCGCCATCCGCGATGTCACACCCATCCCACACAACGGCTGCCGCCCGCCCAAGCGGCGGCGCGTCTAGAGCGGAGGCTCACTAATGGCACGTTACACTGGCCCGGTCTGCCGGCTCTGCCGCCGCCACGGCGAGAAGCTCTTCCTCAAGGGAGAACGCTGCTTCACGCCCCGCTGCAGCTTTGACCGCCGTCCCAACCCGCCCGGCCCCCGCCCGGCTCGCCGCCGCAAGGTCAGCGACCGCGGCCTGCAGCTCCGCGAAAAGCAGCGCGCGCGCGTGGCCTACGGTGTGCTCGAAAAGCAGTTCGTGCGCTACTACAAGCAGGCCATCTCCCGCCCGGGAGTCTCGGGTGAGAACCTGGTTCGCCTGCTCGAAACCCGCCTCGACAACATCGTGTATCGCCTCGGCCTTGCCGACTCGCGCTCCCAGGCCCGCCAGATAGTGCGCCACGGCATCGTCGCCGTGAACGGCCGCAAGCTCGATATCCCCTCAACGCACCTCAAAGAGGGCGATACCGTCGGCTTCACGCCGCGCGGGCTCCGCAGCGAATACGTGAAGCTGGTGCAGGCCAACATCAAGTCCAAGAATCCGCCCTCGTGGCTCTCGCTCGATGCCGCCGGTCTCACCGGCCGTGTGGTTGGCATGCCAACCATTGCCCAGGGCGAAACCCACGTCTTCAACGAAAACGTCATCATCGAGTACTACTCGCGCTAAGCAGGGTTCAAACCCGGGATAGAGGCTCTGACCGCAATGATGGAATCCATGGAGTTGATCGGCTACACCTCCGAAGAGGTCGACGCCCGGCTCAACGTCGAAGAGGAAACCGATACCTATGCCCGGCTCGTGGCTGAACCGCTCGAGCCCGGCTACGGGATCACACTGGGCAACGCCCTTCGCCGCGTGCTCCTAAGCTCGCTTGAAGGCGCGGCGATCACGCGCGTCCGCATCGATCAGGTCCAGCATGAGTTCTCGACCATCGAAGGTGTGCAGGAAGACACCACCGAGTTCCTCCTCAACCTCAAAGAGGTCCGCCTCCGCGCCTTCAGTGACCGCGGCGGCACCCTCAGCCTGGAAGCCGAAGGCCCCGGCGAAGTCTGCGCCCGCGACATCCAGGTTCCCGCTGACTTCGAAATCGTGAACCCGGACCTGCACCTCGCCACCCTC
>WBZY01001600.1_pt1 | contig 11166 bp, 8 predicted proteins | sample 5204191 | NCBI WGS metagenome assembly WBZY01 (sample SAMN12344363, study PRJNA552823) | activated sludge metagenome | biome: Activated sludge suspended growth; feature: Anammox Sidestream; material: Wastewater; isolation source: activated sludge from anammox sidestream of wastewater treatment... | reverse complement strand
TGTACGGGCAGGCGACGCTGCGCTGAGCGGACAGAACGGCACCCTCCGATGCGGCGCCTGCGGTCGGGCAGACGCAGCCTTTGGGACGCCTCAGCGCGTGCTGCCCGAGCGCTTCAGCGCGGCGGTGGCGGCGGCAGGCTCCGCGAGCCAGTCCGCGTACACTTCCTTCGTGTGCTCGCCCAGCTCGGGAACCGGGCGGCTGATCTGGAACTCGTACCCTGAGAGCTTCACCGGATAGGCGGTCGTTCGCGTCTTGACGCCATTGGGCAGCGTCAGAGGCCGGACGAGGCCGAGCGCCTCGACCTGCGGGTCGGACAGGATCTCGGCGTAGCCGTTGATGGGCGAGCACGGCACGCCGCGTGCATCCATCTCGAGCAGCCAGTCGGCGGCAGTGCGCGCCGCGAAGCGTTCCTCGAGCAGGGCTGCAAGCTCGACCTGATTGCGCGCGCGGTCGCTCTGGGTCTTGAAGCGCGGATCGGCGGCAAGCTCGGGTCGTCCGACGGCCTCGGCGACCTGGCGCCACAGCTCGTTGTTGCCGGCCGCGATCACGAAATAGTCGTCCCTGGCGCGGAAGGCCTGATAGGGCGCATTGCGCGGGTGGGCGGAAGCGAGCCGCCGCCCGCTGCGGCCGGTGCCGAAATACTCGCTCGTCTGCAATGCGGCGACGCCGATCAGCGAGCCCAGCATCGAGCAATCGATATAGGCGCCCTTGCCCGTCGCCTCGGCCTGGCGCACGGCGGCCAGGATCGTGAACGCCGCGTAGAGCCCGGCGCAGAAATCACCGACCGGAACCCCGCACTTGACCGGCGGGCGTTCCTCCTCGCCGGTCACGCTCATCAGGCCGCTCATGGCCTGCACGGTGACGTCGAAGGCGCCCTTGGCCGCATATGGTCCGCTCTGCCCGTAGCCCGAGATGGAGCAATAGACGATGGCGGGGTTGAGCCCGGCGGCGTCCTCGTAGCCAAGCCCGAGGCGCGGCAGGACCCCGGCGCGAAAATTCTCGACCACGACATCCGCAGCCGCGATGAGCTCCTTGAGGCGGCCGACGGTTGCGGGGTCCTTGAGATCGGCCGTCAGCGAGCGCTTGTTGCGGTTGAGCGAGGCGAAGTTCTCGCTGAACACTGCCCCCCCATCAGGTGCGGGCGTGAGCGGCGGCCAGCCGCGCATGCCGTCCCCACCCTGCGGGTTCTCGACCTTGACGACATCGGCGCCGAGGTCGGCCAGCAGCGACCCGGTGAAGGGGCCGGCCGCGATCTGTCCGAACTCGAGCACCTTGAGGCCTGCCAGGGGGCCGGCCGGCGCGCTCGTCGTATGCTTGTTGGCGTTGTCGGTCGTCATGGTCGCGCTCCCCGGGGCGGTGTCTCTCCTACTCCGCTGCCTGGACCTGGGCGGCTGCCCGCTCCTGGCGCAGCATGTCCGTCATGATCTTGCGGGCGCGGCGTAGCGCGAGATCGGGCTTCAGGAACACCTCCGCGTAGCCGTCGTCGGGATACTCGAACATCCGCTGCTGCTCGGCGACGGCCCACAGATCCTCGGCCGCCACCGCGGGGAACATCTCGGCGACGCGCCTGGCGGTCGACTTGGTGGGATCGCCCTTCGCGGTATCCTTGGCCGGGCAGTTGACGATAATGCGCCAGACGTGACTGCGCTCGTCGACGGGTGTGTGGGTGTGCACCAGCACGTAGCCGCGCTCGACGCCGCCGACATCGAGGCGGCCGGGGAACTCCCTGTCGCCGTCGCGCTTCTGCAGCTGGCCCGGAGGCGCATTGCGCATCACCACGCGGGTGAGACCCGGGCTCATCATGCAGTGCGTGTGGTGGCGATCGACAACGGGATAGTGGAACCAGTCCTCGAGGTAGGGCGGCTGCTTGTAGCTCGAGGTCTGGCGGATGGTCATGACGTACTGGTTGCCGTCCGCCTCCCCCTCCTCGAGCTCGATCGGGATGCGGCTGTTGGCGATGTCGCCGATATTGCCGTCGTGAAGGGGATAGAAGTGGGTGATGTCGAGCAGGTTCTCGATCAGCAGCAGGTAGTTGGCGGAGACGTTCATCGGACCGACACAGATCGACTCCCACTGGTCGTTGCCGACCTCCGGCACGCGCGGCGGCCTCTGTGTCTCCGAGCGGGCGGGATCGCCGGGCCAGATCCACACGAGGCCGTCCTGCTCGATCACCGGGAAGGCGCGTACCGTGGCCTGCGGCGAGATCGGCCCGGAGGGATGGGAGGGGATCATCACGCACTTGCCGGTCGTGTCGTAGCGCATGCCGTGATAGGCGCACTCGAGCGTGCCGTCCGGCATCAGCCGCCCCTTGGACAGGGGAAAGCGCTTGTGCGAGCAGCGGTCGTCGTAGGCGACCACCTCGCCGTCCTTGGTTCGCCAGATCACGATCGGCTTCTTGGCGATGACGTGGCCGGTCAGCTTCTCGGCCGGGAAGTCGCTCGACAGCCCGGCAACGTACCAGCAATCACGGACGAAGAACTGCTCCGACATTTTTTCCTCCGTTTTCGCCCTGGAACGGGCGCAAGGTTTTCCCGCATGTTGGTCGTGGTGCGCTTCACGTCGTCACAGATCGAGTTCGAGCACGCCCTTGGCGCGCGCGCAGCACACCATCACGTAGGTGCGCCGCTCCTTGTCCGAAAGAACGGTGTCGCGATGCTCGGGCACGCCGGCGAAGTACCGGGTGATGCACGTGCCGCAATAGCCCTCCTTGCAGTCCGTCTCGACGCCGACGCCGTGGGCATTCAGCACGTCGACGATCGACTTGCCGGCCGGCACGGGAAGCACCGCGCCGCTGCTGCGCAGCTTGATCTCGAACGGCTCGTTGTCGCCGGAAGCCGGCAGGCCGCCGCCGGTGAAGAACTCGCGGTGCACCGCATGGGGCGGCCACGGCTCGAGGCTTTCGCCGCATGCGCGCATGAAGCCGGGCGGCCCGCAGTAGTAGAGGTGGGTTCCGATCTCGAAGCCGGTCAGCAGCGACTTGATGTCGAGGCCGCGCGCGGGATCGCCGTCGTCGTGGTGCAACACCACCTTGCCGGCCTCGATATGCGGGGCGAGGCGGTCGAGAAAGGCGGTGCGGGCCCTGTTGCGCGTGCAGTAGTGCAGTTGCCACCGGGCCGCCCGACGCTCCAGCTCGGCGGTCATGGCGATCATCGGCGTGACGCCGATGCCGCCGGCGAGCAGCAGATGAAAACGCGCCTCGCGGCCCGCCAGCGGGAAGTGGTTGCGCGGCGCGGTTATGGTGAGCGCCGCTCCCTCGTGCACGTTGTCGTGCAGATGCCTTGATCCGCCCCTCCCGCCTTCCTCGCGCAACACCGCGAAGACGTAGCGATTGCGCTCGGCAGGGTCGTTGCACAGCGAGTAGGAGCGGATCATGCCCTGGGGGAGGTGCACCTCGATATGCGCCCCGGCCGTGAAGGCCGGCAGCTCGCCACCGTCGGGCTTGCGAAGCTCGAAGCTTTTTATTCCGTCGGCCTCGCCGAGGATGCGTGTCACCGTCATCGACAGCTTCTGCTTCGTTGCAATGTCGTCGTTGGCGCTCGTGGCCACGCGTGGTCTCCTGATCTCGCTGAACGGTGCTTCGAGCATGGCACTGCTCCTGTTGCCACCGCGGCTTCCGGGTTTCGATCGTGGCCGGACGTCACCTGATCGCGTCGGAGGCGATCAAACGTGGGTTGCCCTCCACTCGAAACGCAGGCCCAATTTGATCCAGCTCAAAATCCAACACAAACGATATTAGATCATGCGTTTGCTACGGGTGAATTGATGTAAGCGTCGACGTGCCTGTTCTACGACGCCGGGACAGCGGCCCGCCGTGTCGCAGCGGGCCGCGCCATCTCGTGGGTCCTCTATGGACCGGCGTCGAAGGAGGTCTATGCGATCAGCTCGGCCACTTGTAGCTGAGCGAGCGGGCGCGCAGGTAGTCGGCTTCTGCCACGTCGCTGTAGCCCTTCTGCTCGCCGCGGAACTTGTTCATGCTCTGGAACACCTTCTTGCTTATGGCGTCCTTTGCGGTGATCTCCTGGAGCACTTCGGCGGAAACCTCGGCGATCTTCTGGATCTGCTCGTCGCTGAGGCGCTTGATGATGACGCCGTGCTGCTTCACGAACTGCTCGAGCACGGGACCCGATCGCGCCTGGAACTCGCTCAGCATCACCACGTTGGTCGCGTAGGCGGATTGCTCGACGATCGCCTTGAGATCGGGCTCGAGGCCGTCCCACTGCTTCTTGTTGACGAACAACTCGAGCACGGTTCCCGGCTCGTGCCAGCCGGTGGAGTAGTAGTACTTGGCATGGCGCCAGAAGCCCATCGAGGCCTCGCCGTAGGGGTTGTTCCACTCGGCCCAGTCGATGGTGCCGGCGGCAAGGGCGGTCGGCACCTCGTTGCCGGGCAGGTTGACGACGGTGGCGCCGAGCCGCTTCATCACCTCGCCGCCCAGCCCCGGCATGCGGATCTTCAGGCCCTTGAAGTCGGCAAGCGTGTTGACCTCCTTGCGGCTCCAGCCGGGGTGCTGCACGCCGGTGTTCCCGCAGGGCAGGAACTTGCAGCCGAAGGCGTCGTTGTAGAGCTCGTCGCACAGCTTGTCGCCGCCGCCGAAATGGTACCAGGCGTTGTATTCCTGCGCGGTGAGGCCAAACGGGAAGTTGCTGACGAGCTCGGCGGCCGCGGCCTTGCCCTTCCAGTAGTAGGGGCAGCCGTGTCCCATTTCGACGGTGCCGGCCTTGACCGCATCGATGGACTCGAACGCGGGAACGATCTCGCCCGCGGCGGCGAGCTGGACACTCAGCCGGCCGCCCGTGCACTTCGTGACCTGATCGGCGAAATGCTGCGCGCCGGTGCCGAGGCCCGGCAGGTTCTTCGGCCATGTGGTGACCATGCGCCACTGGCGCTTGTTCTGGGACAGCGCGGGCTTGGGCAGGGTGGCTGCGGTGGCCGCAGCCGTCGTCGCGACAGCAGTTGTCAGGAATTTCCTGCGATGCATGAGCGGTATCCTCCCTTGAGGCTATCGGTCTCGACCGTTCGTCGGTCGTAGCGTCTCCCTCCGGCAAATCATGAAGCGCGCCGGTTTGGTTCGTGACCACGGTGCCCGTGCGCCACGCGTGAAAGTATCGGCCAGCTGTCATGACGCAACAATCGCGATTTTCCGATCCTTGAGCGTCAGGCAAATCGATCGATTGTGCCGGGGCTCCAGGGAAGCTCGACGGAAGCGGGCGCATCGAGGTGGGCGCGTCGGCACACCTCTTATAGGCGGCGCAAACCATAAAGACCGGATCGGGACATCTTCGGCGCCATCGCGCCGCTATCCAGCAGGCGAACGGGCAGCGGCGCGCCGTCGAGCAGCGAGAACAGGCGCGGCTGCTCGCCGAGCGCCCAGTCCGAGTAGCCTGGCGCGAAGCGGCGGGTGAGCCCCAGCCCGCGCCCGGCGAGGCTTGCCCTCAACGAGGAGACGAAATCGCGCGTCGCGGCCTCGATCGCGAGCCACGCGGCCGTTTCCAGAAACAGCGCCTCGACCAGATCGCCCGCTTCCGCATGCTCGTGTACCTGACGGTCGACGGCATCCCCGATGGTGAGCACGAACGCCACCGCCGCGTCGCAGCCGCCGAGCGCCCGGAAGTCCCGGCACTTCAGCTCGACGCCTTTGCCGAGCCGCAAGATCCCGTCCGCGCAGCTCTCGATCGCATGCTCCTGATAGCGCGCGCTGGGCGCGAACAGTCCCTCCGCGCTCGCCGCGATCGTGAAGGCGAGGTCGCGGATATTGGCGGGCGCCGCATCGGGCGTCGTGTAGCCGTGGATCCGCAGCACCGATGCCGCCCGGATAGGGACATCGCTCGGCGCGAAGAGGCCCGGCTCGCACGGGTCCCCCGGCTCGACCAGTTGAACGGCGCTGTCTGCGCGGGAACGGGGTCGTTGCTCTGTGATCGCGGGCCCCCGGGTATGCTCAATTCCAGTTCATTCGGATTCAAGCCTGGACGTGGGCACGCGCATTATACTGTGCCAGGGCGTCGGCGAGGGCGCGCATGTTCGCCGGGCTCGTGTCGCGGGGCACCTCGCAGTCCGCACTCAAGATGTAGCGATTGGATGATCCGGCGGCCTCCAGGCAGGCGAGGGCCTCGCGCCGCACCTGCTCCTGGCTGCCCTGGAGCATCGTCGCGACGGCCTTCACGTTGCCCATCGCCACGATCCGGTCGCCGTAGCGCGCCGTGAACGACCCGATGTCGACCCGATCGCAGTGGATGATGTCGACGTTCTCGCAGCACAGGTCGAAGCGGTCGTCCCAGCGGCCGCAGGTATGGAAATTGATGGCCTTGGCGCCGGCGGCCTTCATGTCGGCGAACATGCGCTTGCTGTAAGGGTGGGCGAACTCCTTGAAGTGATCGAGCGAGATGCAGTCGGTGTTCGCAACGGGATTGGAGATGGCGATGATGTCGGCGCCCGCCTCCACCAGCGCCTTGCCATAGGCCGTGCAGTTCTCGGTCGTGATCTCGAGCAGGTCCTTCACGAAGCCTGGATTGTCGAAGATATCCATGTAGAGTTCGGTATTGCCGCGGATCATGCAGGCGGTACGGAAAGGCGGGGAGGCCCACGCCGTCACCGGCATGTCGGGACCGACCGCCTTCTTGAGGCGTGCGACGAGGTCCAACATGTAGGGCATGCGCCCGTCCTTCCAGGGATCGACGCGCCGCAGCTTGTCGAGATCATCGGGCCCATGAACGCATGGCTCGGCGATCCACGGCGGGTCGTCCTCGGGAATATCCATCTTCGCGCCGAGCGCCTCGTCCACGGCCGGCGTGCACCAGATGTCCCACGCGCTGTCGAGCCCGAAGTCCTTGATGAGCTTCAGCTGCGAGCGGATGTAGAGGTCGGGGTCCTGGTAGGCCTGCGAGAACCTGGCGCCCGCGTACTTCAGTCCGAAGGCCCGTGAGGCAATGATGAATGGCACCCGGTCGGGTTTCTCGTGATTGCAGACCGCCATCACGCGTTCCATCGACGTCATCTGCGAGCGTGCCATGTTGAGCCTTTCCTGATTCGAGCCCCGACTTGCCGGTGGCGCCGTGTCATGCGATCCGGTCGTCTCAGCAGGTGGCCATCCCCTGGGCCTCGCCGATCGCCGCGCCGCTGACGAATTTCCCGTTCCAATCGGCACTCATCAGCGCCTTTGCGGCTTCCACCGCTGTAAGGGCGTCCGGCGCCCAGCCGTCGGCGCCGATCTCCTCGGCGAATGCCGCCGTGACCGGTGCGCCGCCCGACATCACCTTCACCTTGGTGCGCAGGCCCGCCTGCGCCAGGGCCTGCACGGTGGCCTTCTGCATCATCATGGTCGTGCTGAGGAGCGCCGACATGCCGATGATGTCGGCATTGACCTCCTTGATCTTCGCGATGAACTGCTCGGGCGACACGTTGACCCCAACGTCATGCACCTCGAAGCCGGCACCCTCCATCATGGTGCCGACGATGCCGCGTCCGATGTCGTGCAGGTCGCCCTTGACCGTCCCGAGCACGACCACGCCCTGGCGCTTCTGCTGACCGGCCGTGATCAGCGGCTTCAGAACCGGCATGCCGGCCTTCATGGCGCGCGCCGTCACGAGCACCTCGGGGATGAAGGCGGCCTGCCGCTTGAACCGCTCGCCGACGACGGCGAGGCCCGCCTGCAGGCCGTTCATCAGGACGTCGATGGCCGGCAGACCCGTATCGAGTGCCTTCTGGGTCGCCTCGGGTACCTTCAAGTGATCGCCCTTCTCGACGAGCGTCATGAGCTCCTTCAAGGCATTGATCTGATCGGCCGGCCCCGAGATCGTCTTGGGCTGCCCCGTGACAGGATCAATGATGTTCATCGTCTCGATCGTCATGACCCTATTTCCCTCCGCCGACGTAGCCGCCTTCGATCCCGGACTGCGCACGATCGGCGCCTGCCGCAGCGTGCATGACCAAACGTTGAGCCCTCGAAGCTTAGGAGCAGTGCCCCGCGCCGACAAACGAGTTATTCGGATGAGGCAGGTTCGCCTTTTTCGATGGAAGCGGTGAGCATCCCGCACAGGGCGGGGGCAGGCGGGCGGACAGGGCCTTTGATCGACACATGGGCGCTGCCACGGCGCACAAGGGCCGGCATCGTCGGCGCGTCGATGGGACTTGGTCGGGTGCCATCGACGCGGATCAGGACATGGGAAGCGCGGTTGGGCTATCCATCGCGTGTCGCGGCGCCGGGCGCATGGCCTCGCGGTGGCGGTCGGACAGGCCCGCCGCGGCGATCAATTCGGGGATCAGGTGATCCTGCTTCGGTGTCATCAGGTGGATGCCCGCGACCCCTGAGATCTCGCGCACCCTCTGCATGATCTCGACGCAGATGCTCTTGCCCTCCGCCTTCTGGTCCTGCGCGGCTTCCAGCCTGGATATGATCGCGTCGGGAATGTGGACGCCTGGAACCTTCTCCCTCAGCCATCGAGCGGTGCGCGCCGAGGCGATGGGACCGACGCCGACCAGGATGAAGCAGGACCGGTCAAGACCGGCGTCCCTGACGCGCGCCATGTAGCGCTCGAACAGCGCAATATCGAAGCAGTACTGCGTCTGCACGAACTGGGCGCCCGCCAGGATCTTTCGGGCCAGTCTTTCCGGGCGGAGATCGAACGGCGGGGCGAACGGATTGTCGGCGGCACCGAGCAGCAAGGGCGGGCTCGAGGTGAGCCGACGGCCGGACAGGTAGCGGCCCTCGTCCCTCAGCGTCCTCGCCGTGCTCAACAGCGTCACCGCGTCGAGATCACCCACCGGCTTGGCGCCGGGCTGATCGCCGCTGCGGACGCCATCGCCGGTGAGGCACAACAGGTTCCGGATCCCGAGCGCGGCGGCGCCGAGGAGGTCCGCCTGGATCGCGATCCTGTTGCGGTCGCGGCAGGTCATCTGCATGATCGGCTCGCAGTTCGCCTGCGCCAGCAGGGCAGAGACCGCGAGGCTCGCCATGTGGCAATTGGCGCCGCTGCCGTCGGTGACGTTGATCGCATCGACGTGGCCGTCGAAGGGCGCAAGTCGGCGGTAGACCTCCTCGGGGTCGGCGGAGTCGGGCGGGGAGAATTCCGCGGTGACGACGAACGCGTTGGCGCGCAGAAGGCGCTCGAGATTGCCTCCCGAGGGCTTCACGGGGGCCGGCGCCGATGCCGCGCGCGAGGCCGTCGCGCTCGTTTCCGATGACCGCTTCACGACCTTGAGCCAGCTCGATGCATTCCCCTGGCTGTGGTCGCCCGGCGGGTTGGGGGTGACGGGAAGCTTGCCTGCCGCCATGCGCTGGCTGCCGAGCCAGCCGTCGACCCACACGCAGCGCATGCCGGGATCGACCTCGCACGTCTGGTCCTGCCGGACGCCGCCGCACGGTCCGTTGCGGTTGCCCTTGGGGCAGTTCCTCCAGCACGACATGCCGGTGGCCGACAGCATGCAATCGCCGCACATCTTGCAGTCGAACAGCACTCCTTTGACCGCCCCTTCGACACGCGCAACGGGCGTCTCGAGGCGCTCGTAGCCGATCGCCCGCAGAAGCGGTGCTGCCAGCAGCAGGCCACGCTCGAGCACCCTGTAGGCCTTCTCGACGAGGCCCGCACGGCGGATCACCCATTTGCGCGCTAGCAGCATGTGCATCTCCCCACGGCGGACGATGGACGGGGGCCCGCCTCCTCGGTCGATGCCGCCCCGGCGTTCCCCGGCGCCTCGACGACGGCGGCTTCGGGTGCGGCAAAGCCGAGCGCGGTGACGAACAGGTGCTCGAAGTCGGGGTGGTCGGCGAGCTCGACATGCTCGATCGAGCGGGCGATCACGTCCGCCTCCTTGCGCGCCGTTTCGGAGAGGAGCGCAAGCTGTGCGCCGGTCAAGGCCGCGTTGCCGACATAGGTGATCCGCTCCGGCGCGAGCCCAGGCAGCAAGGCGATGCGAAGCGCGCTCGGGATACTGATGTAGTTGCCGAACCCGCCTGCCAGCATCAGCTCGCGGATGAGCCCTGCCGGCACGTTCATGACCGCGCGCAGAACCTCGATGCCCGAGAGGATGGCGGCCTTGGCCAGCTGAAGCTGGCGCAGGTCCTTCTGGGTGATGGTGATGTCCTGGCCGTTTGCGCTCTCGTCGGCGGGAACGAGCACGAACATGGGGCCCTGCGCCGTCTCCCTGAGGCGTGACGCGAGGCGCGGCGGAAGGACCGCGGCCCCCGGCTGCCCGAGCGCGCCGCCGGCATCGAGCAGGTTGGCGTCCAGAAGCTTGGCGGCGGCGTCGATCAGGCCGGAGCCGCAGATGCCGATGGGCGGGGCGTTTCCTATGACACGGCATGAGACGTCGTCGCCGAACGAGACGCCTTCGATGGCACCGAGTGCTGCGCGCATGCCGTGCTCGATCTGGCCGCCTTCGAAGGCCGGGCCGGCAGGCGCGGAGCACGCCACCAGTCGCGCCCTGGAGCCCAGCACCACCTCGCCGTTGGTGCCGATGTCGACGAGCAGGCGGATCTCCTCGCTCTCGTGGATGCGGGTGGCGAGTGCCGCAGCGACCGTATCGGCACCCACGAAGCCGGCAACGATCGGCAGACAACAGACCCGGGCATTCGGTGCTCCCTTCAGCGGCAGATCGCGCGCGCTCGCCACGAGGGCGGAGCGAACCACCGGGTTGTACGGGGCCATGCCGAGATGGCTCGGATCGATGCCGAGGAAGATGTGGTGCATGCACGTGTTGCCGGCCACCACGACCTTGTAGATCTCTGCGGCAGCGACATTGGCCTCGCGGCATGCCTCCCCGATCAGGTCGTTGACCGCGTTGAGGACGCTCGAGCGCAACGTGGCGAGCTTCCTGGCGTCGAACTGAGCGAACGCGATGCGGGACAGAACGTCGGCGCCGTAGGTGGCTTGCGGGTTCATCGCGCGGACCGCGGCGCGTTGCTCGCCCGTGTCGAGGTCGAGCAGAGTCGCGGCGATCGTGGTGGTGCCGATGTCGAAGGCCATTCCGTACTTGCGGCCGGATGTGTCGCCGGGCTCGATGGCGATCGCTTCTCCCTGGAAGGTCGTGACGGTGAGGACACCGCCGCCGCTGCGCATGAGAGCGGGCAATCTTCTAAGCATCGGCAGCGGGATGGACCCGCGCCATCGGCACTGAAGTGCGTCGAGGAGCGCCTCGCAGTCCGATGCCGGGTCGGAGGCCGACGAGGGGGC
>WBZY01001598.1_pt1 | contig 11169 bp, 8 predicted proteins | sample 5204191 | NCBI WGS metagenome assembly WBZY01 (sample SAMN12344363, study PRJNA552823) | activated sludge metagenome | biome: Activated sludge suspended growth; feature: Anammox Sidestream; material: Wastewater; isolation source: activated sludge from anammox sidestream of wastewater treatment... | reverse complement strand
AACCACTCGGGGACGGTCCTTTGCTTCGCTCGTTCGGGGACGGACCCGGGGGCGCCGGCAAGCGTGTCCCTGGACGGCGGAAGCCAAGGGACCGTCCCCGGACGCGGCGCCGTAGAGTAGCGTCTGGGCCCCGTTCCCCGGGTGCTCCCCCGGACCAGGAGAGGCAGTGCCCGCAGACGAGGTCGATGCCGGCGCCCGCGCGCCCGTCCCGCCGCCGGCCGGCCGCAGCCTGCCCGCGCGTGCCCTCGCGGTGGTCGCGCTCGCCTTCGTGGCGATCGGCCTCGGGCTCTACGGCCCGTCCCTCGAAGGGCCCTTCCTCTCCGACGACCTGCTCTACCTCGAGGGCAACCCGAACCTGCGGCTGCCGTTCACGGCGGCGCTCGAGCGGATGCTCGACCCCTACTTCGCCAACTGGACGCCCGTCCATCATCTCCTGCTGCTCGTCGAGTGGCGGCTGTTCGGGGCCTGGACGGCGCCCTACCACGTCGTCAACGTCGTGCTGCACGCGGCGGCGGCGACGGCCCTCGCCGCCGCTGCCGCCCGGGCCGGGCTGTCGCGGGGAGCGGCCCTCGCCGCCGGCGTCCTCCTGCTGGTGCACCCGGCCGCCAGCGAGGCGGTCGTCTGGATCAGCCAGTCGAAGACGCTTCTATGTGTCAGCTTCGGGCTGCTCGCGCTGGAGCGCTGGATCGCGCATCTGCAGGCGCCGTCCCGGGGGCGGCACGTGGCCGTGCTGGCTGCGGGCCTGCTGGCGCTGCTGGCCAAGCCGGCGGCGCTGCCGCTGCCGCTGATCCTGCTCGGCACCGCCTTCTGCCTGCGCGCGAACCTGCGCCGCGCCGCCGCCGACCTCCTGCCCCTGCTGCTCGGCGCCCCGCTGGCCTTCCTGCTCAACCTCTACGCGCAGGCGATCGGCGGCGGCGTGGCGCCCTGGTTCGGCGGCTCGGCGCTCGCCACCGCGCAGATCCTGCCGTGGGTGGTCTGGCGCTACCTGCGCCTCGCCGTGCTGCCGGTCGGGCTCGCCCACGGCGTGCACCCCGCGCCGATCACGGGATGGAGCGATCCCGCGCTGCTCGGCCCGCTGCTGGCGCTGGCCGCCGCGGCCGCCTCCGTCACGATCCTGTGTCTCCGGCGCCGCGAGCGCGCGATCGGCCCGCTCTGGTTCGTGGCGATGCTGGCGCCGGTGGCGCAGGTGGTGCCGATGGCGGTGGTGTACGCCGACCGGTACCTCTACGCCGCCCTGCCGGGCGCGATCTGGCTGCTGGTGCAGCTCGGCGACGAGTGGGCGCACGCGCGGGGGCCGCGGGCGGCCCGCGCGCTGGCGGTGACCACCGCCGCCGCCGCCCTCGCCCTCGCGGCCGGCACCGTCACCCGGGCGCGGATCTGGGCCGACCCGGAGGCGCTCTACCGCGAGTCCGCCCGGGCCTTCCCGCTCGGCCGCTTCGCCTGGACCGGCGTCGGCAGCGTGCTCGACCGGCGCGGCGATCTCGCCGGCGCCGCCGCCGCCTACCGCCACTCGCTCCACGCGTATCCCGACGACCCGCAGGTGCGCTACCTGCTGGGCGACGTGCGGCTGCGCCAGGGCGACGCCGCGCGCGCCCTCTACGGCTTCGAGGAGGCGCTGCGCCTGGCGCCGGAGAGCTTCGCCTCCGAGCGCAGCTTCATCGAGGGCCGCGTACGGGGGCTCCGCGCGCGGGGCGTGCGGCCCGTCCCCGACCCTCCCGAGGCGCCGCCCCCGTCAGGGCCCCGCGAAGGACAGTAGGAAGACGAGGCCGGTGGCGGTCAGCCAGGCGCGCCCGGCGGCGACCGCCGCCGGTCCCCCGAGCCGCGCGAGGCGGGTCTCGGCGGCCTGCGCCCCGAGCGCGAACTGCACCGCGAGCGGCGCCACGAGCCCGAGCAGGTAGAGGGCCTTGGCCTGCCCGAAGTAGGGCAGCTCGAGGGTGAGCGCGACGAAGGCCAGCGCGAGCGCGCCCTCGAGCCCCAGCACGAACGACCACGCGGCGCGCCGCGGCCCCGGCCCGAAGGCGCGCCGCGCGCTCTCACCGACACCGACCAGGAGCACCCCGGTCGCGGGCAGCGCGAGCCAGTAGCCGAGCGCCGCCCACTGCCAGTCCCACGGCGGGAGCGCGGCGGCGGTGGCGCGGCCGCCGGCCCAGCCGTCGCCCCAGAAGCTCGAGTAGAGCGCGTCGGCGAAGGAGCGGAAGCCCGCGAAGACCGGCAGGCGCAGCGCCTCGCCGAAGCCCAGGTAGTAGCCCCAGCCGTGGAAGCCCGGCTGCGACCACCAGACCCGGCCCGGGAGGTTCCAGTTGCCCGCCAGCGGCGAGCCGTAGGCCAGCCACTGGCGCAGGTACCACCAGCCGGCGAGGGCGAGGACCGGCGCGCCGAGCGCGGCCGCGAGCCCCGCGAGCCGCGCCGGCCGGACCCGCTCGACGACGGCCGCACGGCCGAGCACCACCCCGGTGGCCACCGCGGCGGCGACCAGCGCCGTCACCTTCACGAGCAACGCGACGCCGAGGGCCGCACCGGCGCCGAGCAGCGCCCGGGGCTCCGTCGAGGGGCGCGCGAGGGCGCGGGCGCACAGCCAGACCGCGAGCCCGAACGCGGCTGCGTGCAGCGGCTCGTTCGAGACGTAGGCGGAGGCGTAGAGGTTGAGGGGCAGGGCGCCCGCGAAGAGCACGCCCACCGCCGCCAGGAGCGGCCGCCCCGGCACCAGCACGGCAGCCAGCGCCCACGCGAGCCAGGCCTGCGCGAGCCCCGCCGCGAAGGAGGGCAGCTTCGTGAGGGCCACCTCCCAGCCGGGCGCGAAGGCGGCCGCCCCTTCCTGGAGCGCCGCGACGAGCGCGTAGTAGAGGGGCGGGTGGTAGGTCGACCAGCCCTCGGTCGCGAGCGGGAGCGCGCCGCGCTCGCGCAGGAGCGCGACGTACTCGAGGTGCCCGTTCGCATCGAAGCCGGTCCGCAGCGGCAGCGCGAGGAAGCTCGTGGCGAACAGGCCGAGCCACGCGAGGTGCACGGCGGCGAGGGCGAGCGCCGGCGCCCGCTCGGGCCGCCGCGCGAGGGCGGCTCCCGCGGCGAGCCACCCGGCCCACGCCCCGAGCAGGATCCCGGCGAAGGCGAGGCCCCGCTCCCGCAGCGCTCGCGCCGGCCGCGGGCCGAGGATCGCGCTCGGGTGCGGGCGGGTGTCGTCGGGGAGCACCGCCGCCCGCGGCGGGCCGCCGTCGATCGAAACCTGCCAGTCCGGGCCCGTCGCGAGGGCGCCCCCGGGCCACTCGAGGCGCGCCCGCAGCAAGGGCGGCCCGCGCGGGTTCCAGACCGCCACCTCGATCTCGTTCGGGCCCGGGCGCAACGCGGCGCCGACCTCGAGCACGCGGTCGCGGCGCCAGGCGGGGTCGGGGTCGGGCGAGGCGGCGATCGCGACGCCGTTGACCTGCACGCGCCAGGCGCGTGCGGCCCGCAGCCGGAGCGACGCGGAGGCCGGCGCCGCGGCCAGCGGGAAGCGCGCGACGAAGCGCGCGACCGGCGGCGCCGCCCGCCCCCACTGCTGGGTGCGGGCGTCGACGGGCTGCGGATCGGTGATCCAGGCCGCCGTGCCGTGCTGGTGGACGAAGGCGACCTCCGGGGAGCAGGCGCAGCGCCAGCCGAGGAGCGCCAGCGCGCCGGCGCAGAGCCCGGCCGCCGCGAGGCGCTGGACGCGCGCGGCGCTCATGCGTCGCCCGGGTGCATCGCGGCCTCAGCGCGAGGCGGCGAAGTCGCCGACGAAGAGCACCTCGTTGAGCGCACCCGTGCGATAGCCCTCGAGGTCGAGCGAGACGAAGCGGAAGCCGAGCGGCTTGATCGCGGCCACGATCGCGCGGGCCGCGGACGGATCGAGCGCGCGCGGCAGCTCGCCCGGGTCGATCTCGATGCGCGCCAGCTCGCCGTGGTGGCGCAGGCGCACCTGCCGGAAGCCGAGCGCGCGCAGGCGCTCCTCGCCCGCCTCCACCTGCGCGAGCCGCTCGGGCGTGACCTCCGTGCCGTAGGGCAGGCGCGAGGACAGGCAGGCCGACGCCGGCAGATCCGCGGTCGGCAGGCCCGCGGCCCGCGAGAGCGCGCGGATCTCGGCCTTTGCGAGCCCGACGTCGAGGAAGGGCGAGAGCACGCCGCGCTCGCTGGCGGCGCGGTGGCCGGGCCGGAAGTCCCCGGTGTCGTCGGTGTTGACGCCGTAGGCGACGGCGTCGAAGCCCTCCGCGTCGCGCAGCGCGCCGAGCACCGCGAAGAGCTCGGACTTGCAGTGGTAGCAGCGGTCGGGCGCGTTGGCGCGGTAGGCCGCGCTCTCCATCTCGCGGGTGCCGACGAAGCGGTGCCGCAGCCCGCACGCGCGCACCACCTGCTCGGCGACCCGCCGGTGCGCTGCGGGATAGGAGGGCGACAGGGCGGTCACCGCGAGCGCCCCGTCGCCGAGCGCCCGGTGGGCCGCCCAGGCGAGGAAGCTCGAGTCGACCCCGCCCGAGAACGCCACCAGCACCCGGCCCGCGGTACGCAGGCGCTCGTCGAGGGCGGCGGCCTTCGCGGCGAGGGCGGGGGCGAGGGAGTCGGCGTAGGGCATGGCGTGCGGCGCGAAGGTATCAAACGGGCCGAGCGTCCGGCCGACGCCTCCGAGCGGAGCGCGCGGAGGGCTATGCTGCGCGCACGGCGACGGCGGGGAGCCGAGGGGGGGACATGGCCAAGCTGCGGGTGGGGCTCGTCTACGGGGGCCGCTCGGTCGAGCACGAGGTCTCGCTGCAGTCGGCGGCCTCGATCCTGCGCAACCTCGACCCCTCGCGCTACGAGGTCTGGCTCGTCGCGATCGACCACGACGGGCACTGGCGCCTCGGCGCCCCGGGCAGCTCGCTCGAGAGCGCGCTCGCGCGCGGCGTCCCCGTGCAGCTTCCGGCGACGCCCGCGCAGAACGCGCTCCAGCCCCTGGCCGGCCCCTCGGGCCCGACCCCGCTCGACGTGCTGTTCCCGATCGTGCACGGCCACGGCGGCGAGGACGGCACGCTCCAGGGCCTGCTCGAGCTGGCCGGCCTGCCCTACGTCGGCTCGGGCGTGCTCGGCTCCGCGATCCAGATGGACAAGGAGGTCAGCAAGCGGCTGCTCGAGCAGGCGGGCATCCCCGTCTGCCCGTGGCGCGTCGTGCGCGAGGCCGAGCTGGCACGCGATCCGCGCGGCGTGGCGCTGCGGGTCGCCGACGAGCTCGGCCTCCCGGTGTTCGTGAAGCCGGCGAACTCGGGCTCCTCGGTCGGCATCGCCAAGGTGAAGGAGGTCCGCGCGCTCCCCCGCGCGCTCGCCGAGGCCACGCGCTACGACACCAAGCTGCTCGTCGAGCGCGCGCTCGACGCCCGGGAGATCGAGGTGGCGGTTCTCGGGGACGACACACCCGAGGCGTCGGTGCCGGGTGAGATCCGGCCGCGCCGAGAGTGGTACGACTACGAGGCCAAGTACGTGGACGAGAGCACCGAGCTGCTCGTCCCCGCACCGCTCTCCGAGGAGGAGAGCGAGCGCGTGCGCGACCTCGCGCTGCGCGCCTTCCGTGCGCTCGAGGGCACGGGGCTCGGCCGGGCCGACTTCCTGCTGGAGCGCGCGAGCGGGACCTTCTACCTGAACGAGCTCAACAGCCTGCCCGGCTTCACCGAGGTCTCGATGTACCCGCGGCTGTGGGAGGCGAGCGGGCTGCCCTACCCGCAGCTCCTCGACCGGCTCGTCGAGCTGGCGCTCGCGCACCACGCGCGGCGCAGCAAGCTCGCGACGCTCTTCCGGCGCGGCTAGGAGGCCGGCGGCGGCCTCCGGGCGCCCGGCCCCCGGATGGGCGGAGGACCGCGCCGCCCGTCGGGCGGCGGCGCGGTGACGGAGCCGGGCTGCCCTATACTCGCCTGCTTTTCTCGCGAACAGGAGAGCCCGTTCTCGATGTCGATCCGCCCGGCCGCCCCCGGATCCGGTCGTCTCGCGCTGGCGTGGTCGCTGCTTGCCGTCCTCGCGCTGCTCGCCGGCTGCGCCGGCGGCAGCGAGGAGCGGCTCGCGCAGGCGCGCGCGCTCCAGGACGCAGGCGCCTTCCACGAGTCGATCGAGCCCCTGCGCGAGCTGCTGGCGCAGGAGCCCGAAGCGAGCGAGGCGCAGTTCCTGCTCGGCGTCGCGCTCCTGCAGACGGGGCAGCCGAGGCTCGCGATCGTCCCGCTCGAGCGCGCTGCGCTCTCGTCCGGGTACCACGTGCCGGCGGGCCTGCTGCTGGCGACGACCTTCCTGTCCATCGGGGCCTACGAGCAGTCGATCCGGGCCGCCGACGGCGTGCTCGCAGCCGACCCCGCGCACACCGCTGCGCGGCATCTGCGCGCGCAGGCCCTGCTCGGCGCGCAGCGTCGCGAGGAGGCCCTGGCCGAGGCGGAGCGCCTCTACCAGGCCGCGCCGGGGGACCTCCAGGCGGGTCTCCTGTACGGCGCGATCCTGGCCGAGCTCGGCCGCACCGACGAGGCCGAGCGCATGTACGCCGGCCTCGAGGCGGCGGCGGCCGCGAGCGGCGACGCGGTGGCGGCGACGCGCGGCTGCCTCGCCCGCGCCGCCTTCTTCGAGGATTCCCGCCACGACGACGCCCGGGCCGAGGCGCAGCTTCTCGGCTGCCTCGAGAAGGCACCCTCCGATCCGCTCGTGCTGCGCCTCGCCAGCGCGTTCTACGACGAACGCCAGCGCGGCGAAGAGGCGACCGCGTCCTGGCGGCGCGCGCTCGAGCGCGAGCCTGCGAACCTCGACCTCCGGCAGCTCCTGGCGCTGCGCCTGGAGCGCGCGGGGCAGGCGGAGGAGGCCCGCGCCCTGCTGCGCGAGGGGATCGAGCAGGTCGGCGGGGTGCCGGCGTGGATCGCGCTGGTGCAGCTCGAGCAGCGTGCAGGCCGGCCCGCCGCCGCGCTCGCGGTGCTCGAGCAGGCCGAGGAGCTCGAGTCGCCGCCGCCCGAGAAGCTGCTCTTCCTGAAGGGCGACCTGCTCCTCGACCTCGGGCGCCTCGACGAGGCCGAGCAGCTCGCCGGCAGGCTCCAGGAGCCGGCGTTCCGCGAGCTGCTGACGGGCAGGATCCTGCTCGCGCGCGGCGACGCCGCCGGCGCCCTCGCCGCGCTCGAGGCCGGGCTGCAACGCTGGCCCAACCACGCCGGCGCCCACTACCTGGCCGCGCTCGCGGCGCGCCAGGGCGGCGACATCGGGCGCGCGATCGCGGAGCTGCGCGAATCGGTGCGCATCGACCCGGGTGCGACCGACGCGGCGTTGCTGCTCGCCACGCTCGAAGCCTCACGCGGCGCGCACCAGGAGTCGCTCGAGGCCGCCCGCCTGTTCCTCGAGCGGCGCGGCGGTGCGCGGCCCGAGGGCTACCTGCTCGCGATCCAGGCCGAGCGTGCGCTCGGCCGCTTCGACGACGCCCGCGCGACCGCGGGCCGGCTGCGCGAGCGCGGCTTCCCGCGCGAGGCGGCGCTCGCGGGGTCCGAGATCGAGGCCGCGGCCGCCGGCTCCGGGCCCGCGGGCGCCGCGGCCGGCGCCGCGTCGCTCCGCGCGAGCGGCCTCGACCTGGGCGAGCCCGCCAACGAGCCCGTGCTGCGCCGCCTCACCGGGCTGCTGCTCGCGGCGGGCCGGAACGACGAGGCGCTGGCGACCGTCGACCGCGCCCGCGCGCGCGAGAGCCGCGCCTCGCTCGCCGAGCTGCGGGGCAGCGTCCTGCTCCGGCTCGGGCGTCCCGGCGACGCGCGCGCCGCCTTCGAGGACGCGCTCGCCCACGACCCGCGCGATGCGCGCGCGCGCGTGGGCCTCGCCGCGCTCGCCCAGGAGCGCGGCGACCTCGACGGGGCGCTCGCGCTCTACGACGAGGCCGCCACCACCCTGCCGGACGACCCGGGGCCCCGCTACGCCGCCGCCCAGATCGTGCTCGCGCGCGGCGACCGCGCCGGCGCGCGGGAGCGGCTCGAGGAGCTCGTACGCCTGCACCCGGACCATGCCGGCGCCGCCAACGACCTGGCCTGGCTGCTCGCGAGCGACGGCCGCGAGCTCGACCGTGCGCTCGCGCTCGCGCAGCGCGCGCACGGCCTCGACCCGAGCCCCGAGGTCGCCGACACGCTCGGCTGGGTGCACCTCCAGCGCGGCGAGACCGACACCGCGGTGGGTCTCTTCGAGCAGGCCCTCGCGGGCGCACCCGACTCCCAGGCCATGCGCTTCCATCTCGGGCTCGCGCTCGCGCGCCGCGGCGAGCGCGAGCGGGCCGCCGAGACCCTGCGCAGCGCCCTCGCGCCCGGCCCGTTCCCGGACGCGGAGGCCGCGCGCAGCGAGCTCGCGAGGCTCGCGGCTCCAGGGGACCCGCCCGAGGACACCGAGGGCCCGGCACCGCCGTGAACCCGATCTCGATCCGCCACCTCGACCACGTCGTGCTGCGCGTGCGCGACGTCGAGGCCTCGCTGCGCTTCTGGCGCGACGCCCTGGGCTGCCCCGTCGAGCGCGCGAGCGACGCGCTCGGGCTCTACCAGCTCCGCGCCGGCGAGAGCCTGATCGACCTCGTTCCCGTCGCGGGCCCGCTCGGCCGGGCGGGAGGCGCGCCCGCGGGCGAGGAGGCGCGCAACGTCGATCACGTCGCGCTCGCGCTCACGGCCTTCGACGAGCCCGCGATCCGCGCGCACCTCGAGGCCCACGGGATCGCAGCAGGCGAGGTGGCGCCCCGCTACGGCGCCGGCGGCATGGGACCGTCGCTGTACGTGAAGGACCCCGACGGCAACACGGTCGAGCTGAAGGGCCCGCCGGCGCCGCCGTAGCGGAGCCCCATCCGTCGAGGCCGCCGCCGCCTGGCCGGCGGATCGGGCCGGCCCGCGACGACCGGGGTCCCGCGCCTACCGGGGCGCGAGCCCCCGGGGCCCGCCGCCCGCCGGCACCTCCACGAGCGCACACAGGCCGCCGAGCTCGCCCGCCTCGAGCCGGAGCGCGCCGCCGTACTGGGCCACGACCTCGCGCACGATCGCGAGCCCGAGCCCGGAGCCGGGCGTCTGCTCGTCGAGGCGCCCGCCGCGCGCGAGCACGTGGTCGCGGGCGGCGGGCGCGAGCCCCGGCCCGTCGTCGTCGAAGGCGAGCACGAGGGCGTCCGTCTCGGTGCGGGCGCGCGCGCGCACCCGCCCGCGCGCCCACTTGCAGGCGTTCTCGAGCAGGTTGCCCGCGATCTCCTCGAGGTCCTCGCGTGCGCCGGGAAAGAGGGCGTCGGCCGGCGCGTCGAGCTCGATCGTGCACGCCGGGTACAGGCGACGCAGCGTCTCGGCGAGGGCGGCGAGGACCGGCGCGATCGGCGTCCGCACGCCGGCGACCGCCGGCCGGGGCGCGCGTGCCAGGCGCCGCTCCAGATGTCTCCACATGGTGTCGCTCTGGGCCGTGATCCGCGCGCCTCGTTCCCCGCCGAGCTCCTCGCCCTCGGCGCGGATCAGGCTGAGCGGCGTCTTCAGCGCGTGCGCGAGGTCGGCGGCCTGGTCGCGGGCGCGGCGGACCAGCTCGGCGTCGTGGGCGAGGAGCGCGTTCAGCGAGTCGGCGAGCGCTGCGAGCTCGCGCGGCGCCGCGTCGCCGATCCGCTCGCGCGTGCCCGTGCGCACCTCGCGCAGCTCGCCGGCGAGCGCCTGGAGGGGGCGCAGGGCGAGCCGCACCTGCAGGGCTCCGAGGGCGAGCACCGCGGCGCCGAGCCCGCCGAGCGCCGCGAGCAGGAGCGCGTCGAAGCGGGCGATCTCCCGGCGCAGGGCGCCGTCGTCACCGGCCACCACCAGCTCGAGCGGCACCTCGACGCCGGGAAGCGTCACGCGGCGGACGAGCGCACGCAGCCGCTGGCCGCGCGGGCCGGCCAGGGGGACGACGCGCGGCGCCCCCGCCCCCGGCGCCGGCGCCGGCGCCGGCAGCTCCGCGTCCCACAGCGAGCGCGAGGCCGCCACCCGCGCGCCACCCGCGCGTGCCTCCCAGTACCAGCCCGAGAGGGGGCGGTCGAAGCGCGGATCCCCGGCCGGCCGCGCGCGCTCGCCGCCGCCGGCGTCCGCGGCGAGCCCGGCCACCACCGCCTGCGACCAGGCGTCGAGCCGTTCGTCGAAGGCGGCCTCGGCCGCGCGCCGGAAGCCCCACGAGAGTGCGATCCCCCCGAGCGGGAGGAGGAGCGCCAGGCCGAGGAGCGCGGAGGCCAGCAGCCGGCCGGCCAGCGAGGGGCGCCTCACGCGGGCAGCGCCCGCAGGCGGAAGCCGCGCCCGCGCACCGTCTCGATGCGCGCCGCGCCGATCTTGCGCCGCACGCGCCCGATCAGGACGTCGATCACGTTCGAGTCGGGGTCGAGCCCGCGCTCGTAGACGTGGTCGAGCAGCTCCGCGCGCGACACGACGCCGCCGGCGTGGTGCATCAGGTAGGCGACCAACCGGTACTCCTGGGCCGTCAGCGCCACGGGCTCGCCGCCGAGCGAGACCTCGCCCCGATGCGTGTCGAGGCACAGGCCGCCCGCTCGGATCTCGGGCGAGGCGTGGCCTCGGGTGCGCCGCACCAGCGCCTGCACGCGCAGCACGGCCTCGCCGAGCTCGAAGGGCTTCACGAGGTAGTCGTCCGCGCCGGCCGCGAAGCCGGCCTGCTTCTCGCTCCAGCGCCCGCGCGCGGTCAGGATCAGGACGGGGGCGCCGACGCCGCCCTCGCGCCAGCCGCGCAGCACGGAGAGCCCGTCGAGCCGCGGGAGCCCGAGGTCGAGCACCACGGCGTCGTAGGGCTCGCTGCGGCCCAGGAAGGCAGCGTGCTCGCCGTCGTGGGCGAGATCGACGGCGAAGCCGGCCGCAGCGAGCGCGCGGCCGAGCTTGGCGGCGAGCTCCGGCTCGTCCTCGACGACCAGCACCCTCACCGCGCCGCGTCCTCGAGGCCCCGCCCCTCGCGCTCGAGCAGCTCCCCGCTGCGCGCGTCGAACTCGAACTCGACGACCCGCCCCTGCGGCGTCAGCCACTCGACCTCGTAGGTCGGCGGCTCGTCCTCGTCGTCCTCGAGCTCCACCTCGATCGCGCGCCCGTGATAGCGCGCGTCGAGCCAGTCGAGGATCGAGGCGAGCGGCACGTAGCGGCCCGCCTGGACGCCGGCGCGGGCGCGCTCGGCGTCACCGGCCCGCGCGCCCGGTGCCGCGGCGGCGAGGAGCGCGGCGAGCCAGGCGGC
>WBZY01001228.1_pt1 | contig 11179 bp, 13 predicted proteins | sample 5204191 | NCBI WGS metagenome assembly WBZY01 (sample SAMN12344363, study PRJNA552823) | activated sludge metagenome | biome: Activated sludge suspended growth; feature: Anammox Sidestream; material: Wastewater; isolation source: activated sludge from anammox sidestream of wastewater treatment... | reverse complement strand
GCTCGAGCGGCTGAACCAGTTCGTGGAGCGCGGGCTCGTGCCGCCGCTCGCGAAGGTGGTGGGCCGCTTCCGCGCCGAGTGGGAGGCGCACTTCGATCCCGCGCGGATCCGCATCGTGCGCAGCGAGAACCCGGCCGCGGCCTACCGCGAGAACGGCGAGCGCTGCCTCGCCAACCACTACCGCCGCCACTACCCCTTCGACCGCGACGAGACCCTCGGGATCGAGGCGCACCTCGCGTTTCCGCTCGACGAGGCGGGCAGCTACCGGATCCAGGGCTTCGTGGACCGCCTCGCGCGCGCGCCGGACGGCGCGATCGAGGTCCACGACTACAAGACCGGCCGCTGGGTTCCCTCCCAGGAGCAGCTCGACGCGGACCGCCAGCTCGCGCTCTACCAGCTCGGGGTCCAGGCGCGCTACGGAACCGACACTCCCGTGCGTCTGGTCTGGCACTACCTCCTGCGCGACCAGGTGCGCGTCTCCACCCGCACCCGCGAGCAGCTCGACGCCCTGCGCGCCCGCACCATCGAGCTGATCGATCGCATCGAGTCCGAGCAGGCCTTCGACCCCCGCCCCGGCAGCCTCTGCACCTGGTGCGAGCACAACGACGTCTGCCCCGCGATGGGAGCCCGCAAGGCCGCCGCCGCTCCCGCCGCCACCGCCGCTCCCGCCGCGCCCCGCCAGCTCCCCCTCCTCTGAGGACCGCGCGGATCGCGCGGGAGAGCGGGCGCGGCCGGGTCGGCTAGGCTGCCCGCATGGCGCTGCGCATCGAGCGGATCCCCACCCTGTCCGACAACTACAGCTATCTGCTGCTCTGCGAGGAGAGCGGCGAGGCGGCCGTGGTGGACGCGCCCGAGGCCGAGCCGGTCGTGAAGCGCGCCGACGCGCTCGGCGCGCGCGTGACCCGGATCCTCTCCACCCACCACCATCCCGACCACGCGATGGCGAACCCGGAGCTCGCGGAGCGCTGGAAGGTTCCGGTCTTCGGGCACGCGTCCGACGCGGGCCGCCTGGCCGGCTTCACGAACGGGCTCGAGGAGGGCGACACCGTCCCGGTCGGCCGGCACCACGCACGGGTGCTCTTCATCCCTGCCCACACGCGCGGCCACATCGCCTACGTCTTCGACCAGGCCCGGGCCGCCTTCACCGGCGACACGATGTTCGCGGGCGGCTGCGGCCGGCTCTTCGAGGGAACGCCCGAGATGATGTTCGCCTCGCTCCAGAAGCTCGGCGCCCTGCCCGACGACACGCGGATCTTCTGCGGCCACGAGTACACCGAGTCGAACCTGGTCTTCGCCGCGCACCTCGAGCCGGACAACGCGGCGGTGCGCGAGAAGCTCGCCCGCGTGCGCGCGCTGCGGGCGCGCCGGGCCGCCGACTGGCACGACGCCACGCCCGGCGAGATGACGATCCCGTCCACGATCGGCGAGGAGCGCGCGACGAACCCCTTCCTGCGTGCGGCCGACGCCGCCGAGCTCGGCCGCCGCCGCGCGCTCAAGGACTCGTTCCGGGGCTGAGATGGCGCGCCCCGTCCTGCTCGCCCCGGCCGGCGCCGCCTCCTCCACTCTCGAGCATCGCGTCGCGTTCTACGAGACCGACGCGATGGGCGTCGTCCACCACTCGAACTACGTGCGCTTCCTCGAGCTCGCACGCGTGGTCTGGATGGACGAGCACGACCGCCCCTACCGCGAGTACGCAGCCCAGGGCCTGCACTTCGCGACCACCGCCGTGGAGCTCCGCTACCACCGCAGCGCCGGCTTCGACGACCTGCTCGCCGTGACCACCTGGATGGAATGGCTCCGGCGCGCCTCGCTGCGGATGGCCTACGAGATCCGCCGCGCCGGCACGCTCGTCGCCAGCGGCGCCACCGAGCACGCGATGGTCGACCTCGAGGGCCGCCCGCGCGGCATCCCGCCGGAGCGGCGCGCGGTCCTGCTCACGCGGATCGGCGCCGCGCCCCGGAGCTGAGCCCCTACGGCCGGAGCGCCTTCGGGAGCACGCGGCGCAGCAGGCCTCGCACCTGGCCCTCGGCCCAGCCGCTCGCACGCTGGATCGCGTCGAGCGCGTCGCCCTGTCCGGACCAGTGCGAGCGCACGACGTCGGGATGGACGTAGTTGAGGACGCGCGAGAGCGTCGCCGCCACGATCAGCAGGTCGTCGAGCAGGCCGAGCGGCCCGAAGAGCGCCTCCGGGAGCAGGTCCACCGGCGAGAGCACGTAGCCGACCCCGAAGAGCGCGATCGCCTTGCCGCCGGGCGGAACGCGGGGATCGCGCAGCAGCCGGAAGAGCAGCACGGTGAGGTCCGGCAGCAGCAGCAGCACGTCGCGCACGCCCGAGCGGCCGCCCGGGTGCGGCGCCACCAGCGCCTCGCGCACGCGGTCGTAGAAGCGCCTCTCGCGCGGGTTCAGGTCGATCGTCACGTGGCGGTCGCTCATCCCGCGATGGCCTCCCCTCCGTCGACGCGGATCACGTTGCCGGTGACCCAGCCGCAGCCCGGCTCCGCCAGCGCCACCAGCGCGCCGGCCACGTCCTCGGGCTGCGTGAGGCGCCCGCGCGGGTTGCGCACGCGCGAGAGCTCGAGCATCCGCTCGGAGCCCGGGATCTTGCGCACGGCCGGGGTGTCGGTGACACCCGCCTGGATCGCGTTGGCACAGGCCTCGAAGGGTGCGAGCTCGATCGCGAGCTGGCGGACCGCCGCCTCGAGCGCAGCCTTGGCCACGCTGACCGGCCCGTAGCTCGGCCAGGCCCGGCTCGAGCCCTCGCTGGTCATCGCGAAGACGCGCGCGCCGCGCTCGAGCAGCTCCGCCCCGACGAGCGCCTGCGTCCAGTCGACGAGGCTCGTCGCCATCACCTCGAGCGTCATCGCCATCTGTTGCGCGCTCACCACGCCGGCGGCGTCCTTGGCGATCAGCGGACGCAGCGTCCCGAACGCGAGCGAGTGCAGCAGCACCCGCACGCCGGGCCCACCGCACCGCTCTTCCGCGAGCGCGCCGATCACCTCGGCGCGTCGCGCCGGGTCCGCGGCGTTCACGTTGAACCAGAGCGCGCGCCGGCCCGCGGCCTCGACGTCGGCCCGGACGGCCGCGGCGAGGGGCAGCGTCGCGCGCCGGTCGAGGTGCACGCCGGCGACGTCGAGCCCGGCACGCGCGAAGGCACGCGCCGCCGCGGCGCCGAAACCGCTCGACGCTCCGAGGATCAGGCACCAGCCCGGCGCGAGGCCCATCCGCTCTCCTCCGTCAGCCCGCTCGTGTCACGGCTGGAGCACGCCGGCGAGCGCGCGGCCCTCGGCGCCCGCGAGCGGGACCTCGAGCAACGCGGCGAGCGTCGGCGCGACGTCGATCTGCCGCAGCTCCGGCACCCGCACCGCCGGGCGCAGCCCGGCCCCCCACGCCACGAGCCCCGTCGCCATGCGTGGCTCGCCGGGAGCGTACCCTCCCGCCGCCCGCTGCGAAGCCGGGCCGAGCCGCGCGCCCTCGGCCCCGTCCTCGAACACCCAGCCGGGCGCCGCGTCGATCCCGAACCACGCCTGGGGATCCGCGCCGCGCGCCAGCATCTCCTGCGCCGAGACGACGTGGAAGGCGCCCGTCTGGCCGGCCGCCTCCTCGAGCGCGCGGCGCGCGAGGAGCGCGTCGTCCTCCTGCCGCGCGTAGACGAAGGCGCTGCCGCCGTTGCTGCGGGCGAGGGCATTCCAGCGCACGACGGAGCCCCCCTGCGTGGTGATCAGGCCCACCTCCGCGAGCACGGCGTTCGGGCGTACGGCGGTGTGGACGGGGAGCGTGCCGTGGTCGCCGGTCACGACGAGCGCGCTGCTCGCAAGCCGCCCGGCGCGGCCGAGGCAGTCGACCAGGCGGCCGAGCTCGGCGTCGGCTCCGGCCACCGCCGCCTCCGCCTCGCGCGAGCCCGGCGGCGCGGCGGCGCGTGCGATTCCGGCCTGTGCGAGCACGAGCCCGAGCAGCCGCGGCGGGCTCGCGCCGGTGAGGAGGGCGCAGGCCGCCCGCACGAGCGCGGCGTCGCGTGCTGCGCCCGGCTCCGCCGGCGCGTCCGGAAGCGACTGCGCCACCGGCGATCCGTCGGTCCCGGGCCAGTCGAAGGCCGCTGCGGCACCGCCCCCGCGCCCCACCGCCTGCCAGAGCGTCTCGCCCTCGATCGCGCTCGCCGGGAGCGGCCGCGGCGCGCCGACGCCGTTCGCCTCGAGCGGCCGCAGCGCGAAGGCGCCGTGCCGGGCCGGGCTGCGGCCGGTCGCGAGCGAGACGAGGGCGGGCAGCCCCGCCGGCGGGAACACCGGATGGAGCACCTCGACGGCAACGCCGCCCCCGGCGAGCGCGGCGAGCCGGGGCGCGAGGGCCGCAGCGGCCGGCGCCGGGAGGAAGTGCGCGGGCTCGAGCCCCGGGATCGCGACCAGGACGACGCGTTCGGGCCGGCGCGGCAGGCGGTCGGCGGCCGGCAACGCGGCCTCGTCACGCGGGGCTCCCGTGAATCCACCCGGGCCACCCGCGCAGCCCGAGGCGACGGCAAGCCCGACCAGCGCAGCGGTGCGCACCGCCGCCCCCCAGCGCCGGCGGATCATGCGAGCGCGCACCGGGACGTCAGGTGAAGACCCCCCTGCGCTCCGCGAGCCCGCGCGCGAAGAGCGCCTCGATCGCCTCGCGCACGCGCGCGACCTGCTCCTCGATCACCGCGTCCTCGTCGGTCGGCGAGCCCTGGAAGTGCATCGGCTCGCCGAAGTAGATCCGGTACTTGACCGGCAGGGGCAGGAGCCCGAGCGGGCCCAGCCACGGGAAGGTCGGGGTGATCGGGAAGGCGGGCATGCCGAGCGCCTGGCCGAGCCCGCGCAGATTCGCGAGCCCCGGCTGCTGCTCCTCGGAGCCGACCACCGCGATCGGCACGATCGGCACCTGGGCCGCGAGCGCGAGGCGCAGGAAGCCGGTGCCGAAGCGCTGGAGCCGGTAGCGGTCGCGGTAGAGCTTGTTCATGCCGCGCACGCCTTCCGGGAAGACCAGCACCGCCTCGCCGGCGTCGAGCATCTCGCGGCAGGTCTCGGGCGTGCCCGCCACCGCGCCGCCGCGCGCGGCGAGCTCGCTCACGAAGGGCAGCTGCGGCACCCAGTACTCGGCCATGCTGCGCAGGATGCGCGGCGGGTCGGCCTCGAGCAGCATCGCGGTCATGACCATCGCCGCGTCGAAGGGGAGCTGCCCGGCGTGGTTGGCGATCAGCAGCACGCCGCCCGGTGGAACCTGCTCGATGCCCGCGGTCTCCACCCGGAACCAGTAGCGGTAGAGCAGGAGCACGGGGAGGATCGACTGGCGCACGCTCTCCGGATGCAGGCCCCAGGGGTCGAAGCCGAACTCGTTGAGGCGGGTCGGGATCTTCCGGATGCGGTCGTCCACCTCGTGGAGGAGGTCGCGGGCGGCGAGCGGGAGCAGCGCGCCGCCGAGGTCGCCGAGCGCGCGCTGCCAGCCGGGTCGCGGGCTCATCGTCGCACCCTCAGCGCCGCACGCTGTGGAAGATCTCTTCGAGCCCGAACAGGGGCCGGAATCCGGTCGCGTCGGCGAAGCGCTTGCCCGACAGCGTCACCGGATACTTCACGTAGTCGATCGCTCCGGACGGATAGGGCACGACGCCCCACGCGAAGAGGCGGTCGAGGAGCGGGCGCAGGATCGGCTCGGGGATCGGCCAGGCGGTGCCGCCGCTCTCACGGATCGCCACCGACAGCGGCGTCGCACCCGGCCCCACGACGTTGAAGACGCCCTGCAGCCCGTGCTCGAGGGCGAGCGCGATCGCCTCCGAGACGTCCTCCTCGTGGATGAACTGGAGCATCGGGTCGAAGCCCATCACGGTCGGGACCCGGCGCTGGCGGAGGTACTCGCCGATCATCGAGTGGACGTAGTACCCGAGCACGTTGACCGGCCGGAGCACGGAGGTGCGGATGTGGGGGTACTTCCAGATGAAGGCGGAGGCGAGCGTGTCCACCTCGACGAGGTCGCGGATCTCGGGATAGGAGCGGCTCGCACCGAGCGGATGGTCCTCGTCCATGTAGAAGGGGTTCTCGGGGAAGGCGCCGTAGACGTAGCTGCTCGAGATGACGACGAGCTTCTGGACGCCGTAGCTCACGCAGTGGTCGAGGAGCTGCTTGGTGCCGCGGACGTTCACCTCGTGGCGGATCCGGTCGGGCAGCCGGAAGTGGCGGACGAAGCCCATGTGGACGAGGGCCGTCGGCTGCTCGGTGCGCAGCACGTCCTCGAACTTGCGCTTGCGCAGGTCCACCTCGTGGACCGTCACGCCCTTCGGGCGCCCCTCCCAGGGAACACGGTCGGCACCGGTCACCTCCCAGGTGTCGAGGAGCCGCCGGGCCAGCAGACGGCCCTGGCCGCCGGCAATGCCGGTGATGAGCACCTTCTCCATGCTGGCGGGTTTTCCATGCTGGCGGGTTTTCCATGGTGGCGACATTTCCATTGATTCTCCGGGGAGTTGCGAGCCGAGAGTATCGTCCGGACCGGGCCCGGGCCAGACCCATCTCGCGGCTCTCGTGGTATAACCCAACCCGAACGACCCCCCGGAGGGATGTGCTTTGGTGGCGCCGACGGCGCGCTTCGAGGAGATCCGGATCCCGCTCGAGGAGCCGCAGCACGAGCTTGCGGCGGTCTCGGGCGTGCTCGGCGTGCCCGAGTGGTGGCCGACGGGCGCGCGGATCGGCGTCGTGCTCGCGCACGGTGCGGGCCGCGACATGACCGACCCGCTCGTCGCGGGCCTCCATCGGGGGCTCACCGAGCGCAGGTCGCTCACGCTGCGCTTCAACTTCCCGTTCGCGGAAGCGAAGCGCCCTCGCCCCGACAGTCTGGGCGTGCTCGAGCGCACCTTCCGCCAGGCGGCGGCGCTGCTCGGCCGCGATCCCACGGCGGCGCCGGCGCATCTCTTCGTCGGCGGGATCGGGCTCGGCGCGCACGCGGCGGCGCAGGCGGCCGCGCGGCTGCGCGTGAACGGGGTCTTCCTGATCGGCTACCCGCTCCACAGCCGCGACCACCCGACCCGGAACGTGAAGGCCGACGCCCTCTACCGGCTCGTCTCCCCGCTCCTCTTCATCCAGGGCACGCGCGACCGCAACTGCGACCTCGACGCGCTGCGCGCCACCTTGGCGCGGGTCGGCACGCTCAAGACCCTGCACGTGGTCGAGGAGGCCGACGGCGCCATGGCCGTGCCGAAGCGCTCGGGGCGGCCCGCCGAGGACGTGACGCGCGAGCTCCTCGACGCCCTCGACTCCTGGTTCCACCAGGTCGTCGAGGGCGCCTAGCGAGAACAGGAGCGCAGGTGAGCGAAGCCGGCGACGAGCTCTACTTCGTCCAGGCTCCCGTCGGGGAGATGGCGAACCTCGCCTACCTGATCGGCAGCCGCTCGACGCGGGAGGCGCTGGTGGTGGACCCCGCCTGGAGCGTGGACGCCCTGCTCGACCGCGCCGAGGCCGACGGGATGCGCGTGGTGGGCGCCCTGGCCACCCACTACCACCAGGACCACGTCGGGGGCTCCATCTTCGGGATGTCGATCGAGGGCCTGGGCCGGCTGATGGCGCGCCGTCCCGTGCCGGTCCATGTGCAGGCGCACGAGGCCGAAGGCGTGCGGCGGGTGACGGGCGTCTCGGCTTCGGATCTCGTCGCACACGAGGGCGGCGACGTCCTCGAGCTCGGCCGCGTGCGGGTGCGGCTCCTCCACACGCCCGGGCACACCCCCGGCTCGCAGTGCTTCCTCGTCGAGAGCGGCGCGGGCCCCGGACGGCTCGTGTCCGGCGACACCCTGTTCCTGAACGCCTGCGGCCGCGTCGACCTGCCCGGCGGCGACCCCGAGGCGATGTTCCGCAGCCTCGACGGCGTGCTGAAGCGGCTTCCCGACGAGACGATCCTCTATCCCGGCCATCTCTACGCGCCCGAGCCGTCCGCGACGATGGGCGAGCAGAAGCGCACGAACCCCTACCTGCGCGCCGCGACCGTCGATCAGTTCCTGACCTTCGTCGGCTTCTAGCCGGCGGGCTTCGACCGCCGCCGCTCGCTGCGCATCCGCCGACGCGCGTGTCAGTCTCCTCGAGCGGAGCACCCAACTTCGCGATTTGCTACGGCTTTTCGACTTGCGGTCAGCTTGCGGCCCCTACCTGCGTCCGTTAGCGTTCGCCGTCCTTTCCGTCCCGGAGCGCCCGCTCCGGCGCTCTCCCGCCCGCATCGGAGGCCCCCGGTCCATGAAGATCATGGTCTGCATCAAGCAGGTCCCGCACCAGGACGCGCGTCTCGACGTCCGCGGCGACGGCACCTGGATCCAGGACGAGAACATCAAGTTCGAGATCAACCCCTACGACCAGAACGCCCTCGAGGCGGCGCTCCAGCTCAAGGACGCGGGCGGCGGCGAGGTGGTGGTGGCCTCGATCGGGCCCGAGCGGGTCACGCAGTCGCTGCGCACCGCGCTCGGCATGGGTGCGGACCGCGCGATCCACGTGAAGGACGCGGCCGCCGACGGCTCGGACGCGCTCGGCGTCGCCAAGCTCCTGGCGGCGCTCGCCAAGGCCGAGAGCCCCGACCTGATCTTCACCGGCTTCATGTCCGACGACGGCAACATCGCCGCCGTCGGCCCGATGCTCGCGACCCTGCTCGGGATCCCGCACACGACCACCGCCGTGAGCCTGAAGAAGGAGAACGGCACGGTGCAGGTGGAGCGCGAGCTCGAGGGCGGCGCCCTCGAGGTGGTGGACCTGAAGACGCCCTGCCTCGTGACGACCCAGACCGGCATGAACCAGGTCCGCTACGCGTCGCTCAAGGGCATCATGGCCGCCAAGAAGAAGCCGATCGACGTCAAGACGGTTGCCGATCTCGGCCTCGCCGGGCAGGTGGGCGCCGGCGCGGCGAAGGTCCGGATCGAGAAGCTCTACACGCCGCCCAAGGGCCAGGGCGCCGAGATCGTGTCGGGCTCGGCGGACGAGGTGGCGGGCAAGCTGGTCGGCAAGATCAAGGAGCTGGGGCTCCTCTAAGCCTCGCCCCGAAGGAGACACGCGATGGGTTCGATCCTCCTGGTGGCGGAGATCCAGAAGGGCAAGCTGCGCGAGGCCAGCCTCGAGCTGGTCAGCGTGGCGCGCAAGATCGGCGAGGCGACCGGCCGCGAGGTCAAGAGCCTGGTCGTCGGCCAGGGCGTCTCGGGGATCGCCGAGGAGCTGGCCAAGAAGGGCGGCGGCGAGGTGTTCCTCGCCGACGACGCCGCGCTCGCCAACTACAGCGTCGACGCCTACCACGCAGCGGCCAAGGCGGCGATCGCAGCCGGCTCGCCCGAGATCGTGCTGCTCTCGAACACGCCCACGGGCTGGGACCTGGCGCCGCGGCTCGCGGCTGCGCTCGACGCGGCGTTCGTGTCGGACTGCTTCGACGTCGAGGTGGCGGGGGCCGAGCTGGTGTTCCTGCGCCGCTTCTTCAACGGCAAGCTCGACGCGCGGCTGCGCCCGGTGGGCCTGCCGATCGTCGCCACGATGCAGCCGGGCGCGACGGCGGCCTTCAGCGGCTCCGCCGACGGCAAGGTGACGGCGCTCGCGGTCTCCGTCGGCGAGGGTGGCACCCGCTTCGTCGAGACCAAGGTGGCCGAGGCCAAGGGCGTCGACCTCACCAAGGCCGAGGTCATCGTGTCGGGCGGCCGGTCGCTCGGGGGTCCCGAGAAGTTCCAGGAGGTGATCAAGCCCCTCGCCGACGCGCTCGGCGGCGCGATGGGCGCCTCGCGACCGGTGGTCGATGCCGGCTGGCTGCCGCACGAGTACCAGGTCGGCTCCTCCGGCCAGATCGTGGCGCCGAAGCTCTACATCGCCTGCGGCATCTCGGGCGCGATCCAGCACCTGGTCGGCATGAAGGGGTCGAACTTCGTCATCGCGATCAACAAGGATCCCGATGCTCCGATCTTCGAGGTCGCGAACCTCGGCGTCGTGGGCGACCTCTTCGAGGTGGTGCCGAAGCTCACGGAGGCGGTCAAGGCCGCCAAGGGCTGATCTTCTTTCGTTGACACCACGGACCCCAGGGAGTACCAAGGACGGGTCGGCGAACGCACGTCGTCCCCCCATGGCTGCTCCCGCTGCTCCTCCGTCTGCCGCTCCGCGGTCATCGCCGCCGACGCGAGAGAAGGGTGCAGGCCCGCGAGCTGGCGTCGCGGGCCTGGTGAAGGGCCGGGGGGTCCCATTCCGCGACGCATTGCGGTGCTCAACGAGAAGGGCGGCAGCGGCAAGACCACGCTCGCTGCCGGATTGGGCGCGCACCTGGCGCTGTGTGGCGGCCGGCGCGTGCTCGCGATCGACATGGACCCGCAGGGGCAGCTCGGCAAGGTGCTGGGCGTGGAGGTGCGGCAAGCCCGCCGCAGCGCGATCGAGCTGCTCGTGGACGCGGTGCTCGGCCCGCCCTCGGGCGCCGGGGAGGAGGCCGCCCCGGCGCGGGCGGCCGAGCTCCCGATCCTGCCGACACGGATCCCGCGGCTCGACGTCGTGGTGGCCCACAAGGCGCTCGGGCTCGCGCCCGCCCTCGGCGCCGGCGAGCCGGAGCCCACGGGGCGCCTGCGCCGGCGCCTCGACGCGGCCCGGGGCCTCGCCCCCTACGACTACGTCCTCGTCGACGGCCCCCCGAGCTTCGGCCTGCTCACCTTGAACGTGCTGCGCGCGGTGGACGAGGTGGTGGTGCCGGTTCCGCTCACCTTCCTCGCGCTCGACGGCTGCGCGGAGCTGGTGCGCACGATCGAGAGCGTGCGCACGCGCTACGACCATCCGGGGCTGCGCATCACGATGGTCGTACCGACCTTCCATCGCCGCACGCGCCTGGCTGCCGAGGTGCTGGCGGCGCTCGAGCAGCGATTTCCCAAGGAAATCGCACACACGGTCGTCGGCTGGCACGTCAAGATCGACGAAGCGCAGGCCCGCGGGATCTCGGTGTTCGAGTACGCGCCGGGGGACCGGGGCGCGCGGGCGCTGGCGGCGCTCGCGCAGGAGCTCGAGGCGCGCACGCCGGCGGGAGCCACCTAGGCACGCGGAGTCGGGGGAGGATGAGCGCACCCACGAACGGGGACTCGCGGCGGCAGCCGCGGGCTTCGCGGTCACCGCGGGCGCGCCCGTGCTCGCCGCGCTCGCCGCGGCCGGCTGCGACGTCACGGGAGTCACGTCCGGGCGAGGAGAACCGGAGCCAGCCGG
>WBZY01001596.1_pt1 | contig 11180 bp, 14 predicted proteins | sample 5204191 | NCBI WGS metagenome assembly WBZY01 (sample SAMN12344363, study PRJNA552823) | activated sludge metagenome | biome: Activated sludge suspended growth; feature: Anammox Sidestream; material: Wastewater; isolation source: activated sludge from anammox sidestream of wastewater treatment... | reverse complement strand
TCCCGAACCAACCAAAGGGAGAATAGCCCCAGTTGCCCATCATGCCAGGTCCGCCATAACCACGGTTGCCCCACATCATCCCGCCCCCGAAGAGGAACAGGCTAACAAGAACAGCCACGATGCCAACGATCCACCAATTAACTTTTTTCATTTCGATTTCCTTTCATAAAGTCTGTCCGCAATGCGGGCAGTTTTTCCAATCGTGTTGCATCGCCTGATTGCATTGCGGGCAGGTGCGATTTGAAGCAGATTGGAATGCCCTGGCAGGATTGTTGCCCGACAGACCGTAAACCACCAAGCCGATCAGTACCAGAGGGATGATCCACATGAGAAACATAACGTACTCCTTTCGATGATTCAACAATAACAGACGTGATTAAAGAATGTGTAAATGTTCGACAAAGAGTCTGTGAAAATTTCAAGGCACATTACCTGAAAAAAAAAGGAATGACCCGCTCAATCTGGTCATTCCGTGGCGAACTCGGCTAAATATTAATATTTACTGTACATTGTTGTCCACATGAACGTGGATTTTCCCATCAGGCGTCACAGGTTTCATACAAATGTAACCATCGCCATTCTGATCGGCATCCGTGCCTACATGCTTGTGGTGGTGATTGTCGTGTTCCATCGCCATTTCGAGTGTAAAGCCTGGGGCACAGTCGCCGCTTGGTTCGCCCATCGCATACGCAGCGGAAACTGCGAATTGAGAGAGAACCACAACCAGTAAAAATGCAAATGCAAGTCTCTTGAACATTCTATTCTCCTTTAGTGTTGGTGATGGTGCTCGCTCTCGGCTGGTTTGCTGAGATATTTTTCAGGCTCCTTGTCAAAAGCCTTCTTGCATCCGAGCGAGCAGAAATAATACGTCTGCCCTTTGTATTCAGACGTGCCGGCGGCAGTGGCGGGATCAATATCCATGTGGCAAACGGGATCATGTACTGTAGCTGTCATAGATCTTATCTCCTTTGGTTGGATTTGATTATCACATCAAAAGACAATCTCAATGAGAGCCATATTACCCAAAGCCTTATAGGCAATTCTGCCTATCCTATTTCTCTATCTTGAATCCTGCCTGTTCCCACTCCACCATGCCGCCGGTCAGATTCCAGATATTGGTATATCCCAGTGATACAAGCTCAGTCGCCGCGATTTCGCTCATGCGCCCACTTCGGCAATACAAAACAATCTTTGCATTCTTATCTGTAGGGAGTTGGTTCAGATATTCAGAAGTGCTGATCTGATCATACGGGATGGACAAGTCCGTGTTTGAAATGGTCCCTGCAAAAGGGATATGCACATTAACGAAGACGAAGTCCTTGGCTTCCAACATCGTATTTAATTCATGGGGCGTAATATTCTGATAGGAACCACCTGTTACGCTGACGGTCTCGCCCGCCACAGTTTTGGATTGGCAAGCCGTCAGCATAAGAGCGGACAATAATATGCATATCAATGTTTTCATAAATCACGTCTTTTGAATCGTATGTCCGCTTAGATAACCGAGATACGCAGGCACAAGTGGAAGCACACAAGGCGAAAGAAAAGACAACAACCCTGCGACGATGGCTGTGATATAGGTGGGCGCAGCCGCATAGGTGGTGAATGACTCGATGAAGTAACCATTCTTGAATGCCCAGATCGCGATCAGGCTCATGGTGTTCGTAAACAGTAAAACACCTATCGCAATGATGAAAACACCGCTTGCGATCTTGAAATATTTTTGATAGGGGCGCACGCGCTTGAGCCAGCCGGAAGCACGTTCCAGTCCAACTGCCATCGCGAGGAATGGAATGCCCAACCCAAGCGAATAACCTGAAGACAGCCACATTGCCTGTCCCACCGTTTGCTGGCTGAGACCCATTGTCAGGATCGCACCGAGTGTCGCGCCAATACACGGACTCCAGCCTGCGGCGAAGAAAATGCCCATCAACGCTGAACCGCCATACGTTCCACGTTGACCCGAGTATTGGGCGCGTGTATCGGCATAAAACCACGGAATACGGATCACTTCCAGGGTTGCCAAACCGAACATGATGACGACCACCCCGCCAATTTGCGCGATGACCTGTTTATACGCGCCAAATAACTGACCCAGCGCCGTCACCGAACCGCCCCAGCCGATCACAAAGACCAACGAGAAGCCTAGCACGAAGAGGAGCGCATGTAGAAATATTTTCAATCTTTCTGTTTGGGTTGGGAATTGCGTGCCGACGGTTTCAGAAGTCATAAGTCTGCCTATTCGATAAGGATTTGACTCCATGATACGCAAAACCCCGCCCCTGCATGAGCGCAGGATGGCGGGGAAGTAAATAAGCAAAATGGCTTATGACTTAAAGCGCTTCACAATCGGACTTTCAACCTGGTTCCCTTTCCCATAGTGGATTCGATATCAAGCCGCGCTCCGATCAAGTCAGCGCGTTCGTGGATGCCCAGTAGTCCAAAGTGCCCATTGGGAGCAAATTCCGTGGGGCTGTTCGGAGCAATAAATCCGTTGCCGTTATCCGTGACCACCAATGAAATTTCTGAATTATCAAATCCGATGGTCAGGTCGGCATGGGTCGCCTTGGAATGCTTGGCCACATTAGTGAGCGCCTCCTGTGCGATGCGATACAACGATAACTCTACTTCACGCGCGAGACGGCGTTCACTTCCCGTTTTTTGAAAGTCCACAACCAGTTGATTGTTCTGCATTATTTCCCGTGCCAACATTTCCAGCGCGGTGACCAGACCCAGGTCTTCAAGATAAATGGGACGCAACGCCCGCGTCAAGCGCCGAAGGTTCTCTATTGTCTGTTCGGCGAGCGTCTCCAATTCCTTGAGCGATTGCCTTCCGTTCTGGTCCTTAATCAATTTTTGCGCGAGTTGCACTCGTTGTTTCAAGGCAATCACGGCTTGAATGGTGTCATCATGCAGTTCACGCGCCAGACGGGCGCGTTCCTCTTCCTGTGCGTAGGTGATCGCACCGATATAATCGTGCAATCCCTCCTGTGCTGCCTGCACCTTGCGGGACATTTCTGTCAACTCCTGTTGTAGATGCTGGACCTCCAATATCCCCCCAACCGGTTCCTTGATGGCTTCAAAATCTCCCCATGCCAGCGCAGCCGCCTTGGACTCAAGTTTCTGCAAGGGCTGGACGATCTGTTTGGCGCCGAACCAGATGGCGATCAATGCCAGGATGAAGGCGGGCACCATTACTAACGGAGCCATCTGGGTCAATTGCAGGGAGGGACTGATTACCATTTCCCATTCCTCCTCTGTGATCAACGCCCAGCCGACCGCCTCAATCGGGCTGTAGGCAACCACATGTTCGGTCTCATCCTTCTTCACATAGAGCACGCCGCTCTTTCCACTTAGAGCTTCCATCACCCCTGGATGATCTGCCTCCAGGCTTTCCTGCTCAAGCGCCCCGCTGACGAAGAGCAAGCGGCGGGAATTATCCAGCAAATAGATGGTCACATGACTGCCCGCTGGATAGGTGGGCGTCAGGGTCTCGGAAGCCAGCGCCTCGGGTGAAAATGCGCCGGCGACGATTACATTGCGGGTTTCAGAATAGGCTGAGATGACGACAAAAAGGTGATTGGAGTGGGGATCAATGACGGGGTCGGAAAAAACAGGTTTGAGGTCGGAGGAGGAAGCGAGTTTGATCAAGTTGGGATTTTGCGATACCCATCCCCAAAATCTGTCATTCCCGGTTTTTTCGATCAAGTGTCCGTCCGAGTTCAGAAAGGCAACCTCCCCATTGAAATCCTTTGCCAGATCATTGGTGGTGGCGAATATATCATTAAAGGAGATATCCTTGGATGCCAGCACCGCCATACTGGTGATGGTTGCCATGCGGTGATGCAGTTCAGATTGCAGTGCTGCGGCGGCGGACTGCACGGCACGCTCATCACGTTCCCCGACAAGCGCGCGCATGTCCTGTTGGTGCATGTTGACGCCGCCAAATGCAATGATTAACAGCAATAACGTAAGCGGAAGAACGGTTACAGCAAAGAGTTGTGTAATACCTCGCCAGCCCGGCAGAAATCTTTTCATTCTTCGGAGATGTTGCCTGAACTCTGTGAGATCAATCCCAGGGAAACACCGCGCATGACCGCCTCCGTGCGGCTGTTGGCTTGCAGTTTGGCGAAGATGTGCGCGAGATGCCCCTGTACCGTGCGGTCGCTGATGGTAAGTTGAACGCCGATGGATTTATTCGTGAAGCCCTTCGCAGCAAGGCGCAGTACATCGAGTTCACGGTCGGTCAACGGCTCAACGATTTTCTTTTCAGGGCCTTTGAAAATATTAGACATCAACTTGCGTGTGATGCTGGCTGCCAGCGCAGACTTGCCCTCGTGGACATCCCGCACTGCCTGAATCAATTCATCCGCCTGCCCGGTCTTAAGAACATAGCCATTGGCGCCTGCCTGCAGGACTGCCATCACATACGGGTCATCATCATACGCGGTCAAAATCAGAACACCCACTTCGGGAAATTGCGAACGCACCCAACGTGTTACCTCGATCCCGCTTGCTTTTGGCATTTGGATGTCGAGCACGGCGACATCTGGTTTATGTTTCTGGATAAGCGTTTGTGCTTCTTCACCGTCCCCCGCCTCCGCAATAACCTGGAGATCGGAGGCGCTTTCCAGCAGTTGCCTCACCCCCGCGCGGACGATGTGATGATCATCCGCCAGTAGAATGCGTATTTTGGGTTTTGATTTGCTCGATGACTTTGGCATAGTTTAGTTCGTCCAGTTGTTGATTATAAGCCTGCGTTTGATGGATGTACGGGAATGCCAGCCAGACGATACCCAGTCCTGCCAAAATTCCGGTGATGAAGCGCATGATGGAATTGAATGAACCGAGCGCGTCGCCTGCATAAAACGTCGCAGGGAAGGCATGATTTGTCAATAGAGCCAGCCATATATTTGTATCACGAAACCCCAACCCTATGCCGGCGAAATCGCTGATCGCATGTGTGCCGCCATCGAGTACAAGCGGGAGCAGGAGCAGCGCAAATCCCCACCATGACAACGGCTTGATTCTTCGACGAAAGGGATACCAGATTGCCGCAAGCAGCCAGACACTTGTATAAAATGAGATCATTCGATCAGACCATGCCACTTTCCAGCCCATCGATTGATTGCCGATGAATTGGCGCAGGATCATGGGGTTGTCTGTGTTTTGCCACACGGACTGGACTTCGTTCAATGAGTACATGATCTTCTCGCCAAACCAAAAGAACGAACGCTCCGGCAGTTGATGACAGAAGAACGAGTAAGTGAAGTAGACCGCCTTTCCCGCGCCCGTCCAACCGAGTTCCATAAAGACCGGTGCAAGAAAGGGAACGAACACCCACAAACCATAGATGATCAGGAAAGTCTCGAACCAATGTGTACTAATCCAGTGGAAGATGCTTGGTTTCGAATGAATGCTCGCGGTGGTGGTGGACATTTTTTCCTTTAAGGAGCGTTTGGCTCGGGCGCGCGATTAAGATTGGCGCGATAGAAGGCTTTCGCTTGTTCAGCGTCGAAGCTCTCGAACTTTTGTATCCGCCCCCACGAGGTCATGGCAACGGGGGCATCAAGGGAATTCCAAGGATACGCAATCAGTTTCACGCCACCGAGGTCATCCATGACCGTGCGGATCTGTGATTCCAATTCCGCGCATCCCGTCTCATTCAACAAGTCGCAGTTGTACCAGAAGATCACATATCCGTGTTCCAGGTTATGGACAAGATAACCAGCAGGATACGTATAGATATTCTCATCAAAAAATCCCGCCTGTGCTTCGGTTGCATAATGTAATCCGGACGTTGGCGGATCGGAATTATATTGTCCTGGGTCAGAGTCGGTGGGAAGATGCGGATCGCTCTTCATGATCGGAACAGCATCGCCTGCCGCCGGTTTGATTCCCTGCCAGACCATGACGCCAAGGATCGCCAATACAGCGAGTCCAATTCCGCCCCAGATGATCCCTGAAACCAGTTTTTGTTTTTTGTTTCTTTGTTGAATGTGTTGTCGTCTTTGTTTGTTGTTCATGAATTAACCCTGCCGGCTGGAAAGCAGATGCCACATGGAGTGACACCTGCTTCCGATGGCTCATTATTGCACCTTGAACTCGATATCTTCCTTGTAATCCAGACCATCCTTGCGGACATACACGGTTATTTTCCAGTTGCCGCTCATGCTGAAATTGGCATTGATGGAATAGTGCCCTCCACCCTGCTCGGTGGCAAGACCGCTCATCCCCATGCCGGTCATGTCCGTATGATCGGCAGAGACATCCACTGTTGCGCCCTCGATGGGCTTGCCGTCTCCATCCGTGATGGTCAGGATCAATTCCATGTCGCCCATCATGGCAGGATTGGGATTGGTCTCCACCTGGATATTTACCAGATTCGACGATCCTGACTCGACCGGCGCGGCAGGCTGTGCAGATCCACCGCAAGCCGCCAATACAGCCGCCAATACAAAGTACATACTGATAAAGAACATCCTTCTCATGTTTTACTCTCTCCTTGAGTATTTTTAGTCAACAACGTTGATCATCAACATCAAGCCGCCCGGCTCGACGTTATCGTTGGTAGTGTGGTGCAGGATGTGACAGTGCAACATCCATTGCCCGGTCTCTGTGGCGACGAACTCGATGTCGTAGCGTTCACCCGGAGCAACGCTGACCGTGTCCTTGGTCAACTGCGCTGCCTCGGGGACAGGATGCCCATCCGTCGCCACGATCTTGAAGGGCACACCATGCAGATGCATAGGGTGTATGAACTGACCAATAGCAATGAAGCGTAGCCGCACCAGATCCCCTTTCTTGACGGTGATGGTTTCGGTGGCAGGGAAGGATTTGCCGTTGATCGTGAAGTAATTGGGTTCCATCCCACTCATGGGCATGGCGGCATAGGTCGTTCCATCCGTCATACGCCATTCCGAGATCATCAGGGTCTTATCCACAGCGGGTGGATTGGCAAGAGGTTCCTTGGGGTCAATAATGAATGGCGCATAAAGCCCCGCGCCCACCTGCACATCACCTTCATAATGGGAGTGATACATAAAGGTTCCTGCCGGCTTGGCGGTGAATTCATAGGTAAACGTCTCGCCAGATTCGATGGGGTCCTGAGTGACACCCGGTACGCCATCCATCGCATTGGGGACTTCGACTCCATGCCAGTGGATCGTGGTTGGATCGGGTAATTCGTTCTTTACGATCACCCGCACCTGATCCCCCTCGGTCACGCGGATCATCGGTCCAGGCACGGTTCCGTTATACGTGAAGGCTGTGACGGTCACACCATCCAGGATTTCCCATTGAACAGCCTTGGTGGTCAACTCAAAGACCTTGACCCCTTCTTCCAGCCGGTAATCCAGGGGCTGTCCGCCTTCTGTTTCGGTGGCAGGCTGGACGTTTGGCGCAGTGATCGGCTCCATCATATGAGCCGCTTCAGGGTTGTCCATCATCATACTGCCCGGGGTGGGCGTCCCATCCGCCATGCCTGAATTGTCATTGTTCATTGGCATGTCCCCATTGGAGGTTGTGGCTGGCGCGCAAGCCGACAATATCAAAGCGAGACTCGTAATTGTAAAAAATAAAATATTCTTCATTATGGTTCCTCTGCAAAGTTGGAATAGCGCTTAAATATAAGGATTTCCCCTTGATCAATCCAGCGCAATTTGACGCGGGAATATATAGGCAATATTGCCTATGTGAATGTCAGACAGATACTACCGCCTTGATATCCAATGCTTCTTTGATGGAGGCAACCAGTTTTCTGTCCGCCCGTTGGGATGGGTCATCCGCAATGGAGAAGCGCGTTTGTCCGTCACTTCCATGCAGGATCAAGGTGGCAGGTTCAGCAGACTCCCCATAGATCATCAGGACGACCATCTGGCAGTCGCATTCTGTTGTGCCGTGATTTGGGCAGGGACAATCCTGCTGGATATGTCGCGCTGTGTGCAGATCAAAAGTTTGCAAAGCCCGCAATCCATTCTGCGATAATTTTTTCTTCGCCGTCTGCAAAGCCATATCGCAGGGTAAGTCAACAATCAGGAAGGAAAGTGTGGTCATGGAACGCCTCTTTTATTGGATGTTCTCCATTGTAGACAGGTTCCCATTTGGATTGGAGAGCCGCGTGGCGTATTTCCGGGTAGGCGAAATTGCCTATCTGTCGGATCATATTTTGGGGCAGGTTCTCCCACATCCCCTATCCAGAAACCTCAAATGCGCTCCTAAACCAAGATGCTCCAGCCACTGCTTTGATATGGTGTGGCGTAACCTCCCGATTTTTGTTACTGTGTGTCTTGAATTGTAAACACCTTGAACATAAATCATCACCTGCATTAATTCGTGCAATTGATAATGACAAATATTCATTCTTTTCTGACAGATGACATAATTCTACAGATAGTTCTATCTACCCAACGTAAATCTAAATACTCTCATTCATTGTTAAAGAAATCCATCACAAAACTCTCTAGCCCCATCCGCCTTTTGATAATACAGTTGGGACATTCATTATCAAAAGCGGTTGGTTATGCACATCTACTGTCTCGGCCTCAATCACAACACCACACCAGTCGAACTTCGGGAACAATTCTCGCTCAGCGAGGATGCGATCCGTTCTGCATTGGCCCGTCTTTCATGCGGGCATCTCTCTGCATCCATCGCGGAACTGGTCATCATCTCCACCTGTAATCGTACTGAACTCTACGCCGCCTCCAGTCATATGGCAATTGCCGAATTGGAGGCTTTTTTATCAGACGCAAGTGGCGTGCCCGCGAAGCAGTTCTGCACTCATGCCTACCGATACGCAGATCTCGATGTCGCCCGTCATCTCTTTAAAGTTGCGGCAGGACTCGACTCGCTCGTCATTGGCGAGCCGCAAATTTTGGGACAGATCGTCCGTTCACTGGAACTCTCCCGTGGACAGAACATGGCAGGACCCGTATTGAACCGCCTCTTCCAATCCGCCATCCATGCGGGGAAGCGCGCTCGCACAGAGACTGCTATCAGCCGCAACCCTGCCTCGGTATCGTCCCTTGCCGCTTCATTGGCGGAGCGAGTCGTTCATCCCATCTCTGAAGCGCAGGTGGTCATCCTCGGCGCGGGCGAGATGGCGGAATTGGCAGTGGAAGCCTTGCGCAAGCGCGGTGCGAACCGCATCCTGGTTGTCAACCGCACCTTGGAACGCGCCCACACCATTGCAGACCGCTGGGGGGCTGAAATCACAACCTTTGAAAATCTTGATTCTGCACTGGTGACTGCCGACATCTTGATCTCCTCCACTGGCGCACCACACACGATCCTGTCTGCCGAAATGGTCAAACATGCAATGCAAGCGCGTGTGCAGCGTCCGTTGGTACTGATCGACATCGCTGTGCCGCGCGACATTGACCCTGATGCTGCAAATATTCCCCACGTCAAATTGTATGACATCGATAGCCTGAATGAAAAACTCGAAGGTGCGCTTGCCGAACGCATGGCAGAAGTGCCGCAAGTGAAATCCATTCTCGATGAAGAGATCAAAGAGTTTTCTGAATACATGAAATCACTTGAGATGATTCCGATTATCTCCGATATTCGCCAACAAGCTGAGGGTATCCGTAAAGAGATGCTCGAGAAAACATTGCGCCGCCTGCCCGACCTGACCGAAGCCGAACGTTCCCGCATCGAAGCCATGACTCAGGCGCTGGTCAAACAAATTTTGCACGCGCCCACCAACCGTCTGCGTGCTGAAGCGTCTTGTCCTCATGCGCCCGAATATGCCGCCGTCGCCCGCACCTTGTTCGGTTTACAAAGCGAAGGCTTGTGCGGTTTCTCGGGTCAAGCCTGCCCCATCTCAAATGCTGCTGATTAGGTAATCATGAAACTTACTTTCGCCACCCGCCCCTCCGCCCTCGCCCGCTGGCAAACCCAATGGGTCATCAATGTCCTGCAAAATATTTATCCCAACCTTGAATGTGAAGAAAAAGTCATCACTACACAGGGCGATAAAATTCTCGACAAGCCTTTGCCCGAGATTGGCGGCAAGGGACTCTTCACACAAGAACTTGAATCTGAATTACTCAATGACGGCGTCCACTGCGCGGTTCACTCGCTCAAAGACCTGCCCGTTGAAAACCCCGCTGGATTAACAGTCGGATGTATCCCCGCCCGCGCCGAAGTGCGTGACGCGCTGATCTCTGCCAACGGATACACCCTCGCCACCCTTCCAACCGGCGCTTCAGTTGGGACCTCAAGCCTGCGTCGTGCTGCCCAAATCCTTTCCCTCCGTCCAGACCTTCGCATCCAATCTCTGCGCGGCAACGTGGATACCCGCCTGCGCAAAGCATTGGACGGTCAGTACGATGCGATCATTCTTGCTGGTGCAGGGTTGACCCGCCTCGGCTTGGATGGTCACGTCACCGAATGGCTTTCACTCGACGTCATGCTCCCCGCGCCTGGGCAAGGCGCTCTCGCGATCCAATGCCGCGCGGACGACGAAGTAACGCTCACACTGCTTTCCAAACTCGAAGATCAAGCCACCCGCAAAGCAGTCACGGCGGAACGGGCATTTTTGCAAGGGTTAGGTGGTGGGTGTGCCGTGCCTGTGGCAGCGTATGCAACAAACAGTGACCAGTCATCAGTGATCAGTCTGACTGGTCTGGTAATTTCAGAAGATGGAAAAAAGGTTGTGAAAGTGACTGGTGAAGAGATTGATGCACTTGAACTTGGTAATGAACTTGCACAAAAGGCAATTAACAATGGTGCAGACAAAATCCTCAAACTGATCACTGTCCATTGATAACTGGTTCTTATGAAAGTCCTCATCACCCGCCCCCGTACTCAAGCCGATGAATTCGCAGAAAAACTGCGTTCTGCGGGCTTCGAACCGAACTTTTTCCCAGTCATCGAAATCCAACCGATTGGAAATAATGTTGCACTGGAACGCGCTCTTGAGAAATTGAACTGCTATGAGTGGGTCGTGTTCACATCGGTCAATGCCGTGGACGTTGTGTTTGATGAGTATTCCGTCTTCTTTTTGAAAGAGAACGCAGGCGTGAGGTTCGCCGCCATTGGACCAAAAACCGCCGAGGCATTACGCAAATACAGCATCGAACCAGACTTTGTCCCCGAGGAATATGTTGCAGAAGCCATTTTGCCTGGCTTGGGTGATCTGCAAGGTAAGTGGGTCCTGCTCCCACGCGCTGAGA
>WBZY01001593.1_pt1 | contig 11185 bp, 6 predicted proteins | sample 5204191 | NCBI WGS metagenome assembly WBZY01 (sample SAMN12344363, study PRJNA552823) | activated sludge metagenome | biome: Activated sludge suspended growth; feature: Anammox Sidestream; material: Wastewater; isolation source: activated sludge from anammox sidestream of wastewater treatment... | reverse complement strand
TCGGCTCCGCGCCCAGATCCTGTTTCTCGTAGATCGCCTGTCCGGTCCTGGCGTCGAAGCCGGTCTGCACGGTGCGGCTCAGCAGCTCGCCCCGCTTCCTCGCGTTGCGGACCCTGTTGTTGTAGACCTCGATGTTGCGCACGGAGAGCTTGGCCATGCGCTTGTAGCGCTCCTCCATCTCTCCCACGGCCCAATTGAGCGCGGCCACTGCCTTGGCCGGATCGGTGACGACAGGCGCCAGCAGATGGGGAATGCCGTTATAGACGGACAGCTCCAGCATCTTGGGGTCGATCATCAGGAGGCGGCACTCGTCGGGAGTGTGGCGGAACAGAAGCGAGAGGATCATCGCGTTGACGCCGACAGACTTGCCCGATCCGGTCGTGCCGGCCACCAGCAGATGCGGCATGCGCGCCAGATCCGTCACGATCGGCTCGCCGCCGATCGACTTGCCGAGCGCCATCGGCAGCGCGCCGTCGCAGGAGCGGAACGCCTCTGCCTCGAGAACATCGCGCAGCAGAACCCCGTCACGGCGCACGTTTGGCAGCTCGATCCCGATCGCGTTGCGCCCCGGCACGACCGCAACCCGTACGGCTGCCGCGCTCATCGAGCGCGCGATGTCGTCGGCGAGGCCGATCACGCGGGACGACTTGGTGCCGCGCGCCGGCTCGACCTCGTAGAGTGTCACGACCGGACCCGGTTTGATCTCCCGCACCTCGCCCTTCACGCCGAAATCATTGAGCACGTCCTCCAGCAGACGTGCGTTGCCGCGCAGAGCTGTCTGGCTGACCGCGCCAGCCGACCGGGCCGCAACCGTCCTTTTCAGCAGGTTCAGCGACGGTCGCTTGTAGCCGGCCTCCTCGCGGCGTGGCCCGAGGCTGCGCAGGAACGAGGATCGCTTGGCCGGCTCCCTCTCGTGGCCCGACGTCTTTGCGTTGAACGGGGCGAACCGCTCGGCGATATGGCGGCTCGCCTCCTCGGTATGCGCATCGAACCCCTGATCACGACCGGCCGGATGCATGGGGGCTCCGGCCGCCTGCTGGGGATTTGGCCGGGCAGCGGGCGCGGCAGCCGGCATTGGCCGCGTCGGCATCTGCGAGAACGGTGCTTCGGGCTCGGCGTCGTCGGCATAGGGATTGCGCAGGGCCGGGTCGATGCGCGGAGGTTCCACCGGGTATGCGGGCGGCGTGTACCCGGCAGGAGGCGTGTAGCCGTAGGGGTAGGGATAGGGACCAGGCGGGGGAGCGAATGATACCGGTGCGGCCCCATAGCCGGCCTGCGGGCCGACGGCGCCAGTCGGATAGAGCGGGCCGGCGCACCCGGGGCCCGGAGCAGCCCCGCCTTGGGTAGCATGGGCCCCGGCTCTGTCCAATGCCTCGGCCTGCGACGAGCGGCTTGCCTTGCGGGTCGTGAACCGCCGCCACCAGCCGCTGACGGCCTGCTCGATGATGACGCCGCTGGTGGGGACCGGATGGGTCGCCGGACGCTCTCGCGTCAGCATTTCGGAGAGATCCTTGAATTCGACGCCCACGCTGTAGGCCAGCGCAGCCCCCCCCAGCGTGAAGAACAAGAATCCGGACGCCGACCCCGCCCTCTCGGGATTGATGACCGAGAACAGGCTGGTGGCGAGATTGTAGATCACGTCGCCGATGATGCCGCCAAGCCCATGATTGAGCGGCCAGGCAGCCGGCAGCGGCAGGGAGGACAACGCGCCGGCCAGAATCAGCACGGCCAGCGGAAAGAACGTGACTTTGGCGCGAAAACCCTGCGAGCGCTGCGCCAACAGCAGCTCCAGCCCCCAGAACATCGGGGCGAGCAGGGCGACGGCCGTCGCCAGCCCGAGCGTCTGTAGCATCAGGTCGGAGATGATGGCGCCGGGCGCGCCGAGCCAATTGCGTGGAACCCCTCCCGTCGCGTGGGTGAGGCTGGGATCGCTCACCGACCAGGACAGAAGGCTCGTCCACAAGACGCCGACAGCACCGAGCAGCACGAGCCCGCACAGCCGACCGAGCCAGCCGACGAGCCGGTCCTCGAGCGTTGCGGGCAGCAGGCGCTGCTCAAATCCTGATGCGTCAAACCGCATGAAGCGAACGGACTCTTACGCGACAAGGGATACGATGCGTTCGAGCGCCTGCCGGATCACCGCTTCGTTCTGCACCAATGCAACGCGCACGTATTGTGCGCCCGGATTGATGCCGGAACGGTCCGCCTGAGCCAGGTAGGCACCAGGTATCACCTTGACGCCCAAGCGTTTCCATAACGTTACCGTTGCGTCACTGCCGTCGCCAATTTGGCTCATGTCGAGCCATAGGAAGAACCCGCCTGCCGGACGCACGTAGCCGAACCGGCCCTTGAGGACCTCGTCACAGATGTCGTACTTGGCGCGGTAGCGCCCCCGGTTGACCGTGACGTGCTGCTCCTCCGACCACACGGCCGCCGAGACATGCTGGGTGGGGCCGGGAACCTGCGGTCCGACCAGATTGCGCACCTCCGCGAGGCTCTCCATGAACACGGCATCGCCCGCGCAGAATCCGGAGCGCAGACCCGGCAGGTTCGACCGCTTCGACAGCGAATTGAAGACGACCAGATTGCGGTATCTGTCCGCGGTCGCTGCCGCCACCTCGAGGCCGCCTGGCGGCGCATCGCCCGAGTAGATTTCGGAATAGCACTCGTCGAGGAACAGCATGAAGTCGTAGGCCCGCGCCAGCTCGAGCGCCCGGCCGATATAGGCGCCATCCGCCACCGCTCCTTGCGGGTTGGCCGGCGAGCACAGGTAAAAAGCTGCCGTCCGTCCGAGCAGCCCCGCATCGGAGGCGATCGCGTCGAGATCGGGCAGGTGACCCGTTGCGGCAGTGGCATTGAGAAAGACAGGCTCCGCCTGCGTGGCGAACGCCGCCCCCACATAGGCTTGATAGTACGGGTTGCAGAGCAGGATCGCGGGCCGGCCCCTCACCAGCTTGCGTCCGACCGCTGGAAACGCCGCATAGAACAGCCCCTCGCGCGAGCCGTTGCAGGGAAGTACCTCCCGCTCGGGATCCACCGCCGCGGTGCCCGCCAGACGATACCGCCGGCCGAGCCATCCCGCGATCGCCCCCCTCAGCTCCGCCGTCCCCCTGATGGGCGGATACTTCTCGTACAGCGCCTTGGCCTCATCGATCTTCTGCACGACGAAGCCGGGCGACGTCTCGCGCGGCTCGCCGAGCGTCAGGTCGATCGTGTCGGGATGCCCCGGCTCGATGCCGTCCAGCAGGCGCCGAAGGCGTGTGAACGGCGAAAGAATGGCGCCGCTGGCGAGCGCCTCCAAGCCACTGCTCGATGTCGTCATCGTTGGAACGGTCCCTCTAACGTCACCGGCGGCCAGACCGTTACCCGCTTTGACCACCCCCAGCAAATCCCGTCGTGCCGACCCGATCCCTATACAAGAAAAAAGGCCGCCCCGGATGGAGCGGCCTTCAGTAATTGGAGAAGATCGTTGACGGGCGCTTAGAAGTTGATGAGCGCGCCCATCTTCAGGATGTGCATGTCGTCGAAGCCGACGGTGGCGGCGCCGAAGTCGACCTCACCCTCGAAGTTGCGGTAGACGAGCCACATGGACATGGCGGCCGCGTCGATCTCCTGGACGACGCCCAGGCCCCACTGCTGCAGCTCGCTGCCGGTGGCGCCGGCGAAGACGACGTTGTTGAACATGTCGTTCTTCTGGGCGTACTCGCCGAACAGCACCGTGTGGCCGAGCGCGTTCCAGCGCTGGCGGATGCCGGCCTTCAAGTAGAAGTTGTCGCCGGTGATCACGCCGGCGGCATCGGTGTCGTCGTCACCGTAGGCGCCGTAGAGGAACAGGCCCGTCGGCACGTGCTGGACGTAGGCGCCGATCTGCCAGTAGCTGTTCTTCGGACCGCCGAACACGTTCGAGTTGTCGTTCTCCTCGAAGTAGGAAGCGGCGAGCGCGATCTTGATGCCGTTGAACTCGCCCGCGTAACGTGCCGCGACGTCCCAGGCATCGTCCTCGCCCCAGGAGGCGGAGGCCGAGAAGCCCGCGAAGGTGGGGCTGTCGTAGCGAACGTAGTTGCCGGGGCCGGCGAAGCCGCCGCAGTCGCCTGCGAAGCCCGCGCCAGCAGCCTGGCAGTGGGCGATGTTGCCCCAGGTAAACGCGGTGCGGACGCCGCCGACGTTCAGGAAGAAGGCCTGGTTGTCGAACAGCACCCAGTTGGCGGGAACGAGCGAGCCCGAGCCGTCGACCAGGATGGCCGTGTTGTCGGACGCCGGCGAGAGCTGACCGACCGAGATCTTGCCCAGGCGATCGTCCTTCAGGTACCAGTAGGACTGGTGCGCGCGCACGCCCTGCAGGGCGGCGAAGTCGTCGCGGTCCTGGTTGACGCCAGCGAGCGGATCAGGCGTGCCGACCTCGATATGCAGCAGGTAGCCGGCGGTCAGGCCCTCGCGGATCTTCGCCTCGCCCGACAGCTTGAAGTTCGAGGACAGCGTGGTGCCCAGGCCCGTGACGTAGGTGTTCGACTCCAGGCCGTCGTCCCAGTACATGACCTGCTCGGCGACCCAGCCCGAGATCGTCAGGCTGACCTTGCGGTTGCCCTTGCGGGCCGTCGTCGCCTCGAGCTCGGCGATGCGCTCCTCGAGATCGGCGCAGCAGTTGCCGCCGAGATCGGCAGCGGACGCGCTTCCCACCGAGCCGGCCAGCAGGCCAGCGGCGATGAGGGCGCTGAGGCTATACTTCTTCATATGGTCCCCCAGTGTTCCTTGAGACGGTTACGGCCAAATCCACTTTGGCTCGCTCGCCAATCCCGTTGTTCGATCGTCAAAATGCCGAGAATGGGCGATCTCGTCAGCTTTCGCTCTTCGGTGATTCGCGCCAAAGGGGTCAAACCGGAATTGGACGGCGCACAATATGCGCTGACACAGTGTGGCATTCCTGCTGCTTCAGTGAGGAGTGCCGACAACGTCCCGCCGCGAATGTCACGCTCTCGCTGGTGAAATCCCTCGATGCGCCTGCCTTTTGCCGTTGACTGTGCGCCGCGAATCAGTCGCGTCGGCGCACCTCCTCCGACTCCTGGGCCTGTGCGCCAAGAGCAACAGAGCGCACGCTGCCAGGCAGCGTGCGCTCACAAGGCAGGCCAATTGGTCCGGGCTGGGGCTACATCCGCCCCGCGCGCACGTCGGCCTCTGGGTTTGCCGTGATCTTGTGGATGGCGAGGTCCGCGCCCTGGTGCTCGTCCTCCGCCGTCAGGCGCAAGCCGACCATGGCATTGACGACCGCATAGACGACATAGCCCGAGGCAAAGCCTGCCGCTGCGCCCATGAGGCTGCCGGCGAGCTGGGAGGCGAACGTAACCCCACCCATACCGCCAAACGCCTTGAGGCCGAAGATCCCGCACGCGATTCCGCCCCAAAGGCCGCACAGGCCGTGCAGCGCCCAGACACCCAGCACATCGTCGATCTGCCATTTGTTGGTCGAGAGCTGGAACATCTGCACAAAAATGGCGCCCGCGACGGCCCCCGTGACCAGGGCGCCGACCGGATGCATGACATCCGAGCCCGCACACACCGCGACAAGCCCGGCCAGCGCCCCGTTGTGCACGAAGCCCGGATCGTTGCGCCCCGCGACCAGCGCCGCAATGATGCCCCCGCACATGGCGAGCAGCGAGTTGACGGCAACGAGACCCGAGATCCCCTTAAGAGATTGTGCGCTCATCACGTTGAACCCGAACCAGCCGACGCAGAGCATCCAGGAGCCCATCGCAAGCCACGGAATGGATGAGGGCGGAGACGCGATCGAGCGGCCCTTGTCGTAGCGGCCGAGGCGGGGTCCAAGCTGCAGGATCGCGGCGAGGGCTGCCCAGCCGCCGAATGCATGCACCACGATGGAGCCGGCGAAATCCTTGAGCTCGGCGCCGAGCAGCGGCGCGAATATGCCCTCCTGGATGCCGAAGTTCTTGTTCCACACGACGCCTTCGAGCAGGGGATAGCAGATGCCGACCAGGATGGCGGTCGCCACCCCTTGTGCATTGAACCGCGCCCTCTCCGCGATGCCGCCGGATATGATGGCGGGAACGGCCGCCGCGAACGTGCACAGGAAGAAGAACTTCACCAGCGTCAGACCTTGGCCGTCGAACGGTTTGGCCCCGCCCGAAATCGCCTCAGCGCTGGCAAGGAAGCTCACGCCATAGGCGATCCAGTAGCCGATGAAAAAATAGGCAAGCGTCGAGATCGCAAAGTCGACCAGGATTTTGACGAGCGCATTGACCTGGTTCTTGTGTCTGACGGTGCCGACCTCGAGAAACGCAAAGCCCCCGTGCATCGCGAAGACGAGGATTGCTCCCATCAGGAGAAAAAATACGTCCGATCCTACGGCGAGATGTTCCATGCCCCCTGCCCCCCAGAGCTGTGGTGATCGATGCGTGCGCAGCGGGGTTTTTTTTCATCCGCCTGCGCACTTGGGAGGCGCGTTGATCAAGAACTGTGCCACATATTATGAATCGCACCAACGCTATGTAATAGCTACATTATTCTGCGCGTCGCCGCTTGCCCGAACGAGCCGTCTGCTCAAAATAGCGGCAAAGATCCGCACCCGCCTGCCTGCAATTCAGGCAGGTACGCAAATTGCCCGCTATCTGCCCGCTCAGCGGACCCGACGTGGGTTCATGTAGAGATCGGCCTCGTGCCGCTCGATGCGCGGCTTGATGCGGCCAGCCATCGTATCACGGTAAAGCCGCTTCATGTGGCGGCGGCAATCGCCGTTGAATACCATCATGCCGCCGAACAGCTTCATCACCGTCAACAGCCGCTTGTCGGCGTGTCCGGCCTTGATCTTGCCCTTCCACTTGCCGCCGATCGAGAACACCTTGCCGTCGATGTAGCCGACGACGTTGTCGTGCTGGTCGCGCAGCGTGTAGTCGCCACCCAGATTTATGACGTCGCGCCGCAGCCGATAGAACTCGGGCTGGTTGTCGTTCATCAGGAAGAACGAGAAATTCTCCGGCAGGAACGGCCATTTGTTGGCCGAGCGCTCCAGATAGATGATGTAGTTGTCGTCGTCGGTGTTGATCGAATAGGTCATCACCGGAAGCCCACGCGCCCCGATCGTCTGCTGCAGCGACCGACCCAGCATCAGGTCCATGGTCGCACGCCAGTTCAGGGTCTCGTTGAACAGCTTGAACACCAGGCGCTTGTCCATGCCGGTGTTGTCTTTCCACAAGTCCTCGCGATAGCCGATGAGGCCCGTCCGCTCGCCGTTCTCGATGACCTCGGCAAAGACGTCCATGTCGGAGGTGAACTGGCGGGACTTGGCCTTGTTGCGGCTCCTCTTGTAGATGCCGAACTCGACCGAGTTGAGGTTGGTGATCCACACGTCGACGATGAAGTGGTGCCAGCCGTCCTTGCCGGCCGCCGGCTTCTTGTCGGGCTTGCCGCGGGGCTCGGCGCGGGCGTCCCGTGCCGCATCGTTGGCGGCCGCATCCGCGCCTGCGTCGAAGGCAAGCGTCGCACCCTTGGTCGTCATGAAGGCCCCTCCCGCGCGCATTTTTCGCTGCGAATCAGTCGCACGAGGCTAGCACTCAACAAGGCCGGCGCACGTCAGGGAGGGATAATCGGGCTGGGGAAAACCACCGCGGTACCGGCCCCTACCGCTCCCCGAAAATCGCGCTGCCGACACGGACATGCGTGGCGCCGAACTGGATCGCGGTCTCGTAGTCGCCCGACATGCCCATGCTGAGGCCCGCAACGCCATGCTCGCCGGCGAGCTTGCGAAGAAAGGCGAAATGAACGGCCGGCTCCTCCTCGACCGGGGGGATGCACATGAGACCCGCGATCGACAGTCCAAGCTCCTGCCGGCACAGCTTCATGAGCGCGCCCAGGTCCACCGGCAGCACACCCGCTTTCTGCGGCTCCTCCCCGGTGTTGACCTGGATGAACAGTTCGGGCGCGCGGCCCTGCCTCTTGATCTCCTCCGCGATCACTCGGGCGATCTTGGACCGGTCGATGGAATGGATGGCGTCGAACAGCTCGACGGCCTCCTTCGCCTTGTTCGACTGCAACGGCCCGATGAGATGCAGGCGCACATCGGGGAAGCGGGCCTTGAGCGCGGGCCACTTGCCCTTGGCCTCCTGCACGCGATTTTCGCCGAATTGGCGGTGGCCGGCCTCGAGCACCGGCAGGATGTCGTCGGCGCTGAAGGTCTTCGTGACCGCGATCAACGTGACGTCGGTAGCATCACGTTCAACCGCCTCGGCGGCCTCGGCGATCCCGGACTTGACCGCCGACAGCCGCGCCGCGGCCTCCAATCGCTCCTCGCCCAACGCTCGATCCTCTCCCCTGCCATCCCGCAAGCCCCCGGGCGCCAGCTTGACCCCATCAGGGCTTTGCGCTCATTACGTCCTCGACGGAACGACTTCAAAGCCCAAATTCAAGAGATCGAACGGCCCCATGGCATCCGAACGCTACAACGCGCCCGCCCGCGAGAAGCACTGGCAGCAGGTCTGGGAGGCGAAGAAGCTGTTCGCCGCCGGCAACGACCATACCGCGCCCAAGTGCTACGTGCTGGAAATGTTCCCCTATCCGTCGGGGCGCATCCACATGGGGCACGTGCGCAACTACACGATGGGCGACGTTTTTGCCCGCTACAAGCGCGCCAAGGGCTTCAACGTGCTCCACCCGATGGGCTGGGACGCGTTCGGGATGCCGGCCGAGAACGCGGCCATGGAGAGGAAAACCCATCCGGCCAAGTGGACCTACGCCAACATCGAGACGATGAAGGGCCAGTTGAAGTCCATGGGCCTGTCGCTCGACTGGGACCGCGAGATCGCCACCTGCAGCGTCGACTACTACAAGCATCAGCAGCAGCTGTTCCTCGACCTTCTGACGAAGGAACTGGCCTATCGCAAATCCTCCAAGGTCAATTGGGACCCGGTCGACCACACGGTGCTCGCCAACGAGCAGGTGATCGACGGGCGCGGCTGGCGCTCGGGGGCGCTCGTCGAGCAGCGCGAGCTCACCCAGTGGTTCTTCAAGATCACCGCCTATTCCGACGAGCTGTTGTCGGCCCTCGACACGCTCGACAAGTGGCCGGAGAAGGTGCGCCTGATGCAGGCGAACTGGATCGGGCGGTCCGAAGGCATGCTGATCCGTTGGGGGCTCGAGAAGAAGACCGCACCCCAGGGCATGACCGAGATCGAGATCTACACGACGAGACCCGACACGCTTTACGGCGCTGCGTTCCTGGCGGTCGCTCCCGACCATCCGATCGCGAAAGCAGCGGCCACCAGGAACAAGAAGCTCGCCGCATTCTGCGAGGAATGCCGGCGCATGGGAACGTCCGTCGCTGATCTCGAATCGGCGGAGAAAAAAGGCGTCGACACCGGCATCCGCGCGGCGCACCCGCTGGACAAGGATTGGCTGTTGCCGATCTATGTCGCCAATTTCATCCTGATGGACTACGGCACCGGCGCGATTTTCGGCTGTCCTTCTGGCGACCAGCGCGACCTCGATTTCGCACGGAAGTACAATATTCCCTTCGCTCCCGTGATCCTGCCACCGGGCGCGGACGCCAAGACCTTCAAGATCGACGACAAGGCGGTCGATGGTCCCGGCACGATGATCAACTCTTACGAGCTCGACGGAATGACGCCGGAGGCCGCGTTCGAGACCGTCGCCAAGCGGCTCGAGGGCAAGACCTGGGGCGGCAAGCCCGTGGGCCGGCGAAAGGTCAACTACCGCCTGCGCGACTGGGGCATCTCCCGCCAGCGCTACTGGGGTTGCCCCATTCCGGTCATCCACTGCCCCGCCTGCGGCGTGGTGCCCGTGCCGTCCAAGGACCTGCCCGTCAAGCTCCCCGACGACGCCACCTTCGACAAGCCCGGCAACCCGCTCGAGCGTCACCCGACCTGGAAGGACTGCACCTGCCCGAAGTGCAAGAAGCCTGCGCGGCGCGAGACGGACACGATGGACACGTTCGTCGACAGCTCTTGGTACTACGTGCGCTTCACGGCACCCGATGCCAAGAGGCCGGTGGATGCGAAGGCGGCGCGCTACTGGCTCCCGGTGGACCAGTACATCGGTGGCATCGAGCACGCCATTCTGCACCTCCTCTACTCGCGGTTCTTCTACCGTGCGATGAGCGATGCCGGTCATGGCGATCCCTCCTCCGCGCATGCCTCGGGTGCGACGAACCTGCGCGAGCCGTTCGCTGCGCTCTTCACGCAAGGCATGGTCACCCACGAGACCTACAAGTCCGAGACGGGCGGCTGGCTGCTGCCGAGCGAGGTCAGGTTCGACGGGGAGGGCGACATCCGTCGCGCGACCGAGATCGCCACCGGCAAGCCGGCCGTCATCGGCTCCATCGAGAAGATGTCCAAGTCCAAGAAGAACCTCGTGGACCCCGACGACATCATTTCGCATTGGGGAGCCGACTGCGCCCGCTGGTTCATGCTGTCCGACAGTCCGCCCGAGCGCGACGTGATCTGGACCGAGGCCGGCGTGCAGGGCGCGGGCCGCTTCATCCAGCGCATATGGCGGCTTGTCGAGGAGGTCGCGGATGGGCCGGTCGAGATCGGCGCTGCCAAGCCGGCGGCTTTCGGAACCGAGGCCGGGGATCTGCGTCGCGCCGTCCACAAGGCGCTCGACGCGGTGGGTCGCAACATCGAGCTGCTGCGATTCAACGTCGCCGTCGCCCAGATCTATGAAGCAACGAATGCGCTATCGGTGAGTATTTCCAAGACCGGTGAAGGTCTTGATTGGGCACGCCGCGAAGCCGCCGAAATCATCGTTCAAACAATCGGCCCGATGATGCCGCATTTGGCTGAAGAATGCTGGGCGCGGCTTGGATACAACACCTTGGCTGCCAATCAGCCCTGGCCGTCCGCCGACCCGACCCTCATCGTTGACGATACAGTGACCATTGCCGTACAGGTAAACGGAAAGCGGCGCGACGAGCTCAAGATTTCGCGAACCGCGACCAATGCCGAGATCGAAGCGGGGGCCTTGAAGCTGGATGCCGTGGTCCGTGCCCTGGAGGGACGGCCGGTCAAGAAGGTGATCGTGGTTCCCCAGAGGATCGTGAATGTCGTTGCCTGAGACGCGTGAGGGGGAAGTGGCCGATGGCCGGGCAGGCGTGAGCCGCCGCGGTCTGGTCGTTCGTCTTGCCGCGTCGGCTGCTGTCGCCCTCCTCGTCTCCGCTTGCGGT
>WBZY01001590.1_pt1 | contig 11192 bp, 12 predicted proteins | sample 5204191 | NCBI WGS metagenome assembly WBZY01 (sample SAMN12344363, study PRJNA552823) | activated sludge metagenome | biome: Activated sludge suspended growth; feature: Anammox Sidestream; material: Wastewater; isolation source: activated sludge from anammox sidestream of wastewater treatment... | reverse complement strand
CACCTGCCCGGATGCCGTGAGCGCCATGCGATCTTCCGCCACCGGTGGGCGGCTCACGTAGCGGCACAGTCGTTCCAGCTTCGGACGCTGATGCGGCGGGATGACGATGCCGGCGTGTAGTGAAAATCCCCCGGCACGGGCGGCACCGCGATGATCACCCTGCTGCTCAGCCTCCGGCATGGCGCTCGCAGGCAGCATCTGCAGCGTGAACAGCTTCTGCCCGGCGCGCGCACCCACCGCAATCCGCTAGGTGATGGAATGGCCAATCAGCTCATCGAGCGGGCCGGTTGACCCATCCGTGGCCAGCCAGGCGTTCTCCATGTCGCGCTCGATCAGGCCGTGCTTCTCCAGCAACCGCCCTACTCGCTCCGCGATCCGCTGCACCAGTCCCTGCAACTGCGGCGTAGTGGGCGCCGGTGCATGGCGGAATACCAGCCCATCACCTGCCCGCAGATACACCCCATCCAGAAAGATCATGTGAAAGTGCACGTTCAGGTTCAGTACCGAGCCGAATCGCTGGATCAGCGTCACCGCGCCGGTATGGCCGCTCGCGCGAGCGAGGGCGGCGTTGTCGATGAGATGCCGCGAGATCGTCCGATACACTGTGCCGAGCACCAACGTCAGCGCATCCGGATCCCTCGTCAGCAGGAAACGCAGCGCCATCGGCAGCGACAACACCCACTGCCGCAGCGGGCGTTCGGGCAGCACCTCCTCGACCGGCAGCGCTGCGGTCTCGGCCATGCGCCGCGCACCACAAGAAAGGCAGAACCCGCGCTTCTTGCAGCTGAAGGCCATCAGCTTCTCGGCATGGCAGTGCTCGCAACGCAGCCGCAGAAACCCTGCCTCCAACCGCCCGCACTTCAGGTAAGCCTCGAACTCCTGCGCGATGTAGTCCGGCGGCGGACCATCGGCCATCGCGCGTATCTCGCGGAATGCCGGGTAGTGCTGCTCGACCAGCCGGTACAGCAGCGTGTCCTCGGGTCGATGCCGGGCGTAACCGGGCGGATCGAGGAAGAGCGGCCCATGGGGTCGCCGCGCGAGAACGGCAACGGGCATGGCGAGCGTCCCTGCAAAGGGCGGGGACGCTCAAGGTTATGGCATCTCTCCCGTCAACGGTTGGGGCAAAACCGTCTTGTTCGGTCAGAAACACCCACTTCTCCCCTGAATCCGCCCACTGACTTACCCGCGCCTTCAGCGCATCCTGAGGCGTCGCCCCTCACTCCCACTCGATTGTTTCGCAGTATCGCAACCCCGCGACTCTGCTGAAGTTCCCGAAGACGTTGGGCAAATTTGCAGTCACAACGCCCGACAGGATACTTCGCTTGGTGCCGATAGAGCGCGATCGATACCGAAAGGGTCTGGTCACGACGGGCCCGCTTCCAGGAAAGCCGGCAGATTCAAGAACTCTCGGACCCATCGAACCTCACGGGTCGTCGGCTTGAGCATCGCCTGAATTTGAAGTGCCACGCGCTCCGATTGCCCGAGCACCTGACCGGCCTCGCTCGCGAACCGATAGGCCATCAGCGTAACCGTAGCAGCTGCATTCGACTCCGGCAGTTCTAGATATTTCGCGTACCTTTGCAAAGCGGGTAACGCGTGCAGCCCCAAAAATATCCCCCAGCATTTCGACCTCGGCGGGCTAGACGGCGAACCATTGGACTACTGCATCGCGGGCACGGTCGTGTCGCAGTGGTAGCAGCGGTACTGGCCGATGACGAAGAGCTTGGCACGGATGCCGATTGACGAGAGTGGGGAGCAGACGGCTGAGGAACGTGTGGCACTGGCAGCTTCAGATACTCCAGGTCGCACTTCGCTTGAAGCCGTAGAGCATGAGCCCGATTCAAGAGTGGATCTGGGGTCGTCAGGACTTGGGTGACTCGGCGTGCCAAGGCGTTGAGGTTCTGCGGGCCGGTCAGCAGTTTCTGGCGTAGAGATGACGCCTTCGCCTCGATGGCACTTCGAATGCGGCTAAGCTCCTGCCGGTCCGCATCAGTTTCTTCAGTCCTGTAGACAAATCGCTGTTCGAGTCGCGCTCTCCACGCAAACAGCCCGCGTGAATTAACCTCCCCAAACCCGGGAGTCGCCAAGACTCGGCCCCGCGTAATGTCCGCAGCGGTGTCAATTCCGTACGAAGCGAGTACCGCTTGCTTGGCGGGCCCAATTCCATGGATTCGAGCGTGGGCGATGTCGAACGTGTCCAAGAACGCTTGCAGTTGCTTTACGCGTCTGGCGTCACGGTACTTCTCAATCAGACCCTTTTGTTCGTTCGCGAGTCCTTGGTATGCGGAGCGTGCAGTTCTAAGTTCCTCGCCGAGCTCTGTGAACTCGAATGCGCCGGTGCGACGTCTCCAGTTGTCGAGTTCGCGGTACCACGTCGTTTCAGCAGACACGAAGGCATTGTCGAACTTGTGCTTGCTGACTGTTGATTGGTCTCTCTTTGCAAGCCACGCCCAAAGGGCAAGAGGTAGCCATACAATCCATAGTTCGACGTTTGCGAAGAAGACGAGGACTGCCAGGACACCGGCAATTACCCGGCCGGTGTTCTTGAGCTGAGGCGGGTTGGCGGCTTTCTGTGCCTCGGAACTGGGCGATAGCGCCGGCGTTGTGAGTGCTGGTTGCAGCTGAGATGGCAACGAAGCAAGTTCACGTTCGATGCGCTTCCAAACAGCGTCTAAGCTAAACCCACCGGCACCCGGGTCAAACGTCTGCGTAATGAGCTGTGCGTGTGGTACGAAAGGTATAAACAGCACGACACCCAGCTGGTTCTCCATTTCGCACCAAGCGCACTCGCCCGCATCGCGCGGTATGAAGTGAAACGTGTTTACTTGGCACTTCGTGAGTTGTTCCTCTAAAGTCTCCAAGATCTGAACCCAAGACGATGCTGGCGGACGTTGGTTCTGAGGCCGATCGGAAAACGCCGAGTCGAAAGCCATCGCAAGTGATTGGGAGAAGTCCGACATGGCCGGGGTGCCAGGCGGCTGGTCCATGCCTACGTTCCGGTTCTCCGCGTATACGTAGCGGAACTGTTTAATCGCCTCACTGATCTGAGGTGTCTCGCCACGCCGCACGGATCCTGAGAATGGATGCCGTCCCATGAACAGCATTTGGAAAATAACCACCGCGAGCCCAAACGCGTCGTGGTTAGGGCTTCTAATCAACTGGGAGAGATTCTTGCCTTGAAGCTCGGGCGGGGTGTACTCCGGTACTCCGACCCGACAAGGGAACGTTTGCCCAGCATGTGTAACCTGGAAGCTGTCCGCATCTACCAGCGCAACCGTAGCTTGTGGCGAGATGAGTATGCTCGAATGATTGATGTCACCGATGACACAACCCGTCTGATGAACAGATGCGACTGCTCGAGCCACATTGCTCGCCGCATGTACCAGGAATCGGTAGTCTGCTTGCGGGAAATGCTGCTTTCTGGAACCTGGCGCGTATATGTCGTGTAAAGGCCGGTGATTCTTTACCAGGCGCATGACGAAGCCGAGGAATGAGCCACGTCTATCCCGAACAACTGAAACGGGAAACGCTACAAAGGATGTCCGGCGAAACAAGCCCGCCTGAACCATCGTCGAGATTTTCTTCTCGCGATCGTAAAGCTGAGGAGACTGGTATATCTTTGCTGCATAAGAGCTGTCGTTGCCTAGCGAGTATACCGTTCCCTCGCCACCACGGCCAATCGTCGCGCCTAATCGCACCGCCCGGCCATCAACGACCACCTCGCTAGAAGTCATCTTCGAACCGCGAGAATCAGCGTCTTGTCGTCATCCGTGCGGGCGTTGACCAACTCACTATTCAGAAAGTCGGTAAGGTGGCGCGACAGCTCATGGTCTCGACCGCGCTCGGCGCTATTTAGCACCGCCGCAAACATTCCATCAAAGAATCCGGGGAATGGCTGTTTGTTGAGGAAGTCGAGAGCAAGCCGTTCGAGTCCGTCAGAAAATAGTGCTATTGCACCAATTCCACCTTCGTGACGTGTGACGCGCAGCTGTACAGGGCCATCGTCAACAACAAAAGACGTTGTCGATGCGTATTCACCTTGTTCTGGCCAGGTGAGCGCTATCCAAGTATCTGACGACGTATCTTTGACAACGACACAACCATCACCGACGTGTGCGACGACGGTTGATGTGCCACTACTGACCGCACAAACGAGAGTGGACGCGAAGTCGCGTGGTGTAAGCGATCGCCGTTGAGCAGTGGCAAATATTTGATCTCGAGTGGTATCTAGCCACTCCTCAAACTTGTCGTTTGCAGGAACATCCGTGCAATCGCGGAAGTGCTGCCGGATGGCGGTACCAATCGTACGGCAAACGAGATGGGCGCCCTGCCTTGCATACGATGCGCTGCCAGCACCGTCCGAAACGACACCGACAAACGTTTCGTTCTCTTGCTTCGTCGAAGGCACGAAGCATAGGAAAGCATCCTGCAGTGGGGTGCCAGACTTATCGTGGGACGTGCCGCGACACGACGCGGCTACCCATGTCCAAGTGCTCACAACTAGTCGGTGGTAGCCCAGCCTTCAGGCGCTTGCGGATTAGCAAGCGTGACCTTGTCCCCGGGGTTTGAGTGGGATACGGAACTGAGTGAGCTTGAGAGCCAAGCAAACAATTCACGAAAAGCAATGCCCTTTAGCTTAAGGGGTGTCCTTACTGCCATCTGTGCGAGGACATTCATGTCAGCTCCCTCGACACCGACGGCGTAGAAACTGAACTGTTTAGATGCCTCTCCTTCCTTGATTCTCGATGCGGCATTTGACCAGGAATCCGTTGGTCCCCCGTCCGTGATCAGGAAAATCCACGGCCGGTAATAGGTAATACCATTCTTCTTGTAGTCATCTTTCCGCGCGCGCAAAAGATCGAGGCCTCGTTCAATCGCCTCACCCATTGGCGTATTGCCACTTGAGTCGAGATCGGGCGCGAAGAACTGTGCTGCGGAAACAAACTCAGTACGTACATCGACTGGACCAAAAGTCACAATTGCGACTTCAACGCGCTTGGCACTTAGAGCATCGGCCTTCAGTTCCTCCTCAAACTGCTTGAGCCCAGCATTCAATTCTCTGATTGGTTGCCCTGACATGGAGCCTGATGTATCGAGCAATAGAAGGCAGGAGCATCGTAACCGGTAACTACGCGACGTTCTATTTTTCTTCCAGCTGATGGGTGATCGTCTCGCTGAACGATGGCAGCGAGGAGGAGTTATGGGGATCGACCAGCGGATTCATCGGGACGAGGCGACGTGGCGGGAGATCTTCGCACGGCAGGAGGCGAGCGGACTGCGCAGATCACAGTTCTGCCGACAGGAAGGGATCAACCCCGGAGTGTTTCGGCGCTGGCGGGAGAAGTTGAACGGTGAAGCGCAGGGCCCGACGCGCCGATCACGCACGGGGAGCAAAGTGGCCGAGCCGTTCATCGACATGGGCGCGCTGGAGGCGGAGCGTTCGAGATGGGAGGTTCGGCTCGAGCTCGCCCCCGGCGTTGTGCTGAGCATCGCGCGTAGCTGATGTTTTTCGCCGAGGCGCAGATCCGCGTCCAGCTCTACGGTCAGCCTTGCGATATGCGCAAGTCGTATGACGGCCTGCAGGCGCTGGTGCGCCACGCGATGGGCTGCGAGCCGCTCGACGGCGGGCTGTATGTGTTCGTGAACCGGCGCGGCTCGCAGCTGAAGTGCCTGTATTTTGATCGCTCGGGTTTCTGCATCTGGGGCAAACGGCTCGAGGCGGGCCGATTCATCAGCGACTGGCGCTCGGTGCGCACGCGCGAGATGGACTGGACGGGCTTGAAGCTGCTGCTCGAGGGGATGGAAGTGCGACGCGTGCGCAAGCGCTTTGCGCTGCCCGCGGCGATCACGGAAAGCCTATAAATAAAGCACTTTCATGCGCACACCGTGATAAGATACGCGCTATGCCAAGCGCGGCGACGGGCCCCTCATCGAACCTCACCGAGGTGAGCGCGCTGAGCGCCGCGCAACTCCTTGCCGTCGTGCATTCGCAGGCCGAGAAGATCGCCGCCCTGGAACATCAGATCGAGTGGTTCCGGCGCCAGATCTTCGGGCACAAGAGCGAGCGCTTCGCCCCCGAGCCGAGCCCGAACCAGCTGCACCTGGGGGAAGCATTCCCGGTGCCGGCCACGACGGTGCAGAAGACCCGCGCGATCCCGGCCCACACTCGCCGTGTCCACCCCACCGATAGCGCCGAGAGCGGCGAAGAGCTGAAGTTCTTCGACGAGTCGAAGGTCCCGGTCCAGACCATCACGCTGGTGCATGCCGATGTCGAGGGCCTCTCTCCCGATCAGTACGACGTGATCGGCGAGAAGGTCACATACCGTATCGCCCAGCGCCCGGGCAGTTACCAGGTGCTCAAGTACCGACGCCCGGTCATCAAGCTCAAGGCCACGCAGCAGATCCTGAGTCTGCCCGCCCCGCAAGGGGTCATTCAGGACAGCCGCGCGGATGTGAGTTTCATCGCCGGCCTGCTGGTCGACAAATTTGCTTGGCACCTGCCGCTATACCGCCAGCATCAGCGTCTGGCGGCCGCTGGCATCCGCGTTAGCCGGCCGTGGCTGACGCAACTGGCACAGCAAGCCATCGGCCTGCTCGAGCCCATCTACAACGCGCAGTTCGAGTCGGTTCGCCACAGCCGCGTCAAGGCGATGGACGAGACGCCGATCAAGGCCGGACGCAGCGGGCATGGCAGGATGCGCACCGGCTATTTCTGGCCCGTGTATGGCGAGCGCGATGAGGTGTGTTTCCCCTTCCACCCGTCGCGCTCCGCAGACTTTGTCACCCAGGCACTCGGGCTCAAGGCCGCCGAGAAAGGCGTGCTGTTGACGGATGGCTATGCCGCCTACGAGCGCTACGTCCACAAGACCGGGCTGAAGCACGCGCAATGCTGGGCGCACACACGGCGAGGCCTCTTCGAGGCTTTGCCACTGGAGCCGGTGGCGGCCGAGGCGCTCGAGCAGATCAAAGCGTTGTACGCCATCGAAGAGCAGATCCGTACCCTCAAGCTCAGCGGCGAAGGCAAGCAATTGCACCGCCTGACCCACAGCAAGCCACGCGTCGAGCAGTTCTTCCAGTGGGTGGATGAGCAACTGCAACGTGCGGGGTTCACGCCGAGCAACCCGTTCATCCAGGCGTTGAACTATGCCCGTGAACGGCGAGCAGGACTGGAAGTGTTCCTCACCGATCCCGACGTGCCGATCGACACCAATCATCTCGAACGGGCGCTGCGGGTCATTCCCATGGGTCGAAAATCATGGCTCTTCTGCTGGACCGAACTCGGCGCCAGGCAGGTCGGCGTCATCCAGAGCCTGATCGTCACCTGTCGGCTGCAGGGCATCGATCCTTACAGCTATCTCGTCGACGTTCTGCAGCGCGTCGCCGATCAGCCCGCCAGCCGAGTCGCCGAACTCACGCCCCGACTGTGGAAGCAGCACTTCGCTGCCCATCCGCTGCGTTCGGACATACAAGAGTTTCCGACGCAGTAACAGACGTCGCGTAGTTACCGGTTACGGAGCATCTTGGTTCGGGGTTATCGGCAAAGGTGGCGCCGCCAAATGGTTTTTGCTCGAATTCGCTGCTCATGCTGCATCCCCCTTAGGTCGACCGACGAGTGCTTGTCGAATCCTGACCGATGTTGCCAACGGCCGCAAATCCCACATTGTTTAGCGAGAACTTACGCAAAACTGCTCCGAGGAGCCTCGCAAACTGTTGTTTTCTGTGAACTTGCAAGGAACACGACACTCGACAATGGATTACATTTGGGCGGTGGCATCCACGAAAACTGTCCTCTCCTATTCTTTAGTTCAGTTCAGGGCCACTTCCTGCTCCCGATAGGGTCATATCGGGAATCATATTGTTAAGTTCTGTAACGTTTTGGGCGGCGCTGCGCGAGCGGGCCGCCCATTTGCGTTCAGGAGGGACGGCGATGAGTAGATGGCATGCATTGGTGGGCGAGTACCTCGACGAGTGCAGCACCGGCGGACTGGCCGAGTCCACGCTCAAGACGCTGTGTAACCCCCTGACGATCAGGACCACTGGGGAGTAGAGTTTTCCGACAGGAGAACTCTGGCGAAGAAGTCCCGATTCAGCGAAGAGAAGATCATTTCAGTCCTGAAGCAGGCCGAAGCCGGCCTGAAGGTCACCGAGCTGGTGCGCAAGCACGGCATCAGCGAAGCGATGTTCTACAATTGGAAATCGAAGTACGGGGGCCTGGACGTCTCGCAGTTGCGGCGGCTCAAGGAGCTCGAGTCGGAGAACGTCCGGCTGAAGAAGATGTACGCCGAGCTGTCTCTGGCTCACGAGGCCTTCAAGGACGTCGTCGAAAAAGACTGTGACGCCGCAGGTTCGCCGCGAACTGGTGCAGATGATGACCACCGAACACGCATTGTCACTGCGCCAAGCGTGCCGTACAGCCTGCCTGGCGCGCTCGGCGTTCTATGTGCCTGGGACGATGGTCCGATCATCAGTGCGATCGAGGGCTTTGTGCGCGACAACCCGCGCCAGGGCTTCGACAAGCTCTACCCGGTATTGCGTGCTCCGGGGCGCGGCAAGTGCCGGCTGCATCGGGTCTTCCGGGCCTTGGGGCTCAATATCCGGCGTCGCGGCAGGCGCCGGCTGCCGGCCAGCCGCCAAGCCCCCGCCCGTGGCACTGAAATCCGCCCCTCCTCACCCCGGACGGCTCCTCACCTGACCCCCGGTACGCACCGATCCCGCCCGCTGCTTCTCCCATCAGCAGGACATGCCCTTCACGCTCGGCCTCACAACAGGCTGGCCTGCACCGGCGGTGCCCTCGCCCCCAGCGGCCGCTCGGCCTGCACCTGCTCCGGTGCCATGCGTTCCAAGTGCGCCAGAATCCTCGCGATCACCTCCGGCTCCTCGATGCTGGCAATCACCTTGAGCTTGCCGCCGCAGCGTGTGCAGGGCTCGATATCGATCGCGAATGCCCGCTTCAAGCGCTTCGCCCAGTTCATGACCACATGCCGTGGCGTGGCAGGCTCGGCGGTCTCTTCTGCTTTCGACTTCTTGCCCAACCCTCGACCCGCTGGCGTCACCGCCGCGCGCAGCTTGCTGTGTGGCGCGAATACCCCGTGGTACCGTCAGATGCATTCGCGGTGGTGGTACCAGTGCGGCCAGGCGCGCCATCAGGTCCAGCGGCTCCAGCACGATGTGCGTCGTGCCATCTCGATACGGCGTCTTCAGCGTGTAGCGCACCTGCCCGGATGCCGTGAGCGCCATGCGATCTTCCGCCACCGGTGGGCGGCTCACGTAGCGGCACAGTCGTTCCAGCTTCGGACGCTGAGTTCGTCGATCCCGCGACGATCACGCACGCCACCCAGGCCATCGGCAACCTCGTCAAGGAGATCGAGCTGCTGCGCAACGCACGGGCGGGCGCGACGCGGTGAACAGCCCGCGCGCCCTGCGCGAGATCATCGAGAGGAGAACCGCATGAGCACTCCGAACTGGCGCGCAGCGCCGCTGTTCTTGGGCCATGGCCCGGTGCGTTTCGAGATCTTCAGCGAACCGACTTGCCCCTATTCGGTGAAGGCGCAGAGCAAGATCGCCTCGCTCCTCGAAGCGGTGGGCGCGCACCGCGAGGAGTTCGTGCTCGTGGACCATGCCACCGGACCCAACCGCGATCATTCACTGAATGCTGTGATCCGTCGCATCGAAGCCTTGAGTGGCCTCGCGCTCGATGCCGCCTTCTCCGAGCCGGCACTGCAGGGCGTCATCAAGTGGCACGCGAGGTACGGGCGCCAGAATGGCATCCACGTCTCTCCCACCTTCATGGTCAGTGGCGTGATCCAGCCACAGCTCGGCAGTGGCAATGACATCGCCACATGGGCCGCTGCGGTGGCGGCAGTCTGAGGGGTGGCGGACGCCATCGACTGCAGCGAGTGAGATCCTCGTGCTCGCGGTCTCGGAAGGACAGATGTCGTGATCGTGGCATTGAAAGCGGCGAGCAAGGTGGAGCCCGGGTCATGATTTGTGCAGCGGGCTGTCATGGCCTGCGCCAGGCTCCGGGTGACTCACCGAACTGCCGCTTGAACGCACGGCTGAATGCCGCCTCCGAATCGTAGCCCACGGCAAAGGCAACCTGCGCCACGCTTTCCAGCCCATCGCGCAGCCGCTGGGCAGCCACATGCATGCGCCACATGGCGAGGTAGTGAATGGGGGATTCGCCAACCAACGCCGTGAAGCGCTCGGCGAACACCGAGCGCGACATGCCGACCTGTGCGGCTAGCTCTTCTGCGGTCCAGGTCTGCATCGGCTTCTCGTGCAGCAATGCCAGGGCATGGCCGATATGCGCGTCGCGCAACCCGGCGAGCCATCCCCGTCGCTCGGATGGAAGGCTGGCTACGTACTGGTTGATGGCCTCGATGAACAGCAACTCGGAAAGTTTTGCGATTACCGTCGCCGACCCCATGCGGCCCATGGCAATCTCACTTGCGGCAAAGCGGAACGAACTTTCGATCCATGCCCCGGAAGCGCTGCTGCGCATGTTCAGCTTCATCATCGGCGGCAACGCACTCAGCAGCGGCGTGAACGCGATGTCCGAGCCGAGGAACCCGCACAGCATCTGCGTGGTCGCGCCACCACCACCGGAACGGACGCGTACCATGCTGCTACCAGCCGGCGCCCGGAAGAACTCGCGCACCGGTGTGAACGGCAGTCTCACGTCACTGCCGAAAACATGCGTATCGTTGTGCGGCAGCAGGATGAACTCGCCCGCACGTATGTCCACCGGCTCGGCGCCCTGAACCTTGAGCTGCATGCGGCCCTCGGTCACGCAGTGCGAGGCGATGACATGGCGCGGCGCAACCTGAAATGCCCGGCATACGTCGGGTGACACCTTGCCACTGACGCACCAGGGTGCGGTGAACTCTGCTTCCAGAAAAACGGCTCCGGCCAGACGGATCACGCGCAGCACATCCGACAGAGCGTCCATCCCGGGTCGATCCCCTCCGGAGTCCGGAGCATGAAATGCGGCGTGCCGGTCATTCAGCGCGCGGCGTGTGACCAACAGAATAGCAACCGCGTTCATAACCGACTACTGAAGGAGATCCACACAATGAATGCCGCCGCTGAAGTGGTCTCGCTGCAGACCAGGCCCGTCTCCCGCTACGCCCGGCTGGTGCACCTTTCAATGAAGGGTGAATGGCAGATCGACCGGGATCTGATGGCCGGCCGGA
>WBZY01001588.1_pt1 | contig 11202 bp, 15 predicted proteins | sample 5204191 | NCBI WGS metagenome assembly WBZY01 (sample SAMN12344363, study PRJNA552823) | activated sludge metagenome | biome: Activated sludge suspended growth; feature: Anammox Sidestream; material: Wastewater; isolation source: activated sludge from anammox sidestream of wastewater treatment... | reverse complement strand
TACGCTATCCTTCTACGCACACGGATTGCTCCTTTGTATACGCATAGGTACAAACTTCCCTACGAGGATTTAGGCTCGCAGAGGTGATATTTTCAACCACTTAGGTATCCCATACTTCAAGGCACGCATATCTCCTGTATACTTCAACAAGATCTTCTACCTCCTTCTCCTTCTGCGCCGTTTCTCTGGCTTTACGGTAAGGGGAAAGAGTGGGAGCAAGGACGGCCACGTCATTCCTTGACAGTAATTTACCGACAAACGTAATTCTTCAGACGCTGACATCGTGATCATCTTTCGTAAAACCTAGCCCCTGGCAGAGGTTGGTGTTGACCGTGTCTTTGTCAAGGATTTTAGCGCTCCGTCCATATTCCCTGAGCTTTTCTTGCAGAAGCCGGGAGAGGGTCGATTTCCCTGCGCCTGATAAACCCGTTAGTCAAATGGTAAAATCTTAGTTCATTTTGGTATCCTCATGAAATATCTTTGGTCCGAAATATCCGTTACGGAATAACCTTTCCTTCCATGTCTTCGGGAACCCTGACACCCAGGTAGTTTAAGATCGTCGGGGCAATGTCATACAAGGTAACGCCCTGAAGCCGGACTCCGCCAGGCTCTTTGCCATTTTGCATAATAAAAATGCCATACTGGGAGTGATTTGCATCATCAGGTCCGGTATCGTTTTCACTTGCCCAGATCGACCTGTTCCCAACGTTGCCGATCGAACGCCAGAAGAGGTCTCCATAGTAGACAAGCAAATCCGGCGGTATGCCGTTGCATGCGGTATAGATTTCCTCCGGTTTAAAGACCTTCGTATTGATGGTGTTCCCCTTTTCGTCCCGTAAATCTTCCAGCTTTTTAATCAGTTCATTCCGCACGTGCTCATAGTGCTGGGGCGCAATGACTCCTTTAGGTTCGCGACCCCTTACATTTATAAACAGCCGTCCATAATAGCCGCCTTCTCCCCAGACCCTGGTATTGTCCCAATCGACGATGGTTTTATTGAAAGGGGTAGACCCTGCGGGATAACGCACCAATTTGAGGTAGCCGTTCTGGATAAGCCACTCGTTGATGCAAATGCCGCCCATCATCTTCTTGGCGCCGTGATCGGACACAATAAGGGTCATGGTGTCATCCGTGAAAAGCTTCACCGTCTCACCGATCTCCTCATCGAGATATTTATAGTAATCCAGGATCGCATTCTGATACGGTGAGCCCGGCATATGCCTGGGATGGTCGTGATCAAAATATTTCCAGAAGGCATGATGGATCCTGTCCGGCCCCATTTCAACTACCATAAAGAAATCCCATTCCTTCGAACGGAGAAAATGCCGCGTGAGCCTGAACCGCTTTTCTGTCATGGCATAGATATCTTTCAGGATGGATTCCTTGTTGTCGCTCCTGAATTCCGCAACATCAAGGATGTAGCCCTGGGAAATGGCCTCTACCTCGGCTTTCAGGCCGGGAGGGTAGGTATACTCTCCTTTCGTATCAGGCGTCAAAAAGCAGGTGACCATACATCCATTGACCGGTTGTGGTGGATAGGTCAGGGGCACCCCAATTACGACAACCTTTTTTCCCAGTCGCGACAGGATATTCCACACGGTATCCACATGAACGGACTTCGAATTTGCAAAGGATAACCCTTCATAATCATGACGCAACCGGTTTCTGAATCCATAGATCCCCAGCCTGCCGGGATTAGCGCTTGTCATCATGGACATCCAGGCGGGACAGGTAATGGCAGGGATCGTGCTTTTCATTGCACCATACCTCCCGTGTGCAATCAGGCGCTGGATATTTGGCAACTGATCCAGCCAACGATCGAAAAGAAGTTCCGGAGGGACAGAGTCCAGACCCAGCACAAAGACCTTTTTTTTATGAATTATCATAACGCAGCACAGCCGCAACCAAAAAAGTTCAACCACAAAGAACGCAAAGTTTTACACAAAGATCATAGCGCGGCACGGCCGCAACCAAATTTCCTTTATGAAAGCGGGGAGATTGCTTCGGAAAAGGCCTCGCAATGACAGCGACCATGCACTTTGATGGCACACGGCACGTTGTCATTGCGAGTGAAGCGAAGCAATCTTTCACTCATAAAAAACGGTACCTCCTGAAAGGGGTTTGTGAAAAAACTTACAGAAAAAAGAAGTTTTTATGGAGTAATACTATAGCGTAACACAGCCGCAACCCGATCTCTCCGGTCAGGAGGGGAAAAGGAGCATAGATAACTATCGAAAAAAAGATTTTAGACAGTAATATTTATCGTATGGTCATTTTCCGAATTGAAATGCCCGAAACATCTTTGATGCAGTACAGGAAAAGGATGCTTTAGCGTTTTGATAAAGATCGGGGAGGGCGTGATAGCTCTTCTTTGATAATAGTGAAGCCCGCGATCGGAGTCGAACCGACAACCTCATCATTACGAAAGACCTTTTTGTATTTATTAGCATTTTTTACAAGTGGCCGGAAACGTGTCTTTTGTGCCTAGAATACGTTGTTTTTAGACGAGTTGCAACAAAAATTTATTTCCTGCTTATTCCTGTTGATTCCTAACCATTTCGAGGGAGTTGACTACGTTTTGACTACAGTCAAAGCTTTTTAGAAAGGAGGTGTAAAAGACATGGCAACAAAAAGAACGGTTAAAGTAGGTGATGAACGTTTTTTGGAGTTTATTGATGATGTTACGGGTATGAGGATACATTATATTCCCCTAGACGAAACTGAGTATAAACATAAAACTGTTGAAGTGTTGATCGAGGGGCATATGAGAAAAAATCCGGGCGTTACCTACGGCGGGGCACTTTTAAAGGTTTCGGCAGAGCATCCAGAATTTTTTGTTTAGGAGTCTAACACATGGTACAAAAAACAGCTTATAAGGAAATTGAAGAGGTTAAAGCGTATAAGAAGCTAAAAAGCCAATTGCTAGCGGAGCAAAAGACGCTGTCCGATACAGAGTCTAAATTGGCGCAGATAAAGCAGGGTGTCAAGGAATTGGAAGAGCGGTCATCAAGTGGCGAGATCGTTAAGAAAGATGCTATTGAACGCTTTGTTAAAAATGAAATTACCCAAGCAGAACTGGACAGCACAAGGAAGAAAGTACTTGTGATGACAAAGGAATATAGCGATGCCCTGGAACTTACCAGCTTTAGCGAAGAGGTCATTGCAGAACAACAAAGTCGCATATCAAAAATAGAGAAGGAAATGAAGGCTGTTTCTTCTGCTATATGGGACGAGATAGCATCGATTTGCCAGGATCGCTTTGAGAAGGCGGTTCGCGATACTGCAAGCTTTTTATGGGTTGCCATGAGGAACGGGGGACGTTATGTTCCTATGCTGTATCCGAATGATTTGCCGGAAAGATTCAGGGCGATAGCTGCACCAGATTCAAAGGAATGCGAGACGATCAAGACAAGTCTCTGGAATGAGTTCGTTGGAGTGGAATAAAGACACTTTAAAAAGGGCTTGTGATAGCAGAAATTGTTTAAGGCTTCAAACCACCTTTAAACAGACCCTTTCCTATTGCAGGCCCTTAATTTTTATGCAGGATGGATGGCCGGCTTCTCCCCCTCATATCGCTGCCGGGTATGTGCCCGGAAACGCCGTAGGCAACGACGAAATTTTCCTACTGTCATCCTGCATTATGTTTGATTTAATACTTTTTTCCAAAATCCTGCCGGGTGAGAATTCTTGCAATGTTAATTTGTGATCCTTTCCACTCGAAAACAATCCGGTAATCACCGATTCTTAAGCGGTAGAGGTCTTCGTAACCTTTAAGCTTCTTGATATGCTTGCCGTCAGGAAATGGATTATCTTCAAGCCGTTTGCATCCGTTTACGATGCGATTAAAGTCATCTTCTGATAAGGCATCTGTATCTTTGCCAGCCTTATCAGACAAAATAACCTTAAACCTTCCCACGTTTAGCCTTCCTTTGGGCTATGAGATCATCCAGGGATACAACCTTACCCTCCCTGATATCCGTTAACCCTTCCTCAATCTTCGCCTTTACGGTAGGATCTAACATGACGTAGAGGTCTTCTATCTCGTCTTCAATCGTTTTACGGAGCAAGTCTTCAAACTCTTCAATCGTTAAATCTGATACTTTCATAACAAAATCTCCTTCTTAAAGCGGATAAGGTCACGGCGTTTCATGGTGTTGAAACGGGGAACGATTCTTTTATCACGTCTTGACCTTGAAGCGATTTTTCCGCTAACTGCCTATTAGCATCCAGGACTAATTGTACTGCCTCTTCCAGGTTGCTCCGCGCTTCCTCTAATGTGTCTCCCTGTGTGTTGGCGCCCGGTAATTCTTCTACAAACCCAATGTATCCTTCGGGTACCTTTTGGAAGACTGCTGTTAATTTAATTTGCATGATGAATTCTCCTAAATATTTTGCTTCTCATGATCATCCTTTTTAAACTTACTCAGCTCTTTTTGTAACTGTTTAATTTCATTTTTCAAATGCTCAATTTCTTCGTTGGTTTTTTTCCCGTAGTCCGACTCCTGGACTACCTCGCTGATAAGTTCTTCAACCCCTTTCGCCATTTCTTCTACTTGCTTCTGACGCTCATAGGGAGTAAGTTCTTTTTCCTTTTTACGCTGATATTTTATGAAGGAACATACTGCTATGATTATGACTATTAATCCGATTAATGCTTCCATTGCGATAGAAAAAACTGGATTTTTATAAGTTGATTATAGAGGGTAGAGGGCTGGGACGATGACCGAAGCGAATCGCACTACGGCCCGCATATGACCGCTAGGCGGGGCGTTCCCCCTTGTCATATACGTTCCCAGGAAGTACCATTCCTACTTCTTTGAGGTCTCTTTTTGGGGACTGCCTTGGGACTTTGTGTCCAATGATATTTCAAGTAAATGAACTATTTCTGAGTTAACCGAACGCCTCTCCTTTTCAGCAAATTCGTAAATTCTATCGCGTATTTCATGAGGCATTCTAACTGTAATTGAAATCATTTTTTCATTCTTCTTTGTTTTCATGGTTATAAAGTACAATTAAATAATAACTATGTCAATAAAATTATGCTTGACAACTATATAAATATATTATATAGCTATTTTATAACTATTATAACACTACATATTTTTTGCGAGGGAGGTGAAACAGCCATGAAGCAAAAGAGGGTGTCGGAATTTCTAACAGAGGATGAAGCTTGCGCGATCCTCCGGGTGCCGGACAGAAGGACGTTACAGGGCAAGCGGGATTATGCCCTATTACTCCTCATGTTCTCCACGGGGTTGAGAAAGGCAGAGGTGTGCAGTCTCAGGGTTGCAGATATTACCACGTACCGAAATCAATCGGTGGTTGATGTGATTGGCAAGGGGGAGAAACGCAGGCGTGTTGCGCTGAATAAGGACGTGATGGAGGCCGTCCTGGATTATCGGAAGGCGATGAAACAAGGGTTCACCGCCGAGGACGCAGCGGACGCAGAGGAACTGCAAGGGTTGAACCCTGTCAGGGTTTCCGAAGGGGAACAATACTTATTTTACACCCTGGGGGAGCATGGGAATTGTGACGTGAGGCCGCTTACCCATAAGGCGGTGGATTGTCTCTTACGGCGGGTGAAGAAGGTTGCCTTGATCACCAAGAGGATTACTCCACATACCACCAGGCATACCTTTGCTACTACACTCCTGGATAAGGGGGTTGACCTGAAGACCGTCCAGGAGCTTTTAGGGCATAGTCATATACGCACGACAGAGAAGTATCTGCACACATCGGATGAAAAGAAGATGGATGCCATTGCAAGGTTACAGTTTGCTTTGTAAAAGGTTCACCGCAGAGGACGCGGAGGACGCAGAGAAAAAACAGGGAACCACAGATTTCACAGATTACACAGAGGGGCACAGAGAAAAGAAAAGATTTAGCCACAGGGGTACAAACTCGAAACTTTAAACTTAAAGAAGGAGGATATGCGTATGTTAAAGAAAGTATGGGAACCGCCAAAGAAGTTAGAAGATGTACCTGATACGATGGATCGATTGTCTGCATTAATACAGTTTGTTCAAGATCTCACCGCACAGCCTACGCCGCCTGTAAATGAATATAACTTTTCCAGTCATGGCTATTACGGCTTTTATTTATTTTTGGGTTTCGTCCAGGACACGGTCGAGGAATGTCAGAAGACAATCTGCAACAGCGTTAAAGCAAAGAGGGAGGGAAATAACCATGTTAAACAATAAGAACGAGGCTAAGAAAAAAGAGGGGAGTTTTGATCCGGGATGTATTACAGATCTCCAGGATAAACTTTTGAGTCATCATTACGCACTCAGGGCGTTTGCTGTCTTACTGCAAGATTCTGATTTGACTGATTTTGCTACGCAATATCCCACACCTGGCTGCGAAGAGAGGAATTATGAAGCAGAGGCTTTGAGGCTTGGATTATCACAGATCATAGAGCTTTACCTTGAGCATCAAGAGAGAATCATTGAAAAACATGTGGAGCAATACGAGCGGCTTGCGGGGAAGGCAAAGGATGGTGGATAAGAGCGGTAAAAATATTTTTTATTTTTTTGTTGACCTAGGTGTTTGATTGTAGTAAATACATAACTAACTAAAACTATAATAAACTAAACAAATATGCTTGGGGTAGATGGTAAAGTGTCAACTGAAGATAAATATATGACCGTTGAGGAAGTTGCTCAGTATCTTGGTTTTAAAAAACAAACCATTTATGACAAAGTTCATGACAAACAAATTCCTTTCCACAAGATCGGTCTGAAAGCAGTCAGGTTTAAAAAGGCTGAAATTGATGCCTGGATAGCGAAACAAAGAAAGGAAGAAAGGCGCTATCATAAAAAGGGTAACCGGTATTATCTTGTATCAGATAGCCATGCAGGGAGTTACCAAATAACCAGAGAAGACGCGCTTTTAGAGGAAGTAAGAAGCGCAACAAGGCATTACTGGCGTGAAGAACGGTTACCTTTTGAATTTGATGAAAGGGTTTTAGAAGCTGCCAAGGAGATCTTAGATGCAGAACTAGTATATCCACGCCTTATGAAAAAGAACACGCCTGTTTATGAAGGTCCTGAAATCGGTGCCATAACAAACTATTTAACAATACAGGAAGTCTTTAAGGGTACACTGAATTTGGATATTAGCTATTTGCAGCAGTTAAAGAAACGGTTGGTTGGGAATGTGGAAGAGAACTTCCTTGTACATGGTTTTGATATCGAAGAAAACTCGAAGGAAGCTCGTGTTGGTTTCTTTAAAGAGGAGATTATAAATCAAATCTTGTCTGAGTTTACAAGGGTTGTTGTTTATCTGGAGTATGGAAAGCTGGAGTATAGGCAGAAAGAGAACAAGAATGCACCTATTTCCTATCGCGACAGCCACTCTGGTGACCTCATTAGCTATGCAAATAGATACTTCGACAGTAAAACCTTCTTCACTTTATACGTTCATGGGTTCTGTTATTTTGCTATGAATTTTTATTCGTTTCCAGTATGTGGCTTTTTTCTAGCGGACAAAACAATAGGTGAGCTTACCCCGGAACAAATCGAGATGGGATTAAAGAAAAAGATTTTTACCGGGGATGAGGTAAGAGAAGGTGTTACCAAAAGGATCAAACAATTGGAGGCCGAAGTAAAGGCCCTTAAAACAATAGTCAAACAATCTATGAAAGGAGGCAGGCATGATAACCATGACAAAAAATAACCCTTTGTTTTTTGACAAGATTACAGGCAAGCACATCTATGAAAGTGATTTGAAGACGGTTGACGGAGATCGTTGCCCGGATTGTGGAAAACAGGTAGAAGAAGAGAATGAACAAGTTGTACTTGGAATTAATAGTCGACTGTTAGGCTGGATTGAGAATACTGGGCAATTGATAAAAAAATGCCAGTGCAAGGCGTGGCTGAAAATGCCGTACAGGTTATCAAAAATAGCCTAAGTTAATTTCAAAGGCGAAAGCCAACCCAAAAGGTAAAAACCAAGATAAAAGGTGAAAGCCAGGGTCAGGAGAAGTTCTTACAGGGTAGTTCCTGTAGGATATTCTCGTGATCCTGGCTTTTTTGTTTTAGGAATTTTTAGAGGTTGAAAATGGATAAGACTATAGACGTATTGAGCGGGATTAATTACAAAAGTTTTTACACAAGGCATATACCAGGTTTTAACCCGAATGGCAAGACGGAGGTTCAATGTCTGTGCCCTTTCCATGACGATACGAATCCTTCCCTATCGGTAAACTTAAAAAAAGGTCTCTTCAGGTGCTTTGGATGCGGCGTGAGCGGCGGCGTGGTTAAGTTTATTGAACTGAGATACGGCTTGGATAAAAAAGCCGCACTCGAAAAGATTAAGGAGGAAGAAGGGAATCCACCACCTACCCCCGCCAGCGGGGGACACTCGAAAACCAAAACCCACAATTCAAAACCTGCATACCTCACCCTTGACCAGGTGAAGCTCATCCATAACCAATTGATGAAGAACGCTGCGGGGTTAAAAACTTTCCAGGATAAGTACGGCCTATCCAGAGAAACGATAGAAAAATACCTCATCGGTTATCAGTTTGATGATGGAAAAAAGGAATATTGTTATGTTGTCCCACGAGAAATTGAACCGGGTAAATGGATCCTAAAAAACCACAAAGGAGGACAATCTTTTGGGGCAAAGGCGTCCCTTTATCCATTTGATGTCGTCAAAGAAGACCTGCCTTATATCCTCATCTGTGAAGGCGAATTTAAGGCGCTTCTCTTGAATCAGCTTGGTTTCCCTACAATATCTGTTACCTCCGGCGCCTGCACATGGCGGCAGGAATGGAGTTCTTTCTTTACTAATCTCAACGTGATCATTGCATATGACAACGACGAACCGGGAAGGCAAGGGGCATTGAAGGTAGCTGAATTTCTTAAAGGCACTGCCAGGAGTGTAAAACAAATTTTATGGCCGTCCTGCATGGATTCCAAAGACAAGAAGGATGTAACAGACTTCTTTATTACCCTGGGAAAGACGAAGGAAGACTTCCGGGGGCTTATTGCTGGCGCAAAAGAGATCGCTTGCGATTTACAGGAGATTGATGGGGTACGATTTATTGAACCGGCGGGATTCAAGGTTTACTATGACCGTGTTGAACAGATAATCTACTATGAAAACAAGCAAATCCAAAAGCCGGCATTCTATACCCCTCTTTTCATTACCGGGCGGGCGCTAGACATCGATTTTGGCATTGAGGACGTTGAGATCACTTTCAAAAGGGATCATAAGTGGAAAAAGATTTGGATATCTAAACTGTTAATCTCTGATGCGAAAAAGATTATTGAACTTGCAAATCACGGCTTGCCGGTAAATAGCAGAAACAGCGGGAAGATGATTGAATATCTGGCAGCCTTCGAGGCGTTCAATATGTCGTTTATCCCAAAATCATTCACTTCCAAAAGTTTTGGTTTTAAGTCTGTCGGGGGCAAGCTGGTGTTTATCCTTGAAAAGATGGTGGGTAAAAGGGCCGTCCAGGGCGACAAGGAGGTATCCGTTGAGTTTTTCACGGAACCAGGGTTTGAGCGGTTTGTAAAGGCAGTAAAGCCAGAGGGAACATATGCGAAATGGAGGGAGTGTATAGGACATGCCTTGAAATATCCTTATGCCAACCTTGCCTTTTATGCATCGTTTGCAGCGCCGCTTCTCAGGATACTAAAAGCGCCGAACTTCATCGTCGACTTTTGGGGCAATACCTCTGTTGGTAAGACAACGGTTCTTGAACTGGCAGCCAGCGTATGGGGGAACCCACACAGGGAGGCAGGCGGTTTGATCTTCGGCTGGGACTCCACACGAACATTTTTAGAACGGATTGCCACCTTCTTTTGTGACATGCCCATATTCCCAGATGATTCACAGACGGTAAGTAAACTTACTTTATCAAATAATATCTACATGCTTATAAATGGCTGTGCTAAAGGTCGCGCTAATATCGTAGGTGTCCGCCACACTTCATCATGGCATACAATAGTTTTTAGTACCGGCGAACGTCCTATATCAGAATCCTCTAATGACGGCGGGGGCGTAGCAAGATTGATATCGTTATATGGATCACCATTTCCCAACGCAGGATCGGATTTTATCAATGACCTTAAAACGGGGTTAAGGAAAAATTACGGACATGCCGGGGCTAAATTTGTAGAAGGCATCCTGCCTATCTTGGAAAGCACGGATAAGACGGCCAAGCTACAGATTGCTTATGAAACATACAAAAGGACATTATCTCTAGAGGCAAATAATGAGGTAGGCGATAGGATTTCTCAGTATTTTGCGGTGATCAAGTTGGCAGCCGATCTTGTTTATGAAATTTTAGGGGTTGGTGATCCTGTGGCTGCAAGGGAATCCATTGACCGGGTATTTGAAAACGTGATCAGGGAGTCTTTGAACGATGTGGATGTCGGTACCAGGGCAATGGAATATATCTTGTCCTGGGCAAACGCTAATGAGGCCTCTTTTAAAGGGAATACTACGAAGTCTTTTGGCAAGTGGAAAGAGTTTGAATATCTGGGAATTTACAAAAGTGAGCTTGCGAATGCCCTAAGAGAAGAAAATTTCTCTGAAAGGGTAGTTCTTAGGTTATGGTCTGAAAAAGAGTGGATCAAACGGGAAGATGATAAATTTACCTGCGTTAGAGATGGGAAGCGACTTGTAATTATACCCTGGAATGTAATTACAGAATTTACAAACAAATAATATAGGGTCTTTGAAAATAACGTGTTGCAACGTGTTGCACGTGTTGTTTGCCTAGAGAATCAATGGTTTTCGGGTTTTTAAACGTGTTGTAAACGTGTTGCAACGTGTTGCAATGCAACACGTATTACAACACGTAGTTTTCTAGTATTTACAAGGGTTACAACACGTTGCAACATGTTTTTGATATTTTTCCTATAGGAACATTTCACATTTCTTAGGTATTTTTTATGGTAAAAGGGATCACGCAGGCGCAAAAAAAGAAGATTTGGACAAAAGCCCATGAGATAGGGATGGCGGAAGAACAGGTCAGGGACCTCGTTCGGTGGGTATCTGGTCAGGAATCTACTAAGGAGCTTACCAAGAGCCGGGGTATAGAGTTGATTGATATCCTTGAGCGGATGTTCACCTCAAGGCAAAAAACAAAAAGGCTGCGAAAGCCTTAATTTTACTGGCTTATTTGTTGCCTGGTAAGTTTTTTTCTCGTGACTACCCGTAGGTTCCGGCTTGGCAATGCCTCCGGCA
>WBZY01001587.1_pt1 | contig 11208 bp, 7 predicted proteins | sample 5204191 | NCBI WGS metagenome assembly WBZY01 (sample SAMN12344363, study PRJNA552823) | activated sludge metagenome | biome: Activated sludge suspended growth; feature: Anammox Sidestream; material: Wastewater; isolation source: activated sludge from anammox sidestream of wastewater treatment... | reverse complement strand
CCGGCACCCATCGGCACGGCGCCCGCGTAGCCGGCCTGCGCGAAGTCCCGGGCGTCGCGCGCGCACAGGTCGTCCGGCAGCTCCCAGCCGGCGAAGACGCGCAGCCCGATGCGCGGCCCGCTCGTGCCGTAGGCCTCGCGGCGCCGCATCGCCGCGAAGAGCGCCTCGCGCGAGTTCTCCTCCGCCCAGAGCACCGCGAGCCCGCCCGGGTTGAACTCGACGTCGTCGACGAGCCCGGGCGGCAGCGCGCTCGCGGCCGGCGTGCCGGCCCCGCCGTGGCCGGGGTAGTCCGCGCTCTCGGCGACCAGGCCCGCGGCCGCGAGGTGCGAGTCGGTCCCGGCGACGAGGCCGAAGGCGAAGGGGTTGACCCCCTGCCGCGCGTAGGCGGCAAGGCCCTGCTTCAGCGCGTCGCGCACGAAGCTCGCGGCCGGCGGCTCGTCGGCGAGCCAGCGCACGAACTTGCCCTGGAAGTTCTGGTAGGGGAGCTTCTCGAAGCCACACTGCTCGTCCACGACGCCGGGGCCCGGGCGGCACTCGGAGTCGCCCTTGTGCTGCATCACCTCGACGAGCGGCTCGAGCGCGGCGCGCCGGCGCGCGTAGCCGGCGTCGGCGCCCGGCGGGAGCGCGAACATCCGGCCGTTGCCGAGGTTCGAGTTGTGCGGGATCACGAGCACGTCGCAGCCGGGCGCCGCCGGGCCCGCGCGCAGGCAGGTGCGCTCGAGCGCGGCCCACAGGCCCTCGGGCGTCGGCTCCTCGACCGAGCTGATCGGGAGCGCGGGCACCGCCGCGCTGCGGAACAGCACGTTGCGGTGCAGGTTGTCGCTGCCCGGTGCGGCGGTCCACTCGTAGCCGACGAAGGTGGTGAAGGCGCAGGCCGCGCTGGGGTCCTGGAAGGCCTCGGCCGCGGCCTGGATGTCGTTCCAGGGGTGGGCTGCGGCAGCGCGGCAGTCGCGCCCGTCCGGGCCGCAGAAGCCGCGGCGCTCGGGGTGCTCGGGATAGCTCGTGAGGGTGTTCATCACGAAGAAGGACGCGCGCGGCCAGCTCCGGTGCAGCCGGCACAGCATCGCGTCGTGTCCCGGAAGCCCCGGCGTCTCGCAGATCGTGACCTCGCCGAAGAGCTCCGCGTGGTCGGTGACAGCGGCGAAGTCGAGCGGGCGCGCGAGGCGGATCGTGCGCAGCGGCTGGCCGTCCGCCGTGTAGGGCTGGATCCCGATCGCCTCGCCGCGCGCGAAGCGGTAGGCCTCGTGGGGGCCGTTGCGGGTCCCCTGGGTGGCGGCGTCGAGCGAGTGGCGGGTGTGGACGTGGACGTCGCCGAAGAAGGCGCGGCGCAGCGGGTCGCGCGAGGCGCAGGCCACGCGCGCCTCGGCTGCCCGCGCGGCCGGCGCGCCTGCCACCCCCACCACCGACAGCACGAGGACCGCCACGACCTGCTTCCGCATCCTTCTCCCCCCCGGTAGGATCCGCGTCATGATGACGCGTCCGCCCTCGCCTGCCGCAGCGCCCACCGGCGGACCCTCGGGACGCCTGCGCGCGCTGCTCGAGAAGCCGGGCCTGCGGGTCATGCCCTGCTGCTTCGACGCGCTCTCGGCGCGCCTCGTCGAGCGCGCCGGCTTCGAGCTCACCTTCATGAGCGGCTTCGCGGTCGCCGCCGCCCGCCTGGCGCTGCCCGACACCGGCCTCGTCTCCTACGGCGAGATGGTCGAGCGCGGGCGCGAGATCTGTGCGGCCGTCTCGATCCCGGTGATCGGCGACGCCGACACCGGCTACGGCAACGCCGTGAACGCCAAGCGGACGGTGCGCGGCTACGCGCGCGCCGGCTTCGCCTGCGTGATGATCGAGGACCAGCTCGCGCCCAAGCGCTGCGGGCACACCCGCGGCAAGGCGGTGGTGGCGCGGGCCGAGGCGCTGGCCCGGATGCGCGCCGTGCTCGACGCGCGCGAGGAGGCGCGCGCCGAGGGCCACGACCTCCTCGTGATGGCGCGCACCGACGCGCGCGCCGGCCACGGGCTCGACGAGGCGATCGCGCGCGGCCGGGCCTTCGCGGAGCTCGGCGCAGACCTGGTCTTCGTCGAGGCGCCGCGCGACGAGGCCGAGCTGGCCCGGGTGGCGCGCGAGATTCCGGCGCCCGTGATGGCCAACCTCGTCGAGGACGGGGACACCCCCGCCCTGCCGCCCGCCCGGCTCGAGGCGCTCGGCTTCAAGATCGCCGCCTACCCGCTGACCCTCCTGCACGCCTCCGTGTACGCGATGCAGGAGGCGCTCGCGGGCCTGCGCGAGGGCCGGCCGCTCGAGCGCCGGCTCTCCTTCGCCGCCCTGCGCGAGCTGCTCGGCTTCGACGCCTACGACGCCGAGGCGAGCCGCTACGCCGGCGAGGGCGGCTAGGGTCGCAACCCTGCTCGTGCCCCGGGGGAGGGTCGATCACGACGCGAAGTCGGATCGATTTCCCCTCAAGCCCGCGAGCGCGAATCCCGATTCCCGAGGGGTCGCCCGGGTCCCCCTCCCGGGATGACGGAGCAGTCAGGAGTCCGCCGTCGCTCGCGCGGCCGGCGCAGCCTTGCCGCACGCCTCGCCCCCGCCCTGGCCTTCGTGCTCGTGGCCCCGGCCGCCCACGCCGTCTCGTTCACCGCGGTCACGCCCGCGCTCACCGCCGCGAACAGCACCAACCTGCTGGTCGACACGAACCGGCCGCCCGTCACCCGCGTCCGGGACCGGACCCTGGGCGTCGTGTCGAGCAGCGCGAACAGCTTCCAGACCCGCTACGCGATGCTGGTCGGCACCGACATCGGGAACCGCGCGTCCATCACCGAGAGCTTCACCGCGGACTACACGATCACGCTGTCGATCCTCGGCAACGCCGGTGAGCCCTGGTCGCTGCTGCTCGACACGAGCCGGGTCGGTGCGCTCACGATCCTGAACGACGGCAACGGCTCGGCCAGCGCGACGCTCGGTGCGGTCACGGGCGGAGCGACGGGTGGGGCCCTCGTCGGCAGCCTCGGGCTCGCCGCCGTGGGCACGGCCACCAACGCCGGCGTGGCCAACACCAGCGTCGACCTGCCCTTCTCGCAGCTCGGGAGCGCCCGGATCGACGGCGTCGGCACCGGTGCCGTGCAGACGGTGGTCCTGAGCTTCGCCTGGACCGCCAGCGCGACCTCGACCCGTCAGGGCAACAACGGCGACGAGGCCGCCGTCCGCATGGGGCGGACCTCCACCGCGAGCTCCTTCGCCGCCGACGACTATCCCGGCGTGGCCTTCCCGCGCACCCAGGCGCTCGACGGCCACTTCGTGACCGCGACCCTGGTCCCGGAGCCCCAGACGGCGCTGCTGCTCGGCGCGGGTCTGCTCGGACTCGCGGGCCTCGGGCGGCGGCGCGCCTGAGCGGACGCCGTCGCGCTCAGGCGCTCCCCGCGCCCCGCAGCGCGAGACGCACCTCGACGGCGCCGTCCTCCGGCAGGAACCGGCTGCGGAAGCCCAGCGCGTGGGCCAGCTCGAGCATCGCGCGGTTGTCCGGCAGCACCTGTCCGACCAGCTCGCCCGTGCCGCGCGCCCGGCAGTAGCGGATCATCTTCTCGAGCAGCGCGCGGCCGAGCCCGCGCCCCTTCTGGTCCGAGCGCACGACGATCGCGAACTCCGCGTGCTCGTTGTCGGGATCGGTGATCGTGCGCACCACCCCGAGCGTCCCGGGCGCGCCGGTGGCGGGCAGGGCCAGGAAGGCCATCTCGCGGTCGTAGTCGATCTGGGTGAAGCGGGCCATCTGCGAGTGGGGGAGCTTGCGCACCAGGTTGAAGAAGCGGAAGCGGATGTCCTCGGGCTCGAGCTGGTCGTGGAACGCGTGATGGGCCGGCTCGTCCTCGGGCCGGATCGGCCGTAGCAGCACCTGCGCCCCGTCGCGCAGCGCGATCGTCTCCTCCTGCTCCCGCGGATAGGGCCGGATCGCGAGGTGCGCGCCCGCCGCGGCCCCGGCACGCCGGACGCGGATGCGCGCGTCGAGCGCCAGCACGCCGGCCGCGTCGGCCAGCAGCGGATTCACGTCGAGCTCGACGACCTCGGGCAGATCGACGGCGATCTGGGCCACCTGGACCAGGGCGTGCGCCAGCGCGTCGAGGTCGGCGGGGGGGTGCTGCCGCCAGCCCGCGAGCAGGCGCGACACGCGCGTGCGTGAGATCAGCTCGCGGGCCAGGCTCGCGTTGAGCGGTGGCAGCGCCATGGCGCGATCCGCGATCACCTCGACGGCCGTCCCGCCCTGCCCGAAGAGCACGACCGGCCCGAAGATCGGGTCGCTGGCGATCCCCGCGATCAGCTCGAGCGCCCCGGGCCGGCGCGCCATCGCCTGCACCGTGTAGCCCGTGAGGTGCGCCCCGGGCGCGAGCACACGGAGGCGCTCGGCCATGCGCTCCGCGGCGCGCCGCACGGCCCCGGGCCCCTCGAGGTCGAGGGCGACGCCGCCCACGTCGGACTTGTGCGTCACGTCGGGCGAGAGGATCTTGAGCGCGACCGGAGAGCCGATCGCCTCCGCGAGCTCGACCGCCTGCTCCGCGTCGCGCGCCACGCGCGTCTCCACCACCGGCACGCGATAGGCGGCGAGCACCGCCTTGGCCTCGGCCTCGCTCAGGAGCTCGCGCCCCTCGGCCAGCGCCGCCTCGATCACCCGGCGCGCGTCGCTGCCGGGCAGCGCCCCGTCCTCGGGCAGCGAGGGTGGCGTCTCGGCCAGCAGCTCCTGGTTGCGCCGGAAGGCCAGCAGGTGCGCGCAGGCCGCGATCGCGTCGTCGGGGCTCTCGTAGCTCGCGATGCCGGCCTCGCGCAGGATGCGGCGCGCGGCCTCGGCGTGGCCGACCCAGCTCGTCACGACGCTCGGCAGCGCCGCGCGGCGCGCCCCGAGGCCCCCGAGCGCGCGCGCGACCGCGCGCGCCGCCTCCTCGCCAGAGGCGATCGCGGTCGGCGCGTGGAGCGCCAGCACCACGTCGACGCCCGGGTCCTCGAGCACGATCCCGAGCGCCCGCTCGTAGCGCGCGCCGTCGGCGTCGCCGATCAGGTCCACCGGGTTGGCGCGCGACCAGGTCCGGGGCAGCACGGCGTCGAGGCGCTCGATCGTGGCCGGCGCGAGCGCGGCGAGCGTGCCTCCGCGCGCGACGAGCGTGTCGGTCGCGAGCACCGCCAGGCCGCCCCCGTTCGAAACGATCGCCATGCGGTTGCCGCGCAGGCGCGGCGAGCGCACCAGGGTCTCGGCGGCGTCGAAGAGCTCCTGGATGGTGTCGACGCGGAGCATGCCGGCGCGTCGCAGCGCCGCGTCGAAGACCTCGTCGGCGCCGGCCAGCCGGCCGGTGTGCGAGAGCGCCGCCTGTGCACTCGCGGGGCTGCGGCCGGCCTTCAGGACCAGGACGGGCTTGTTGCGGGCGGCCGCACGTGCCGCGGAGAGGAACTTGCGGGCCGCCCGCGGCGCGCCGCCCTGCTGGCCCGGGAGGCTCTCCAGGTAGAGCAGGATGGCGTGCGTCCCGGGATCGGCGCCGAACCAGTCGAGCAGGTCCGCCGCGTCCACGTCGGCGGTGTCGCCCACCGACGCGAAGCACGAGAAGCCGACCCGCGCCTCGCGCGCCCAGTCGAGCACGGCCGTACAGATCGCGCCGGACTGGGACACGAAGGCGAGCTCGCCGGGCAGGGCCCCGACGTGGGCGAAGCTCGCGTCGAGGCCGATGCCCGGGACGAGCAGGCCCAGGCAGTTCGGGCCGAGCAGCCGGAAGCCGCGCCGGCCCACGGCCTCGTCGAGCGCTGCGCGCAGCGGCCGGCCGCTGCCGTCGGTCGTGCTGCCGAACCCGGCCGTCAGGACCACGGCGGCGCGGGTCCCGGCGTCGGCCAGCGCCGCGACGATCCCGGGCACGGCCGCCGGGGGCGTGCAGATCACGGCCAGGTCGGGCACCACCGGCAGGCGCTTCACGTCGGGGTAGGCGAGCACGCCCGCGACGGCCTGGTCGCGCGGGTGGACCGGCATCACCGGCCCCTGGAAGCCGCCGCGCAGCAGGTTGCGCATCACCACGGCGCCGACGCTGCCCGCGGTGTTGGACGCCCCGACCACGGCGATGCTGCGCGGGCGCAGGAGGAGCTCGAGGTTCCGGACGCTCATCGCTGCGGCGCAGGGTAGCCCTGCCCCGCGCTCGGACCCCTCGCTGCAGGCCGGGCGCTGCACTGCAGCGGCGGCGCTGCACGGGGCCGCCCGCGCCGGGTGCGGAGCGCGGGCCGCGCAGCGCTCCGCGGCGGCACGCGTCTTGCGATGCCCGGGGGCATGCTCGCCAAGTGGCCGTGCCCGTTCCACACTCCCCCGCGCTGCGGCGCGCCCCGGCTGGAGCCGCGGGCCGGAGAGCGCCGCGGGCAGGGCACAGGAGACCCCCCGATGGCCGACCCCCCGCAGCGCGGACGCCGCCGCTCCCGCGGCCGCCACCACCGGGATCGGGACTTCGCGGGCTCCTGGGAGGAGACGGGCCGGGACGTCGCCGAGCGGGTGCGCGAGGAGCTCGAGGGCTGGGCGGCGCGCAGGCCCCGGGGCCGGGAGCGGCCGGAGCCCTCGCCCGAAGCGGTGGCGCTGCGCGAGGCACGCGCCGCGGTGGCGCGCCGCATGGGCTTCTTCGCGCACGCCGTTCCCTACACGATCGTGTGCACGTTCCTGCTCTTCGTGGCCGGCTTCCGGCCCGCCCTGATCACCGCCATGTCGTGGGGCATCGGGCTCGGGATCCACGGCTTCTTCGCGCTGATCGCGCCCGACCTGCGCCGGCGCTGGACCGAGGAGGAGGTGCGGCGCCGGGTACCCGACGCACTCGCCCACAAGCGGCTCGAGCTCGAGGACCGCCACGCGCGCAACCTCGAGCACCTGTCGGCCTCGATCGCGCACGAGATCCGCAACCCGATCACGGCCGCCAAGAGCCTGCTCCAGCAGATGGGCGAGGACCCCCATTCGGTCGAGAACGTCGAGTACGCCTCGGTCGCGCTCCAGGAGCTCGAGCGCGTCGAGCGCTCGATCTCGCACCTCCTGCGCTACGCGCGCGACGAGGAGCTGCGCCCGGAGCGGGTGGTGATGGCCGAGGTGGTGGGCTCGGCGCTCGACACCCTCCAGGAGCGGACCGCACGGGCCGGCGTCGTGCTGCACGTCGACGCCGCCGCGGCGGGGGCGCTGGTCGGCGATCCGGAGAAGCTGCGCCGGGTGGTGCTGAACCTGGTCGGCAACGCGCTCGACGCGCTCGAGGGCCAGCGGAGCCCGGCGCCGCGCGTGGACGTCGAGGCGGGCGAGAACCTGGCCGGCAGCGAGGTCTGGCTGCGCGTGCGCGACAACGGCGCCGGGATCCCCGCCGAGCGCCTGGCCGAGATCTGGACCCCGTTCCGGACCTCGAAGGCGAACGGCACCGGGCTCGGGCTCGCGATCGTGCGCAAGATCGTCGAGGCCCACGGCGGGGCGATCGAGGTGGAGTCGGCGCCGGGCCGCGGCACCACGTTCCTCGTGACCCTCCCGCGCCAGGGGCTCGCGGAGGCCTCCCGATGAAGCCGCGCGTGCTGGTCGTCGAGGACGAGGCCGCGATCCGGCTGGCGCTCGGCGGCCTGCTGCGCCGCGAGGGCTACGAGGTGGACCAGGCCGAATCCGGCGACGCCGCCCTCGCGCAGCTCCACGGCGAGGCCTACGACCTCGTGCTGACCGACCTGGCGCTCGGCGCCGGCGCCTCGGGCATGGACGTGCTGCACGCGGTCCGGCAGGCCTGGCCGGAGACCCCGGTGGTGATGATCACGGCCCACGGCTCCGAGAAGATCGCGGTCGAGGCGATCAAGGCCGGCGCCGAGGACTACGTCCCCAAGCCCTTCGACAACGACGAGATCCGGCTGACCGTGCGCCGCGCGCTCGAGCGCACCCGGCTCCAGCGCGAGAACCGCGAGCTGCGCGAGCGCATGGACCGCGAGTGGCGCTTCGAGAACCTGATCGGCTCGGGCCCGGCGATGCGCCGCGTCTTCGACACGATCCGCAAGGTGGCGGAGACCGACCTCACCGTGCTGGTGCGCGGCGAGAGCGGCACCGGCAAGGAGCTGGTCGCGCAGGCGCTCCACCAGCGCAGCCCGCGGCGCGCGCGCGCGTTCGTGGCCGTGAACTGCGCGGCGATCAGCCGCGAGCTGGTGGAGAGCGAGCTGTTCGGCCACGAGAAGGGCTCCTTCACGGGTGCCGACGCGCGCCGTGCCGGGCGCTTCGAGGCGGCGCAGGGCGGCACGATCTTCCTCGACGAGATCGGCGACATGCCGGCGGCCACCCAGGCGAAGGTGCTGCGCGTGCTCGAGGAGCGCGCCTTCGAGCGGGTCGGCGGCCAGGAGCCGGTCGAGGTGGACGTGCGGGTGGTGGCCGCGACCCACCGGGATCTCGAGGACGAGGTGCGGCGCGGGCGCTTCCGCGAGGACCTCTACTACCGGCTGAAGGTGGTCGAGGTGGAGCTCCCGGCGCTGCGCGAGCGGCCCGAGGACGTGCCCGCGCTGGCCGAGCAGTTCCTGAGCGCGCTCGCGGCGCGTCTCGAGCGGCCCAAGGTGCCGATCGCCCCGGCGGCGCTCGCGCGGCTCGCGCGCCATCCCTGGCCCGGCAACGTGCGCGAGCTGCGCAACGTCGTCGAGCAGGCCGCGGTGCTGGCCGGCGGGCCGGCGATCGAGGAGGAGGACCTGCGGCTGCCGGCCGGGGCCGCCGGCGGCGGCGACGGCACGGCGGGCGGCGAAGCCTCCGAGGGCCGCTTCGCGGACGCCAAGCGCCAGGCCGTCGAGCACTTCGAGCGCAGCTTCCTGCTCGCGGCGCTGCGCGCGAACGGCGGCAACGTCTCGCGGACCGCCGCCGCCATCGGCATGGTGCGCCAGAGCCTCCAGCAGAAGATCCGCGAGCTGGGGCTGCGCGACGAGCTCGCCCGCGAGCCCGCCGCCGAGGATCCGGGCGACTAGCCCGCGCCCGCTACCCGATCGCTGCCCGGCCGCGAGGCCGGGCTCGATCCCAGGAGACACAGTATGGTGTTTTCGGCACAGACGATCGACCGGCCGCGCGGCGCCCTGGGCCGCCTGCGCAACCTGCTCCACGGCTGGCTCACGGTCTGGGTGCGCGACCGCGAGCAGGCCCACCCGCGCGCGGTCTACGAGCAGGCGATCGCGCAGCGCCTGCGGCGCTACGCCGAGCTGAAGGACGCCGTGGCCGGGATCCTCTTCCTGCGCAACAAGCTCGAGGCCGAGATCCTGGAGCGGCGCGGCGAGCAGCTGCGCACGGCGGCCGACGTGCAGCGCGCGCTGCGCCGCGGCGACGAGGCGGTGGCGCTCGCGCTGGTGCGCCACAAGCAGGACCTGGCCGCCGAGCTCGAGCGGGCCGAGCGCGACCTCGGCGCGCTGCGCGACGAGGCCGAGGCCGCCAAGGAGAACCTGCTGCGCTTCCGCGAGGAGATCCGCGCTCTCGAGCGCGAGAAGGGCCGCGCGCTGGCCGTCTGGGCCGGCGCCCAGGCGCGCCGGCAGGTGCACGCCGTCCTCGAGGGCCTCTCGGTCGAGGCGGACCTGCGCGCGCTCGAGGGCCTGCGCGAGCACATCGCGAAGCTCGCCACCGAGGGCCAGCTCGAGGCCGAGATCGGCGCCGCCGGCCCGGCCGGCGACGGGCTCGGGGCGCGCCTGCGGGCGATCCGCGACGAGGCCCGCGACGAGGCGGCCCGCCAGGAGCTCGACGAGATCCGGCTGCGGCTCCAGCCGACCTTGGCCCATGACCCAGAGGGCCAGGCGCTGCGCGCCCTGCGCGCCGACGTGCCGCTCACCGGCGAGGAGGTGCAGCGCGAGCAGGCCGCCGAGAGGGTCACCGGATAGGCGTCGAATAGGGCACGCGCGGCGGTCGCATCGGGGTCGTAGGTCCCGAGGGTGCCACGCTCTTGTGCCTTGTCCGTCGGCCGACCCGGTGCTTATGGCAGGTGAGCGACCCCGCCCAGCACGTGCGGAGCTACGGCCTCGACAGCCAGGCCCCCAACGTGCCCGCCACCCACGCCCAGAATTGCAGCCTTCTGCTGGACGGGTTTGGCGGTCGCGACTTCACGCGCTAGGAGAGCTGCCATGCGTACGAACTACGCCGTCTGGATCGCGGTCCTGGTCACGCCCTCGTTGGCGCTGGCCCAGCCCAGCGGGGCCCCCAATCCTTTTGGAACGTCGGCGAGCCAGGTCGGCGTGCGCCCCGCCGACGACAGCGACCTTGAGATGCGCGACTACGTCCTCATGCTCGAGCGGCTGGGGCCGTGCCCGAAGGGCCCGGCCGAGCAGTGCGACGACGCGCGAGAAGCCTACGCGAAGCCGGGCCAGCGGCTCACGGACTACCTGATCCGCCAGTACGAGGCCTCCGTGGATGAGGACTACCTCGGCGCGCCGCACTACCTCGTGATGATCGGCAAGACCCGCACCGATCGCGCTGTGGACTACCTCCGCTCGGAACTCGCCAACCCTCGCGAGCCGCGCTCGCGGCGCTACGCGCTCCACGCGCTGGTCTACGTGGAGGACTCGCGCGCGATCGACGAGGCCCTCAAGTGGGTAGATGATCCTGGAGCAGCGCCTCGTGTGCGCGAGACGGCGATTACCGCAGCCCAAAAGAACGCCGAACTCCTAGGGCTCTCCCACCCGCACCTGAACCAGCAGCTCCAGGCCATGGAGAGGGACCCCACGCAGCCCTACAGCGTACGCTACCGCGCCTACCGGGCCCTTGACGCCCTCGAGGCCAAGGGCCTCGCCCCGGCCCGGACGCATCCGGCCGACCTGTCACGCCAGTAACTGCTCGCCCAGCAAGGCTACGCAGAGCTGAAGGACGCCGTGGCCGGGATCCTCTTCCTGCGCAACAAGCTCGAGGGCGAGATCCTGGAGCGGCGCGGCGAGCAGCTGCGCGCGGCCGCCGACGTGCAGCGCGCGCTGCGCCGCGGCGACGAGGCGGTGGCGCTGGCGCCAGTGCGCCACAAGCAGGACCTGAGCGGCGAGCTGGAGCGCGCGGAGCGCGACCTGGGCGCGCTGCGCGGCGAGGCCGAGAGCGCGAAGGAGAACCTGCTGCGCTTCCGCGAGGAGATCCGCGCGCTCGAGCGCGAGAAGGGCCGCGCGCTCGCGATCTGGGCCGGCGCCCAGGCGCGCCGCCAGGTGCACGCCGTCCTCGAGGGCCTCTCGGTCGAGGCGGACCTGCGCGCGCTCGAGGGCCTGCGCGAGCACATCGCG
>WBZY01001586.1_pt1 | contig 11210 bp, 8 predicted proteins | sample 5204191 | NCBI WGS metagenome assembly WBZY01 (sample SAMN12344363, study PRJNA552823) | activated sludge metagenome | biome: Activated sludge suspended growth; feature: Anammox Sidestream; material: Wastewater; isolation source: activated sludge from anammox sidestream of wastewater treatment... | reverse complement strand
GCGTGCGCAGGGCCGCCGGCAGCGCGCCGGCGGACTCACCGGCGACGAGGTGGCGCTGCAGGAGGCGATAGGGCGCCGACTCGGGCAGCTTGTCGTAGTCGGCGACCAGCGTCTCGTCGAGGTCTTCCTGCTTCACGCCGGCATGGGCGGCCGCCGCTTCCCAGTAGGACCGCCCGAGCATCAGCATCACGGTGGCGAGGCGGTGGCGCTCGTCCGGGGCGCGGCCGAAAGTGTGCAGGCCGAGCGGCTGCGCCGTCTCGGCCAGCTCGTGCAGGTGGTCGTGCAACACGCTGACGAAGGCGGCGAACTCGGCGGCGGCGCGCGCCCCCGTCCAGCCCATGTCGCGCTCGATGCGCTCCTTCTGCACGGCGGCGAGCAGATCGGCCTTGATCCTGTCCTTCACCGCGCCTTCATCTTGCGCCAGCCAGGCGTGCAGGAGATCGTGCATGCGCGTCAGCGCCTCGTGCAGGCCGGCCGGGCGGAAGGGCGGCGTCTGGTGGCTGACGATGGTGGCGCGGCCACGCCGCTTGGCCTGGGTGGCCTCGCCGATGTTGTCGGCGATGTAGGGATAGGCCACCGGCACGTCGCCGACGGCGAGCATCGGGTAGTCATGGACCGAGAGGCCGCGCTCCTTGCCGGGCAGCCATTCCTGCGTGCCGTGGGTGCCGTAGTGCACCAGGGCGTCGGACTTGAACTGCTCGCGCGCCCACAGATAGACGGCGAAGTAGAAGTGCGAGGGCGGCGCCTTGGTCGAGTGGTAGAGGGCCTTCTCCTTGTCTTCCCATTTCTCGCCGCGCGGCGGCTGCGGCAGGACGGCGACGTTGCCGAGCTTGTAGCGCGGGATGACGAAATGGCTTTCGCCGTTGCGCCGTATCGCCATGGCTGACTTTTCCGGCGCGCCGTATTTTGTGGTGATTTCCTGGCGCACCGCCTCGGGCAGCGTCTCCAGCCAGGCCCGGTAGGTGCGCACGGGCAGCAGCTCGGCGAGGCCGTTTTGCAGCAGCGTCTCGAGCTGGCCGTCGCGGTAGGCGGGTGCGAGCAGCTGCTGCAGGTTGCCGATGAGCTCGGCTTCCTGCGGCGTCTCGCTGCGGTAGCCGGCGGCCTTCAGCGCGGCGAGCGTGCCCTCGAGGCTCCTCGGCAGGTTCATGAAGGAGGCCGAGAGGTTCTTCTCGCCGGGCGGATAGTTCCAGAAGAACACCGCCAGCTTCTTCTCGGCGTTGGGCAGGGTTTGCAGACGCACCAGCCTGAGCGCCTTGTTCGCTACCGCCGCGGCCTGCGGCGCGATGGCGGCGATCTGCTCGTCCTCGCGGCGCGCGGCGGAGGCGATCTGGATGTCCGTGATGCCGGCGAATTCGGCCTGTGCGAGGTAGAAGGGCACGTCCATCAGCGCCACCCCCTGCGGGTCGGCGGCCCAGGCCGCTTCGTCGCCGCGGCGGTAGGTCATGGCCTGCACGACGGGGATGCCGAGGCGCTCGAACTCGGCGCGGCGGCCTTCCGGATTGAGCGTGATCTGCGTGTTGATGAGCGCCTGCGCCAGCGGGCGGCCTGCAGGCGCCAGCAGCCGTCCCAGCGCGGCGGCATCGAGCATCGGCGCATAGAAGGGCAGGGCGACGCCGCCGGCGGCCTCGATGCGGTGGATCAGGTCGTCGATGTAGGCCGTCTGCATCGAGGCGATGTACTGCTGGTGCAGGGCGATGGCGACGGTCGGCGCGCCCGCCGCCGGCTTTTTCCAGGCGAAGTAGGCGGCCGCGTCGGCGAACACCTGGCCGGGCGCCTGCGGGTGGTAGATCGCCGACTTGGGGAAGACCACCGGCGCGGCGATGCCCTCGGGCGGGCGGCCGGCGAAGTGCGCGGCGAGGCTGGCGAAGAAGCCGTCGAAGTTGGCGCGCCCGCCGCTGTTGTAGTAGGCCACCAGGCGCTGCGCCAGGGCGTCGGGCACGCCGCGCCAGGCCGGCCTGGCGTCGTAGAGCCACACGTGCGGCGCGACGAGGCCGGGCAGGGCGCGCGCGAGCCGATCGCGCACCTCGTCGATCTGGTAGGTGTCGAAGAACACCGCGTCGGCGCCGCGGAACAGCCCTTCATCGACCTCCGCCGGCAGGCGGTGGACGTAGCGCATCTCGACCGTCACGCCGTGCGGGCGGGCGATCTCGGCGAGCTGGCGGAACTTGCCGGCCGGCACGTTGCCGGTGGCGATGAACAGTACCGTGGCGGCGTGGGCCGCCGCGGCGCCGAGGAGCGCCGTGGCGGCGGCGAGGGCATGCAGGACACGCATCAGCAGTCCGCCTGCAGGGCCAGGCTCAGGCTGCGGCCGGGCTGCGAGTAGAAGTCGATGCCGGCGGGATTGCGCGCGTCGGCCTGGCGGATGTCGCTCCACAGCCAGTATTTCTTGTCGAGCAGGTTGTTGAGCGCGGCGGTGACGCGGAAGTTTTTCCCGAGCTGGCGCCAGACGGAAAGGTCGACCGTGCCGTAGCCGGGCGTCCTGAACCAGGTGCGATTTGCGATGCTGGCTTCCGTCGGGTATTCGCCGACGCGGGATTTCTTCGACGCCGCGCGCAGGCGGGCCTCGAAGCCCCAGTCGCCGGCTTCACGCGCCAGGGCCAGCGTCAGGCGCGTCGGCTCGACGCTTTCGAGCGGCGTGCCGGCCTCCTCGTCGGTGCCGTGCGCCCAGGCGATGCCGCCGTCGACGCGCCAGCCGGGCGCGAAAGCCCAGGCGCCGCGCACTTCGGCGCCGTAGATGCGCACGCGCGAGAGGTTGACCGACTGGTTGGTGCGCCAGGCCGGCGCCGGCGCGTAGCAGTCCGGGTCGCCCGGGCAGGCGAGCTGGATCGACTCGATGAAGTCCTTGTAGCGATTGTCGTAGACCGCCAGCTGCAGGCGGTGCTTCGCCGCGACGTGGCGCAGGCCGAGCTCGACGCCGAGGCTGGTTTCCGGCTTCAGGTCGGGATTGGGCACCACGGAGTACATCTGCGCCGTGTTGCGGAAGGCGCCGTTGACCTCCTCGTAGTTCGGCGCGCGGAAGCCGCGCGCGACCTGGCCGTAGGCGGACAGCGCCGTGTCGAACTTCCAGGTGGCGCCGAGCTTGGGCGAGAGCGCGCCGTGCGACTGCTCGACCGCGCTGCGCCCGAGCAGGGTCAGCACCTGCTGGGCCAGCACATCCATCTCCGGCTTGAGTTTCGTGCGGTCGTAGCGCAAGCCCGGCATGAGGGCGAGGCGCTCGCCGGCCAGGCCGGTGATTTCGTCCTGGACGAACAGGCCGAGGGTGTCGGTGCGGCCGATGGCGAAGTCGCGCAGGGGGTAGGTCTCGCCGGCCAGGGTGTTGCCGATGAAAGCGCCGTTGCGCCAGATGCGGCCGTCGCGCATTTCCTCGACCTTCACGCGCGAGAGGTCGGCGCCGAAGGTGAGCAGATGCGCGAGACCGCCCGCCTGCAGCATCTTTTCGCCCTGCACGCCGCCGCCCAGGGTGTCCTGGGCGAAGAAGAAGTCCTGTTCGATATAGCAGTTGTTGACGCCGCCGCCGACGGCGGAGCAGCCGGCGCTGGTGTTGGCCCGGCGCTGGTAGTTGTAGTTGTCGGTTTTGGCGTCCTGGCGATAGAGCCGGGCGGTAAGCCGGTCGTAGAATACGGGCGCGGCGGGCTTGTGTTCCCACTCGAGGCTGCCGCGCACGCGCCGGCTGTTGTCCTCGCCGTGCATCCAGGCGACGCGCGGCATGGAAGCGGACGCGCGCATCACATCGACGCCGACCGACTGGCCGCGTCCTTCCAGCGTGCCGGTGAGCTTGTGGCCCGCCGCCGGCTTGAGGATCAGCTTGGCGAGCAGACCATCCTCGCGCACGTTCTGCGGGTTCGCCTTGCTGCGCGCCGGCGAGGTGCCGCCGACGCTGCCCTGGTTGTCGAATTCCTCGCTACGGCCGTGCGACCAGCCGAGCAGCAGCTCGACGGCTTCGCCGCGCACGGCGCCGAGCAGCGTCTGGGTGAAACCGTCGTTGGCACCGTTGTAGGTGGCGCGATAACGCAGGCCGTGCGGCTTGTCGCCGGCGATGTCGGCCGGGTCGAGCGTGACGAAGCCGACCACGCCGCCGATGGCATCCGAGCCGTAGAGGCTGGAGGCGGCGCCGCGCAGGATCTCGACGCGCTTCAAGAAGTCCGGCATCGCCGTCGGCATGGCGCTCATGGTGAAGTTGGTCGGGCCGCCGCCGTTGTAGTAGTTCGGCAGGCGCACGCCATCGACGAGCTGCATGACGCGGTTGTCCTCGATGCCGCGAATGTTGACGCGCGTGGCGCCGTGGCGGCGCAGGTCGCGCGGCATCGCCACGTCGGGTTCGTCGGCGAAGAGATCGGCGACATCGGTCGGCAGGCGGCGGTCCATCTCCGCGCGGTCGAGGCTGGTGATGGTGGCGGGGATGGCATCGGCCTCGGCCTCGGTGCGCGTGGCGGTGACGACGACGTCCTTCAGCGCCGTATCGGCGGCGTGGGCCTGCACGGCGAGGAGGGCGAGGCCGAGCAGGGCGCCCGGCGTCAGTGCCCGCCGGAAGGGCGGACGAAGCGGATGATGCGGCATGAGGCAGTCTCCATACGATTGTCGAAATTCGCTGGCTGGCTGCCTGGGCCGCAGGTTCAATGGCCCGGTTGCTGGCTGTTGCGGTGGGATGAAATCAGTGCTGCATGGGCCCGGTGCCGGCAATGCTGGCCTGGCCTGCCGAAAGGCGCGCCAGCGCCACGGCGAAACCGGAGACGCCGGCGCCCTTGAAGAGCAGGCAGGGCTTGCCGGTGCGCTTGCAGTGCTGCTTGAGCTTGTAGTAGGCGGCGTGGCTGACGCAGTCGGTCGGGCAGAGCACGGCGTCGGCGCCGTTGATCATGTCCGGCAGGCGCGAGAGCGATTCCTCCTGGCCGCCGTCGTGGTGGATGAGGCGGATGCCGAGGCGTTCGGCGAGGGCGCGGTACTGCGTCAGCAGCGCGGTGCGGCCGCCGACACAGAGCACGCAGCGGCCGGCGGCGCGGTTCTCGCAGCCGTTGCATGGCCCGTCGCAGGCCGCCTCGTCGTTCTCGGTCACCAGCAGCAGGCGCTCCAGTGCGTCGCGCTCGATGGCCAGCATGTCGCGTTCGCGCTTCAGCGCGGCGGTCTGGTCTTGCGACGCCCTGAGCGCGGCCTGCAGCGTCCGGCCGCGTTCCGCGGCGGCGCGCAGTTCCTCGTTGACGGCCGCCAGGCCCACCAGCCGGCGGCCCATGTCCACGATGGCCGCGCCGGACTCGAAGGCGGCGAGCCGCTGGCGCAGCTCGGCGGCGTCCGCCCGTGCGGCGGCTTCCGCGGCGCGGGCGGTCTTCAGTTCGATCTTGAGCCGGCGCGTCCCGGCCTCGGCCTCGGCCGCGTCGACGCGGCCGCGCTCCAGCGTCGCGGCGAGCTCCTCGTTGCGGCGGGCCAGCCAGGCCAGGCGCTTGGCGTCCGCCGCCAGGCCGGCACCGACTTGGTGGGAGAGCATGTGCACGTCGGCGTACACGGCGTGGCGCGTTTCCTCGTTTGCCGTCCGGTGCGTGAGCGCCGCCCACATCGGGCCCGCCACCTCGCCGTTCTCGAAATGCGCCTTCCAGAAGGCCAGCACCTCTTCCGCGCCCTTCATGCGCTCGAAGCGGGCGACGTAGCCGGCGTATTTCCGCTCGAAGTGCCGGTTCAGGTCTTCGGAGACGGGATTGCGGCTGCCGGCCCAGCCGACGGCCTCGACGTGCAGGGTGAATTCGTCGCGCAGGTCGCCGTTGAAGGTGTGCCGGCGCGCCAGCCTCGCCAGCTCGTCCATGGGCAGACAGGTGCCGATCAGCGGGCAGTGGAACTTTTCCTTGAGCTCCCACAGGCGGGCGCGGCGGGCCGGTTTCGCCGCGGCCGGCGTCGCCTCCGTCGCTGGCGGCTGCGGTTGGGCAGCCCGGGCGAGCGCTCCGGCAATCGAACTCTTGCGCGGGAAAGGCGGGGTCATGCGCGCCATGCGCCGGCGAGCCGCTCGGCCGTGTCCGCGAAGCGCGAGGAGGGCATGGGGCGGGCCGACTGTTCGCGATCGAGGATGTCGACCAGCTCGTGTGCGTGCGCGCGCAGGTGCGGATCGGCGTCCGCGTCCGCGGCGATGCGCGCGAGCAGCAACGCTGCCAGCTCCGCGGCGCGCGGGCAGCCGGTGGTCATGTGGCGGGCAAGGTGGGCCAGGGCGCCGGCGACCATCTGCGCCGGTGCAGGATCGTCATGCGGGTTTTGCGTTTCCATGTGCGGGCCTCCCGTCAGCGTGCGAACACGGTCTGGTCCAGCACCGCGGCGGCGGCCGCGACGCCGACGAGGACGATCAGCAGAAGCGGCCAGCCGTGCCTGAGGAAATGCGCGAGAGGCGAACGCGCCGGCCGGCCGTCGGCGGGCGAGCGGGGTGATGAATCGGTCATGCGGCAGTCTCCCAAAACGAAATTTCCGGCTGGCTGCCGCGGACGATGTACCGGATGTCCGGGTGGCTGGCTGATGCAAAGTCAGTCGCTGCAGTACGGCGACCATCAGGGTTATTTTTACGTAATGATAACGATTCGCATTAAAAGGTCAAGCGTTTGTGTCAAAAGTTTGCGTCAGTAACCGTCCGGCCAACAACACCTACCAACATATGGCGAAGCTGAGGAGAATCAGCGAGGGTGCCAGAGGTTCGGCAGCAGGGAGTCGAGATCGCGTGCCTGTTGCTACGCGTTAAAAATTCCCCAGATTTTCTGAGATCTGCGCGTTCAAAATTACCCAGGGTGATTAACCTCCGCTGCTCGATTGTTGAGCAGGGAAGTCGAGGAGATGATCACCATGAAGCAACTGGGGAAGATACGACGTTTGTACTACCGTGACGGGCTGACGATTTCGCAGATCGAGCGGCGCACGGGACTGACGAGGAAGACGGTCAGGCGCTGGCTGAAGGCGGCCGAGGGGACGGAGCCGAAGTACCGGCGGGTGCCTGGCGAGACCAAGATCGGGCCGTTTGCCGAGCGGCTCACCAAGATGCTGGAGACGGATGCGCGGCGCCCGAGGCGCGACCGGCGCACGGCGCTGAAGCTCCATGCCGAGCTGAAGGCGGCGGGCTTTGCCGGCGACTACAGCCGTGTGACCGAATTCATCCGGCACTGGCGGGAGGGTGGGGGCGCGGCGCTCGCCAAGGCCTACGTTCCGCTCCAATTCGAGCCGGGAGAAGCGCACCAGTTCGACTGGAGCGAAGAGCACCTGGTGGTGGGCGGGGTGTGGCGCAAGATCATGGCCGCGCATCTGAAGCTGTGTTTCAGCCGGGCCTTTGTCGTGCAGGCCTATCCCACGCAAAGCCACGAGATGCTGTTCGATGCCCACACGCGGGCCTTTGCCGCGCTGGGCGGCGTTCCGCGGCGCGGCATCTACGACAACATGAAGACGGCGGTCGATCGCGTCAAGAAAGGCAAGGCGCGCATCGTCAATACGCGCTTTGCCGCGATGGCCTCCCACTACCTGTTCGACACCGACTTCTGCAACGTCGCTTCCGGCTGGGAGAAGGGCGTGGTCGAGAAGAACGTCCAGGACAGCCGCCGGCGCCTGTGGCAGGAAGCCGGCCGCGAGCGCTTCGGCTCCTTCACCGAACTGAACCTGTGGCTCTTGGCCCGCTGCCGGGCGCTGTGGCAGGAGTTGAAGCATCCCGAGTTCGATCTGACGCTCTCCGAGATGCTTGAGGAGGAGCAGCCCGCGCTGATGCCGATGATCACGCCCTTCGACGGCTACGTCGAGACCCTGGGCAAGGTCTCCAGCACCTGCCTGGTGGTCGAGGAGCGTAACCGCTACTCGGCGCCGTGCGAACTGGTCGGGCAGATGGTCGGCATCCGCATCTACCCGGAGCGGATCGACCTGGTCAGCCACGATGCCGTGGTGGCGAGCCACGCGAGGAGCTTCGGCAGGGGCGAGACGCGCTACGACTGGCAACACTACATCCCGCTGATCGAACGAAAGCCCGGCGCGCTCAGAAACGGCGCGCCCTTCGCCGACATGCCCGAGCCGCTTCTGCGGCTGCGCGCGCTCTTGCTGCGCCGCGAAGGCGGCGACCGTGTCATGGCCAAGGCGCTCGCCGCCGTGCCCCGGCACGGGCTGGAGGCGGTGCTGGTAGCCGTGGAACTCGTGCTCGAATCGGGCAACGCCAGCGTCGAGCATGTCGAGAACGTGCTCAACCGGCTCAAATCGGCGCCGCCGCCGCAGCCGATCGAGACGGCGCTTGGCGTGGCCGAGGCGCCGCTGGCCGACACCGGCCGCTACGACCGCCTGCGCAAGGAGGCGAGCCATGCGTGAGATTGCCGCCGAACTGAAGAGCCTGCGCCTGTACGGCATGGCCGGCGCCTGGGAGGAGTTGGCCGCCCAGGGGGATGCGGCCGCGCTGCAGGGCTCGCGCTGGCTCGTCGAGCATCTGCTCGGCGCCGAGCACACCGACCGGGCGATGCGCTCGGTGCGCTATCAGATGCACGCCGCCCGCTTCCCCGTGCACCGGGATCTGGCCGGCTTCGACTTCGAACAGTCGAAGGTCGATCGCGGCCTGGTCGTCGAGCTGGCCGATCTCGCCTTCACCGAGGCGGCCCACAACGTAGTGTTCATCGGCGGCACGGGCACCGGCAAGACGCATCTGGCCACCGCCCTGGGGGTGTCGGGCATCACCCATCACGGCAAGCGGGTGCGCTTCTACTCGACGGCGGACTTGGTCAATTCCCTGGAGCGGGAGAAGGCCGAGGGGCGCGCCGGCAGGCTCGCCTTCGCGCTTATGCGCATGGACCTGGTGATCCTGGATGAACTGGGCTATCTCCCCTTCAGCCAGGCCGGCGGGGCGCTGCTCTTCCACCTGCTCTCGAAACTCTACGAGCACACCAGCGTGATGATCACGACCAACCTCACCTTCGCCGAGTGGGCGGCCGTCTTCGGCGATGCCAAGATGACCACGGCGCTGCTCGACCGCCTCACGCACCACTGCCACATCGTGGAAACCGGCAACGAGTCCTATCGCTTCCGCCACAGCAGCGCCACGGCCAAGACCCGGATCAAGGCGCGCGAACAGAGCCGGCGCGGCAAGGCCGCGGCAAAGGAAGGCGTGTCTTGAGCGGCGGCCGCGCGGGGAAATCCGCTTCGGGCTACGCCCTGCGCGGCTTCCCCCGCGCAAACCGGGCCGCGCCGCATGCTCCGCAAGAAAAACCAGTGACTACGGGAGGAAAACCAAACCGACGAATTACGCTACACTTATCCACAGCCGCCTCTATGACAGGCGGCTATAGCCCCTGGGTAAAATTCAACGCGCATCCCTGGGTATTTTTAAACGCGCAGCGACACTTTCCTTTCAGAAACCGATTCCAGACCCTGTCGAAATATTGTGCGCCAGTCAGACCATTGCCGCCCGGCGTGTGCCATTTTTTCGAAGGGACACCACGGAGAGCGCCCGAACTCCACTCCTTGGCGAGCCCATATAACCAATCTGCAATTTCAGGAATTTCAGCGGAGGTATTCGCCATCGGGGCGATGCGGTGGAAGACCCAGATGTACTCTTCGCAGTCAGGGTCAAGTATCTTGAGTGCCGATGTCAGTTGTGCAATGTTTGGCGGTTCGAGGTAGGTATCGCCTCCGGTGAATGAAGCGGCTCCTGCCGGGGTCGATTCGCTCGTCTGGTCGAAACCGCAATCCTGTTCATAAGCGTCCTGGATGGCGGCAACCATCGTTTCGGTTTCGATGAAGCTATCCGTTGCCGCGATGAGCGTGACTGGCTTGGGTGGATTGTATTTGTAGTTAAGTGTACCGGGGATACGCAAAACGGAGGCAATGTCGGCCGTTCTGCTCGGATCAGAGCGAAACCCCATTGTCTGAGTAAGCCGCTTGAACTGCTGCGCGATTTGTTGCCATGCCTGACAGTTAAGGAAGGTAGTCAGAGCCCAGTACGCATGTAGACCACTACCGCTTTCAACCAGATGGGTTGGCTCGGGAATGGCAATGCCCGCGCAGAATTCCTTCAGTCTAGCCTTCGCCTCTTCCTGTGTGGTGTACCCCTTCCCGGCTGACGCCATTTCAGGGCCGACGTCGATATCTAGCCAAAGCGCCCACGCTCCTACCGCATTGCTCGCGGTACGGCTGTTGGTACTCTTGTATTCGGCGACGGCAAAATAGACGTCCAGGCTGAACGACAAGAACGGCAACACACTCGCGACAGGATCGCTACCTTCGCTGATCGGGAGGTTTGTGAATCCGCCACCGTGCCTATTGAGAACACCGACCTGATGAACACGGTTAGTATCCCGCCAGATGGCAGAGAATAGCTGATGTAACGCTTGATTTGTCGAGGTAGATACTGCAGCCGTCTCGACGACGGCCATACTGTTGTTTTTCATTTGAGGTTCCTTAAAGAAGAAACAAATTTCCCGCTTGCGCGGATCGTTTCGCTCGGGAACCCCATGTCCTGCAGGGTTTCGATAGTGCCGGTAACCTATTTGGTGTTTCTTGTCCCGGCCCTTGCTTACTCGAAGAATAGAATCCGTCGGTCAGAAATTCAAGAGGTAGTTGAAAATATTTTTTCTCGTACGATGCGGCGAGGCTGAATTCCCAATCCAAGACACTTATTCACGTGGTTTTAATACCACAAGGCTTTCCGTTCTTTCAGCTCAGTATTGTGACGCCCATAGAGATGGACCACTTTCAACCGTAAATAATTCTTCATCCCTCCAGATACACCCCGATCAGCCAAAACAAGCATGCGAACCAGAGGCCGTAGAACACGACAATCAGCACCAAGGCCAAGAGGTGAAATAGCAGCGCAGTAAATATTGCCTTGGTTTCATCCACCAGATCGTGCCATGCGCTTCGAAATTTCCATTTCAGCGTGCCCAGCCAAGTCTGCTGTGGGCTCTGATATATGCCGCGCTCGATTTCCCTAAGCTTGCGTTTCAGCTTGTATGTATCGCGCCAGATCGATACCCACTCTGTATTTTTCGGCTGGAAGAAAACAGTGTCGGCAACACTGCTCCAGGTACCCTTGCCTTGCTGACGCCTGCTGGGCTTCTTCCGTGTTCTGCGAATGTTACTTCGTCTGCTGCTGAAAATGGCATCCCAAATTCTGTGTCTTCGCATTGGTTGTTTCCGTGATAAATCCCCAAGTCCACGAACGCAAGGCATGCGTAGTGTTGCTACGCGTTAAAAATTCCCCAGATTTTGTGAGATCTGCGCGTTCAAAATTACCC
>WBZY01000712.1_pt1 | contig 11210 bp, 10 predicted proteins | sample 5204191 | NCBI WGS metagenome assembly WBZY01 (sample SAMN12344363, study PRJNA552823) | activated sludge metagenome | biome: Activated sludge suspended growth; feature: Anammox Sidestream; material: Wastewater; isolation source: activated sludge from anammox sidestream of wastewater treatment... | reverse complement strand
CAAGGGGTACGCCAGGGTGTGCGCTTCGATGAATTCAAGAACATCTGGGGCTACAACGCGCCCACGACACCACCGCCTCCGGTGGAATGGCCTGGCATCATCGGCTCGTCGCCGGGCTTCCTGATGCCGCGCAGCGGATACTTCGCCGTGAAGTTCACCACGGGCGCCACCGCGCCTTCGCCGGGCGCAGGCTATTTCGCATCCTCCACGTACGGCGGCAGCATCGCCTTGTCGGCCTCGATCAGCGAAACCTGCGCAGACTTTGCCGGTGATCCTGCGGTCAACGCCTGCTACGCAAGGAACGTGCAGGCCGACGATGGTGGCACGTTGAATTGGTTGTTCGGGAATCAACCATCGACGAAGTGGTTCTGCTACCTCAAGCCGAACACCACGTACTACATGAACGTCATGTTCTCCTCCACGACCGAAGGAAATTCCCGGTGCGGTGTGGGAGCCACCGCATGCCACGTCATGTACGTCCGGCGCTAGACTGCGCCGATCCGGGCATGCCGTGCCGCTCAGCAAAGCGACACGGCATGTGGCCGGCAGTGGCTGCGGGAAGCTGCTGCGCGCCATGAGGCGCGCAAGCAGCGGCATACATCGATCGCAGCCTTGACCTGGTGTTGCGCACCCGTGGTGGTGTGCCGCCCAATCTCGTGTCCACGGATCCGCCGGCATGGCGGGTTTCAGCTGTCGAAGGGTATCAATCCATGCGTTTTGCCAATCTTCTCGCGTGCATGTCTGCAGCGCTCGTCCCGATGCCGGCCATCGTCCATGCGGTCGACCTCACGGGCACCCCGACGACAATCGTCGCTTCGCGCGGCGGCGCCACCGTGACTCTGGCCGACATCGACGCGTTTGCGGGCAAGATTCCACCGGAAAAGCGTGCCGGCTTTTTCCTCAGCCCGGCACGGATCGAGAACACGATCGATGGCTTGCTCCTGACCAAGCAGCTTGCGGCTGAAGCCCGTGCCACGGGCCTCGACAAGGATCCGGCGGTGGCTCGTCAAATGGAACTTGCCGCCGACGAGGCGCTCGCGTTGGCCCGCCGCCAGCAATTCGAGCACGCGATCCAGGTCCCGGACATGTCCAAGCTCGCGCAGGAGGAATACCTGGCCCACAAGGACAAGTATGTGCAGCGCGGCAACGTCGTGGTCGAGCACATCCTTGTCGGCACGAGCACACGCAGTGATGCCGACGCCATGGCACTGGCGCGTGATATCGAGGCCAAGGCACGCGCCAACCCCGGCTCGTTCGAGGCGCTTGTCGAACAGTATTCCGACGATCCGAGCAAGGTGAGCAACCACGGCAAGCTCGAAGATGCGGCCAATCCCGCCAGTTACGATCCGGATTTCATCGCTGGCTTGTCCAGCCTGCGCAAGCCCAACGACATCTCGCCCGTTGTCGCGACCCGCTACGGGTACCACATCATCAAGTTGCTGAGTCGTGACCCGGATACGATGCCGACGTTCGCACAGGTGAAGGACCAAATCGTGCGCGAATTGTCCACCGCATACGTCGCCAAGGCCAACCAGACCCACACCACCGATCTGAGCAACATGAACCTGGACCTCAACGCCGAACTCGTGCGTTCCTTGCAGAGTCGCTACCTGCCGGCGAAGGCGGACACCAAGGCGCAGTGACCGGTCACCGCGGTGCCGGCCACGCCCGTCGAGTGGGCACGCGCTTCCGCCGTGGAGCACATGCGCGACGACGGGCGCACGCAGGGTGCGCCATCGCAGTGGCAAGGACTCACGCGCGAGGTCGGCACCAGTTCCTCCGGTGCGGCCCGTGCCACGCAGCGGGCAGTCGGCGGCGGCCGGCGTTCGGATGCCTCCCGCAGCGACCATGGCGGGGCCTTGCGCGCGTGGCGATGACGGCAGCTGGTTCCCCGTTCACCGTGCAGTTGGCCGCGAGTTCGGCCACAATCATCCCGGTGTTGGAGCCGTGGCGCGATTCCGGGCACAGGACAAGCCGACTCGGGTACGACCGCTTGCGTGTTGCGACCGGGGCGCGCTTGCCCCGCGAACGGGGGGCGGAATGCCACCACGCGCGATCCATCCCGCGGGACCTCCATCCCGTTGGCTAGCGAATATCACCAAGCATGTCCAGCGCGATACCGTTCTCCTTTGCGCGCCAACTCATCCTGCGTGATCTGCACACGCGGTACACGGGCAGCTTTGGCGGCCTTTTCTGGGCCGTGCTGCAACCCGTGCTGCAGCTGGTCATCTTTGCGTTCGTGTTCGTGCAGGTGTTCAAGGCTAAGATTCCGGGGGCCGATGCCCCCGGCTATCTCGCCTTCCTCGCCGTGGCCTTGTGGCCTTGGACGGCGTTTTCCGACGCGATCCTCAACGCCACGCGTGCGATCGAAGACAACGCCTCGCTGATCGGCAAGGTGGCCTTGCCACGTGCCACACTCGTGTTCGCACGGGTGTGCGCGAGCTTCGCGGTTCATCTGTTGGGATTCGTGGTCATCGTGCTTGCGCTGTCCTTCCACGACGATCATGTGCGCATCGTCCGCGGCTTGCTGCCGGCACTCGCGCTGTATGTCCCGCTGTTTACGCTCGCGTTGGGGCTGGCGTTGGCAATGGCGGCGCTGCAGGTGTTCGTGCGCGACCTCGTGCAACTGCTCGGGCAGCTGCTGCCGCTGCTGCTGTATTGCGCGCCGGTGTTCTACGATCGCGCGATCGTGTCGGTCGCAATCCGGCCGTGGCTGTCGCTCAACCCGTTCACCTTCTACGCCGAAGCGTTCCATGCGCTCGTACTCGGCCACGGTACCGTGGCCTGGACCAGTCTTGTGGCGGCACTCACCCTTGCCGCAGGAATGCTGTTGGCCGGTTTCTGGCTGTTCCGGCGCCTGGACCGGCACTTCGAGGACTTCCTGTGAGCGAAGTCCTGGTGCGTGCGACGGGGCTGGGCAAGTCCTACCCCAAGGCGTTCCGCAGCAGCGACCGCTTGCGCGCGCTGGGACGCCTGTTGTTCTCGCGCCGGCCGATCGACGGCATGACCGTGCTCGCGGATGTCGACCTGCAGGTGCGCCGCGGAGAGTCACTCGGGCTGATCGGTGCCAATGGCGCCGGCAAGTCGACCTTGCTCAAGCTCATCACGGGGGTGCTCACGCCAACCACGGGCAGCGTGAGCGTGCACGGCGAGATCGGGGCCCTGCTCGAACTCGGTGCAGGGTTTCACCTCGAGCACACCGGACGTGACAACATCGCGATGACGGCCGCGCTGTATGGCCTCGCCGGGGCGGCGCTGCGGGAGAAACTGCCGCAGATCATCGAGTTCGCGGACATCGGCCGTTACATCGACGAGCCGGTCAAGCATTACTCCTCGGGCATGGTGGTGCGGCTGGGATTCGCGATCATCGCGGTGCTGCGCCCCGATCTGCTCATCACCGATGAAGTCCTCGCCGTGGGTGACGAGGCGTTCCAGAAGAAGTGCATCAGGTGGATGCAGGACTATCTCGATGGCGGCGGCACGCTCATCCTCGTCTCCCACAGCATGTACCACGTGCAGAAGCTGTGCCAGCGTGCATGCTGGCTGCGCGATGGCCGGGTGGAAATGCTCGGGGACGTGTTCGACGTGACACAGGCCTACCTGGCCTTCCAGGAGCGCAAGTCCGACACCAGCACGGAGCCTGCGCTGGGCACGCGCGGGCACGATGTCGAGTTTTCGGTGATCCGGGCGAGCATCAATGGACACGATGCCGACACTCCGCTGTTGCTGGAACAAGGCACGAGCCTGCTGGTGCGCATGCAGGTGCGCTCGCGCGATGGCCGCGTGCCCGTGCTCATGGTGGGCATCGTGCGTGCGGATGGCACGCCGGTCTACGGCGTGGGCAGCGACATGGACGGCTACCGGCCGCGTGCGTTGGGCAATGGTGAGTTTGCCGCCGAAGTCGTGTTCGACCACCCACTGCTGCTGCCGGGCAGCTACAGCGTAAGGGTGCATCCGCTCGATCCGGAGGGCGTGCGCCTGTTCGATACCTGGGAGCGGAGCATCACCGTGCGCGGTGCCAGCCGCGAATTGGGTATCGTGCACCTGCCACACCACTGGCGCGACCCCGACGAGGCAGCGTGATGAGCGAAACCCCGGCCCTGCCATTCACCGGCGAGCGCTTCACGCCCGAGTGCGTGCGTGAGATCTGGTACGAGCATTGGCACCGTTATGCGTTTGCGCGCAGCCTGGCGCGTGGCAAGCGCGTGCTCGATGCGGCCTGCGGCGAGGGTTACGGCAGCGCCGTGCTTGCGGCCGAGGCCACGGCGGTGACTGGCGTCGACATCGATGCGCAGGCCATCGCGCATGCGCAGGCGCGCTACTCCGGCCACGCCAACCTGCGTTTCCTGCGCAGCGACGTGACCGCCTTGCCGTTCCCGGACAACGCCTTCGACCTCGTGGTCTCGTTCGAAACGCTCGAGCACCTTGCGCAGCAGGAGCGCCTGCTGGCCGAATTCGCGCGCGTGCTCGCTGCCGACGGCGTGCTCGTGCTGTCCTCGCCCGACAAGCACACCTACAGCGACCTTACCGGGTTCCGCAATGAGTTCCACGTGCGCGAGCTGTATCGCGACGAACTGGTGGCGCTGCTGGCGCCCCATTTCGCCCACCGTCGCCTGTTCGGCCAGAAGCTGCTGTTCCAGTCGGCGATCTGGTCGCTGGATGCCGCCGCCCAAGGCCACGAGGCCCACGTCGCCAGCGCCGGGGGCGCCAGTCTGCAGGCGGGGCTGGACTATCCGCCGCTGTACTTCATCGCGGTGTGCAGCCGCCTGCCGTTGCCGCCGGGCCTGCCCGCGCTGTCGTTGTTCGGCGACCGCGAAGAATCGGTCTACAGCCACTACAATCACGAGATTCGCCAGAACATGGCGGCCGGCGCGCGCATTGCGGAACTCGAGGCCGAGGTCGAGCGCCTGCGCCGCGCGCACTCCGAACCCACCGATCCCGCGGCCTGACCGGGCCGCCGCCAGCCTTCGCCATGAGCACCCAGCCGGACTACAAGATCAACTACTCCGTCGCGCCGCCACCGCTACCACGCGTTGATCCGGCCGCGCCGCTGTATGCGTCCGAGGATGGCGTGGTGGCGTCCTTGTCCAACAACGAGTGCATCTTCCAGGTCAAACGCACGGGTGCAACCCACGTGATGACCTACCAGGTGCTGCAGGCACTGGACCAGACACGCCAGTTCCGCAGCCTCGATGAACACGTCGAGCGCGTGATGTCGGCGGTTGCGGGGCTGGCCGGCCAGCGCGAGGGCGTGCTGCGCGTGTTCGATGGCCTGGTCAAGCGGGGCCTGCTGGTCTCGGCCGCAGGCTTCGTGGAGGGGTGCGCGGCAAGCCCCGCGCGGCCGGTCGCGGCACTGCGCGCGGTGTTCATTCGCGCCTGCAACCGCCCCGACCAGCTCGCCCACCTGCTCGCGACGCTGGCCGATTACGAGCGCCGCCACCGCGCCAACCGCCAGTACGTGCTGATCGACGACTCCAGCTCGCGCGAGGCGGCCAACCGGCATCGCGACCTGCTGCGCGAGTTCGCGCGTGCCACCGGTTGCAAGCTCACCTACATCGGCGCTACCGAATCACGCCGGCTCGTCGAGCGGATGGCGAGGGCGGTGCCCGCCGCGGCCGGTGCACTCGCGCGCTGCGCGCTGGGCGAGGACAGTGGCGGGCGTTTTGGCGGCGGCCGCGCATGGAACCTCATGCTGCTGCTCAGCGCCGGCGCCCGCGCGGTGTTGCTCGACGACGACCATCGCTTTCCGTTGCGCCGCCTCGACGAGGCCCGCAGCGGCCTCGATCCCGACAGCAGCCACTATGGCGTCACGCGCTTCCATCGCAACATGGACAATGCGTTGGCCGCCGGCAGCGAGGTCGAGGCCGACCCGTTCGACCTGCACCTGGACGCGCTCGGCCAGCCGCTGGGCGCCCTGATCCAGCAGCCCGCCTATGCGCTCGATCCGGCGTCGCTGCGCGGTCTTGCCCTCAACCGGCTCGACCATCTGCGCGGTGGCGCCAGCGTGCTGGCCACCCAGCATGGCAGCTATGGCAGTTCTCGCACCGATTCGGTGCTGTGGCTGTACCAGTTGCCCGCCGACCAGCGCGCTGAATTCGTGCGCGACCGCGACAGCTACCTGCGCAACATCGAGGCGGCCAGCATCTGGTACGGCCAACTGCAGGCCAACGCCCAGCCCACCGCCAACTTCTCGCCGTTCGCGCTCGACAACAGCGTGCTGTTGCCCTGCACCAACCCGCATGGCCGCGGCGAAGATGCGCTGTTCTCCAATCTCGTGTCGCTGTGCCATGCCGATGCGCTGGCGCTGGAGCTGCCGGTGGCGATCGGCCACGTGCAGGAGACCCAGCGCAAGCGCAGCCCGCTCACGTTTGCCGCGCACACGCCCAAGTTCAACTACTTCGTGACCGACTTCGTGCGGCGCCAATTGCCGCAGCTCAATTCCAGCGATCCGGCGCAGCGCCTGGGCGTGTTCGTCGCGCACCTGCACGACATGGCCGGCAGCAGCGAACGTGGCGCCGTGCAGCAGCTCAAGGAGTACCTGGCCTACATCCGCTCCGACCTGATCGAACGCCTGCAGCACCAGTACGATGCCGCGACCGACGCGCCGATCTACTGGCAGGCCGACGTGCGCTCGATCATCGAGGCCAATGGCAAGGCACTCATCGCCAACGCCGCACCGCGCCTGGGCGACTGGCCCGAGGGCGTGGACGAGGCGGCCTGCGCGCGGCTGCTGCGCGAACAGGCCACGCAGCTGGCCGAGCTGTGCGCGGCATGGCCGGCGCTGTGGAACCATGCACGCGAACAGGGTGAGCGCCTGCTCGGCGCCGTCTGAGTGCGCGCATGAGCAAGGCCACCCGCGCGGGCTTGACCAGCGTCATCGTCGTCGCGGCCGACAGCGGGCCGTTGCTCGCCGCGTGCGTGGATTCGGTGCTGGCCCAGTCCGAGCCGCTCGAACTCATCCTCGTCGACAACGCCTCGCGCGATGGCCAGCCCGAGCGCGTGCTCGCGGCCCATGGCGGCGATCCGCGCCTGCGCGTCGTGCGCCACGAGACCAACCTCGGCTTCGGCCCCGCCTGCAATCGCGGGGCCGCGCTTGCCAGTGGCGACGTGCTGCTGCTGCTCAATCCCGACTGCACGTTGCCCGCCGACCTCGTGTACGGGCTGCGCGCGACCTTGCAGGATGATCGCCGCATCGGCCTGCTCGGGCCGTGCGTAGTGGATGGCGATGGCCACCCCGCGCGCGCCAATCGCCGGCGCGATCCGAGCCTGCGCCGCGCCTTGATGACGCTGAGCGGGCTGTCGCGTTGGGAACGCAGCCACCCGGCCTGGGCAGGGGTGGAGATGCCGCCGGCGGTGCCGTCCCGCGTCGAATACGTCGAGGCGGTGTCGGGTGCGTGCATGGCCTTGCCGCGCGCGGTGTTCGAGCGCGTGGGCGGCTTCGACGAAGGCTATTTCCTGCACGTCGAGGACCTCGACCTGTGCCGGCGCGTGCGCCAGACCGGCTGGCGCGTCGCGTTCGTGTCGCGACTGCGCGTCACCCACCACCAGGGCAGTTCGAGCCGGGCACGGCCCGTGTTCGTGGCGCGCGCCAAGCACCGCGGCATGTGGCGCTACTTCACCAAGTTCGACCCGGCCGCACGCAATCCGCTGCTGCGCGCGCTGGTGTGGTGCGGCCTGTGGACGCACTTCGCTTGGCAGGCGCCGTGGCTCGCGTTGCGCCGGTCACGCCGACGGGCAGCGGCGCAGCGGCGCTGATGCGCGGGCGCGCCCGCGCATGCCTCATGCTTGGTCGGTCTTGGCGCGGGTGCCGCTGCGGTACAGCAGCCAGCCCACCAGCGCGAGCACGGCCAGCCCGACGTACTGGTTGAAGTGCAGGCTGGCCGGCAGTGCCAGCACGTCGGCGCGCGCCGACACCACGATCGGAATCGCGATGAGGATGCCGGTGAGCGCCTCGCCGGTGATGAGGCCGGCCGAGAACAGCGTGCCCGGGCGATGGATGCGGTCGCGTTCGACCTCGTCGTGCGGGCTCACGCCATGCTTCTTCTCGACGAAGTGCGCGAGCAGGCCACCCAGGAAGATCGGCACCATGAGTTCGAGCGGCAGGTAGATGCCGATCGCGGCGGCCAGCACCGGCACGCGGAAGCTCGACTTGCGCGCCTTGAGCCATTCATCCAGCGCGATGATCGCGGCGCCCACCACCACGCCGATGCCGATCATCGTCCACGGCAGTTCGCCGCCGAACATGCCCTTGGCCACCGACGCCATCAGGGTCGCCTGCGGCGCCGACAGCGCATTGGGGTGTTCGGGCGTGGGCGCGCCGATGCCGTAGGCGGCCGCGAGCAGGTTGAGCACCGGTGCCATGATGAGCGCGCAGGAAAACGCGCCGATCGCGAGCATGAGCTGCTGCTTCCACGGCGTCGCGCCGACCAGGTAGCCGGCCTTGAGGTCCTGCAGGTTGTCGCCGCCCACCGCGGCCGCGCAGCACACCACCGCACCGATCATGATCGCGGCCACCGCGCCGATCGGGGAGTCGCGCCCGAGCAGCGCCACCAGCACCAGCGAGGCGAACAGGATCGTCGCGATGGTGATGCCCGATACCGGGTTGTTGGAGGAGCCGACCAGGCCCGCGAGGTAGGCCGACACCGACACGAACAGGAAGCCGGCCACGATCATGATCAGGGTCATCGTGAGCCCGACGCCCCAGCTGTCGACGATCGCGTGGTAGAGCAGGGCGAGCGGCACCACGAACGCCACCAGCGCGATGAGCATCCATTTCATCGGGATGTCGCGCTCGGTCTCGGCGACCACCGCGCCGGCGCCCTTGCGCGCGGCGGCGAAGCCGCTCTTGACGCCGTTGAGCAGCGACTTGCGCAGCGAGAACAGCGTCCACACGCCGCCGATCAGCATCGCGCCCACGCCCAGGTAGCGGATCTGCGAGGACCAGATCGCACCGGCCGCCGCGGCCGCGCCGGCGCCGGCGAGCTGGTCGGCCAAGACCGGGTCGCCGGCGAGGAAGAACGCATGGTAGATCGGGATCGCGATGTGCCAGGACAGGATGCTGCCCGACACCACCACGATGCCGACGTTGAGGCCGACGATGTAGCCGACCCCGAGCAGTGCGGGCGACAGGTTGGTGCCGAGGTAGCCGAGGTACTTGCCGAGGAAGCCGGCGCCGACCGCGTTGTCGGGGATCAGGCGCAGGCCGCTTTCGGCCGAGAACTTGACCAGCGCGCCGAGCAGGCCCGAGAAGCCGAGGATGCGCAGGCCCGGGCCCGGATTGTCGCCGGCCTTGAGCACTTCGGCCGCTGCCTTGCCCTCGGGGAACGGCAGCGGTTCCTCGACGATCATCGAGCGCCGCAGCGGCACCGAGAACAGCACGCCGAGCAAGCCGCCCAGGCCCGCGATCGCGAGCACCCACGAGTAGCGGAAGTCCTGCCAGTAGCCGAGGATGATGAGCGCGGGAATCGTGAAGATCACGCCCGCCGCGATCGACGAGCCGGCCGAGGCGCCGGTCTGCACGATGTTGTTTTCGAGGATGGTGCCGCCGCCAAGCAGGCGCAACACACCCATCGACACCACCGCCGCGGGGATCGCGGTGGCGATGGTGAGGCCCGCGAACAGGCCGAGGTAGGCATTGGCCGCGGCCAGGATCACCGCGAGGACCATCGACAGGATCACCGCGCGGGCGGTGAGCTGGGCGACGGGCTGGGTCGCGCCGGACTGTGCACTCATTGGACTCTCCTCGATCCCGCGCGACCACCGGGCGCAGCCGCAGCGGGCTATCAAAACACATGCCGCGGCGCCCGTCACGCGCAGCCGGTCGGCACGGCGTGGTTCAATCACGCCGGGTAGGCCGCTGCATGCGAGGCGCTGCGATGATCCGCGAAATCCTCAGGATGGGCGATCCACGCCTGCTGCGCGTAGCGCGGCCGGTGCAGGCGTTCGGCACGCCCGAACTGGCCGCGCTCATCGACGACCTGTTCGACACCATGCACGCGGCCGGCGGCGTGGGCCTGGCCGCTCCGCAGATCGGCGTCGACCTGCAGCTGGTGATCTTCGGCTTCGAGCGCAGTGAGCGCTACCCGGACGCGCCCGCCGTGCCGCGCACGATCCTGCTCAATCCGCAGGTCACGCCACTGTCGGACCAGCGCGAGGAAGGCTGGGAAGGTTGCCTGTCGGTGCCGGGCCTGCGCGGCGTGGTCGAGCGGGCCGCACACATCCGCTACTGCGGCGTGGATCCCGCCGGCATGCCGATCGAGCGCGAGGCCAGCGGCTTCCATGCGCGCGTGGTGCAACACGAGTGCGACCACCTGCTCGGCGTGCTGTATCCGATGCGCATGCGCGACTTCACGCGCTTCGGCTACACCGACGTGCTGTTTCCGGGACTGGACGCGGCCGATTGATCAGCGGCGGTGGCGGTTGATGGCCTGGCGCAGCGCCAGCGTGGCCGCGCGCGCGGCCTGGGCGAAATCCGCGCCGTCGCCCGCGTACAGGATCGCGCGCGAGGAACTGACCATGAGGCCGGTGCCGTCGGCGCTGCAGCCGTTGGCCACCACCGCGGCGACGTCGCCACCCTGGGCGCCCACGCCGGGCACCAGCAGCGGCATGTCACCGACCCGCGCGCGCACCTGCGCCAGTTCGTTCGGCCAGGTCGCGCCCACCACCAGTGCGCAGTTGCCATGCGCGTTCCACTCGCGCGCCACGGTTTCGGCCACGCGCAGGTACAGCGGCGCGCCGCCGCAGTCGAGCGCCTGGAAGTCGCCGCCGCCCGGGTTGGAGGTGCGGCACAGCACGATCACGCCCTTGTCGGCGCGGTCGAGGAACCCCTGCAGCGAATCGCGCCCGAGGTAGGGATTGAGCGTGACCGCGTCGGCGCCGTAGCGATCGAAGGCCTCGCTGGCATAGTGCTGCGCGGTCGAACCGATGTCGCCGCGCTTGGCGTCGAGGATCACCGGCAGGTGCGGGTGGGCGGCGTGGATGTGGGCAATGAGCCGCTCCAGCGCGGACTCGGCGCGCTGCGCCGCGAAGTGGGCGATCTGCGGCTTGTACGCGCACACGAGGTCGGCGGTGGCATCGACGATCGTGCGGCAGAACTCGAAGATGGCATCGGGCCGCTCGCGCAGCGGTGCGGGCAGGCGTGACGGCTCGGGATCCAGACCCACGCACACCAGCGAGTCGTGGCGCTGCCAGGCCGTACGCAGTGCCGCCAT
>WBZY01001494.1_pt2 | contig 11212 bp, 11 predicted proteins | sample 5204191 | NCBI WGS metagenome assembly WBZY01 (sample SAMN12344363, study PRJNA552823) | activated sludge metagenome | biome: Activated sludge suspended growth; feature: Anammox Sidestream; material: Wastewater; isolation source: activated sludge from anammox sidestream of wastewater treatment... | reverse complement strand
GGGCCGTCTCGGCCTTCGGCCTGCTCGCGCTCGTCGCGATCGCGTGGGCCTGCTCGGCGGACCGCCGGCGCATGCCGTGGCGCACCGTCGCGTGGGGGCTCGGGCTCCAGTTCGGGCTCGCCCTCGTGCTGCTCCGGAGCGCCGCCGGGCGCAGCTTCTTCGCGGCAGCCAACGCCGTGGTCGACGGCCTCACGCGCTACACCGAGGCGGGTGTGCGCTTCGTCTTCGGGGCGCTGCTCGACGGTGGCTTCTCGCTGGCGCTGAACGTGCTGCCGGTGATCGTCTTCATGGGCAGCCTGTTCGCGATCCTCTTCCACCTCGGCATCGTGCAGTGGCTGGTGCGCGGCTTCGCCGCGCTCTTCACCCGCACCCTCGGCACCTCGGGCGCCGAGAGCCTGTCGGCCGCCGCCGACATCTTCGTCGGGATGGTCGAGGCTCCCCTCCTGGTGCGCGCCTACGTCGAGCGCATGACGCGCTCGGAGCTCTTCACCGTGATGGCGACCGGCATGGCCACCGTTGCGGGCTCCGTGCTGGTGGTCTACGCCGGGATGCTCGGCGAGGGCTACGCGGGCCACCTGCTGACGGCGAGCTTCCTGGCCGCGCCGGGCGCGATCCTGCTCGCCAAGGTGATGATCCCGGAGACCGGGACGCCGCTCACGGCGGGGACCGTGGACGTGGCCCTCGAGAGCCCCGCGGCCAACCTGGTCGACGCCGCCGCGCTCGGCGCGCTCGCGGGCCTGCGGCTCGCGGCCTACGTGGGCGCCCTGCTGGTGGCCTTCGTCGCGCTGATCGCCTTCGCGAACGACGCGCTCGCCGCGGCAGGAGGCTGGCTCGGCGTCCCGGGCCTGAGCTTCCAGCGCATCCTCGGCTGGGGCTTCGCGCCGCTCGCGCTCCTGATCGGTGTCGCGCCCGCGGACGCCACCACGGTGGGCGGCCTGCTCGGGGTGAAGACCGTGCTGAACGAGTTCCTGGCCTACCAGGAGCTCGCGAAGCTCGTCGAGTCGGGGGCGATCGCGCCGCGCTCGGCCGTGCTCGCGAGCTACGCACTGTGCGGATTCGCGAACTTCGGCTCGCTCGCGATCCTGCTCGGCGGGCTCGGCGGCATGGCGCCTGCGCGGCGCGCCGACATCGCCGCGCTCGGCCTGCGCTCGATCCTGGCCGGCACGCTCGCGACGCTGATGGCGGCGGCGTGGGCGGGGATCCTGCTGTGAGGGTGCTCGCGCTCGCCGCCGCTGCCGCGCTTTCCGCCCTGCTCCCGGCCCCGCCTCGCGCGCGGGCTGGCGAGGGCGAGCCCGTTCTGCTCTCCGTCCTCAGCTACAACACCCACGGCCTCCCGAGCTGGATCGCGGGCGACGACCCGCCGGCCCGCTACCCGCTGCTGCTCGCGAAGGCCGCGCGTTTCGACGTGGTCCTGCTCCAGGAGGACTTCGCCCACCAGGCGATCGTCGACTCCGAGAAGCGTCACCCCCTGCGGGTGCGCGGCAACGGCCCGACGAGCGGCTGGCCGCTCTTCGCCGGATCGGGTCTCACCCTGCTCACGCGGCTACCCGCGGTCGGCGCGCCGGTCGGCGTCGCGTACGGCGCCTGCGCCGGCTGGCTGGGCGGCGCGAACGACTGCCTGGCGGCGAAGGGCTACCTGCTGCAGCGCCTGCACAGCGCGAGTGGCGCCGAGATCGACGTCTGGAACACCCATCTCGACGCCGGCCCCGGCGCCGCCGACCAGGCCGCGCGCGAGGCGCAGCTCGACCGGCTGGCCCGGGCGATGGCGGCCCACAGCGCCGGTCGCGCCGTGATCGCCGGCGGTGACTTCAACCTCGACTGGGACGAGCCCCCGGAACGCACGCTCCTCGAGCGCTTCCTCGCGCGCACCGGCCTCGCGATCGCGGCGCTCGTACCGGAGGGCGCCTGGGACTCGCGCCTCGACTACCTGCTCTTCCGCCCCGCGGACGCGGCGCGGCTCGCCGTGCGCGAGGCCGGCCAGGCGCCCGGCTTCGTCGGCGCCGGCGGCGAGCCGCTCTCCGACCACCCGGCGATCTTCGCGGTCTTCGAGGTCCCGCCCGCCGACTCCTCGACAGAAGCCGAGGAGGCCCCTGGCCAGGAGTAGCGCGCTCGGGGTGCGCGGGATCGCCCCGCCTTCGCTCACTTCGTCGTGGCGATCCCGCCGTCGACCGGGATCACCGCGCCGGTCACGTAGGCGCCGGCGCGCGAGGCCAGGTAGAGCGCCACGCCCGCCATGTCCTCGGGCTCGCCGATCCGGCCGAGCGGGCAGCTCTTCCGGATCGCGTCGCCGAAGCTGCGGAGCGTCTCGGCCATCATCTTGCTCTCGAAGGGCCCCGGCGCGATCGCGTTCACGGTGACCTTCGGGGCGAGCTTGCGCGCGAGCACGCGCGTCAGGTGATGGACGGCGGCCTTGCTCGCCGAGTAGGCGTAGGTCTCGAGCAGCGGCACCTGGAGCCCGTCGATCGAGCCGACGTTGAGCACCCGCGCCGGGTCGCCGGGCGTGGCCGCGGCCTCGAGGCGCGGGAGCAGCAGGCGGGTCAGGTCGAAGACCGCCTTCACGTTCAGCGCCATCACCTTGTCCCAACCCGCCTCGGGATAGTCGGCGAGGGGCGCGCCCCAGTTGGCGCCGGCGTTGTTGACGAGCACGTGCAGGCGCGGCTCGCGGCCGGCGATCTCGTCGGCGAGGGCGCGCGTGCCGGCGTGGGTCGAGAGGTCGGCGGTCACGCCGACCGCCTCACCCTGCGCGGAGAGCTCCTTCACCGCCACGTCCACCTCGGCCCGCTTGCGTGCAGCGACGTAGACGCGCGCGCCGCTCGCGGCGAGGCCGGTGGCGATCATGAGCCCGATGCCGCGCGACCCGCCGGTCACGAGGGCGACCTTGCCACGCACCGAGAAGAGCTGCTGGACGTCCACCTCTATCCCCCCTGCGCCGCGGACGCGGCGGCGAGCGAACGTGGTTTGCTTGCGTTCCGCGCCGCGCTCTTCGTGACCGCGCCGGTTGCCTCCTCCCAGGCCCGCCGCACGACGAAGTCGCGGTCGAGCGAGACGATGCCCGGGATCACCATCGACTCGTAGCCGGCGTCCTCGGTTATGCGCACCGCGGCGCGCGTCTCGGCGAGCGTCCGGCCGGCCTTCGCGAGCGGCTCGACCTGCGTCCAGACCTCGCGGAGGAAGCGCTGGAACTGCTCGACGCCGGCGCGGTCGGTAACCGCACCGTGGCCCGGGATCACCTGGTCCCAGCCCTCGATCGCCAGCACCCGGTCGAGCGTCGCCGGCCACTCGCGTAGCGAGCCCCCGGCCTCGAGGTCGATGTTCGGGTAGAAGCGGTGGACCAGCAGGTCGCCAGCATGGAGCACGCGGTCCTCGACGAAGAGCACCACCTGGTCGCCGTCGGTGTGGCCGCGTCCCGGGTGGAAGGAGCGGATCGTCTTGCCACCGAGCCGGATCTCGTGCGTTTCGGCGAAGGTCTCGTTGGGGAGCGTGCCCGCCGCGGCGCCGGAGAAGTACTCGCCGTCGAGCGCCTTCATCAGGTCGAGGGTGCGCTGCGTCGCCACGATGCGCAGGCCGGCCGGGAACGCGGGATTGCCGTGCGTGTGGTCCCAGTGGTAGTGCGTGTTGAGGATCACCTCGACCGGGCGCCCCGTGAGGTCCTCGACGCGCTCGCGGATGCGCTCGCCCTGCATGCGGAAGGTCATCGTGTCGACGACCGCGGCACCGCGCTCGCTGCGCAGCACGCCGACGTTGCCGCCGAGCCCCGACAGCACCCACACGTCGGGTGTCAGCGCGTCGGTGTGCAGCAGGTTGAGCTGCTGGTAGATCCAGATCGCCAGCACCGCTCCGCCGAGCAGCAGCGCGAGCAGCAGCCAGCCGACGGCACGCCGCATCGGAAAACCCCCTCGACGCGGCATTCTAGGCGCGCTCGGCCGGCGTCGCAGCGCGACCCGCCGCCCGCGACCGGGTCAGTGCACGCCGGGGGTCGAGACCACCGTTGCGGGATCGATGCCGAGCAGGCGCCAGACGTGGCCCCACAGGTCGTCGGCGGGCACGTCGAACACGGCGGCCGGGCTGAGCGGCGCCACCACCCAGGCGCCCTGCGCCAGCTCGTCCTCGAGCTGGCCCGGGCCCCAGCCGGAGTAGCCGAGGAAGATCCGCAGGCGCTCGGGAGGAGCCTGCGCGACGGTCCGCAGCGCCTCGAGCGAGCCTGCGAAGTGGACGCCCTCGCCGACCGGCGTGACCCCCGTCACGCCCTCGAGGGCGTCGTCGCCGGTCACCACCCAGCCGGTGTTCGGCTGCACGGGCCCACCCCAGTGCACGCTGCGCTCGGCGTCGCCACGCCAGGCGACCTCGAGCGTCTCGCACAGGTCGGCCGCGCGCACGTCGGCCGGGCGGTTCAGGACGAGGCCGACGGTACCCTCGCCGTCGTGGTGTACCAGCAGCACGACCGCGCGGCGGAAGTTCGGGTCGGCGAGGTCCGGCATCGCGACGAGCAGCGAGGGCGCGAGCGAGGAGCGTCGTTCCGGCACGCGCCGAAGGTAGCCGAGCCCCGCGGAGCCGGCGCGGCCTCCCTATCCTGCGCCGGATGCGCCTCACCACGCTCGCGCGCTCGTTCGGCGGGCTCGCGGCCTTCGCGCTCGTGCTGGTGGTTTGGAGTGCGCTGCGGGCTGCGCTGCCGGAGGACGGCGTGACGGCGCTCGCGGCCGATGCGCTCGCGATCGCGGCCTTCGTGACCCTGCTCGCGCTCGGCGGCGCGCTGCTCTCGCCGGAGCCGCCGGCCCGGCGCCTCGGACTGCTCCGCGGGCGCTCCGGCGCGCGGGCGGCGGCGCTCGGGGCGCTCGGCCTCGTGGCGCTCTCCCACGCGACCGAGGTGGCGCTCGCGCTCGCTGGCGCGCCGCCGTCCGCCACGCTCACGCGCTTCGCCGAGACGCTCGCGTCCGCCGGGGCGGGCGAGCTCGCCCTTGCGCTCGCCGTCTTCGCGCTCGCCTCCGCGGGCGCCGAGGAGCTCTTCTTCCGCGGCCTGCTCCAGCGCGGCCTCGAACGCCGGCTCGGCGGCGCCGCCGCGATCGGGCTCACGGCCCTCGCCTTCGGCGCCGCCCACGGCGACCCGGTCCACGGAGCTGCGGCGGTCCCGCTCGGGATCTACCTCGGCCTCCTGGCATGGCTCGACGGCTCGATCCGCCCTGCCCTCGCGGCCCACGCACTGAACAACGCGGTCGCCGTCCTGGAGGCGGGGCTGGGCGTCCGGCTGCCCACGGGCGGATCGGCGCTGGCAACGATCGGTGTCGGGATCGCCCTCGCGGCGAGCGCCCTGTGGCAGTTCCGCAGGGCGGCACGGGCGGCCGGAAGCCCGGTCACCACACCCGGCGCTCCCGCCCCTTGAGCGCCGCCCCCGTCCTGCCGATCGGGGAGCGGACCCGAGGGCCTGCGAACGCGGCGAGGAGCAGCCATGCCGGAACGCTTCCCCGTCGTCCTGGTCGACGACGGCGAGCTCGACGACGTGCGCGACCTGCTGGGCGAGCTGGGCATCGAGTTCGCCCACCTGCGCGGCGGGGCGGTGCCGAGGCGCCTCGAGGCGCCGCGCGACCTCTTCCTCGCCACGATGCGGCGCGCCGCGCTGGCGCGCGCCTGGCCGCATTCCAGCGACGCGCGGCTGCGCCCGGTGCGGATCGCCGTCGTCGACGAGGATTCGCCGAGCGCGCGCAGCGCGCTGCGCAAGCTCGGCTTCGCCTACCTCGTGCGGCGTCCCTTCCACCCGCTGGCGCTGCGCCTGCTCCTGCTGCGCGCGCTCTACCAGGGCGACGAGCGGCGCGGCGACGCCCGCGTGCCGGTCGGCGTCGACGTGAGCCTGCGCAGTGGCCTGCGCCGGCGCGACGCGCTGCTCGCGGACCTCTCGCGGGGCGGCTGCCAGCTGGTGACCGATCGCGCGCTCCCGGCCGGCGCCAAGATCACCTTGCACCTGTCGCGCGAGCTGCTCGGCGAGGGCGACCTCGCCCTCGGCGGCCAGATCCTCCGCTGCCAGCGCGACGCCCGCGCGCTCGCCGACGGCGGCTTCCAGGTGGCCGTGCGCTTCCAGGCGCTGAAGCCACCCGAGCGGGCGCAGCTCGAGCGCTTCCTCGCGCGGCGCGACCTGTGTCTGGGGCCGGCCGTCGAGCCCCGGGTGGAGCCGCTCCGGCCGCTGTCGCACGAAGCCGCAGCGCCCGCCCCCGGGCCGACATCGGAATGTGACGCCTCGCGCGGGCGTGGGCCCGCGCGCACCGCCGGCCGGGTGCCGGAAGAGGGCGCGCCGGCCCTGGAGGCCGCGCCGGCCGCCCGGCCGGGACCCGGAGCGGAGCGCCGGACGGTGCCCCCGCCGCCCACCAGCCCGGCAGCCCGGCCCGGGACCGGCGCCGTCGCCTGGCGACCGCCGGAGCCCGCCGCGCCGCCGCGACCCTCCGCGCCGCCGGAGACGGAACCGCCCGCGGCCCGGCCGCCGCGGCTCGCAGCGCAGCCGCCGACCGCGCCGGCCAGCAGCACGGCGCCCCGGCTCGGCAGCGCGCTGATCCGCCGCCCGAGCGGCCCTCGCGGCCGCCCGCCCGAGCGCCGCCGCCACGATCGCCGCGCCTACGACCGCCGCGTGCTCGCCGAGGCCACCGCGGCGATGCACCGCATGCTCTTCGGGCGCGATCTCTCGGGCGGCGGCATGCGCGTCGACCGCCACCCGGACCTGCGCGTCGGCTCGCGCCTGCGGATCGCGCTCTACGACGCCGCGCGCGAGGCTCCGCTCGTCGTCGACGCGGTGGTCGCACGAGACGACGGCGCCCGGGGCTTCGGTCTCCAGTTCCTGGCCGTCGGCCCCGAGCTGGCGACCCGCCTCGAGCAGCTCGTCGCCACCCTGCCGCCCGTCGAACGGCTCTCCGACGGCGAGAGCGGCGCGCTCGGCAGCGTGGTCGGGGAGATCGTGTCCTAGCTCGCTGCGCTCCGCTCGGCTTCGCCTACGGGTGCTCGGCGCCCGCCGCCGCGAATGCCGACGCCGCACAGGCCCCGCCCGGACAGAACATCGCGCGCAGCACCTCGGCCGACACCTGTGCCGCGCTCGTCCACTTGCGATCGCGATGCACGAGCAGGGTGGCGACCGCGACGCGTGGCGCCGATGCCGGCGCCACACCGATGAACCACTCGTAGTGGCCCTTCGGGTCGGGGCCCGAGAGGCTGCCGGTCTTGCCGGCCACCCGGACCGGCTCGAGGAGCGGCCGGCCCTTGTGGTGGAACGCGCGGCGCGCGGTGCCCGAGATCGTCGTCTCGACGAGCATGCGGCGCAGCGAGCGGGTGACGCCCGGGTCGAGCACCCTGCGAGCGGCGGGCTCGGGGAGCGCGAGGTCGGTGCCGTCGGCGTCGCTCACGCGCGCGATCCAGCGCGGCGCCACCAGCTCGCCGTCGGCGAGGGCGGCGGCGAGCCGCGCGGCGGCGAGCGGCGGCAGGCGCGAGCCGGCCAGCCCCGAGCCGAGCTGGCCGAGATCGAGGCGGCTCACGACCGGATCCACCTCACCGGGCGCGTGGCCCGGGCCCGGTGACTCGAGCACGCCGAGCGCCGCGAGCTCGTCGAGCATGCGCAGCGAGCCGAGCTCGTGCACGGCGAGCTGCGCGAAGCACTGGTTGTTCGACATCGCGAGGGCGTGCTCGAAGCTCGTGACCCTTCCGCGCCTCGGCGGATCGAGCAACGCGGCGCTCAGGGTGTAGGGGCTGCCGCGGAACACGCAGGGGCGGGCGATCGCCTGCGGAGCGCTCTCGAGGAGCGCCGCCGCCGTCACGACCTTCATCAGCGAGGCCATCGGGTAGGGGCGCGTGGGCGGAAACACCTCGGGCGCCGTCGAGACGTAGCTGAGCACGCGCCCGTCGAGCGGGTCCATCAGGATCACGTGCCCGAGCTCGACCCGGCCCTGGCGCAGGATCGCCGCGACCGCACGCGTCAGCTCCGGGTCGATCGTGTACTCGACCTCGAGCGGGCGCTCGACGAGCGGCGCGCCGAGCCGCTCGCTGCGCAGCGTCTCGGTCGGAGCATCGGGTGCCGGCAGGCCGTCGCGCGCCGAGGGCGGGAGCAGCCGCAGCACCTGCTCCGGCGCCGGCGGCGGGGGCAAGGGCTCGACGACGGCGGGCGCCGGCGCGGGCGGGCGCGCCGCCTTCTCGCGGTTCCAGACCCCGGGACCCGAGGAGACCGGCGGCGGCTCGGGGCCGCCGTCACCTCCGCGCACCAGGCCCAGCACCTCGCGCGTCGTCCACCAGCCGCCCGAGAAGCCGAGCGCCAGCAGCAGGGCGAGCGTCACGCGGCCGCGCCGGGTCATCGCGCGGCGGTGGCGGAGGCGAGCGGGCGGCGCCAGCGGAGCGTGCGGCTCGGCGCGGCCCAGGCGGGGGCTCAGGCCGGGCCCGACCGGCACGCGGCGCGCAGGCCGCACGCGCTCGAACGAGCTGGATCGCAAGCGGATTCCCCCCTCTCCACGCCCTTCTCGTCGGCGCCCGGGGCGCCGACCTGAGTGCGCGCGCGCGGAGGGGGGAACCTCGCGCGGCGCCTGCTCGCTCCGGCCGTTCGCTGCGCCGGCCCTGCTGGCCGCCGCCCGCTAGAGGGCGACCACCTCCTGCACCTCCGGCACCGCCTCGCGCAGGCGGCTCTCGATGCCCTGCTTGAGCGTGGCGGTCGAGCTCGGGCAGCCGCTGCACGAGCCTTGCATGTAGAGCTCGACCCTGCCCTCGCGGAAGCCGGCGAAGACCACGTCGCCGCCGTCCTGCGCGATGTAGGGACGGATCTCCTCGTCGAGGATCCGCTGGATGCGCTCCTCGACGCCGCCCTCGCAGCGAACCCGCGTCGCATTCCACGCCGGGCCGAGGGCGGGCTCGCCGCTCGCTGCAAACGCCTTCAGCGCGTCCACCAGCGGCTGCGCGAGCGCCGGCCACTCGACGTCCGGGCGCTTGGTCACGGTCACGAACGAGCTCGCGAGGAAGACGCCGACGACGCCGTCGATCGCAAACAGCCGCGCCGCCAGCGGAGAGGCGTCGCGGGTCGGGGCCGCGTCGAAGGACGCGCTACCGCCGCCCGCGACCAGCGTACGGGAGACGACCCACTTCACGCTGTGCGGATTGGGCGTGCGCTCCGCACGCAGCGAGAACTCGAGCTCGAGCGCGGGGTTCACGGGCGAGGCGGGCTCCATGGCGGGGGCGGGACGAGCCGGAGGGTAGGGCTGCGCTTGCGGGCCGCCAAGGCGGCTCAGCCGGGCAAGGCGCTGAACGCCGCAACGGCCGTGAGGACGACGAAGAGCAGCGTCAGGCCGGCCAGCGTACAGACCAGCGCGGCCCGCATCGTCTCGATCCGCAGCGCCTGGCGCATGGCAGCTACGAGCGCCGCGAAGAACAGCGCCCAGGCCAGCAGGCGCACGACCGCCTGGAAGTGCGGCACCGGGATCGCCGCGAGCCCGTTCAGCGCGAGCGGAGCCATCGCGAAGCCGACCAGCCGCAACGAAGTCGCGAAGCGGAACGGATGCCCGAGCATCCGGGCTGCCGCCCACGAGGCGGCGGCGACCATCGGCCACAAGGCGAGCATCGCGAGGCCGCTCTTCGCGATGTCCCGCAGCGTCGCCTGGTCCGCGGCATCGATCAGGCTGCTGGCGAGGGTGGCGCCCAGGACCACGATCCCCGCCTGGCCGAGCGCGCCGGCGTCGCGCGCGATGTCCTCCCAGGCGGCCGGCTCGAGCCGCACCGCCCCGAGCACGCGCTCGAGGAACCGGCGCGACGGCGGCGCCTCGCTTCCGAAGAGCGCTTCCGCAGGACCCATGGCGTCTCCTCCGGTGCAGCGAGCCGGGGGACACCCGGCGAACCCGGTCGATTGGACCATCCGGGCGGGGCTGTCAACCCCCGCTGCGAGAAGCACCCGACCGGGACGGCTAGACGCCGAAGAGCTGCGCCTCGACATCGTCGAGGGTGCAGACGAGATGGCCGTGGGCGCGCGCGAGGCGGTACTCCCGGGGCCCGTTGTAGCCCCAGGCAGCCAGGCCGCAGCGCACCCCGAGGGGCGCCACCACGTCGAGGTGGTTCACCTTGTCGTCGAGGAAGGTGATCTCGGCGGGGTCGAGACCGCGCAGGTGCGCGAGATGGAGGAGGTGCGCGTCCTTCGTGATGCCGGCTTCCTTGTCCACGATCAGCTCGGGCGCGAAGAGGTCCGCGATCCCGTAGTGGCCGAGCAGGATCCCGACCGAGCGGCGGTCCTTCGCGCTGGCGATCGCGTAGGCGCAGCTCCCGGCGCGCCGGCGCAGGATCGCGAGCAGCCGGGGATAGGGCGCGAGCATCGCGAGCCAGGCCTCCCGGTCGCTCACCGAGAGCGCCGTTCGCACCTCGTAGAAGCGCCGGTGGAAGGCCCGGAGCCAGCCCGGCTCCTGCGCCTCGCGCCAGGCGTCGTAGGCGGCCTGGTCGCGAAGCTCGTCGTCGACGCCGGCCTCGATCGCGGCGAGCGCGGCGGCGTAGTCCTCGGCGCGGTTGCCGAGCGGCATCAGCGCGAGGAAGGCGCGCCAGAGCGGCCCCTCCTCCCGCTCGCGCAGCGCCGTCGCGGGCCGCAGGTCGGCGTAGGTGCGGCGCGCGACGACGAAGGCCTCGCGGGCGGAGTCCGAGACGACGCCGTCGAAGTCGAGGGCGAGAAGCTTCACGCGCGGAAGTCTAGCTGGGGCGACGGGCTCGGCGGCGGGCCAGGGCCGCGAGGGTGAGCGCGGCAGCGCCCGCGCAGGACGCGCCCGGCTCGGGCACCACGGCGAAGGCGCCGAGGTCCGGCGCTCCCGCGTCCACCCGCGCCGCCGTCGCCTGGTGCTTCTCGTACTGGCGCGCGACGGCGTGCTCCGGAAGCGCCTCGGGGTGCAGGGCGGCGCCGGCGTCGGCGGGGCCCGCGCCCGGCAGGAGGCGGAAGTCCTGCGCGGCGAAGTCGCGGAAGCCGGGATCGCTGCCCGTCCGGTTGCCGCCGGCGTCGACGACGTCGGCGCCGCCGGAGTGGCTCTCGACCCAGCCGGGCTTCGTCCAGGTGTGGGAGAGGAGCAGCGTCCCGCTCCCGTCGAGCAGCGCGAGCCGCGAGCCCGCGGCCGTCACGTAGAGCAGGTTGTCGCGCACGTCCGCGGTCTCGTCGTCGGTCGAGAGCCGCAGGAGCGTGGTGTTGCCGCTGCGCTGCGACACCACCGTGTTGTGGAAGAAGTGCAGCACGCCCTTGCGG
>WBZY01001585.1_pt1 | contig 11215 bp, 6 predicted proteins | sample 5204191 | NCBI WGS metagenome assembly WBZY01 (sample SAMN12344363, study PRJNA552823) | activated sludge metagenome | biome: Activated sludge suspended growth; feature: Anammox Sidestream; material: Wastewater; isolation source: activated sludge from anammox sidestream of wastewater treatment... | reverse complement strand
GGAGATGGTCATCCCGTCGCTGCTGCCGGTATTGACCCCAATCGTGCTCGCGCTCATCATCCGTGTCGCGATGGGCGAGCACGCCGCCCGCATGGCGGTGGGCGGACTGCTGATGGGCACCATCGTCACCGGCATCTTCGTCGCCATCTCCATGTGCACCGGCGGCGGCGCCTGGGACAACGCCAAGAAATACATCGAGGAGGGGAATCACGGCGGCAAGGGTTCGGATGCCCACAAGGCCGCGGTGACGGGTGACACGGTCGGCGATCCGTACAAGGATACGGCAGGCCCGGCGGTGAACCCGCTCATCAAGATCATCAACATCGTCGCGTTGCTGATCGTTCCGTTGCTGTAGATCTGACGTCGAATAGATCGGCCGTTGTCCGTCGTCACTACAACAACAAGCGGCGGAAGAGCAGCGGTTCGAACAACAAACACGACGTTCATGAGGGGTGGGGCAGACAGGGACACCTGTCTGCCCTTTGTTTTTGCGCCTTGGCGCCGTCCCGGGCGCGCATGCCCTCGGGCTCCGCCCGCATGCGATGCACCCGCCTTGCGCGGCGGTCACCTGCGTCACGCTTTCATTTTCGTCCACCTCCGCCCCGCGATCCGCCGCCAGCGGGCGGCGTCCGGATGCCTGGCGGCGGCATGCCGGCTACCATATCGCTACTGAAGCGGCAGGGGAGACGAGCGATGGAGGAGACCGCGGCCACGGCCGCCGTGCTGCTGATCGGCGACGAACTGCTCTCCGGAAGGACGCAGGACTGCAACCTCGCCTACCTCGGACAGAGGCTGGCCGCGCGCGGCATACGGCTGGCCGAGGCCCGCGTCGTGAGCGACGAGGAGGAGGAGATCGTCGCCGCGGTGCGCGCGCTCAGCGGGCGTTACACCTATGTATTCACCACCGGCGGCATCGGTCCCACGCACGACGACATCACCGCGGCCGCCATCGCGCGCGCCTTCGGGCGCAGACTCCTGGCCGATCCCGTCGCCGAGGAGAGGCTGAAGAAATACTACGGCGCGGACGCGCTGTCGGCGCCGCGCCTGAAGATGGCGACGGTGCCCGAGGGCAGCGCGCTCATCGACAACCGCGTCAGCAGCGCGCCCGGGTTCAGGCTGGGCAACGTGTTCGTGCTGGCCGGCGTGCCGGTGATCATGCAGGCGATGTTCGAGTCGCTGCAGGATCAGTTGCAGGACGGGGCGCCGATCCGCTCGCGCAGCGTCACCGCGCCGCTCGGGGAGAGCCGCCTGGCCGAGGGCCTCGCGGACATCCAGCGCCGGTATCCGGACGTCGGCATCGGCAGTTATCCGTTCGTGCGCGCGAGCCGGGTCGCCGTCAGCATCGTGCTGCGCGGCACCGACGAGGCGCGGCTGGACGGCGCGGCCACGGAGGTCGCCGCACTGATGCAGACACTGGGCATCGCCGAGGCAGACATCGAGCGCAACTGAGCTGCGCGCGCGTCGATCCAACCGGTCAGGGGGCGCTCGCCCCCGGCGCCTGCTCGCGGGGCGTGAAGGCAACCGACTTCGGGAACAGCGCCGCGTCGTGGCTCGCGAGGAAGGCCAGCAGCTTCCCGGGCGTGGCCTCGATGGTCGCGTCACTGAACTCGGAGCTGGCGTCGACCATGCCCTCGATCTCCCCGGCGCGTATGGCCCGCTTCACCTCGTCCTCGTCGATGAGCGCGAGCGCGAGTCCGCCGGGCGTGGCGTCGTACTTCACGATCATGAACCCGATCTCCCGCCTGCCTGGCCTCATGTCCATGACGCTCAGGTAGCGGCGCTCGCCCGCGACCGTCGTCTGCGCCTTGTACTGCGCGATGTTGCGCCCGCCGTCGGGCTTCAACGTCGTCAGCGCAATCAGCACCAGATGCTCGCCGGAGCGGGTGATGTCGAGCTCGACGTGATCGCCCTCGACGTCGGAGTTCTGCCATGCGCCGAGCAATGCCTCGTCGATGGTTGCGGTGGCGGTGTCCGAAAGCGGTTGCCTCGTCCACACGACACAGCCGGCCAGCAGCAGCACGGCGGCTGCCGATACCAGGTTGCGAATCAGGGCGGTCATTGCGTCCTCTCCATGCGGGTCGTGCGCCAGTGCCGGGCAGTGCGGCCTGAGATCATTCGTCGATCCCGAACGTTGCGAGGCAAGCTTCCTGCCAACCCGCCGGAAAGCGTGCCCCATGATCGCCGAACCGGGGAATCCCGGGCAACGACGAGCCCGCGTCACCCGAACGGCGGTCTGGGCATGTCGCTCGCGGTTGCGGGGCCGATCATCGCGAACCACGCTGCGGAGGCCTGCCCGCTCAACCCGCTCATCTGCGGGCGTCACCTGAAGCTCAACCCGGTGTTCACGCTCATCATCCTTTATCGTCGCGCACCATATCGCCGGATACTGGGGTTTGATCGTTGCAGTACCGATGGCCCGTCATCTCGTCACCGATATGTCCGGGATCGGCGCGGCGCAGCCGGCGCGGGCCCGGGCAGCCACCTGATCGCGACCGGCTTGGCGGAACGGCGCTGGCGATTGGAACGCCGCCGCCGGCTTGACTACGATCGAGGCTGCATCCCCTCCCTGCGACGGAAAGGCCCGCGATGATCACGCCCGCAATCTCCCGTGTCCGCCACCTGCTGCTCATCACCTGCCTGCTCGCCGCGGCACACTATTCCCCGGCGCCGATGGCCGCGTCCGCCGGATCGGGCAGCTACGTCACCGGGGATGCCAAGGCGAGCTTCAGCCATCTCTACGCCTATCGCGTCGCGGACGAGGACGACCCCGGGGTCCAGTACACCGAGCTGGTGTTCGGCGAACAGCCGCTCGACACCGCCGCGATCGCCGCCGGCATGCACGCCCGCGGCGAGGACTCCACCACCTCGGTGCTGTGGGAGAAGGTCGAGGGCGCGTTCGCCAAGCTCAGGCTGCACGAGGACGGCAACACCGAGCTCTACGTCTACGTGCCGCCGGGCTACAACTTCAACTACGGCGGGACCAGTGCCGAGCTGACCGCCAATACGCCGGAGCGCGTCGAGGGCAGCTTCCGGCTCGACGACACCGACATGGACGGCAAGCCGCGCACGGTCGAATTGACCTTCGCCGCCGACGTGGCACCGCTGGGCGCGGCGCCGGCCGGCGCCCCGGATGCGCAGCCCGGGGACGGGCATGAAAGTCCGGCCGCGGAGCAGGCGGCAGGCGATCCGCTCCCGCCGGACGGCGGCGAGCCGGGCAGCGTGTTTCTCCAGGCCATGAAGGCGCAGCGGGAGGGCGATTTCGACGCGATGCTGAACGTCAGCAGCAAGGCGCAGCGCGAGCAGATGCAGGCGGACCACCACAAGCCGGAATTCCCGGCCATGCTGGAGATGATGAAGAGCATGGCGGCGCAGTCCGTGGAGATAGGCGGCGGCCGGGTCAACGGCGAGACGGCGACGATCGACTTCACCGGACACTACGCCAATGGCAGCACCTCGAAGGGCACGGCGACGCTGTTGCGCGAAGACGGCCGGTGGGTGGTGCAGAACATCAGCGAGACGCTCGGCGGGGAGTAGCCGCGGCGAGACCCGAGCCGCGTACCGCACCCCCGATCAAAGGCTGGCGATCAACCTGTCGGCCACGCGAAACGCGTTGGCGTAGATGGTCCAGGTGAACGGCACGCTGCCCCCGGTGGGCATGAAACTGCCGTCGCTGACGTAGACGTTCTCGCAGTCGTGCACGCGGCAGTCCGCGTCGAGCACCGAGGTCGCCGGATCGGTGCCGAAGCGGCAGCCGCCGGCCTGCAGGTTCGGCGTCGGCGCGCCGTTGACATTGGCGATGACGTTGCGGAATCCCATCCGCTCCATCACCGGGCGGGCGCGCTCGACGAGATACTGCGACACCCTGTCGTCGTGCGGATGGTGGCCGATGCGCACGCGCGAGACCGGCAGCCCCCACTTGTCCTTCACATCGGCATCGAGTGCCACGTGGCAGTCGTCGTTCGGCAGCCAGTCGCAGAAGACCTCGAATCGCAGGACCCGGTTGTTCCAGAAGACGGATTCCAGGCGGCGCTTGAACTCCCGGCCCCAGACCAGCTCGCCGTTCCCGTCGCGCCGCTCGGGCATGGCGCGATGGATGAAGCTCGGGGAGTTGCCGACGAAGTCGATGGTGCCGCCCTTGGCACGGCCGCCGAGCGCAGGGTCATCGACATGGTAGAAGTCCTGCAGGCCGCGGTTGACGAACGGCCCGAGGAGCTTTATCCGTCCTGCCGTCTCCTCGTCGTAGTCCTTCAGCAGCACGTGACCGGCGCCGGTCGCGCCGGCGGAGAAGATGAGATTGCGGCCTACCTGCCCGTGACTGTTGCCGAGGCCGTTGGGGTGCCTCGGTCCGCTCGACAGCAGCAGCAGCCTTGAACTCTCGATGGCCTGGCAGGCGACCACGAACACCCTGGCGTCGACCCGCTGCGCCTGCCCGTCCTCGTCGTAGTACCGCACGCCGGTGGCGCGGCCGTCGGCGCCGGTCTCGATCCTGTAGACGTGCGAGCGCGGACGGACCTCGCAGTTGCCGGTGGCGACGGCGCGGTTGAGCAGCGCCACGCGCGAGCTGCCCTTGGCGCCGCTCGCGCAGCCAAAGCTGCCGCAGAAGCCGGAGTACTCGCACGGGCGACGCTCGTCCCTGGGCCTGGTGAGGATGGCGCGCGCAACGGTGAGCGGCGTGTAGCCCATCTCCGCCGCCGCCTTGTCCACCCACTGCGCGAACAGATGTTCCGTGGTCGGCGTGTAGGGAAAATCCGGCGTCGAGCGGGGTTCGAGAAACCTGTGCGGCACCACGCGGCCGGAGATGCCGACCTCCGTCTCCACCTTGGCGTAGTAGGGCTCGAGATCCTCGTAGCCGATCGGCCAGTCGGCGATATTGGCGCCGGCGATCGGACCGAAGGTGCTGAGCAGGCGGAGGTCATCGGGCTTCATCCGGAAGAAGTGCCCGCTCATGAAGTTGGACGAGCCGCCCACGCAGTTGCCGTTCCAGTAGTCGTGCCCGGAATTCGGATCCGAGGTGGGCAGGGCCGACCACTGCCCGTCCGCGCCCGGCTCCTCGATCACCTGCGGTTCGGTCTTGTAGTCGGAGCGGAACACGCGGCGATGATTGCAGGTGACCTCGTCCTTGTAGAAATCACGCTCGTCGAACCACGGCCCCTTCTCCAGGACGACGACCGACCGTCCGGCGCGCGCGGCCTCCCAGGCGATCGGACCGCCACCGGCGCCGCTGCCGATGACGCACACGTCGAAGTCTTTCATGCCGGCTTGATCTCGAAATAGCGCTTGCCGACGGGCGGCCGCGGAAACCCGGCCGTGTATCCCAGCCATTTCCAGCCGACCTCGCCGGTGTTGCCGCCGTAGACCGGATCGGCCAGCAGGGCCTCCAGCAGGTAATACATCACCAGCGAGATCCAGTTGGCGCCGTCGCGGCTCCCGGCCATCTTGCGCAGCGCCGCCTCGCGCTCCTCCTCACCGAGCTCCTCGAAGACGCGGCCGCCGTGGTCGAGCGCGATCCGCTTGCGCAGGAAGACGGCGCCGGCGGTGATGAACTTCCGATCCTCGATCGCGTCGCCCTCGTCGCGGCCGAGCACGTCCTGCAGATAGGCGAGCGCGTTCACCTGCGCCGCGCCGGGGCTGTCGGCCTCGGTGGGCAGCAGGTGCGACTGCACGCCCTCCAGCAGCGGCCATGGCGCCTCCTCGAGCACACTGGCAAGCGGCGACGGCAGGCCGCCGCCCGGTGCCATGGGCAGGACATCTGCGACCACCCGCCCGCTCGCCACGGCCCCGGCGCCCGCGAGCAGCGAGAGCAGGAACTGGCGGCGGCGCCACAGCAGCCGGTCGCTGCGCAGATGCGTGTAGAGGAACTGCTCTGCCATATCGCCTTCTCACCCGGGCGGGCACATGGTTGCTGCGCGATTGGACCATATTCCCGCGCCGGAATTCTATGGGCCGGCGACGCGGGTTCGCGCCGGCGGCCGAAAGGCCGCCGGGCGGACGGTCGAGCCGCCTCCTGGCCACCCATCGCCTGGTGGCGTCGGATGGGTGGATTCGGCCCCCATTTTGCAAGAAGGCACTGTCGGCCTGGCATCGGGCGCTACACTTGCACGGGACAGGGTTCGACAGGGCGCATGGGCGCACGCGGTGCCAGAATGACGGTGCGCGCGGCCGCCGTCGTCGGCCACGGGCACCGCCGCCGTGGCGACGGGACGAGAAAATTCATGCGGCTCCAACCAACGATGGCATCGATCGGCATGAACAACACGACAGGGATCCCCGCAGGCAGCCGTCGGGAGAGGGCGGCGTTCGTCGTCATCCTGCTGGCGACGCTGGCGCTTTTCGGCCATTTCATCTGGTCCGCCTACCGCGACTCGAATCGCGCGGCGGAGACCACCGTGGAGAACCTGGCGCGCGTCATCGAGCATGACCTGCACGTCACCCTGGCGGACGTCGACCGCGACCTGACCGCGGCGGCCACCCTGCTTGCCGAGGCCGCGCCAGGCGATCCGCCGGATTGGCCCTCCCGATTGAAGGACACGGACCTTCGCAGGCTCGCGGTGACGGAGGCCGACGTCGGACGCCTTGCCGTCGTCGGCCCCGCTCGCACCGGCTGGATCCTCGTGGACCCTGCCAACGGCGAGATCGAGCCCGCCGGAGCGGCGATCACGCAGACGATCGATTTTGGGGCGGGCGGCGATCTCATGGTCGCGGTCCCGGCGTCGCCGGCAGGCGGTGCGGCGTCGTGGCTGCTCTACCGCCTCGTGAGGGATACGGCGGGCACGGTCACGGGCGCGGTCGCCCTGATCGTCGACACCAGGCAGATCGAGCGATTGATCAAGGACATCGAGCTCGGCGCGGAGGGCCTCGTCGTGGTGCGCCACGTGGATGACAATGCCCTGCTGCTGCGGCGGCCGGCGATCCGGAACTCCGCAGCGGCGGCGCGCAGCACGCCGGCGTACGAACGCATCGCGCGGGGCGAGCAGTCCGGGGTGGGGCGCATCGTCTCGCCGTTCGACGGTGTGGAGAGGGTCCTTGGATTCCGGCGCGTCGCCGGCTACCCGTTGTTCGTCATCGTCGGGTATCCCACGCGCGAGTATCTGTCGCCGTGGATGCAGCGCTCGCTGGGGTCGGGGACCGCCGCGGCCGTGTTGCTCGCCGCGCTGGCGTGGATGATGCGAAGGCGCCTGCGCAGCGAGATCAGCCTGCGGGAGAGCACCGCGGCCCTGCAGGAGGCCGAATCCGTGGGCGGCCTCGGACACTGGGAGGCGGAGGCGGCCTCGGGCGCCGTGCGCTGGTCGCCGAACATGTACCGTCTGCTCGGCATCGATCCGTCCACGCCCGCATCACGCGAGGCATTCGACGCCATCGTGCACTCCGAGGACCGCGTCCGGGTCCACGAGGCCTGGCGGCAGGCGGCGCAGGAAGGCACCTTCGACATCGAACACCGCATCATCGTCGGCGGACAGGTCCGATGGGTGCGCGCCCGCGCCCGCACGATGAAGGACGCCAGGGGCGTGCCGGCGCGCGCCGTCGGTACCGTGCTCGACATCACCGCCAGGAAGACCGCGGCGAACGCGCTCGCCGCCGAGCGCAATCTGCTGCGGACGATCCTCAACGCCATACCCGATTTCGTGTTCCTGAAGGACGAGACGGGCGTGTATCAACTGTGCAATCCGGCCGTCGAGCGGTACTTCGGCAGACCCGAGCAGGAGATCATCGGGCGCACCGACTTCGAGCTGGTCGACGCCGGCACCGCCGCCGGGTTCCGGCGCGACGACATGGCCGCGATGGCAAGGCCCGAATCGTCACGCAAGGAGGAGAAGCTCAGGAACCGCGACGGCAGCCGCCTGTACACGGAGACGATCAAGCTGCCCGTGCACGGCCCGGATGGCGGCCTGCTCGGCCTGCTCGGCGTCGCCCGCGACGTCACCGTCCGCAGGCTCGCGGAACTGTCGCTGATCGAGAGCGAGGCGCGGTTCCGCTCGCTGGCCGACTCCACCGCGGTGATGATCTGGATGGCCGGCGTCGACGGACGGGGCACGTATTTCAACCGCGCGTGGCTGGAGTTCTCCGGACGCACGTTCGAGGAGGAGGTCGCCGCGGACTGGTGGCGCGACGTGCATCCGGACGATCTCGACGCGACCCTCGCGGCCTATCGCGAGGGATTCCACTCGCGCGCGGATTTCATCGTGGAATACCGGCGGCGGCGCCACGATGGCGCCTGGCGATGGGTGCTGGATACCGGCCGGCCGCGGCGTACCGCCGAGGGAGTCCTCTGCGGTTTCATCGGCTCGTGCCTGGACATCTCGGAGCGCAAGCGGCTGCAGATGTGGGACAGCTCGCGCGCGACGATCCTCGAGATGCTGGCCCGCGGCGCATCGCTGACGGCGGTGCTGGAGCGTATCGCCACCAGCGCCGAGGAAGAAGACAGGGAGGTGCGCTGTTCAATCCTGCTGCTGGATGCTACCGGGCGCCGCCTGCTCACCGGCGCCGCCCCGAGCCTGCCGGCCTTTTACTCCGCGGCAGTCAACGGCATGGAGATCGGCCCGGAGGCAGGCAGTTGCGGGTCCGCCGCCTATCGCCGCGAGCTGGTGGTCGTCGAGGATGTCCAGACCCACCCGCGTTGGGCGCAATTCAGGGAGCTCGCCGCGCGCGCCGGCCTGCGGGCCTGCTGGTCGGTACCGATCTTCGCCAGTGACGGGGCGGTGTTGGGCACATTCGCCGTGTATTACGCCACGCCGCGCCGTCCCGGCGATACCGAGCTGGCGACGATCGAGTTCAAGGCCCGGCTGGCGGGGATCGCCATCGAGCGCGTGCGGACCGAGCGCGCACTGGCGGAGAGCGAACTGAAGTACCGTACCCTGCTCGATGCGATGGCCGATGGCGTATACGTCGTGCAGGATTACCGTCTCGTGTATGCGAACGCTGCACTGGCGCTGCTGCTCGGCTACGGGCACGAGCACGAGGGACTGATCGGATTGCCGCTGGCCGAGGCGGTCGCACCGGATTTTCGCGATCTGGTCGTCCGGCGCTACGAGCAGCGGGTCGGAGGCGGCGAGCAGCCGCCGCGGCGCTACGAGGTCAGGATGTTGCGGCGCGACGGGTGCGAGGTGTGGGCCGAGCTCATCGCTTCGTACATGACGTTCAACGGACGCCCCGCGGCCCTGGTCATCGTGCGCGACAACACCGAGCGCCGGCATGCCGAGCAGTTTCTGCGCGACGTCATCGAGTCGACCTCCGACGGCATACTGGTGGAGGACAGGAGCGGCCGCGCGCTGATCACGAATCACTGCTTCCAGGAGATGTGGAACGTCCCCTCCGCGCCCCTGCAGTCCGGCGAGGAGCACGCCCACGGCTACGTGCAGGCGCAGCTCGCCGACGACGCGGACCTGCCGGCGCAGACCGCGGATCTGAGTTCGCAGGACCAGTGGCGGGACTATCACCTGTTGCAGGTCCGCGACGGGCGGCTGATCGCACGCCATTCCAGTCCGCTCATGCGTGACGGTGCGGTGGCCGGCCGCGTATGGTCGTTCCGCGACGTCACCGAGCGCCGCAAGACCGAGATCCTCTATCGCAGCGTCGTCGAGTCCTCCCCGGATGCCTTCGTCGCCGCCGACGAGGACGGCCGCATCGTCGACTGGAGCCCGCGCGCCGAGCAGATCTTCGGATGGCCGGCCGGGGCGGTCATGGGCCGGTCCCTGCACGAGACCATCATTCCGCCGGCGTATCGCGACCTGCACGTGGAGGGCCTGCGCCGCTTCCTGCGCGGCGGCGAGGCGCGCACCATCGGGCGCGTGATGCGCGTGACCGCGTTGCACAGTGGCGGGCAGGAGTTCCCGGTGGAGCTGCAGGTGAGCGCGGTGCGCATCGGCAGCCGCTGGCGCTTCACCAGCTTCATCCGCGACATCACCAGCCGCGTGCTCGCCGAGCAGCAACTGGCGCAGGCGCAGCGCATGGAGGCCATCGGCCAGCTCACCGGCGGGCTGGCGCACGACTTCAACAACATGCTCGGCATCATCATCGGCAGTCTCGACCTGCTGTCGCTGGAGCAGACCGACGCCGAGGCGCGCGAGCTCATCGGCACCGCGATGTCGGCGGCCCATCGCGGGGTCGAGGTGACCAAGTCGCTGCTGGCGGTGGCGCGGCGCCAGCCGCTGGCGCCGAAGATCGTGGAGGTCGACGCGGCCCTGACCGAGATGGGACCGCTGCTGCGGCAGACCGCCGGCAAGCGAATCGAGGTTCGCCTGGAGCCAGGCGTTCCGGGCGCGCGCGCCTACCTCGACCCGGGCAGCTTCAACAACGCCGTACTGAACACGGTGATCAACGCGCGCGACGCCATGCCCGCCGGCGGCGAGCTGCGCATCGGCACCGCCCTGATCAATGCCGCCGACACCCACCTCGCCACGGACCTCGGCCCGGGGACCTACATCGAGGTGAGGGTCGAGGATACCGGCTGCGGCATGCCCCCGGAGGTGGTCGAGCGCGCATTCGATCCGTTCTTCACCAGCAAGGAGCGCGGCAAGGGCACCGGCCTCGGTCTGGCGATGGTCTACGGGTTCGCGCGGCAGTCCGGCGGCACCGCGACCATAGGCAGCACGGTGGGGGTCGGGACCTGTGTGACGCTCGTGCTGCCGGTGGCGGTGACATCGGTTCGACAGGACGAGGCGGCGACGGTGCCGGGCGACCGACAGGCGGCGCGGGCGGGAGAGTCGGTGCTGGTGGTCGACGACGAGTCCGACCTGCGCCAGATCATCCGGGAATGGCTGGTCGCGGCCGGCTACCGGGTGGCGTTGGCAGATACGCCCGCGGAGGCGTTGAAGCGGGTGCAGGCCGAGCACTTCGACCTGATGCTGACCGACGTCGTCATGCCAGGCCCGATGGACGGCGCGGCGCTCGCGCGCGCGATCATGCAACACCATCCCGGTACGCGCGTGCTGCTGATGAGCGGCTATGCCGACGACGCGCTCGATGGCGCCAGGCAGCAGTGGAGGGTGCTGGAGAAGCCGTTCCGGCGGGACGAGCTCGCGCACGCCGTGCGCCGCGAGCTCGATCAGCGCGACGCCCTGCCGGCATGAGGGTTGCATTTGAAGCGATGCGAGCATCCCGGGATCCGGGCCCCGGCGCGGCGGCCCCGCGCGCTGGAAACTGCCGTCGGCCCACGCGCCGGGCGGCAGAAGGTGAATATCCGCAATGTCCGGATTCGCGGCGTTGAACATGCAAGAGC
>WBZY01001582.1_pt1 | contig 11226 bp, 6 predicted proteins | sample 5204191 | NCBI WGS metagenome assembly WBZY01 (sample SAMN12344363, study PRJNA552823) | activated sludge metagenome | biome: Activated sludge suspended growth; feature: Anammox Sidestream; material: Wastewater; isolation source: activated sludge from anammox sidestream of wastewater treatment... | reverse complement strand
GGGGGCGGCGCAGGCGTTTTTCCGTGCCGCAGTCAGCCAGGACGGTGTGGCGTGGCCCGAGACGATCAACGTCGACGGGAACAGCGCCACGCATCGCGGCTTGCGATTGCTCGGCGACGAAGATCACCGCTGGCGAGGCGTGCAAGTGCGGGCGCGACGGTATCTGAACAACGTCGTCGAGCAGGACCATCGGGCCATCAAGCAGCGCTGCGCGCCTATGCTGGGTTTGAAGAGTTTCCGGTCGGCCGCGATCACGCTGGCGGGCATCGAACTCGCGCATCGCATTCCCAAGGGGCAGCCCTCAGGAATTTCGATGGGTGCGTGTGCGGCGCCAGCGAACGAAGTTCGTCAATGCACCAGAACTCGCAGGCGCGCCATCGGGCGGCGCGGCGGATGCTCGCCGCCGGCATAGATCCTTCTCTGCAGCGCCGCGAACTGCGGCGGATGGATGGAGGCAGCCCTCTTGGGGCGGCGGAAGTTCCTGGAAAAAGGGCTTCAAGTGGCCTGAGTGGCTGACGTTTGCCCAGAAATGCTCACCGATGGTGACTCAAATGCGGAATTGGTAAACCCGAGTAGGATGCGGCAGCGGTCACAATTCCGGCCACTGATGGCGCTATATGGATATCAAAATACTGTTTTAAGTAATAATATTCCGGCCATGGAACCGGCCAGAATCAGCATCATCCGGGTGCTGTCGTGACTCCCGTCGCGGCCGAGCCGTTCATGCCGGCCGAAGGCACAGCCGTGCTCGAAAATCTCGCCTTCGACCTCGCCCGGGAGGCCAGCGAGCTGTCGGCGCAATTGCACCCGGTCGTGCGGCTGTCGGTCGCCGATCTCGTGCGGTCGATGAACTGCTATTACTCAAACCTGATCGAAGGGCACAACACCCACCCGCGCGATATCGACCGCGCCCTGGCGGCGGACTACTCCCGCGATCCGCATCGCCGCGATCTGCAGCTCGAAGCCCGGGCTCATACAGAAGTGCAGCGGATGATCGATGAGCGAGTCGATGCACTGCCGGGCCCGCCGGTCTCAGGTGCATTTATCGAATGGACGCACCGTGAGTTCTGCACACGACTACCCGACACCCTGCTGGTCGTCGTGAACCCCGATACCGGCGAGCGCGTCCCGGTGGTGCCCGGTCAGTTGCGCACGCGCACAGTCGCCGTGGGTCCGCATGTACCTCCGGCGCCCGAGGATCTGCCGGCGTTCATGGGTCGATTCGAGCAGGCCTACGATGCAACGCGACTGACCAAGTCGCGGCAGGTGATCGCCGTCGCGGCGGCTCATCATCGGTTTCTGTGGATTCATCCGTTCCTCGATGGCAACGGACGTGTTGCGCGCCTGCTGTCGCACGCGTTGTTGCTCGACATTGGTATCGGCTCTGCGCTCTGGTCGGTATCGCGAGGTCTGGCACGCAACTCGGGTGAATACAAGCGCCTGTTGATGGCCGCCGATCAGCCGCGAAGGAACGATCTCGATGGGCGAGGGGCGTTGTCGCACGATGCGCTCATCGACTTCTGCACGTTCTTTCTGGAAACCTGCCTCGACCAGATCCGCTACATGCGCGAGCTGCTCGATCCTTCCGAACTCCAGCGGCGCATGGAGCTGTACGTGCGCGATGAGGAGAGTGCCGAGCGATTGCCGAAGCGCAGCTTCGCGGTGCTGCGCGAGGCGTTGCTCACGGGCCAGCTCGAGCGCGGACGTGTACCGATGCTCATCGACACGAGCGAGCGCACGGCGCGGCGCGTGATCTCGGTGCTGATCGAGAAGCGCCTGCTCGTCTCGGGTTCGCACAAAGCGCCATTGCGCCTGGGCTTCCCGATCGACGTCGTCGAGCGCTGGTTCCCGAAGCTCTACCCAGCGACGTGATGGGCAGGTTCGGTAGTTGGGAATGCCTTTCGCCGTCAATCGCCAACTATCGGCGCCAAGCGGAAACATTCGTCGGTTGTCTCTGACCTGCCCCCAGCTTTAGTGCCGGGCTTCAGTTAGTTAAGTCCTTGGTTGCAACACTATCTAAACTCCACGCTTCCCGCCTTTCGGGCCCGCATGCCGGGCCCGAAAGGCGGCCGCGAATGCCGCCGGCGTGCGGAACTTCAGCGCGCTGTGCGGCCGGCACTGGCTGTAGTCCTGGCGCCAGTCGGCCACGATCGCTCGCGCTTCGACCGGTAAGGGCCTGAATGACGCCGACCGAATCGGCGTGGATCGCACACCGCAGCACCCGTGCGGTATGGAACACGATCTCAAATGTTTCCGGGTCGATCGTCGCGCAGCGAGTCGTCACAGCCTTGCGGCACCAGAAAATACGCCGCTCACGTACCCGCGTCAGCGGCGTATATCTGCCTCGCGCATGCCCGGCAATCCACCCGGACCGGGCGGGAGCGATTGGCTCGCCCGGATGCGCCTACTTGGTCGCCGAAAACGCGAGACCCGCCGCCGAGCTGTTGCCCGAGACGACGAGCAGGTTGTCGGTCGGCATGAACGCGAGCCCGGTAAACGTTCCGTTCTGCGACGCCACGGGGCAGGAACTGAAAGTCACGCTCCAACTGTAGATGTTCACGCTCGCCTGGATCACCTGGAAGGTCCCGTTGCCGACGCATCCGTCGCTCGAGTTCGACGTCACGACGCCACTGCTCGTGATTGCAAAGCTCGCCGACGGTGCGCCGGGCGGAGCCTGGACCTGGTAGCTGCCGGCCAGCGCCTGCAACGATGCCGGTCGGTTGGTGAAGGTCGCGTCGAAGTCGAGGCTGACACGTCCGCTCAGGCCCGCCCCCGAGAAAGTGCCGGAGACCCGGGAACGCTCGACCACCGTACCCATCAGCGAGAAGTTGCCGGTCGTCGCACCACTCGGGAACGACGTCCCGGGCGGCGCATACCCTGTCGCATTGGCCGAGAACTCCATGCCATCGGTCGTGCCGGTCCCCGAAAAGAGGGCGACCGAGGTTATCAGCTGAAACTGTCCACCCGGCGCCACGATCAGGTTCGCGGGACTCGATGTTCCGCCATCCGGAGTTGCGGTACCGCGATACACGCCGGTGGCGTCGGCGCCCGGCACGTCCGGGCCGTCATCTTCATCGTCACCACCACCACCGCATCCCGCAGCCAATGACTCGAGCACGGGCAACAACAGAATCGAGCGTAAAGATGGAAACGCGAAATCGGCGTTCATGGTACCCCTTGGGTCTTCTTGTTGGTTTCTATCGGCCGGAATGTGCCGGTGCACCCGCATTCCGTTCGGACTGTCTGTCAGGACTCGGCGACGTCTGCAAGCCGCCACCGTGCCATCGTTGGCCGGCGCGCTGGCGCTGATCACGATTCCGAGCGCACCGGCGGCCGCAGATCGCACGGTGGTTTGAAAGTACTATCCGCCACGAAACCCGTTTCTCATTCGAACCTGCGCAAACTGGTCATGCGTGCAGTACAGCCGGAGGCGACGTCGCTCGCCTGAGCGCCCTACTTTCGATCGGGATACTTCGCGAGAATCTGCTCGACGATCTGTTTCGCTTTGGCGTCGCTGATCTCCGCGGCATCGAACCCCGCATCGACCGTGCCGCTCCATACCTGCGCGTTCTTCGCCGCATCGATGACGTCGAGCGTGAACGTGCCGTGCACCGTCCCGGGTTTCTTGCCGATTGGCAGGCGGATTCCCACGCCGCCACCGACGCGGCCCGATCCGCCGCCCACGCCCACGCCCACGCCGACGCGCGGCTTGGGTTGCGCGACATTGCGCGTACTCAGGTGGTAGGCGATACGGCAGTCGGCCTTGTCGCTCGCCTGCGTGTAGCCCTTCGATTCCAGGGTCTGCATGACCGCATTGCGGACGCGCTGGTCGGCCAGCGACGCGGCACCGCGGGCCGGCGCCGGATTCCACGAGAACGATTGGCAGGCCGGCAGCTCACCTTCGATGCGGTCGATGCGAACCCGCGTGGGCGCCGTGGAGGCGCAGCCCGCGGCGGCGAGCGCCGCGAACATCACGATAGAACCGCGCGAACTGAATGAATGCATACGCGACTCCGGTGCAACTGACCTGAGACCGGCCCAAGAGTCGCCTATCGGCATTCGGCAAATCAACATCTCGACGGTCGCCGACCCCTGCCGCCCATGCCCTTGCCAACCGCGGGCCGCCCCGGTCGGTCCGCGGGACGACGCTCGCGGCCGCCGCTGCGAGCCTCGCTGCCGCTGTCGCGCCGCAGCCCGTGCGCCTGCGTCTTCAACGCCAGAATGATCTGCAGTGGCGGGCCGGCGACGCACGCTTTCATCAGGAACCGTCCCGGATGCGCTGAGCGCGCGCCGTTCGGTGGCGCACCCGGCGCCTTGCGAGGCCAGATTCCCCGTCGCGCGATCGGCTGGCTCGTGCGGTATCCTCGCGAATCGGCCTTACACTGGCGACAATTCGGTGTCGTGCGATGCCGCCCACCGCGACGACGAACCTGTTCCGGAGGACCGTTGCCATGCCCACACGCACGCCGCCATCCCACATGTTCCAGCACGCACCCGACGCCACCGCCGGCTGGTGGCACAACAGCCCCGACAATACGCTGCCGCCGCCGGACATGATGGGCGCCTATCAGCGCTTCAAGCCGCTGCCGACCGATGGCATCGAAACCCGCAAGGCGTGGATCGTGGGCGGCGGCATCGCCGGGCTCGCGACCGCGTTCTACCTGATCCGCGATGGCCGCATGCCGGGCGCCAACATCACTCTCATCGAAGAGGCGGCGGTCGAGGGCGGTTCGATGGACGGAGCCGGCGATGCCCGCGACGGCTATCTGATCCGCGGCGGTCGCGAGATGAACTTCAACTACGACAACCTCTGGGACATGTTCCAGGACGTGCCTGCACTCGAGTTGCCGGAAGGGTACAGCGTACTCGACGAGTATCGCCTGCTCAACGACGCCGATTCCAACTGGTCCAGGGCGCGATTGATGCACCAGCAGGGCCGGATCGTCGAGGATTTCGCGCGTTTCGGCCTGACGAAGAAGCAGCAATGGGAAGTGATTCGCCTGCTGCTGAAGCGCAAGGACGAACTGGACGACCTGACGATCCAGGACTATTTCAGCCACGACTTCCTGCAGACGCATTTCTGGTTCCTGTTTCGCTCGATGTTCGCCTTCGAGAACTGGCACAGCCTGCTGGAAATGAAGCTGTACATGCACCGCTTCCTCGATTCAATCGACGGCTTCGGCGACATGTCCGTGCTGGTGTTTCCAAAATACAACCAGTACGACACCTTCATCACGCCGCTGCGTACCCATCTGCGCAAGCAGGGCGTCAAGGTCCGTCTCGGCACCAAGGTCCGCGACATCGAGTTCGACGTGCAGGGAAGCACACGAACGGTCACCGCATTGCTCACCGGCGGTGCGGGCCGCGCGGACCGGATCGATGTGGGGGCACGCGATCTCGTCATCGCCCTCACCGGCTCCATGACCGAAGACACCGCCTTTGGCGACATGGATGCCGCGCCGGTCCTGAGAACGCGCAGCAGCGAGCCGCCCGAGGACAGCGGATGGAGCCTGTGGCGCAATCTCGCGCGGCAGTCGCCCGCCTTCGGCAGACCGGAGAAGTTCTACGGCGACATCAGCCGCTCGATGTGGGAGTCGGCAACCATCACCTGCAGTCCGTCGCCGCTCGTAGATCGCATGGCCGAGCTGTCGATCAACCCGCCCACCTCCGGTCGCACCGTCACCGGCGGCATCATCACGTTCATCGACTCCAACTGGGTACTGAGCGTCACGATCAACCGCCAGCCGCATTTTCCGGGTCAGCCGAAGGACACGGTGGTCATGTGGGCCTATGCGCTGCTGATGGACCAGCCCGGCAACTTCGTGAACAAGCCCATGCCCGAGTGCACGGGACGCGAGATTCTGGCGGAACTCTGTTACCACCTGGGCATTCCCGCCGACCAGTTCGAAGCCATCGCCGCGCAAACACGGGTGCGGCTGTCGCTGATGCCGTACATCACCTCGATGTTCATGCCGCGTGCCGCAGGCGACCGCCCGCAAGTGGTTCCGGCGGACTGCACCAATCTGGCTCTGGTCGGCCAGTTCGTGGAGACGGCCAACGACATCGTCTTCACCATGGACAGCTCGATCCGGACCGCGCGCATCGCTGTGTACAGCCTCCTCAGCCTGCCCAAACAGGTGCCGGACCTGAGTCCAACCCAGTACGACATCCGCAACCTCCTGAAGGCGGCACGCACGCTCAACAACAACGAGCCATTCCCCGGCGAACGCGTGCTGCACAAACTGCTCGACCACACCTACTACGCGCACATCCTGCCGCCGCTGCCGCAAAGCGAGGGCGCTGCCACGCGCCGGGAACGCCTGGAGCAGGAGCTGGCATCGTTGCGCGACAAGGGCGGCGCGGCGCTGCAGGGCGTGGCGCAGTGGATCGACAAGCTCGGCAACGCCCTGCGCAAGCCCCGGGGCTAGCGCGCATTTCTCACAGTCCCCGGGATTCTCGGGCGGGCGGTGACTGACTGTTGGCTGGCGTGAGGGTGGCGACCGTGACAGCGCTCAGCGCCGGGACCGACGGATTGGATCGACGGTGATTCGCTGGAGAAGACGGTCCCGAATCCGCAGCAAGCCGAGCTGCCACTGGGAGCGCGTGCGCCGCCCCAACAGGTACGGCTGATCTGACAGCCCACAGAAGGTGCCCCATCGACTGCCGCAACAACCCGCGGCTGGCCAGGGCCGGTTCGTGCCGGAAGGGGCGGCACGGCGAAGGGTAGGGGATTCAGTCGCAGCGACGGTCGCTGGTCAGATCCACAGCAGCAAATCTGGAGCCGCGACCGGTGCTGACAGGGGAGAGTTCAGGCAGTCCTCTGCGGTAAGCACTGCCAGGGCAGGTGGTTTGAAAGCACTATCCGCGGTCTGCGCTACGACGTCGTGACCTCATCCCCATTGCCCGGCGAGCTGTCGTGGCCATTGACTCAGGAGGCCTACGTCGGCGTCGTGCATGCGCAATACCGTGTCGCGCAGGACATTTACGTCGGCGTACGCACGCAGATCGGGAAACTGTCCGCGGCGTTGCGCGGCGATGACGAAAATCTGCCGGCGCCCGTGCCGACCGATGTCGGTGTCACAATGCAGGTGAACAGTCTCGGCCCGTCGTTCGCCCTGGATACCCGCGACAGCACCTACTATCCGCGTAGCGGCATCGCACTCGATGCGGGCGTTGACATCTACTTCGGCGCCCTCGGCAGCGATATCCCGTTCCAGCAGCACGCGTTCAACTACCGGCAATACCTCACGGTGCGCGATCGGGATGTGCTTGCGTGGCAGGGACATATCAGTGCAGCCGACAACGCTCCGCCATTCTTCCTGCAGTGTCAGGTCGGACCGAATTCGTTGCTGAGCGGCTACAGCCTCGGTCAGAATCGCGGCGACGCCATGGCGGCGGTGCAGGCGGAATATCGCTGGCAGATCCGCCCGCGCTGGATTGCCGCGGCGTTCGCGGGGGCCGCACAGGTGGGCGGAGCATTCGGTGACTTCGCGCTCGACGACAACCTGTACTCTGGCGGCGTCGGCCTGCGCTTTGTCGGGGAGCCGAAGAATGGTGTGACGCTGCGGGTCGACTACGCCGTCGGCGAAGCCTTCTGGCCCATCTTTTGCGTGCGGCCGCCGATCACCCGCTTCGAGCGACCACGATGCGTCGGGGGCCGATACTCCGGGCAGAGAGAGTGTCGCGCCGGGCCAGACGAGAGGTGGCGCAGCCGTCTCTTTGATCGCACTATTACCGTTGCGCGGTGGCGCCGGGCCATCTCGGAGAGCGACATGGATAAGATGCCAGGCGAGCGGGTGGACGACACGCTGCAGGATGCCAGCGAGATCGCGCGCGAGCTTGCATCGGATCTTGATCGCGGCCTCACGACACAACAGGCCGCGCAGCGACTCGCCGAATCCGGACGCAACGAACTGCGTGCACAGCGACGCGCACCGCGCTGGCAGCGATTCCTCGGTCAGTTCCGCGACCCACTCATCTATCTGCTGCTCGCCGCCGTTACGATCTCGCTGATCGCCTGGGCGATCGAGCGACAGGGCTGGCCGGTGGATGCAATCGTCATCGCGCTGATCGTCGTGTTGAACGCGGTGCTCGGCTTCGTGCAGGAATCGAAGGCCGAGGATGCCGTGGCGGCGCTCGCGCGCATGACCGAGGCGAATTCCACGGTGGTGCGCGATGGCCGACAGCAGCGCATCCCGAGCGTCGAACTCGTGCCAGGCGATGTGCTCCTGCTGGGGGAGGGCGACGCCGTCGGCGCGGATGCGCGCCTCGCGGAAGCGGCGGCGTTGCGTGTGCAGGAGGCTTCCCTCACCGGCGAGAGCGAAGCCGTCAGCAAGGATCCGGCGCCACTGACGGGAGTAGCAGCGCTTGGCGACCGGAAGAACATGGTCTTCAAGGGCACGGCGGTGGTGCAGGGAACAGGCCGGGCCGTCGTCACCGCGACCGGGATGCGAACCGAAATGGGTTCGATTGCGCAGATGCTCGAGTCCACACAGACGGAGGCGACGCCGCTGCAACGCGAAGTTGCCCGCATCGGGCGCATGCTCGGAATCGCGGTCATGGTCATCGCGGTGGTGGTGGTGGCAGTCACGCTGGCCCTTTCCGACATCCGCGGCGTCGACGACGTGATCACGGTGCTGCTGCTCGGCGTGTCGCTCGCTGTAGCGGCGGTGCCCGAGGGTCTGCCGGCCATTCTGTCGGTCGTGCTGGCGCTCGGCGTGCAGCGCATGGCGAAGCGCAACGCGATCGTGAAGCAGCTCTCCTCGGTGGAGACGCTCGGGTCGGCATCCGTCATCTGCTCCGACAAGACCGGCACCCTGACGCGCTCGGAGATGACCATCCAGCGCGTCATGACTGCCTCGGGGGCGACACATATAGAAGGGGTCGGATACGCGCCCCAGGGCGAGATAGAACGCGATGTTGACCGCACGGATGTCGCATCGAAAGAGGCCGAGGATATCGTCGTGCTGAGCGGCGGCAGTCTCGCAAGCAATGCTGCCCTGCATCGCCGGGACGACGGCGTGTGGGAGGTGCAGGGCGATCCCACGGAGGCCGCCTTCCTCGTTGCCGAGCGCAAGCTCGGGCTGACACAGCGGCGCAGCAAGCGTTTCGAGCGAGTTCGTGAGATTCCGTTCACCTCCGAGCGCAAGATGATGTCCACCATCGAGATCGACCACGAGCATGACGATCAGCTCGTGGTGATCTGCAAGGGTGCGCCGGACGTGCTGCTCAGTCGCTGCACGCAAGTGCGCGCCGGCATGGATGTCGTGCCGCTCGACGAGGACCTGCGCAAGCGCATTCTCGCGGATGTCGATGCGCTGACCGACGACGCGCTGCGTACGCTGGCCGTCGCCTACCGACCCTTGGAATCCGGCGAGAATCCGAATGGGGAAGATCTGGAGCGCCATCTGATTTTCGTCGGCACCGTCGGCATAATCGATCCGCCGCGCGAGGAGGCGGCGGTGGCCATCCGGGAGGCGCATCGTGCCGGCATCCGCGTGATCATGATCACCGGCGATCATCCGCGCACTGCGGCGCGCATTGCGGCAGACCTCGGCATCGTCGAGCGCGGCGCACAGGCGCTGAGCGGTCCGGAACTCGATCACCTCGACGATGCGGAGATCGCGCAGGCTGTTCGCCGGATCTCGGTCTACGCGCGCGTCGCACCTCAGCACAAGCTGCAGATCGTGAATGCCCTGCAGGCCGACGGACAGATTGTCGCGATGACCGGTGATGGCGTGAACGATGCGCCGGCACTCAAGGCCGCCGACATCGGCGTGGCGATGGGGATCACGGGAACCGAGGTAACGAAGGAGGCGGCGAAAATGATCCTCGCCGACGACAATTTCGCCACCATCGTTGCCGCGGTGCGTGAAGGGCGCGCCATTTTCGACAACATCCGCAAGTTCCTGCGCTATCTGCTGTCTTCGAACATGGGCGAAGTGCTCACGGTGTTCTTCGGCGTCGTGCTGGCCGCGGTGATCGGGCTCAATGAAGGCGGCGAGGCCGTGACGCTGCCGCTGCTTGCGACACAGATCCTCTGGATCAATCTCGTCACCGATTCGGGGCCGGCGCTCGCAATGGGCATGGATCCGCCAACGGACGACGTCATGAGCCGCGCGCCGCGGCGGGCGACAGATCGTGTGATTGATTCCCGCATGTGGATCGGTGTGATCGAGATCGGCGCCGTCATGGCGATCGCGACTCTCCTTACCATTGACCTGTATCTTCCTGGAGGTCTTGTCGAAGGTAGCCGCAGCCTCGACGAGGCACGCACCGCTGGCTTCACGGTGCTGGTGTTCGCGCAGCTCTTCAACTGCTTCAATGCACGCTCGGACGAGCACAGCGCGTTTGCGCATCTGTTCGTGAATCCATGGTTGTGGGGCAGCATAGCCCTGGCGCTGCTGCTGCAGGTGGCCGTGGTCCACGTCGACTTCCTCAATGTTGCCTTCGGCACGACGCCGCTCGATGCAGGGCAGTGGCTGGTATGCGCCGCGATGGGAAGCGTCGTGCTCTGGTTTGGCGAACTACGCAAACTTGTCCGGAGCGCGCTGCGCAGGCGGACTGGGGTGGCAATGCCGTAGTATCCGTCCTGTCACGTCGACATGTCGATCAGGTCCGCAGACACATGATCGCGCTGCTGAAGCTCAAACTCGCCGAGACCCTGCGAGCCGTGGTGCCGCTGATCCTCGTCAGCTGCGTGTTGCAGTTCACGTTCGTCAACGCCCCGACCGAAGTCTTTCTGCAGTACCTCATGGGCTGTGCGTTCGTCACGGCGGGGTTGCTGCTTCTGCTGACGGGAATCGACTTCGGCATCCTGCCGATGGGCCGCTTCATAGGCGCAAAGCTTGCGGAGAAACGCGCACTTTCGCTGATCCTGATCGTCGCCTTCCTGCTCGGCTTCGCCACCACGGTGGCCGAACCGGACGTACTGGTTCTGGCGGCGCAGGTGGGCGATGCTACGCAAGGTACGCTGCCGAGCCGGCCGATGGTGTACGTGATCGCACTCGGCGTTGCGATTTTCACCATCATCGGCTTTCTGCGCATCGTCGTAGGCTATTCCATGCGATGGCAGCTGACCGTGATGTACGCATTGATGCTCGTCCTGACGTTGCTTGCGCCAGGGACGATGATTCCGCTCGCCTACGACGCCGGCAGCGTGACGACCGGCGCGCTGGCAGGCCCGGTGGTACTCGCCGTGGGGCTTGGTGTCGGCGATGTGGGGCA
>WBZY01001130.1_pt1 | contig 11232 bp, 10 predicted proteins | sample 5204191 | NCBI WGS metagenome assembly WBZY01 (sample SAMN12344363, study PRJNA552823) | activated sludge metagenome | biome: Activated sludge suspended growth; feature: Anammox Sidestream; material: Wastewater; isolation source: activated sludge from anammox sidestream of wastewater treatment... | reverse complement strand
TGCAAGGACGGGCGTGGCGCCCACGTGCACGATTACCGAGGCGGTGGCCGAGAAGGTGTAGGGCGTGGTGATCACCTCATCGCCGGGGCCGATGTCCCAGGCGGCCAGGGCGAGGTGCATGGCGGCCGTGGCCGAATTCACGGCATTCACGTGCTTCGCCCCGCAGTACGCGCCGAGCTCGGCTTCGAGCGCCCGGACGTTCGGCCCGCTCGTGAGCCAGCCGCTGCGCAGCGTCTCCGTCACCGCGGCAATGTCGTCCTCGTCAATGGAAGGCTTCGCGAAGGGGATGCGGATCTCAGCCACGAGCCCGAGTGTAACAGGCGCCGCGAATAGGAAACCGCGCCCTCTCAGCCCGGGGGCAGCTACTCGGCGTTGACCTCCCGGACGATGGACATGAGCCGGCCCAGGGTCTCGATGCGCTCGGCGAGGCCGCGCCCCTCGGGCTGCACCTGGATGGTCGTCACTCCTGCCTTGCGGTGGGCGCGCACGCGGTCGCGGACCATGGCCTCCGTGCCGAGCAGGTTCGAACCGAGAACCATCTCATCGGGGACGCGGGCCGCCGCCTCTTCGCGCTTGCCTTCGAGCCACAGCCCCTGTACTTCGAGAGCGGCCTCACGGAAGCCGGCGCGCTTGTAGGCATCGTTGTAGAAGTTGTGCTGGCGCGAGCCCATGGCCCCGAGGGTGAAGGCGAGCCCGGGCCGCCGCGGTGCGATCAGCTTCTCCAGATCGTCGGAGAAGGCGACGGCCCCCGCCGCCGCCTGGAGGTCGAGGTCGGCCAGCGTCCGGCCGGCGCGTGCCGCCCCCGCGGCAATGTGACTGAAGAAAACGTCCGCGTGCTCGGGCATGAACGACGTTCCCAGCCAGCCGTCGGCGATCTCGCCCGTCATCTCCAGGCTCTTCGGACTGAGGGTGGCGAGGTAGATGGGGATGTTGCGCGGCCTTGCGCCGCTGCGGAGAGCCTTCCCCTCGCCACCGGGCAGGGGGAGCGTGTAGATCTTGCCCTGGTAGGCCAGCCTCTCCCCCCGCGAGATGATGCGGACGATCTCGACGGTTTCGCGGACGCGCTGCACGGCGCCTTTGAAGCGTACCCCGTGCCAGCCTTCCACCACCTGCGGGCCGCTGGCGCCGAGGCCCAGGATGAAACGGTCGTGCGACATGGCCGCCAGCGCCATGGCGAGCATGGCGATGTTCGCCGGCGTTCGCGCCGCCACCTGGATGATGCCCGTGCCGAGCTTGATGCTTGAGGTCTTCGCCGCGAGGTAGGCCACGGGCGTGGCCGCATCGTGGGCCCAGGTTTCCGCCGTCCAGGCGATGTCCGCCCCAAGCCGCTCCGCCTCCTGCACGTAGGCGGCTGCCGCTTCGTAGTCTTCGTTAAACGGCCCAACGCTGATGGCGACCTTCATGACTGTGCTCCAGGATTAGTGTTGTGGCGCGAGTCTACGCTATCGGACGGAGCGCCGTGCCCCGGCACGCGGGAGGCGCCTGCCCGCGCTGGTTTCGCTCTCCGCCGCCACGGCGCTGGCGCATGTCCCGGCCGCAGTGACCGGGTACGGGACGGGCCTCCAGCGGTGCCGGGTGCGCGTGCTCGACCCTGGGGAAAGTGAGCGCCTGAGCCGTCCCCGCCGCGCCAACACGTAGTAAGATCGCCTGCATCTCCCACGCAGGGGGCCAATCGTGGAAGTTCCGCTCCTGGTCAACGATTTCCTTCGCCGCGCCGCGAAGCTCTACCCCAACAAGACGGCCATCGTCGATGGCGACCTCCGCTTCACCTACCGCGAGTTCCAGGAACGCGTGAACCAGCTCGGTCATGCCCTGCTTTCGCTGGGCATTCGCAAGGGCGACCGCGTCTGCATCCTCAGCCCGAACTCCCACTTCTTCCTCGAAAGCTACTACGGCGCCGCCCAGATCGGCGCCATCCTTGTGCCGCTCAACTACCGGCTCGTCGCCGCCGACCACGAGTACATCATCAACCACGCGGGCGTGAAGGCCGTGCTCGTGGACTGGGAGTACACGCGCGTGGTCGACGAGATCCGGCCGCACCTGAAGACGGTCGAGCACTGGGTCGTCGCCCAGGACCAGGGCGAGGCGCCTCGCGGCTGGGTCGACTGGGAGCGGCTCATCATGAACCAGCCGCGCACCGCCACGCCTCACGTCGAGCTGGATGAGAACGACACCGCCTCCATCAACTACACCTCGGGCACAACCTCGCGGCCCAAGGGCGTGATGCTCACCCACCGCAACTGCTACATCAACGCCTACAACTTCATCGCCCACCTCGGCATCCGCCACGACGACATCGAGCTCTGGACCCTGCCCATGTTCCATGCCAACGGCTGGGGCGGGCCCTTCGCCATCACGGCAATGGCGGCGACGCACGTGGTGCTTCGCGCCGTCGTGGCCGAGGACATCTACCGCCTCATCGAGGACGAGAAGGTCACCTTCGCCTGTATGGCGCCGGCCGTCCTCAACACCATCCTGACTTACCCGGACAAAGCGAAGCACCAGATCACCACCCGCCCGCGCTTCACCGTGGCCGGGGCGCCCCCGCCGGCGGCCTTCATCGAACGGCTCGAACAGGAGCTCGGCTGGGAGTTCATCGAGATCTACGGGCTCACCGAAACGGCGCCCATCCTCACCGTTTCGCGGCCGGACTTCCATTCGCACCCGGATGACTACGCGCGCCGCTCCCGCGCCGGTGTCGAAGCGATCGGCGTGGACGTGCAGGTTCTCGACGACAACGGCAACCCCGTGCCCATGGACAACAACAGCATCGGCGAAGTCTGCGCGCGCTCGAACGTCATCCTCAAGGGGTACTGGGAACAGCCCGAAGAGACCGCGAAGGCCATCTACGGCGGCTACTTCCACACCGGTGACCTCGCCGTCTGGGACGAGTACGGCAACATCCACATCGTCGACCGCAAGAAGGACGTGATCATCTCCGGCGGCGAGAACATCTCCTCGTCGGAGATCGAAGATTGCCTCTACAAGCACCCGGCGGTGCTGGAATGCGCCGTGGTCGGCGTGCCCAGCGAGAAGTGGGGCGAAACCCCGAAGGCCCTCATCGTCCTGCGCGAAGGGCAGCGCCCGACTGAAGAGGAGGTCATTGCTTTCACGCGAGAGCAGATGGCGCACTTCAAATGCCCCACTTCGGTGGACTTCGTGGAGTCCCTCCCGCGGACGGCAACGGGAAAGCTGCAGAAGTTCGTGCTCCGCGAGCAGTTCTGGAAGGGCGTGCAGCGCCGCGTCAACTGAGCTGGCAACCACCATCCGCCAATAGCCTCGCCCGCGGTTACACCCACGGATACCATTTCGCGTCGCGCCTGGCCCGGCTCCACCCCGGCCCCAGCCCGCACGTCCCCAACCCGCAATTCAGCCACCACCGGCGCGGAGTTCGTCCTCCCGGGCGCCGGCGCTGCACGTGGTAGAGCCGCCCGCGATAAGTGTTCTCGGACAATCTCAAGATTCACCTTAATTTTTTTAAGTTCGCTATTGACTTCTGTTTGAACATGACCGATTATCTCCATGACATCCCCGCGGCGGCGGGCCGCCGGGTGCAAGGAGACTCAGAATGGACCTGCCTGTTTGGCTTCCCGAAGAGATGGCGCGCGAGTTCATCCGCACCCGCTATCAGTCGGCAGGGTATTATCGCGCCGGTGGCTCTTCGCCCCTGGTGCGCCTCATCGGCGCTGGCGCGGCCCTGCTCGAAAGGGCCGCTGCCTCCGTGCGGCGCTGGGCACGCGGCGCAAGCGAACCCGGCGCGAGGCCCCACCGGGCATCGTTCGTACGCCACTAGGCTGGAGGAGTAATGGCCCGGTTTATCGGCTCGTGCCCCGGTTGCGGGGGACCCATGGAGGTCCGCCGCCTCGAATGCCCCGCCTGTGAGATCGGTGTCGACGGCCACTTCGACGCCGGGCCTCTCGCCCGCCTCAATCGCGACCAGCTCGACTTCGTCGAAGTCTTCCTGCGCGCCCGCGGCAAGATTAAGGACGTCGAAGAAGACCTCGGCATCTCCTACCCCACCGTGGTGGCGCGCCTCAACGAGGTGCTCATCGCCCTCGGCTTCGAAGCCGGCGAGGACCCCCGCGATGCCGAGCGCCGCCAGCGCGTGCTCGATGACCTCGCGGCCGGCCGCCTGAACGCCTCCGAGGCCGCCGAGCAGCTCCGCTCCCTGGGAGGCTCCGGTGACTGACTGGCGGGACGACCTCGACCGGGCTCGCGAAGAGGCGCGGAAGGCCCGCGAAGAGGCCGAACGCCTCCGCCGCGAGGCCGACCGCATGCGCGAAACCGCCCGCGCAGAGGCCACGCGCTTGCGCAACGAAGCCCGCGAAATGGAGCGCCGCCTGCGCCGCGAGGCCCGTGACAAGGCGCGCGAGTTCTCCCGCGGCTTCGGGGCCCATGGCCCCCGGCACCAGCCCTTCCCTTCCACACCACCCATCCGTCCCCCGGGCCCGGCCCAGTTCGGCGCCGCCGAAGAGCCCACCGACGGCATTCGCACCCAGCAGAGCTTCTCCCTCGACGGGATCGAAGAGGTGAAGATCGACCAGACCGCGGGCAAGGTAACCCTCCGCTTCTGCAAGGAAGGCGAAACCCCCGGCGTGATCTCCGGCAGCGGCAAGACCGCGCCCACTCTCGAGGTCCACCGCGAAGGCTCCCGCCTCAACATCCGCGTCAGCCTCTCTGTCGGTTGGCTCTTCCGGCGCAAGCAGGGCGCCGTCACCCTCGTTCGCCTGGCGCCCGGCCTCGCCGACCTGAAGGTCAACCTCGGCTACGGCACCATCCAGGCGCGCGATATCGCCTGCCACTGCCTCCGCCTTGACGTCGGCGCCGGGGACATCCAGACCTACTCCACGCACTGCTCCCTCGACGCTCGCATGGGCGCCGGGAAGATCGCCATCTACGACCATCACGGCCTCGCAACCTGCGACACCGGCACCGGCGACCTGCTCATCGACATCGCCGAAGTCGCCGATGGCGACTACCGCGCCAACGCCGGCATCGGACGCGTGGAAATGCGCCTTCCCGCCGGGCACCAGGTGCGCCTGAACGTCAACAGCGGCATGGGACGCAAGAAGATCGAATACCCGGCCGGTCCGCCCGACGCGCGCATTCACGCCACCATTAGCACGGGTGTGGGCGAAGCCTCGGTGCGCTCGCGGCAGCCGGGACAGGAACCCGCCACCCCACCTCCGCCACGCGCCGCCCGTCCGGGGCGCCCCACCACGGCACGCCGCCACGAGGCCGAGGAGCTCCGCATCCTGCAGATGCTCGAACAGGGAAAGATAAGCTCGCAGGAGGCTGCCGACCTCATCGCCGCCCTCCAGGGCGTTGCCCCGCTTGAAGAAGAGGAGCCCCTGGATGGTCAGACTGCGCCCGGTGACGATCCGGGGGCCTTCGCCTGAGCCGGGGCCTGGCGTGCGCGCCCTCTCAGACTCCCACCACAATCGGCTCCCGCGGGAACTGGCCGGCCGCCAGGGGCGCCGCCAGTTGAGCGAACCCCCCCGGCACAAACCGTTCGGGCGAGGCGGCGATTTCCGAGAGGCGCCACCAGCGGTGCTCCTGAAGGAAGCGCCTCTCGAGCTCCTCGTGCCCCTCCGTGCTCACATCAAAGGCGGCGGTGCGCGCAACGAAGTAGCTCTCGCGCTGCTCAATCCATGCCCCCTCCCAGTGAAACACGTGGCGGCGCAGCCAGACGCAGGGGCCAAGCTCTGCCTGTTCCAGTCCCGTTTCCTCACGAAGCTCGCGTCGCGCCGCCTCGGCGGGCGTCTCCCCGGGATTCATGCCTCCCCCGGGGGTGATCCAGAACGGGCGCGATTGTCTGCCATTGGCCCGGGGCATGGCAGCTCGGAAAAGGAGCACACGATCCTCGTGGTCGAAAAGCACCACGCGCGCCGCCTGCCGGGTAATGGGCGATTCCTGCGTCATGTGCACAGTAGGCGGCATCTCGCCCGCTCTCGCAACAGGGGATGGTGCGTTCGGCTGCCGATGCGCGTACCACCCGGCCGTGGCGGCATTTGGTGATCGCCCGGCAGGATTCGGCTTTGACACCCGGGCATTGAGCCCGTTGCACGGACCCGCCCGTTAGCACAGCACCAGAGGGAGACCACTCATGGCCCACACCGAAGCACTGACCGCCACCGATCTCCGGCCGCCTGAAGGGCCCATCATCCGCGCCAGCGGCCTTCACAAGACGTACGACACGGGCGCCGTTGAAGTGCACGCCCTCCGCGGGGTCTCCCTCGAAATCCCGAAGGGCGAGATGGTGGCGATCATGGGCCCCTCGGGCTGCGGCAAGACCACCCTGCTCAACTGCCTCTCCGGCCTCGACACCATCGATGCGGGCGAGGTGTTCATCGAAGGCACGAACATCGCCACCCTCCCCGACCGCGCCAAGACGCTCTACCGCGCCCGGCGCATGGGCTTCGTCTTCCAGACCTACAACCTCCTGCCCGTGCTCTCGGCCGCCGAGAACGTGGAGCTCCCCCTCGTCGTCTCCGGCGTGAACGCCCAGGAAGCGCGCGCCCGCGCCCTGGGGGCCCTCGAACAGGTCGGCCTGCGCGATTGGGCCACCCACTGGCCCGCACAGATGAGCGGGGGCCAGCGCCAGCGCGTCACCATCGCGCGCGCCCTCGTCAACAACCCCGCCATCGTCTGGGCCGATGAACCCACCGGCAACCTCGATTCGCAGACCGCCGACGAGGTGATGTCCCTCATGGAGCGGCTCAACAGCGAGCACCACCAGACCTTCGTTATCGTCACCCACGACGACGCGATCGGGGCCCGCTGCAACCGCATCATTCGCATGCGCGACGGCGTGATAGTCGGCGAGGACCGGACCCGGTGAACGAGCTCTTCGGCATCTCCATGACAACCATCATGCTCGTGATGCTGGCGCTCTTCGCCGTCTGCGCCGCCGGCGTCGGGGTTGTCTACATCTCCAACCGGCTCATGTTCCGCATGGGCCTGCGCAACATCCGCAGGCGGCGTGCCCAGAGCCTGCTCATCGTCTCCGGGCTCATGCTGGCCACCGTCATCATCACCGCCGCCTTTGCCACCGGTGACACGCTGGACTACAGCATCACTAAGCTCACCTACGACAACCTCCAGCGGACCGACCTCAGCATCCACCACTTCCGCGCCGAGGACACCCCGGCCGGGAGCAGCGATTCCATCGCCGAGGAACGCTATGTCCCTTACGAAGTGACCGCGGCCCTCGAAGAGATCTTCCGGGATGACCCCGACATCCAGGGGTTCATGCCCTTCCTCTTCGAGCCATTGCCCATTGTGAACCCGCGCACGCGCCTTTCCGAGCCCTTCGCCTTCGTGGCCGGCTTCGATGCCGAACGCCTGGCGCGCTTCGGCGGCCTCACCTACGCGGACGGCGGGAAGCCCGCTCTCTCCTCTCTCGGCGCCGATGAGGCCCTCCTTGGCGAGGCCGCCGCCGGCAAGCTCGATGCCAGGACCGGCGACACCATTCTTCTTGCCATCGGGGGCGAGCTGGTCCCCCTGCGCGTGGCCGGCATCGTCAGGGATGAGCGCTCCAGCGGCGCCCTCGAATTCGGCGGCGAAAAGATCCCGGCGCTCGCCGTCAGGCTCGAAACCCTCCAGCAGATGACCGGGCGCGCGGGGCAGATCAACTCGATCAGCGTTGCCCTTTACGGGACGGTGCGCAGCTCCCTCTCCCGCACCGATGCGGCCGCGACCCGGCTCGAAGCCTTTGCCGCAGACCCCTCGGCCCGCCAGCGCGCCGGCCTCGGCGGTCTCGTGTTCCAGGTTGAGAAGAACAAGCAGGACGCCGTGCACGAGGCCGAGATGGTGGGCAACCTCTTCACCACCATGTTCATCGTCATGGGGCTGTTCTCCATCGCGGCCGGTGCCATGCTCATCTTCACCCTCTTTGTCATGCTTGCCGCCGAGCGGCGAACAGAGATGGGCATCGCCCGCGCGGTGGGTGCACAGCGCATCAACCTGGTCCAGTCCTTCCTCGCCGAAGGCATGGCCTACGACCTCCTGGCCGGGCTCGTGGGCGTTGCCCTCGGCGTCGCCGCCGCCTTCATCCTCGTGGTGGGTGGCGTGCGCCTGGCCTTCGGCGACGTCCTCTACTACATCACCCCCCATGTGACGGCCCGCTCGCTCGTCGTGAGCTTCTGCCTGGGGGCGGTGCTCACGTTTGTTACGGTGGCCGTCTCATCTTTCCGGATCAGCTATCTGAACATCGTGGCGGCCATTCGCGGGCAGGCCGATGGGCGCGATCGCCAGGGCCGCCGGGGCCACACGCGCTGGCCATGGATTCTGCTCAGCGTGCCGGCCATGCTTCTGCCCCCTCTGGGCCTCTACCTGCTCCTTCGCAAGGGCCTTGGCCTGGCCTGGGGGCGCATCCTCGGTCCCGCTGCGCTGGTGACGGCCGGCCTTTTCATGTGGGCCGGCCTCGAAACCCGGCAGGCGTTCTTCTTCACGCTCGGCGTCTCCCTCATCCCGCTCGGCCTCGCCGCCATCGGCGAATGGTACCGGCTGCCGCGAAGGCCCATGTGGTCCGCGGTGGGCGCTTTCCTGGCCATCTACTGGCTCTCCCCCAGCGACTGGCATAGCGCCATCTTCGGCGAATTCAAGAGCAACATGGAGATGTTCGTCTTCTCCGGGATCATGATCGTGACGGCCATGACCCTGCTTATCGTCTGGAATGCCCGGCTTCTCACCTCGCTCTTCGCCGTCCGCAGCAACAGCAGCCGCTACCGGCCGGCGCTTGTGCTGGGGCTTCTCACCCTCCTCGCCATCACCACCGGGGTGCTTGCCGGCGACCTCGCCGACGGCCTCGGCCAGCTCTTCTTCATGGTCGCCGTTTGCACCGGCCTCTTCGGCGTCCTCGCCCTCGTGAGCGTTCGCTTCCCGCGCTTTGCGCCCGCCCTGAAGATGGGCATCGCCTATCCGCTGGCCAGCCGCTTCCGCACGGGCATGACCATCGCCATGTTCTCCCTCGTGGTATTCGCCATCACCGTGATGGGCATCATCAACTCCAGCTTCCTCGACATGTTCGCCGGCGACGAGGGCACCGGCGGCTGGGACATCCTGGCCAGCACCAACCGCAACAACCCGGTCGACGACCTCGCCGCCGCACTGCGCGACGAAGGCTCCTTCGACCCATCGATGATCACGGCCACCGGCCGCACCACCCAGTTCGACAACGAATCCCAGGAGGCGCGCTCCCCCGGCGGCGAATGGACAGACTACCCCATCATCGCCGGTGATGATTCCTTCTTCCGCGAGGCGCACATGGAGCTCGAAGGGCGCGCCCGTGGCTACGACAGCGACCGCGAGGTTTACGAAGCGGTGCGCACAACCCCGGGTGTCGCCCTCATCGACTCGTCGGCAGTGCAGCCGGCGGGAATGGGCGGCAGCTTCGGGGGGCTCCACCTGAACGTCGATATCGAGGATGGGACCTTCGAACCGTTCCAGGTCGAAATCCGCGACCCGGTCACGGGCCGGGCGCGAATGCTTACCGTCGCCGGCGTCTTCAGCGGACGCATCCCCGGCAACATCCTCTTCGGAATCTACGTCAACGAAACCGATTACCGCGCGCTCTACGGAGAGCCCGACTACCAGACCTGGTACCTGCGCCTGGCAGACGGCGCCGACAGCGAACGTGCGGCCAAGGCCATCAAGGCCGCCCTTGTCACGAAAGGGGTCCAGGCCGAGTCCATCGAGCAGATGATTGAAGATGTGATGGCCATGTCGCGCGGGTTCATGCGCGTGCTGCAATCGTTCATGGCCCTCGGCCTTTTCGTCGGCATCGCCGCGCTCGGGGTCATCTCCCTGCGCTCGGTGGTCGAGCGGCGGCAGCAGATAGGCATGCTCCGGGCGATTGGCTACCAGCGCGGCACCGTGGCGCTCAGCTTCATGCTCGAATCGGGCTTCATCGCCCTCATGGGCATCGCCTCAGGCGTCATCGGTGCTTCCATCCTCGCCTGGAGCTTGCTCACTTCGACCGCCTTCGCGGGTACGGCCAGGATCGGTTTCGCCATCCCCTGGCCCGACGTCATCGGCTATTCGCTCACGGCCTTCGTCTTCTCGTTGCTGGCCACGTGGTGGCCCTCGTCGCGGGCCTCCTCGGTGGCGGTAGCAGACGCGTTGAGGTACGAATAGCGGCGCCGCGGACGAACCCGGGTTCCGCCCGCTACCATGGCAGCATGGAGAGCCCTCGCGCCCTGCGCCTCGTCCACCTCTACCCGGGGGTGATGAACATCTACGGCGACCGCGGCAACGTCCTCGCCCTCAAGTACCGCTGCGAGCGCCGGGACATCGCCCTTGAGGTTCGCGAGATTGAGATTGGCGACCCCTTCGACCCCGACGGGGCTGACCTCGTCCTGATAGGTGGCGGGCAGGACCGCGAGCAGCGCCGCATCGCCGATGACCTCGTGTCGAAAGGGGCGGCCCTGCGAGAGGCGATCGACGGCGGGCTGCCCGCGCTGGCCGTTTGCGGCGGCTTCCAGCTCTTCGGCCACCGCTACGTCGACCACGAAGGGGGGGTCATCCCCGGCATCGGCGTGTTCGACATGGAGACGCGGCACCGCGGGCCGCGGGCCGACCGCTGCATCGGCGACGTCGTGCTGGAGACTGAGTTCGGCGAAGTGGTGGGTTTCGAAAACCACGGCGGGCGCACCTACCTCGCGCCCGGGCAGGCGCCCTTCGGGAAGGTGCGGCGCGGATTTGGCAACAACGCCGGGGATGGGGGCGAAGGCGCGCGGCGGAAGAACGCCATCGGCACCTATCTCCACGGCAGTCTGCTCCCCAAGAACCCGGCCCTCGCCGACGCGCTCATCCGCGCCGCGCTGCAGAGGCGCTATGGCGAGGGAGTTGAGTTGCCGCCGCTCGACGATGCCGCCGAGCAGGCCGCGCACGCGGGCGCGGTGCACGTCGCGGAGAAGCGCAGCCGGGGAGCCTGAGCCTCAGGAGAGGGCCAGCGAGATCGGGACAGGAGCGGCGACGAAGTGGCCGCGATCAGACCAGCAGCGACAACCCGTAGCCGGCACCGCCGAGTGCCGCCGCCACCAAATAGAGCGGCAAGAGGAAGTAGCTCTGGAGGGCTGCCGCGCGCATCCGTCGCTCGCCGCGATTCCGGGTTCCTGCCGTGGCCATGAACGCCAGCAGCACGCTGAGCAACGTGCCGATGCAGGCGCCGACCATCCAGAGCCATGTGGCGCCAAGTGCCGCGCCCCAAAGGCGACCGATCTGAAAGCC